>JAAUXT010094351.1_pt1 | contig 39694 bp, 38 predicted proteins | sample 7278171 | NCBI WGS metagenome assembly JAAUXT01 (sample SAMN14350112, study PRJNA611818) | marine sediment metagenome | isolation source: surface marine sediment (1.8m) | place: French Polynesia: Moorea | collected 2018-08
TGACAGTTGCATACCAACAGTACCTTTGTTGGAGTGTTGTTGTGGTTTGATAAAATTAAGCAATGGATACGCCATCACAAAAAGAAGGAAATATAAATTCCAAACCTCGTAGTTGATACTCGTACAGGTCTGCCCGTTAGTGTGTTTGGCAACGTCGACTTGTGTGCGCACGACCCAATTTCACAGTAAAATGGTCACGCACGCACCACGTCGTGCTGGAATTCGCCATCGCGGGATGCGGGCGTCCTCTACAGATATGTGTCTCTGTTCCACTCTCCCTCTCTTTGTTGCTTCAGCCACCTTTTGCCGAGGACAACTTTGCTAGCCTGAAAGCAATTTTTTCTTTGGTCAAAGTTTTGTTTTGTTTTCGAATTCCAACACTGGAGTGTGCATGTCCTAATGATGTTTGTGGACAACATACAAAACAAAAGTTCTGAACAAAATGATCGATGAACAAAAATGGACGGTTTGGTGAAGTTGCCCACAAATAACAAAGCAATCAATGTGGTGGGCCCTGTGCTGGGTGTTGATTTAGTGAGTGCGAGACAGTGATAAACTACGTCGGCCCGCTGGAGCTGGACTCAAGGTGCGAGCTGGTTGAGGCCGGACCGCCAGTGTGGAAATGATTCACATGGAGACAGACATCAGGAAAAGGAAAAAACTTCAGGACAAAGGAAACACACCGCCAGGCACATGGTTCCCCAGGAGAAGGGAGGTTTTGACTGGCCGCGCGCAAGAGGGACCGTGAGCCCTTTCGTCTGGTTGGATGACCTGACACAAACGAGACACATGTGAAGCTATGTTGTGTTTTCACAATTCTTCACCACTTCAATAAGTGTTAATTTGCGTGGACTGAGACCTGGATTGCAAGAGATACGGCTATATTTCCCTGGAGTCTGACCACTACTTGAGTCAAAGTCTGAAGGCTGCAACAATCTGCACGGCTCATTTTGGCCTCACTCGTCGTCAGCACATCTCGTGATAAATTCAGTTCTGTGCACAACATTCTGCTGTTTGTTTGGCGGGTTCGTTGTGGTCCCTCAATTTCATTGTATGTTTGTCTGGAATTGGCCTCAGGTTGTGTCTTTTGCTGGCCCGGTTGGTCTCATGATCTGAGACAAGAAGGGTTTCTCTGCTTGGTTCAGTGACCTGCCCCCTCCCCCCATAAATTCCGGTTGAAATGTGGTGCCCAGGAACTTACCAGAGGCACACTTCGGTTGGACGCCCAAACTGATCTCCTCCTGCTCAAGCACCTCAGTTCACGGGGTTGGTTGAAACGTCTGGTGAGGTCCTCCTGTTTGGTTTGTCCGGCTCTGCTTTTTGGCACTGTTCCAAAATGCCTACAGGAGTGTTCTATAGTGGACAAAGCGAATTGTCTTGAAAGACCAGATCTTGACTTGACATACGACAGATTGGATACGCCCATTGTGGCCAGCGTTGTTTTTACGCCCAACATGGTTTGGTGCGTGTTGTGCGTGTGTGTACGTGTGGTGAGCACACTCGTACGTGTGACAGGATAGACGACGCGCATAATGGACTTGACCCCACAGCCACGTGCACAAACAGAAGCACATTTTTGCAAGACATCGTGCAGTTGTTCTCCCAAGGAAACCCCAAACAACGTGTAAAAAATGAGACAATTTCTCATATTTCTCGTGGACAAGCCAAGATTGAATTGTCCCTGTACGTATTGTAAGCCATTTGTGAGTTTTGTTTGACTTGACGTCCTTGAATGGCAGATGAAGTTAGGCACAACTTTCCTGCGACAAGGACATGTGATTTACAGCTCAAGTGAGTTGTTCTGAATGCATTGACCTGTTTGTGTCACCCAGTCAACCCTGGGGAGCTCAGACTGGGTTGACAACCGGGAAATGAGCCGAGAACTGTGAACAATTGCTTGTCTTCACAGGGGATTCTTTGAGAATTGGTCGAAATGACTTTTTCACCTCAGGTGCCACCAGTGAGTCCAACTGCTGTGGGCCGGCTCAAATTGAGAGGCCAGCGGTGTCGTTGAAAAATGGACATTTCTTTGAGGGTTGCAAGGTAAATTGTGGAATTTTCAGCATGTGGAGAAAAATTCAATGGCTGGCGCCATTGAGAACACAGCTTGGCGGAAATATCAGTTTCACACAAATGAAATGCGTTTCTCGTGCTTTGTATCCTGGGACTCAGGGACCACACCCCACTCGCAGCTGTCCATCATCCACAACGAAAACAATGTGTCGCAATGCGCGGTGGAATGTTCAAGCCTTTTTGCTCAATTGCGCAGATCAAAGACGCTCAACAAGGTGACAACTGATGAGCTCCATGATGTCTGCCTCGCTTCACAGATCGCGACGGTGCCTGATTCAATTGTCCTTCCCTTTTCTTGTCACTGACAGATTTCATTGTTTTCTCTTTTCAGGTAAGTAGCAGGTCGGTCCGTTGTGGACTGCAGGACGCACGCGAGTTGACCGTAAGTGCGCGCTTGCCGCGAGCTGCTGCACGATGGACTGAGAGGTTCATACTGAAGTCACCGGCCATTTCAAATGGTTGACTCCTCGTTTTGAGACGTCTCAAGACGAGGTTCATACGAGGATCGTCTCAAAATAGACCGATTTCGGTCGCGCAAAAAGGGAAGGCGATCTTTCATGATGCTGCCAACTTTTAATACTTCAAGATAACATGCCAATAAATCATGCCAACATGCCAACAAGCACAAAAACATGCCAAACAATTGTAAAATGAACAGAACAAAATTGAGCAACGTTGCGCATGGTGATCACAGAGTTCGAACAGGCAGTCTTCCTGGTCAGTGGAATCCTCTGATCCAGACACTTCAACCATAAAATCTGGGATCTTGAGGCCATCACCCTCAAAGAAATCACCTCCTGACTGCACACATTTAGCCCAACGGACTGGCAAGTCCTTGATGGCATTCTCAAACTTCTCTTGGGGGATTTCACGCAGGATTCTCAGAGCTGCATTCTGCACCTCTTGCATAGAGTGATACACCACACCCCTCATCTGTTTCTTGATCTCAGGATACAGGAAATAGTCATTTGGGGCCAAGTCAGGGCTGTAGGGGGGTGTGCCAACAAGTCTGTTCCAGTTTCTCCCAAAGCTGCGAGGGTGGGGGTCACCATGTGGGGTGTTGCATTGTCATGATGCAAGAGGAAGTGTCTCCAGTCACCATTCTTGACCCAAAGGTGTGGTCTTTTGCACCTTATCTTCTCCCTCAAGCGAGCCAGAGTGGCACAGTAGGTGTCGGCAGTCACTGTTTCTCCTTGGGGGACAAACTCTGAGTGGATGAGACCATTGCAATCAAAGAAAGTTGTGATCATGGTTGATCTCCTGGTCCTTGATCTCAGAGCCTTTCTGGGTCTGCGCTCATCTCGAGGGATCCACTGAGAGGTCCTCATCTTGGTTTCAGGAGAAAATGTTGGCAAGGAGCTCTCATCCCCTGTGACTATTCTCTGAAGAAATGCAATGCCCTCCTGATTGAACTGATCCAAGTGTTCTTGACAGATTCTGTGCCTGAATTCCTTCTGCTCATCGGACAGGATCCGAGGAATAAACTTGGCACTCACATGTCTCAGCCTCAAGTCTTTTCTGAGAATTCTTTGCACTGAGGAGTGGGAGATTCCAGTTTCAGCTGCGATCTCCCGGACAGACTGCCTCCGATCTTGGTTAACCTGATTCTGAATCACTGTGATGTTTGCTTGGGAATGCCCTGATCGACCACACCCACTCCTGTGCTTGTCCTTGACAGCAGTATCCAGATCTCCCTCTGTGAACTTCTTGTGCCAGGCTCTTGTCTGCATCTTCCCCAGGTCTTGATCAGCTCCATAAACAGCTTGGAGTTGCCTCCAGCAGGTGATGGGCATGGCTCCTTGTTTGACTAAAAATTTGATGACTGACCTCTGCTCGAGTCGACACTGGTGTGACATTGTCAGATCTCTGACTGTTGGCAACAGAAACTGGATTAAAAGAACCAAAAACCACTGGAACAACATGCCAGAAACAGCCTTCAAACTCGGATCACCGACCTGTCTGTGACCCCTCAACATGTAGGTTATGTGAGGACAAGGCCACAAGTGATCAGAAGATCATTGCACTGCAGATTCTAAGAACTAACTTCCTGCAATCACATGTGCATGACAGGAAGACTATCAGACCAAAAATGTCCCCAGCAGCTCCAAAAATCGGTCTATTTTGAGACGATCCTCGTACTACGCTTTGGACCTAGAGATCCACCGATCGCCCCAGTCACAGACCCTCCCCTGTCTTCAGATCTTGCTTGGCTCGCTGGCACGAGACGTTGGTTTTCAGTGCAGCGGAGACACCACCTATGGGCTCTGCTTGCTCTTGCAGTGCCATGTTCACGAGCTCGATTCGAATCGTGACTGCACACGACGAAGACGGAGCACGTGACCGCCGCGCCGCGGCACCTGAGTGAGAGGCCCTTCCTGCAGCTGTAAATCGCTTCTTATCAGCTCCACTGGTCAAGTGGCTCCACTCGTGGCCGGTAAAATATGGCTCCTCACAACCAACCTGCAACAGGCTATCAGCGCACTGTGAAAATTGTCAGAACCGCGCCGGAATGGAACAGCTGAGGTACACACCACAACTGGTAAAAATGTCTGGGCAAGAATTAGAGTCCACGTTCAGCACCACGTTCCGTGCCCCTCGTCCTCACATGACTGACAAGCGCCGTGAATAGCGACGAGCATGTCGTGTTTTGGTCGGGCAGTCAGCGGTGCCTTTGAAGCTCGTGTCTGGTGGACTGGTCCATCGCGCAATTTCCGCTTTCGTTGTTCCGTGGCACGTCTCTCCTTTTGCGCTTCGTCCAATTTTGCAAACAAAAAGCACTCAAAACTCGGCATCTTTGTGCACGCAGTGCTCTTCAATGAATTCATGTGGACCACAAAAGCTCAAGCATTGAATGGGATGAGGTGTCTGCTTCGCTTTCCGAAGTCCTCTGGTCCGTCATTGTCGTGGCACCTTGGGTGTTTTGGACATGTGCAATACACTGAAACATTCGCCACGAACGAGTTGAACTCTCGTCAGTACACCCATGGAAAGCTTGTGCTCAATTACCTGGGCTCCTCGGATATCATTGGCTGTCACCACCACAAACTGCAGCTGACCCCAGATTTCGACTGTTTCGTGTCGAATGATGTGTGACTTGAGGTCGGAAACACGTGATACCATAGTAAATTTACCTCGCAGCGTTGTGATTCACGTTCCTACTGCAGGATCGTAGAATCTGAGGCAGCAGCTTCATCTGCCGACTTCAGTTCTGTCTTGGTGTTCAGTGCAAACATCTTCCGTGGAGGCCCAATGCAGGACAACATTCTCCATGCACGGTGCGCGATTCTGTTCACCGTTTTTCTTGTGGACTCAGAGGTCTGAGCCACCTGAGCATATTTTCGAGTTGGGCACGTCCAGTGCTAAGAATCATTTGTTTCAAATTCTTCCTTGAAAGGGAGGACCCCGTCATCCAGGACGATGCTAGGTTCCGATTTCAGCGCTCTTTGATCAGCGTGAATCGATAGCTGGAGACGAGCTTCCAGTCGGACCTGGTCTCTGACGGACAGATCTCATTCTTTGCAACGTATTCCATCAGTTTTATTACGTGGTCAATGAGAACTACCGTCTGAAGCTGCGAGAAATTCCTGATTGGGCAACAGAGGTGTGATCCCTAAAGGACCGTGTAAATCTGAGAACCTGAAGCGGAAATCTTTTCAGCCGTGCAATGAGCCCTGACCCATTTTCAAGTGGTTATGGGCCGGTCAGTCCGTGGTTGCAGGTGTTTTTCGAAATTTGCCTTGTCTTGTGCCCTCCAAAATCATTTTGGACTCGAAAGAAACACCATTCGAACATTAACACACGCATATTCAGACAAACCATGCGTGTGGCTCCAACCCTGGTCCTCCGCGAAGGCATGTCCGAGGTCACCAGTCGAGTAGGAATCCTGTGGTGCACAGCGCTCAGATTCTTGCCATCAAAAGCCTCTGGCTCATTGACTGCAAGGCAAGTTGACCGTGTTTTGCAGTGCGTGACAAAACCTTGTTCCTGATGCGGTGAAGGTCATGCACCTGGACACTGATCGACAAAGTACGCATCTTGGAGGAATGTACGCAAGATCGTGAATCCCTGCTTCACACTGACACCATACTCGTAGAAATCCGAGCGAAGAGATGCAACCTGAGCGTCAAACTTCTCATGCAAAGAAACTCTGCAAAACAGAATCACAAAATACCTAGAAGTGAGACTCCACCCCTCATGAGACAAGCAATGAAGCCCAATGTCTCTGTTTCCCTTCGGGGTTAGGATTCTAAAAATGAAACGTGGGTGACAAGAATGAACTCAAACCAACCAAAGAGGATTGGTCTGAGGCAACTTTCTCCTGAACCTGTCGAGGGCGTAGGTCCTCCCTCACTTATCAAAATTTTTGTCTCTTCCCAATTTTGTCACTTTTAGATGATTTGAACGGCTCAAGGGTCGCAAAGACATAAGTTTGTGACAACGACGTTGGTTGGTGAATTTCTTCTTCAATCTGTTGAGAGTGCGAAAGCTGTTTGGGACACTTGAAAAAGCGGAAATGTTTCGCAATCGCTTTTCCTCGGGAAATGAAGACAACTCTAATTTTCAAAAATCAATTTCAAAATCAAATTAAAGCAAAATATCTTTTCCTCGTTTTTCTCCTTGCACCATTCAAGCCATCAACGTTTCCGATACATGTGTTGCGTGAGGGCTTATCCGAAACCGCAAACGATGGTCTGGTCTCCATCGGAGCAGTCGAAATACTCGAAGTCTGTCTTCTTGTGTTCTTTGAGGTTCACGCAGTCAAAGGTTTTGTCTTCTTTTCCATGTGGGTGTTTTGTGTTCTTGCAACGTGAAGGAGACATGTGCATCAGCCACTTGGAACCGAAACAAATCGTTTCCTCACTCTCTACGACAAAGTTCTCGCACTACGAACGAGTTGAGCGGAGGACATCTCAGAACGCCTCGAGATGCGGAGCATTGAGAGGTGTTCTTGTCCTCTGATCAACGAGTTTGTGTGTGAGAACTGTCATCTAGCATGACAAATGTCTCTTGAGTTCATTTCTGTGAACAGACCAGTTGAGCAGACCAGTTATTGAACGGCAAAACAATAGAGCAAACACGACCAGAGACATTTGTCGTGCTAGATCGCAACTTCTCGACTCCTTCGCTCGCTTTTCCAGTGGAGCTGAATTAACAGATAGTGACTGAAAATGCACCGCTGAGGAGAAAATAATGTGATGGTTGAAAGCGAAGAAAATTCTCCGTCAGAAAAAATGGCCCGAAACTGTGAAAACAGAAAGCATTTCCAGACAATTTCTTTCAGCATGCTGGGATGACGACGCTTCTTTGGCCATCCTGACTACAATCTCACTCGTCTTGAGTTTTCTGGGGGAAAAGGGCATTTTTGCGTGAGGAGTGGTGCGAATCAGCCCAACATTTCGACCATCATAACCCCTGCTCCTTGGATGGTTGTCTGCTGTAGACCCTCGACGAGCGTCATGTTCTGAGTGATTTTGAAGGAATTAGCAGGAAAAGGGAGGGAGACGGAGAAGAAAAGGAGAAAGAGACTGTGGGAGGGCGATGTGAATAGAGAGATGGCAACGACTGTGGAAGCGGCCAATATTGACAAAGAAATTTTCTCTCACAACCCACTGAGAGCAAAACTCTCTCTGAGTGGACGTCCAAGAAAACCTGCTCGTTCGGATTGTGTGAAAGAGAAGCGAACTGATTTGGTGTGAGAAAAAATTTTGGTTTCACAACAACCAAATTTGCAAAACAGCACAGGGACAACCAGACAGATAGACAGACAGACAGACACCTTGTTCTGAGTTCAGACAGTTGCAGCATTTTGTGCAGAACCATCAATTTTACAGTGCCAAGTACGTCGCCCTTTCTCAGCTCAGACTTGTTCCAGAGACTTCAAAGCTGCGAAATAGGTTCAGAGTGGAAATTGATTTCTCCTGTGACCGCTCCTGCACATTGTACAAGTGGTGCTTGTGTCGTGGGACCAGTTTCCAGTCGTTTTTACATTCGAGTGGCAACAATTGGGCACTGTTGGTCAAGGACGGGCCTCGGCCCTCGGCCCTCGACCGGTCTTGGACATGGAGGGTCCAAAATTAGCCAAAAATGATTCTGGCAAATTAATTTTCAGCATGTTGAGTTGCCCCCCTCCCCAGGTAAACTCAACATGGGCTGGCACAACTCAACATGGCAGTTCAAACTGTCAGACTGAAGTTCCTCCAATTGTCTGTAAACAATGAACTTGTGGCGTGAACCGCGCGCTTTTTCGGCGTCGCCTTCTTGTTCCTTCTCTTTTGAAAATGGTCCTGAGATTCATTGACAACAAAAATATCTTTCCACAGTTGTCTTGTATATTTCAGATGCAAAACCACAAAGCCAGAGCTCTTGCAACTTTTTCGCGTGAGTTCCAACAGCCAATGACAAGACTCCGTAGACCAGACCACAGCCAATCACATTTCACCTTTAGCCCCCACAACTGCTCACATTTTCCGTCTCAGCTGCTCAGCACAGCAGAGATGAGCTGAGGAATTGGCTGAAGTCCCTTGTAATCAAATCACCTCACTCGAGGTACACTGGGGAGGCTCTGTACTTTTGATGCTTCTTGTGACCGAAGGGTCTTCTATTGTGCAATATTTTAATGTATTTTGCTTCTTGAAGTTTGACTTTTAGTGGACTTGTTTCTCACTGCGACTGTTTTGCTTATCTTGCCGTCAGGAGAGAGTGGCAACGTTGTCTGTTTGGCTTTTCCTCCGTTCTACTTTGCTTGGTTGTGTTCATGTTCTCACGTCAACAGCATCGTACAGCAAAAAGGTCGATTTTCGCTTCAGAAGATCAAAAGATGACGACATGGGAGGGAAGATGATGTCAAAGCTGGTTTCGTGCACGAACAAAGGCGTATAAAAACATCTCTTCGGTTCTCAGTGTGCTCGCCAATCAAACAGCACAACCAGAGAACCCTGTTGTCGCCACGGACATTAACACAAGTACACACACACACACACACACACACACACACACACAAATCTACTTGTACAAACACCTGCACAAACAATAGAAAACCGGGTACGGGCACAAAATTCGTTGTTCCGCTCAAAGTGCATCCAAGTGATTCCTCGCACACACCCGGGTGGACTCCATGTACGAAGTCTGCAAAACTGCACCAAACTCTGTTCCTGTGTTGTTTTGGTGTGCTGATTTGTACGAGCGTGTTTCTCTTCGTTGAGCTTCAGCAGCAAACGTTTTGGTTTCGCAAAAAATGACACGCAAATCGCAGTGTTTGAATCCTGACCTGATCTCCGACAAAGGATCACACCTGATCACAGACATCGCTGGACAACCTCATTCGGAGTCCACCCAGAATAAGCCTGATCGTTTGTGTCGTGTTTGTGTAGAATTTTAGGCAAGAAACACCCTTTTCGCAAGCCTTTTTACTTTGGAAATGTGGACGTAGAGGTGTCGCGAACACAGACGTGGAAGCTGCTCCCCTTTGAACAGATGGGTGGAGCTGCATGTGGGGAGTGTGGTGGTGCATCCATGACTCCCGATTGTGTTCAGGGGCGACATGTGAAACGATGCGCGAGATTTCTCAAACATCACATGAATTTTCAACAAAATGCACAGAAAGTGTATTGGAGCTTCTGGGATCCCATCGGAGTCTGTGGAAAATCCTGCAAGAACGCTGTTGGAAAACCAGATCACTCTCCAGTCATCCTTCGTAGAACACAGGTCGTCTTGCGGAGCCCACCTTTCAACTCTCATTTCTGAACTCTGTTGCAATCTGCACTGTTCGGAGGCTGTTTGGACAACTTGGAAAAGGTGTTTGGTCTCCAGGGAAGTCACATGATGCGGACATCCGGTGGATGACCCTCTAATCGGTTCCTGAACGCCTCAGGACTCTGCAAGTAACACGCAGGTGGATCAACACAAAACACTTTGCTGGGGAGATGATGAACGAATGAAGTGATTGGTTTTTGTGATCAATACGGACAAATTGATTGATGGACACGTATTACGGACGGACGTGCATAAAACTGTGGGTCAAGATACTGGGCATCTACAGGGCAATCTTTCTCTGGAGAGGATACAATGTACTGGACCTGCAATACGTTTGCCGATTTGTTGTGTTGACGCCTTTTGTCATTTTCAAAAAAGTCCTCGCAAAATAATCAGAATGCGCTGGTATTATTATCCAGGATTGAAAAAATGTTTGTCTTGACACAGGTTTCAAAGTTTTTGGATGACTTTCGCTCCTTCTGGAACAACATGAAATGAAAATGATTTGCAATGTGTGAAATTCAGAATTGTGTTGTGTGTCCTTTCACTGTTTCATGAGGCAAGCCAAGAGCAAAACGTGCAATTCTACTTTTTCAGTCCTGGAGGTTTCGAAACAAGAAAGAAAACGACAATTTGGAATTTCAGTGCACACATCCCCTTGTTTGTACCATTTTAAACTTGGTCCTTCGTTGACAAAACGCAAACTTCAACGCAACAAATTGGCACTTTTGTACCTTGGACGTAGAACAACAGCTACAAGGTGTGGTCGACCAAGGAGCACTCCAACATTGTCGTGGCATTCGTCAACGATGCAGGTTCATACCAAACATAACTTTCTGTGGGAACAACTTTTTGTGAGACAGTGATTTATGGGGGAAGGTTCGGTGCTCCGACCGCACGAATCGTCAGTTACCCAAAGCCTTGTCAGGACTCTGGTGGATCCAGTGAGGATGTCAAAAGGCAACCCAAAGCGTGGGGAGCGGGTCTATGCATGACCAACAAAACTTGTGTCAGAAACTGAAAAAAATTGCACGGTGCAAAAAGTTTTTGTGGATGATGGGAGATAAATTTTCCCGGCTCAGGGCAGAGGGGCCGGAGCTCTGGCTCCTGAATCTGCCAAAGAAGGAAAGACAACAAAAGGACTTTGCTTCAGGGGGCTCAGGGGGCCTGGGATCCCCTGATCTTGAAAACAACACCTTTTAGTGCATTTGGCTTCACCCCATGATTTCAATCCTTGATCTTTGTCAGCCTTGGATGTTGACGGACAACCCTGAATTTTCAGAATTCGTGGTTTTTGGCACGTACAGTTTATGAACCTGACGCTCGATCGGTCTGACTCCGCGGGGATTGGATCACAACTTGCAGTGATTTTGACTTTGAAAAGTCCCCCTGTGTTGTCATCCCATCTGAAAGGCAAATGCTTCAAAATCAATACACGCTACAAAAGGCTCGACATCAAAGAGCGTATTTGGGTGTGGCATAAAGATTTCGCCGAGACGCGTGCGGTAATTAGGCACTTTGTTTTCTTCAAATTAACGCACTCACTGCGTGAAATTGAATCAGGTGAAACCCATTTGTAATCCACACATGAGGCGTTTTGTCTGAATTTTTATCCATTTCACTTTTGTGCTTACCAACTTTCTTGACTCGTTTTTTTATTGTCAAACATGCTGATCGGTGATGTGCAGTTGTAGCACGAAAGAAAACGAGTTGGGGTGGGGCAACCAACTGTTCACCCATCGGGACGAATGCCACGACGCCACAAAACAACCACGGATGTTCTTTTCCATCCACCACGAAAGCAACGGCTGCGGTGTCGAGCAGGGCGCGCGCCATGATACGCAAGAAACGGAAGGGGGTGAGCTACGCTCCCCTGGGCGGGGAGGGCTGCAGGGGAGCGGGTGTCCAGGAGTCCCCCATCAGGGACATCACCCCGAAGATCAACCAGGAGGTCACCGTCACCCCGCCGCCGCAACAGGAAGGCAAGACCAACCACCACCCTGCTGACGGGTAAGTGAAAAAGGCTGCAGAAAGACCCTTGAGTGAAGGGGAGACTCACAGACCTGTGTGGACTGTGCCTGCTTCTCGCACATTTCCTTTGACAGCGAGTTCTCGTCGAAGGAGGCGTGAGGTTTAAACTGCCAAAAGCGAATCCCGCACTCGAGTCCAGAACAGACTGCGAGGTGGCAGGTTTGAAGCGCTCTGAGCTCTGCAGGATTAGGGAGCCACGTTATTGAAGCTCTTGCTGACCTGAACACAATCTGGGGAATGAGGAGGGTTTCTTTCTTTTTCAGCATTAGTGGGGGATGCGATCGCTTTCACTCAGGTTTGGCTGTCAAACCGTCGGTGATATTGACGAAGCACGAAACCACAATTCCAGGCATTACTCCGTTATGCAAGAGCTCTCCACAGCCTGTTGTTCAGTTGGCTTCTGAAGTGAGCAGAACAGACACTGATCTGTTGTCCAAACTTCCAGGAATAGGTCTCGCAGAAGAGTTGACACGGGGCAACTCCACAAATTCCAAGGGTTCGCCCAGACTGCACGTAATTCTCAGCCCTGTTGTGTTCTTATACAAAAGAACAACAGCTCTATCTTGGAATCGGTTGGCCAATGTGGGAAAAATAGAATCAAACTGATAAAGTTTGGACTGTCGAGTACCTGGTATCGAGTACCGAGAGACTGTACCACACGAGCCGACGCATTCACCCAGGGGAACATGGAATCGGAGCATCGAACGCAGGGATGTGTCAGGTCAGCCGTCTCATGAGAAGTGTCTTCCTGAGCTCCCTGGGTTTCCTGTCAACATGTCCCGCACACAGCAAGTCTATCCTGCATGCAAATGTCAAAAGCAGCAGGCGCTCTGTGTTTCACATTCTCTGAGGAGCCATATTCCGCCACTACGACGTGCAACATCACCACAAGAAAGGAAATTCGTAACTATCGTTGATGCTGATAATGACTTGAGTCCAATCACAATCACAAAAGGGTCGACCATTTATCTTTTCTGATCGCTTGCAACAAAGTGGCAAACAGGATGAGCGAGACTAAATTCCCGAACGAAAGGGACCAACCAGATCGGCAAAAGTTTTTTGATCTATCAGAGTGATTCACCGCACAAATCAAGAGACCATTGTCCTCACTCGCGGATGCGGTCTGATGTGGCCCACAGATCTCAGTGGTCAGCTGTGGAGCGGACCCGTGCTGTCACGCGAGGGACCTGTGTAGTGTATGCGCCGCTTCTGTGAAAAGCTGACGACCACGAGCACCTTCCAGGAACATCTGCTGTGAATCAGGTTGTGCTGGGTCACACTACGAGTCGACTGCAGCGCAAACCTGGAAGCAGAAAGAAACCGAAGAAGGCAAACATTGTGGGAGAAGACTGTTGATTTGCCAAGACTTGTGTATTTCCGGTTCCTCCAGTTCAGCGGTCATGCCGTCTTTTCTGTGTTGTTTCCTTTGCTGACAGGAACTTGACATGTATCCGAGGACAAAGTGGGTCGGAGAAGATGACAGAATGGTTTCGGACGTGGAGGAAATCCACGGTTTTGGAAGCCGTGCACAGGAAAACCTGATGTTGCAAACTGCTCAGAGCTTTGCATTGCATGTTGATATTGTGCTTGACAAAATGGCAAAAATGATATCGGAGCAAAAAAGGCAACAAAGCAAGTGTGTTTTCTTGTTTGGTTTTGCCTTTCTAAGTTTTTGTTGTTTTTGTTTTGTCTCACAATGAACAAAGGCAAAACGGAAAACACACACAAACGGGATAGCAACAAGAGTGCTTCGTTCTTTCTTGTTGCCACCTTCCTTCATTCTGACGACGGGAAAACTCCAGTCTTTGTTCGGGAATTATCTTGATAGCTCAAGTGAAGAATTTTAGGCAACCAAGCCCCACCCAAGTCCATTTTGTCAAAGTCACTACCATTTCATGCTGCACATGTCTTTGTTGGGTCGAGATCCTCTCCAAACGGATCATTTGGATCTCAAAACCTCGAGAAGTTCCTTCTCCTACGTTCACATCAAGTGGGACAAAGTCCAGTTCTCAATTAAACACTGAATTGCCTTCGATTTTATTGAGCAATAAAATCGTCTAATGACCGAATTTGGTGGATCGACTCCATTGAAATGTACGATGCTCACACATAATGAAGCTGCCCCGTAAATCGCAGAGCGCTTTGATTCCGCGCCTCTCGCTCAAACCGGCTGACAGTGTTATGGGACCTCATGTCCACAGGTTTATGCGTGCGACCGATCTTCATCGAAAACTCAGTGAAGACTCGTGTCTTGTCGTTCGTGCATCTGTGCGTTTGTATCTCAAAATTTTTCTGTTTGTCTGTCTGCGGATCAGTCTGGTTTGTTGTTTATTTTTCAACCACAAAAGTTTGTTTCTGGTTTCATGAGAATATCCTGAACTTTTCCTGCAGGATTCAACTTGGTCCGTGGCTAACTCTACGTTTCTTGTGCTGTAGTCTGGCTTCTTTGAATTCGTCTGAACCTGATGACGGTTCAGAAATCGACAGCATGATCCTGGAAGCGTAAGAGAAACATTTGTAGAAAGAGCGCTGTTTTGCAGTGTGACGGTATCAAGGAGACAGATCAGCTGAGAGTCTTTAGCTCGGTCGCAACTGTCAGCGGAGAGAAAATGAACCGTCAATGAACCGTCAATTCCCAGCCATTCACGCAGTTTCGTGGAAGAAACGAACATTTCAGGTCCACGAGAAAAGGCACGGGCCTGCAGTGAAACTCGGTTCTATTCCGCTGTCCTCTCATGACCAACTCCATGCCCACCAACGACTCTCTGTTTGAGAAACAAAATGTTGACACACAATTGCGAACACCTTTTGTTTCCCTGTCTCGAGACTCTTTTTCCCATGGAAGAAAGCATCGCGTTGACAGTACTGTCCTTCCACTTTTTCGTTGTGTGATTGTGTGCAAGTCTAAGTCTCTCGGTGCCGGGTGGACTGCGTCTTTGTCTCACTCTAATTCTGACACTCTCCAGTCCGTCGCCGACCACAGGACCCAGGCTTTTCCGACTGTTTGAATTCTGGAGGTGGCAGTGCACTTTAAGACAGCTTGAGAGAAGCTGAGAGAAGGAGTTTTGAAACAATGAGGAAACACGCAAAAATTGAGACTCTGGCGTCTGATTTAAACAACCTGCCTTTCGACAAATACGAGAGGGGCAACCAAGCTGCCCTGCACAAAGAGAGCAACTGCTATGAAGTCCAAGTGAGTCAATACCTTCGTGTGATGGAAGGGAGACAAACAGTCTACAAAAGAATCCCACTTAAGGAGACCCACATCACTTCCGGAGAGTATTTACGACCAATCAGTGACAACTTCAGAGCTCCGTGGCAACAATTAGCAACCAGTGCGCGTCTCCATGGCAATAAACAGTCGTTGTCAAGCGAACGTAGCAACATAGCAAATCGAATAACTTCACTTTTGCAACAGGAAACCTGCGCAAGACCCATTGGAGAATGAAGTGAGACACCGCGTTCGCATTTCACTGAGTGGTCCGGATCGGTTGTGGCCGGACACCTGTGACTTTGTTCATCATTAGGGAGTTCTCACGTCCTGCGGATTCATGCATGCAGATGCGTGAACCTGCTGGTGAGGGGAGAGTACCCCATTTCCCACTCTCTCACACACACACACACACACACATCATTTTCAAACAATCTGCGAGGAGAATCTCAGGTGATCTTATTGGTCACGACTGAAGGGTTCGATCGCCCCCAGTGGATAGATCAACCCAGATTGGATCCGTGCGCGCGTTGAGCGGGAGATGAAACGTATAATTGGGCGACATTAGCATGTGATTGTGTTGCCATTACCATAATGTGCGCAGTGGCTGAAGCTGACCTCACCTCAGCCGTGGGAACGCAACACTCAGACACTGTCAAAGGTGTGCCATGCTCCTGGTGGGTTTTCGCCTTGAGAGAAGTCTGTTCTCCTGAAAGTCTTCGAGCTTCGTGTCCCAAAGTGAGGCGATGCTTGCGAAAGTTGCTCTGAGAATGCCTCTCTGCGTCAAATTCGCAGTGAACCAGTCATTGACGGAATTACGGCTCGTACTGTGGAACGCGGGAACGAAACTCAACAAAAAGATACGAAACTCACTGTCCTCAGTGTTATTCCGAGCTTTGTGTGAGTTTCGTATGTTGTTTTGAGTTTCGGTCCCGCGTTCCTGAAACGGTCAATTTCGCACTTCAACAGAGAAATTCTCTCAAACTGACGCCAAATCCACGTCACACCTGCTGAATTCATGCATGTCACAAGTCGCGCAAAATGTGCTCTGTTTGGAGAGAGTAACGGGGCTTTTAGTGGATATTACAGGCCTGTGTCCGCGGAGGTGATCACTCATAATGCGTCTCACCGTCTCAGAGATGACTGCGCTGCTCAACTTCACAAGTTCGCTGTCGTGTGAACCATCTCTCAAGAGGCTTTGTACGAATGGTCTCCATCTTTCGTGTCTCTCCATTTTCCGGTAACGACAAAAATGGTGGAGTTTTGAAGCATCTTTGCACAGACAGATTCGCTTTGACCCGGAAGTCAGACGAGCCGATCCATCTGTGAAGATCCCCACGAGAGAGTGATGAAGAGAACAGTGCCAGTGGCGACAATTCGTCACATTCAGGCAAGACCTGTGCAGCTATTTATGGAAGATGTACGGTAACAGGTTATGTGGTTTCAACCAATTCCGCCGCACGAGTACGACGGGCGCGTGTGTAGCACCACCTTGAGCAGACTCAGTCATTCAGACAACAGAACCGACCTGAGTCTCGAGGTGCGTCATTTGGAATTGAGGTGATGAGTTTTGGGACATTTTGGAATCTTAGTCAAGACCTAAATCATGTTCCTCCAGGTACAGCACAAAGCCAACGGTTAGTCTCTGTGCGACAAAAAATATAAGCCGGACACACACACACACACACACTCACTCACTTCCTGTGCTGTGCCAGTTGAGTTCTTGCATCTTATCTCCATTGAAAAGACTTGTTCGTCTTGCAAACTAAAGCAGGAGGGATCTTTATGATGTGACGAATCCGCCATGAAACCAGTTTCACCGGTCAGAGACAAGGGGACCATGCCGAGTTTTAGAAGATCCGTCCGCTCCTTTTCCGACGTGCCACAATCATCAGATCGATGACACAAAAATCATTTGGTCACTGACCACATTTGGTTTTCTATGCCACCAATCTGGCAATTGGGGCACCGCATGTGAAGGGAAACTGGTGCTTGCTAAAACTCGCGATTGCGGGGTCACACAGGCGCGGCACGCGAAGTTTCTTCCCCAGATCCGCTTCGTCTCAAGTGCGGGATCTGTAGAACTGTCACCCAACCCAGACTGCCCTCGAGCCAAATGCGCATATTTATTTTAAACATCACCTGTCAGAAGGCGCAGGAAGCGCCATTGCTCAGTAATTAATTGTGCGAACAGGAATGTTACCCTCAGCAAACAGGTCCAAATCAGTTTATCCAGGAAACGTGACCCGACCAAGTCATGAATTTAGAGTCACGTTTAAAGAGAGGCTATTTGGCCGGTTTCCCAGACTAAATTGGATTTGGCCGGAATCTGGGGTGTGTGAATGGGAGGGTAAATGGGACCCAGGGACCTGGTGTGGATACAGGACAATCAGTGCAAACTTGCTTGCTTGTAGCCAAAGGAATGCTGGCAGAAACATCTGACTTGAGAGTGCAATTGACCCAGACTGACCACAACTCCCTGGACAATGAGTGGCACGCGCGTTGATCTGAATGTCGGGAGCAATTGTCTCGAAGAGTCGGTGGATTTTGTTGGAGTTCTCGAAGAACCATTGGTGCTCGTCACCTTCACTTGCGCTGGGTGTTTCTGGTCTGCACTGGAACTCAGCAGACCACGGTGAGAATCCTTTGTTGTTCTTGAATTGATGGCCCAGATGCACCAACGCGTTCGCAGGCACTGGTGAAACATAATCTTTGAAATTCCGACTTCATCAAGCAATGCGGGCTGTTTGACGAGACCCAGGAGCGAGATTCAAACGAATGGTTTGTTTTGGGGAAAAAGACATTGAAGGCAAGTCATGAGAAGTGAACTGCGACTTGTCCCGAAAGAGCCCTACGCAGTTTTCTGGCAGAACCTTCCTTGCGGGTGGCAACTTTTCACTTCAGAGTTGGGTTCACATTGGGTTCCACCTTTTGTGTGCACATGGGAATGTGTGTCACATCCACCGTCACCCTCGGCACAAGAAGCATCTTTGTCGCAGGAAAAAGGCGCAGATTACAAACCTGGAATGGACCAAATGCTGTGTGTGAACAACGGAAAAAGAACGTGACAGAAAATTCTAATGCTCAAAAAGTGGCTGTCGAGTGAACCCTGAGCAAATGTGTAATTGCTGCCTCGGTCGGTGAGAAGAGTCTTTTGTGCTACAATCAGCCTCACTTGTTCAGCGTGCGGTGAAACCGTCTGAGAGAGGAGCTTCGGAAATTCGGTTTGGGACGACTCGAATGGATGCTCACATGTATGCTCACAAGGATGGTTCCAGCATTTGGTCGAATGGCCAAGACCCGATGATTTTAACTTTTCAGAGCCTTTTTGGGGACACTGAAAAACCCTGAAATGAATAGGTATTCGCCCGTTGTTTCTCGTCACACAATGGGGAGGTTTCCGCGGCCAGAAACTCAATTGTGCACTGAGAACCAATGACAAGTGACCAAATGGTGTCTGTGACACTGATCTAGAAATTGTGGAACGTCGGAATAAAGACTGGAATTTTTGCCAAACCTCCGAAAAACTGCATCCACGAGCAACCAGACCCTGGCCGTTTCACGCTACAACATGTTCTGTTTGAAGTTGAATCACCGTGAAAGGAAGAACAGTGGAGGGACAGTCCTTCTTTGTTTTCCTTTGCGAGTTTAATTTTCTCGCATCTCGGTTCATTGTGCAGGGTCCCACGCTCCAAGTCCTCACTCACTCTGCAGGTTACAGGTAAACTCATTTTGTTGGGAATAAATGAAATTTGGAAATTCTCAAGCTTGCTACAATGGCTCGACTAGTGCCCAAGAACATCCAAGCAAAACAAAATGTCCCTCCTGAACCGTTGGAATCTTTTGCTGGAGCGCAAACCGACTTTTATGCAGAGAATGGGCTGCTGCGGTTGACAAATCAAATTTGTTTCATTTTGAAGCATGAATTCTGGAAAGGAAAAGAAGTGAACAAAGCAAAAGGAAACACTTTCCGGGAGATACCAGGGAACAAAAACAGTTTGCCTGAAAGAGAATAAAGTGCGCAGAGAAAGACTGTCAAAGAGAATGGTCTCTTTGTGTTTACTTCTTCATAATTGTCAGGCGAGTACTCTCTCAAACTTGGCGCTGCTCAAATGGCACAACGCTTCGCTCATTCAGCAGTGAGCAGCAGTTAGACTCGCCCCTTCTGTACAGATACAGGAGGAAAAACAAAGAAGTGAAAGGGAATACTTTCTTTGTGTCTGGAGAAGTGAAGTTCTTTTTCAAAACATGTCTTGCTACAAGTGAATGAATCAATGCCGAGTTGCTCGGGTCCTTTCCATTGTAGCCTCTGAGCTCAAGTCACCTTGTTTTGCCCTCTGTCTTTTCAAATTCGTAGCTTCGACTGTGAGTCTCAATCTTTGACGTTGATTCTGCTTCTGTTCGCACAGCGACTGGGTGAGTTTGTGCGCGGTGGGGCGGGGAGGATGGGAATTGATTGGGATTTCCTTCACAGGAACCAACCCTGATGCAAAGCAGACTCTGCCTGCGCTGAATCCCCGCCAACCGAACCACGTGCGCAGAGCTTCCACTTCGCGAGCTGCGCGGGTCAAGCTTTGGGTTCTTCCTGTTTCTGTGACAGTTATGAAATGTATTTTTGCAACGAAACTGCAATAAGTGAATGAGGCCGAGGAGCAGAGTCTCTCTTCACATGCACACGAGCAGTCAAATGGCAGATTGCATGTGATGGAGAGAAAACTGCTACTGACGTTTATTTCTCAGGGTACCCTCCCTCCGGCTTGCAGGGATCAGAAGTCATCCACAATGCCACGGCAAAAGCTATCCGGAACAATTTGTTGTTGCCTTGTGATTGTGAACATTTGGAGTGGAGACTCCAAGTCCCAAACCCCAATCCGCCACACTTAATCTACAAGGGGGTTGTTGTGCCCCAAAAACCCAGGTGCAACACTGAGCAATAACCGCCACTTCTCACGTCATTTTGTCCATTGGACACGGCAAGTGCGCCCAACGGACTATTAAACTTTAAAATGCAATTTTCTTAATGCTAAGGGAGATACTCCTCGCCCCAGGCAAAACATGATTCCGCTCCTGACATCCACGGTGGCTGCGCAGCCGCGGAGCTGGGGAAATGAAGACACGACAGGCTCTTCTACAGCACATCAGCGGGTGGAAAATCATTTGAAAGGCGTTTATGTTGGAAAGACATCATGATACTGAGCAAACAAACAGCTGTCATCTTTGTTGAGTGCTCGTAGACGTGCATTGGACACTGTGCAAAATATCGGGAAACGCAGAAAATATCGCGTTTGGTGAAGGCTGCTTTTCATCAATTGATTCTATTCTGCCTCTTTTGTGGTTCTGAAAAGACGAGAACGTTCGTGAAAACGAACAAAACACAAAAAAAAGGAAGTAATTTACTTTCACGACTGCAGGGTCAGAGAAAAGGCCTGACTGGGGAGTCTTTTTAATTGCGTTTTTCAGCAAGGTCTTTCTGAAATTCCATGTGCATGCAGCCACTCGCGAAGGACGTGAACCAGGGTCATGGTCTCCGAGCGCAGTTGCCTCCAGGCAGCGGAGTTTTCTGCGGGGACTCGACTCTCAGCTCTCTTCCGCGGTTCAGAAGGCACAACGCCGCTTTCAAATGTGTCTGGAGACATCCCAGTGTTGAGCGCGCACCCATTGAGCTTGCAAAGTTCAACATGAACAATCAAATTAGCAATTCTGTTCCAAGTTGACACTTGTCTCTCCTGTTTGGAGATTCCCAAACAGCGACATGGGAATCCTTCCAAATCTCTCCCCGACTTCCTTGGTTGTTCACAGTTCTCCGTGCTTGCAGCTTGTTCAGGAAGAGACAAGCGTTCTGCTCAAGGTCCATGTTTGGTCAGGTCAACGCACTACTGCAGCCTAAACAGTATCTAAAACTGAGGTGAGTCTGGAAGTGAAACGAAACCGCGACTTCACTTTTCAGAGTGTCTTCTTTTGTAGATAGTAGAATACAGCGCACGCAGCAGTGGGGAGTAAATTGTCCTGTGCAGTCGAGACCCGGTGTAGAATAGAGATAGAAGATTGACAATTACGGCGTGCTGATTGAACCGCCCCGCGACCGGGAATCTGCCGCCGCGCACACCGCCCGACACCACAACAAGGACTCGAACCTTCGCCACCTTCTCCTGTTTGCCATCCGTCTGCTTCTGCACGGGCGCTGACAAGAACAAACAAGAAATTAACGAACCAGATGATTTGCTGCATGGTCCTTCTAGCACTCAGTGCAAATCGCCTTGGAAATGAATTGAAGTTCTGGCCAGTTTTCTGTATCAAAATCTTTCTCATCGTCAATTTTCTTGTTCTGACTTGGGACTCTTGTTGTGGACACGAAGAACTGTCTCAAGTGTGCGTGCTGTATGATGCAGGGTGGAGAGTATTTCTTTGCTTTTAGCAAGATTTTGTGCACTGTGCGCTCTGTGTTCAAGTTACCTTGAGTGAAGAAGTGGCAGAAACCATAATAGGAGTGTTTGCACCTGCCTCACTGAAACTTTCACCTGACGTACCTCCCCCTCAATCAGGAAGTGTATCTTTTCATCTTCTTGAACCTGGAACAACCACACACGAGAAGTGTTGTTCGCATCTTTTGACACACGAGCCCTAAGAAGTGCTGAACATCAAGATTAGGAACTGTGTTTGGCTGATTTGTGGGATGTGGGAAGAACACAAGTCTGTGACGTCAGGAAAAGAAGATGCACTTCCATCGAGGAAGGACTTAACACTTTCCAGCCAGAATGTTTGGCTCAGGTCAAAGCAAGAACAACAGACAAACTTTGTCGTTTGGTGCACTGACAGTCAAGCACACGTGGGAACCAGAGAAGCAGGAATATTGGTGACCACTGGACATCCCTCGTGTGTTTGTTGTTTGACTGGTTTTGAGCTCAATTTACACGCGAAAGCTGACGATACCCTCCAAATCTCCACATCTGTGATCATACTGCTGGACCAAGGGTGTGCGTTTGGAGGTTTTGAAGCAAAGATACCCAGAAGTTTGAAAACAAAATCTTTGTGCGGACATTGCACGTCTGATGATGAAAACAACAAGAAATGATGATTTTTTCAAGAATTTCACCTCGGCCCCTGAACCTTCCGACGCAACAACGCAGGACGGGTCCCTGTGATGAGAAAAGCATGTCACGCCATCATATCTCCCGAACAATGCATCTCGAGTTCAAATTCATCATTGTTGCGGCTTCTGCGAGTCCCCAAGTCACTGCGTAAGATCGAGCGATCACGCCAACCCCGAGAAGAGCCACAAGTCAGATTTGTGTGGCAGCTTTCTCAGCTGATGCAGCATTGCTGGAAAACTCACATCAAGACAAGTGAAATTCAAAGTCAATTTTGAACTTCTGAGCGTCAATATTTCAATCACTGAGGATGATGTGGAAGAAAATATTGAATTTTCTTGTTCCCTGCATGCAAATCTGTCATCGTTCTTGACTCGGGCTCAACTCTTCTGATTCGAAGCTTTTTTAAATGAGAAGGTTGTGGCATAGAACGTGCAAATTTGCTGGTGGAAATGAAATATGAATTGACACTCCTGAGATGACCCTTGGGGTTCAGTCAGTCCTTTCTGGCGTTTCTCTTGTGGTAACAAAGGAATGCCAAACAACGAAAAATCGCGCACCATACGTGGCAAATGCCTGACTCGAGGGAATTCCGTCCTGGTCATTCCACGACGGGACTTTGACAAATGTGTTCAGTTCTGTCGGTCCCCTGCTCCCTTGAATCGGCAATCTTCATCAGTTCACTGGAGTCTTGCGTGTGTGGCTTGGTTCTCCAAATGACTTGGGATGTGCAAAGGGATTTGGATTTCGAAACAATGAACATTTTACACTTGAATGGTGCCTCGCAAGCTGGGCTTGACACAATATGAGTAGCGGGACCACTCTCATCGTCAGTTCCACCGCGGGAACCAATGCCTGAGATCGCCCGAGCTTCAATGACAGACCAAAAAGCAGCGCGACATATTTTGAAGGTTGGTCGTCTTTTTGCTCGGCACTGACGCAAGCTTGGGAACTTTGATCCTTTGGAAACTACGCAATTGGCTGGAACACACAGCTCCAGATTCCCGGCTGTTGTCAGCTGTTTGTGCAGCTTCTCTCCCCATCGCACAGGTCTCCCCTGTTCGTCCTTGGGGGAGACTTGGGGACTGGAGCTCTCTTCTCGACCAAGAGGGTTTTGTGTATTCTTGTGAAAGCGTATAGTCCAATTCTGAACACCCCTTGATGCAACAAACAATGACGAACAGGTGCAAAGCCTGCAATCTCTGTTGTTCGTGTGTTCCTTGGGCTTCCCAACACCACAACGTTGCCCTCTTCCCTCTCCCTTGCTCACAGGTTTGTGAATCGACCAGACTATCTGTCTCAACAGAAATCTTTCTGTAGGGTACAGCGTGTGATCAGACTGATAACGGAGTGCCATTCCATTCTCTGGATTTTTCTGTCTGAGCTCCTTTTGTGCAGCACCTTTTGTTGGCGGATAATTTTCACTGGATTCTCCAGTGAGTGTTGCGGGGTGATGCTGATTACTTGTTGTGTACACGAAGCTGATCTGTGCGGGACACCAACGCAACCAAAGCCAAGCGCTGTCCGAACTGCGGTGTGGTTGCGGCACACTTCTCGACAAAGACTTCAAGACAGCGAAGCAGAATTCTTTTGTGAAACGTGCTTCCTCTGGTAACGTTCACAGAACTTTCTTCGTCTGTGTATTTTGTGTAAAAACCAGAATCAAGCCTCCACGAACAACTCGTCAAACAAGAAAACTTTTGGCACGTGCTCCTTTTCAAGCCCTCGGCATTTCAGCGAACTGCGGGCTACGAGTACATGCAGTCGCAATTGTGGTACTCTGTGTGTTTGTGAACTGTTGGCTTCCTGGGGGACACACTAACTGTTCATTTTCTTTTTTGATCTGGTTTGTATCACTGTTTACGAAACCAATGGTAAGTTTCACACCAAAGTAAACTGAATGTGGCTTTTGTAACAAGGGGCAAACCAACCATGTTTCATTGCTTTGAAGCAAAGCAACAAAACTATATTGGTTTATTGTCCCCCTCCAAGTCAAATCGCAAAACTTATGGTAGCCACCGAACAATGCATTTTGTGAACACCATGCCTGCTGTAAGGAGCTGCGGACTCGTTGATCTTTGATCCACCAGCCTTTGTGAACAGCATTCGATTGTGCTGGGAAAAATGTGTACCGTCGGAAGACTGTGGACAGATCCTGCAATGCAGGAAATCTCCGGAGTGAGATGTGGCTGCAGAAGTGTCACAGCTCACACATGAGATGTGCACATTTGTCGTGTTTCCATCCTCTCAAAAATATATGGTTAAACTTCTTTGTGAGAAGATCCTGTTGTGTGTCATACAAACTCAGCTGACTTGAGTGATTCAGTCACATTTTTGAGTTAATTTTGTCTGGAGAGGAAATTACTTGTGCCGCACAATTTATCACGACAACAAATTTCAGAGACGCACACAAGAGTGGGGCACAGAAAAGTTCCTGCTTCACAGTGCGGACTCCATGGGCAGCTCGGGTGCCGGTGTTTTCGCACGGAATGTGGACATTACGCCGCGGTCCGTCTGTTTCCTTCTCTGTGATCCGCAGTCTGCGAGCAGTCAGATAGGCTGGATGGCTCACCACTCCGACAATGGGGAAGTACGCTTCTGGACATTGAAAAATGTGAATTTTTTGAGGGGCCAGCGATCCATGTCAGAAGTTCAACAGCTTGGGAATTTTGCATGCAGCATGACGCAGGCATGATTATGGCTTGCCTGTCTTCAAATGGAAGTCAAAAACTTGTTGCTCAAGTAATTTCTGTGGCAAAACATCCGAAAGTTTCTGTCCGTAACCGGAAAAAGAACATCAGGAAAGTGTCTGCACAAGACACTGGATCCGCTGCAGATGACCACCATGCAGAAACAGTGTGACAACGCGACATTTACCGGTCGTGTTCTTCGTGTCGGTTTCATCAAGGAGGTCAGTGTGAGAGGCCGTCCTTGTTTCAGAGGTCCTTTGGTGTTGGAAAGGGAGTTGATCATATTTGTTGTTTTGCACAGGTTATGTCCCCAAGCCACTGCGAATAATTGGTTGGTTGTTCCGTTCCTCGGAATTTTGAAGCCATCATCAGGAGTGTGCAGGCTCTTGCACTGGACAACATTCAAGAGAGGACAGAGCAGACTTTTCTGCCACCACACGTTTTGGATTGAGAACTGTCTGGCACGATGGGAAACAAGAACACAACAGAACACTTGGACTCAGGGTCAGAGCCTCGCCCAGACTCCATGGTAACGACAACGACTCTCCCGGGGTCGAACCTGAACATCCCGTTGCTCAGGTCCTTCTTGGGAGAAACTCCTCCGCCGGGTAGACCAACGCCTGGAGACGCCTCTCGTGGCGCAAGGAGAGTGTCGAGCACGCAGACCACGTGTACGACCCTGGCGACCCCATCCACCCCCGGGGAAGACCCCATTGATCTAACTGGCAATCAAAGGTAAGAACATAGTTTTCAATGCTGAGTGAGAACTTACTTTATTTTTCCTGGAGTGGACACTTCGTGTTGCGGTCAAACGGACAAAATGTTGATACCATGTGATCAGAAAGGTCTTCCTGTGCTCTAATGTTTAAATCTTGGAGATTGTAGTGGTATCTGTGGGACAAAACCTCGAATTGATAAGTTTTGGAAACAACGAAAGAAAAGAACCACGACACACATCAAGGGTTCAACTGTTCTAAAAGAAACCACAACTGTTGTTTTGGTGGTGGAGTCAGTTTTTGACATCTTGCCGTTTCTTATGTGACACAAACGAAACAGGTGTGATTTAGTGGAGTTCAAGATCTCACTTGAGAACATACTCGTACGAGTACATTCCTGTGGAGTCATGGCCAACCAGTTGTTGGCCCAAAAGGCGCGTCTGCATGTGCATGTTGCTTTTTTCTGGACTGCGTGATGTTTGCTCATGCACTTAGATTCGTTACGAGGTTCATGCCGCTCTCCACAGACAAAAACTGCTGCAGAATCCATGTCTTCCTCATGCTGTCCCGTGCATCCACAGAAACATACCCCCAAAACGTCGACACTTCTCCTTGACCTCGGCAATGTGCTGTGCGTGCGTGCAGACCGGTCGTTGTTAGTCCTCCATCAAGTGGCTTTTGTATTTTTTTCAAGCTGGAACTTTAAGACGGAAGGAATTTTTTGGCCAAAATAAAAATTGGCCACCTCAGCTCGACGAAACCAAAATTTCACAACCCAAATCCAAACTGCACGTCCTCTGCAAACGTGTGAAGATCTCGAGATGCAAATTTTGTTTGGAAGACTTGAATCTTGATGAAAGCAAACTCTTGTGGTGGAGCGGAAAATGCAGATACTTGACTGCAGCGAAACAAGGAACGGCCGTCTCTGCCGATGATTTGTGCACACAATCTCCTTGGTTACCCGCGCGTGTAACCCAGGCGACAAAAACACATCGTCAAAACTCACATTTCAACGTGGGAAATCGTAAATCTGACCAAAATGTGTTCAGCGCAAAAAGAATCCCACATCATTGTTTGGTTTGGACAAAGATTTGAAATCGGGAAAGACAAGATCCCAGGTACTAAACGTTGCAGTGGACGATCACCCCAAGAATTGTCCGGGTCTGGTTTAGAGAGGGTGGTTCTTGCACCTTTGTTGCGTGTGTGGCACTCGCACACGAAACATGAAGTACATTGCACATGTACTCTGCCCCTTTCGGAGGTTGAGAGGTCTTGGTCAAGCTGCAAACACTCAAGACCTGGCAGTGACCTGAATCATTCATCGACGGAAGGATGACGAAAGTTTGTGCTTTCAGGCGCTCAAGATTTACAGCATTCGGCACCTGACTCAGTCAGGCTTCGTAATGATGAAAGACAACGAAAACAGTCAACGGCATGAAGCCCAAAAGATTAACAACAGCGCAAGCGAACACGCTCCTATTTGGTGCATGAGTGTCTTCTTTCTGAAAAAGAGGACTGAAACTCAGAGTGGATTTTACTTCCTGGTGTGTCTTTTAATTTCTGGAGACTTTTGAAGGGCAGTTCATTTGTTACCCTCTGTAGATGTGAGCGGCTGTAAAGCATCAGTCCTGGAGTCTCAGTCCCGGTGAGTGTTAATTTCCTTTGTGTCTGTAGATTTCGTGGCAAGATGGCCTCCAGCTAGTTCTACTTCTCGGCGTTTGTTCGGTCAAATGTTAAGCTCCATGTTCTTGCACAAAAACCAATACACACACACGCACACCACACACAGACACACACACACACACACACACACACACACACACACACACACACACACACGACGCCGTGCAGAAGCAAACGAAAGCAAGATGGGGTCACAACTGCGCAATCGTTCCAAGGGAATGTGCGGTTACTTTCTCCCCTTGGTTGATGTTTTTTTCTGTTTTCTCTTGCTTTCAAATGATATCAGACCGCCAGGAATGCTTTGTGAACCGTTTATCAGTTTGAGAGTGTTCCCTGATCTGCTGTCCAGAGGAATGGTTTGAGCGTGTGTGCACACATGACATCTGGTCGGGTCTTGGGGAGGGAGGGGCCGGTCTCGAGATGAAGCGGATCAAAACTCGCCCCGTCGTCTCCCATTGATCTCCGCTCGGCGCTGTTCAAACTGCGCGCAACATGCGTCCTCTTTCTGAACAGAGAATCTCCTCATTGTTGTTGAATACGTGGTCCACGGCACGTGTGGATTTCCAAGTTTTGGCGCGTCGAAGTCACTGGTGTTCAATGATGTTTTTTCTTGCGCGCAGCTGATATATGTTGCATAGACATCCATTGCCAGTTGTTCTTTTGCTTCTTGATCGGACGTTTCAACGATCATGCCTTTCTTCCTTGACCACGAACCTAAAGTGCTGAAAACAACAGGTTCAAACAAAACCGAGGAAGAGAGTCTCGATTTTTCACAGTGCATTCTCATTCTCTGTGTCAATATTTGCGCTGCCTTTTTCACGTATTGTTTTTGCTCAATCTGCCATTGTTAATAAAGAACCTGCACTCCCAAAATATCCTGTCGCACGAACGCGATTAACAGGTGCATTGTTTTCAGAGACGAGAGAAAAGAAGGGTCACTGGTATGCAGCATTTGGCGGTGAATTTACATGCATCCTGTGTCGTACTGCAGGGTTCGTTTCGACAAGCTCACAACCAGGCAGTGATTTCCTTGTGTTGGGTTTGCCAGGTTGAGTTCTGAACATCTTGTTTCACAGTGAAGCACCTCACTTCTGAGCTCTGGTTGACTGCTTGTGAATGTGACCGGTCTGAGACCATTGTCATCAGATCTTGTCAGAGGCAGCGTGGTTCTGCGCTCGGGACATCTTGTCGCGCATTCCGCTGTCGCCGGAGAAGGCACAGGATCTCATGAACGTTTTTGTAAGAAACGCACAAGGAATCAGGGTCTCCCTGTTCCTTCAAGTTTTTTCAAGCCGAAGTTCCGATACAATGTCTGCGAGGTGACAGGTCCACACAGATTCACAAGTGAAAAGTGGAAGTGAGGACTTCAGCTGCGTGAACACGCGCTGGACAAAAACAGCTGATAACTGCTGCTATTTTTACGTGGTTCTTCTCAAGGACCAAGAAATTTCATGGCAACCAGGAAGTGTCTCTTCCTGCAGAACTGCGCATGTATCGAGCGCCACTCTCACGGCACACGCGACTGAGCTTCATGAACACCTGAGCTCACAAATAGCTGGAAAAAATCGTCTTTCCAAGTTTTCAGTTCGTTCAGGTGAAAAGTCCATTTGCTCTATCTCCGGTCTCTTCAAATGTGCTGAGAAAAGTCGACGGAGAACGAGGAACCACAAGATTGAATCGCAGTTCGACCAAAACTGTAAGGATTGTTGTGCGTGGCTGTGTCATGTGCCCATATTGAGTGCAGTGGTTTCGGCTTCGCTGGAGATGATTTCCCGCTGCTTGTGGAAGTGTTAATTGGCTGTGTGGAATTTACATCTGCAGTGGCGCAAACTGCTGGATTGCAGAGGCAAAAGTGTCATGCAGACGAGAGAATTTGTGTCTGAATAGTGAGAATCATCACTACAAAAATGGAAAGAAGGTTCTGTCAATGTTGACATGAATGTTTTTCATGACAAAAATTTGGAAATCTAATTTTTCTGCCAGAACAACAGTAAATTCAGCGCAGATTTTGCTCATCCGCGGTGAACTGATTTTTGTGCGAATCTGGACGAGACAGAACGAGTGACTTTCCTCTGCAGCGGGATGTCTCATTGGGCCGAGAAAACCTGGTGACAGTTGCACAAAGCGGACGCGGGTTGGCGCTGACGGAAATTAGCAGCAACCGATCATCATCTCTTTTCTCTTTATTAATTCATCAACGAAAGGACGTGGCGGAAGAGTTCTGGACACAATTTCTCAGAGGAAGACAGATTGCAGAAAGTGCGAGTATGTCGGGAGACGATCGTCAGAGACTCTAGTTACTGTTGCTGCTGTTCCAGAAAGACAGCAGACATTTGAAGACGAAGACGAATTTTTGGATTTGACATCAGTCTGAAGTCCTCCGGAGTTAACTGACTTCTGCGAAGCATTGTGGTGATTCGTACTCGTCCTGCTGATCCAGTCCGGAACATTGCACAATGGGAAACAGAAATCAGGTTCAGAAGAATTCGGGCCCCGAGGGAGGGAGCGGCGGCGCCCGACCCGCCGGGGGCAGCGGGGCAGGGGGCGTCGAGCCGTACACCTCCCTGATGGGCTCCACCATGAGCATTCCCCTGCTGAGGTCGTTTTTCGGCGAGGCGCCTCCGACCCCCAGGGAGAACCACAGGGAATATCCACAGAAACACAGGTGAGACCGAGTTTGTTTGTTTTTGCGTAACAAAGGTTCACTTTTGTCACACCCACTATCAGATTTCACACACAAGGCTTTTTTCCGTTTGTCTCTGAACTTTGCCACACCATCGAAGTCCAAAGTAGCAAACTGCTCGACTGACAAAGATTGCTCGTGGCGAAGTCAATTTCTCTTGTGAAAGAACTCAGCAACTCTCGATTTTCTTTCAACTTGTTTGTGCATAGATCTTCGCTTGCAGCTTTACCTTCACCACGGTTTGAATTAGCACACCAGTGAAGTGGTCCCACTTTGCAGGTGATATTTTTGATGAGGTTGAAGGTCCTTTCCGCAGCGCAATTAGCGTCACAGACCATTCCAGTCGAACTTCCAACAAAGCCAAAGTTGTTGTTTTGCGGACACGGAAGACTGAACCGTGCTTGGCGCTTTTTCACAAAAAGAGCTGGTCTGGAGTGTTTTCATTGCTCACCATGGAAACGTTGACGATTCGTATTCAACTCCAAGTAGATTCCGTGGAACCTTGTCTTCCCTGCTTGAGGACAAAACAGACTTTTCCTTCTTGCAAGATGAACAGGATGAACAGTGGACATTCATCCATAGCTGACCTTTGGACATTTGTTGGCTCGAGTGTACGAAAGCTCGTGTGCGCAGAGACACTGTCTGTTCGAGTAAATCAAAGCATTTTCGCTCCAAGCCAATAAATTTACGCTACACTTCGATGAAGATGCCTGCATAGCAGTTTATCATCTGCCCACAGGACCTTCGCTTTCAGAGGCATTGAACAATGATCTAAATCTGTTTTATGGTTCTGTGTCAGAATTGCGAGTTCGTAAATCATTCGCTTGTTCTGTGCGAACATCTGCGTATGCTTTGACTGTTTTTCTGAGCGCGTGGGTCGTCCCACACTGCGGAAACGTGGGAGTCGTTCGTGCGGGTTCCAAAAACCTACAGCAAAAAAAATCAGAGTTCCGAGGACTGGAGCTTGTTGGCTTTGGCCCCGACAAAGGCTCTCCCCGTGACTAAGCTTGCGCCAATCAAACGTTCGTACGAGGCTGGCTCATGCTGCTTGTTTTTCTCAGGTCCGATTACATTTCAGTTTTGTGATATGCCCTGAATGATTGTTGAACACTGCTGCATGTTGTTCAAACAAAGATGAACTCGTTGAAGTGACTCCCGGGTCATCCTGGAGCGGGCGCCACCAACAGCCCAACCGCACCTGAACCCACGGATCTACTCGCTCTGAACCATAATGTTTCTGGTGGGTTATGTTTTCGGCTTGAAACTCGACGGTGGTTGGGCTGACGGACCATCTGGACAACCTATTAAATGAAAACTTTCTCCTTGTTCGCTGTCACCCATGCCGAAACTTGTTGGCTTGAACACTCCGTCCCTGCTTATGTTCTGCTTGCACAGCCAATCAAGTATAACAGATTGTGAGCCAGTTGTAAATACATCAATCCTGCACTCAATTACAGCACAAGACCTGGAAACCAATTGCACTCTCAGAGCTTGGCTTTGCGCTGTTTCCGCCCAAAATTTCTGAAACTGGAAGACTTTCAGGAGGCATTGTTTGAGCTGTGCACATTCCCCTGTGGCCTTTTGCGCCCTTTTCCTGGATAAAAGAAAACAGAACGCCATGCACAGTCCGAACAGATCAACAGAAGTGTGCCATTATCGATGCGATCGTGGATCTACCTTGCTGGTGTGCCTTGAATTAGTTCAAACAGGAATCCACAGGCAGTTGGTCAGAAAGAGGGCAAAGGGCAGGAACCAGTAAGGCTGTGCTGTTGCACGCAAGGGAGGAATTCTTCTTTGACCAAAAACATCAGCCTGACCACCTGCACTTGGGAGAAAGGAGGACAGTGTCAGGTTGGAGTTGGATTTGTCCAACACCAAAACTTTGTTGGTGTTGGAGATGCCCACTGTCGACTGGTTCTGCTCTTTCCTGAATGTGAGAATTCTAGCCAGTTGACGATAGTGGAGCTTCATTTGAGGGTGGTTGTGTTCAAGAGCATGCCAAGCTGGTTTTCAAGATGTGAACCAAATCATTTCTTGAAATCCTTGTGAAAGAAACACAACGTGGTTCCCAGAGGTCAATGTGATACAGCGACCTCACGAAAACACGGACAGGAAATATGTTTCCCTGCAAACCTGGTCGAGATGCAACAGGAACTCGAAGTTTCACAGTGTAATTTGCAGCATTTGTTTACAGCGTGCATATTTGCCTTCCTCTGCAATGCAGCATCTGATGTTTGGTCAATACTCGCGTGAGTTCTGTCCATTTGTTTTTGGGCCAATCACAGTTGTTAATTGCTCGTGTAAGCTGGTGAACAGGTGATAAGTGGTGGGACCTCATCATCACGCATGTTCCCACATCAGCCGTTCCAAGGGCCATCGAACCTTGTCACCAGATACCACAGCTGCAGGGACCCAACAACCACCGGTCTCAGATGAGTGGAAGTTTGGCCGATCTCACAAGGAAATTTGACTCAGGCCACAAAAATAGACAATGCTGTCTTTTGGGTGACCTTGGCCTCAAGCTCTGGGCTAGAAGTTACATTTATTATGACACGTTAGATGGATTTTGCTGACGGAAGCACCAAGTTCAGTGGTCACCAGACAGCAAAGTTTCTGTTTTCCACAGAATGGAAGAAAGGCTGAGGATTCAGCCGCATTTTCGTCAATGTTCATGCGTGCTGTTGTGTGCTCGAAGGAAACTGGTATATTGCAACCTGGAATTCATCCCATTTCACCTGTGTCACTGGATTTGTCGTGGATTGTAAGAAACAAAACGAAACACGTTTTCAGATTGTTCTGAGCTAGGTACGACAGACGAGCAACTGTTGTCCTCGATACAACAAGCAAGCAAATTTCAACCATTCTTGTGCTGACTATGAGTTCTGTTTCAAGAAGTGGAACTGACTCATTGCCCAAAGAAAACAGCTTTTTTGAGATCAGGACCAACTGCCGTTGACACTTTCGTGACTTGGCGACTCAATACCAATGGGCAACAGGCCGAGTCACGAGGCGCTGGAGTCGCAGGTGTCGTCGTCATCACTGTCGTCTCGTCAGTCACGTGGCTCCGGTGGGAACGTGGCCGTTGTCGGGGCGCTCGCCAAAGCGAGGCAGCAGGGACTGCCCCTGCACACTGGATCCACCATGAGCATCCCTCTGCTGAGGTCCTTCTTGGGTGAAGCGCCCCCCACACCGAGGGTGGAAGTCACGGACCTCACCCGCAGGACCAGGTGCGTTCACTTCTGCTTTTTGAATAGTGTGCGGGAAGTACGTTTTAATTTCAAGGAAGTATGTTTTTTGATTCAACTGAACTTTTTCTGTATGTCAAGGGCAGCAATACAGGAAACGGCAAAACTTGTTTTTGAAGCTGAAAGACAGACCCACAAATCAGCGGCAGATGTTTCTTGTGAACAACAACAGAAGTTTGCAAGCCCGAAAAGTTACGAAAACAAAACTGTTTGTTGCTTTCGCATGTATTTTAAGAAACAAAGACGACAGGTACTGCAGCTGTAATCGTATTTTCGTTGAAGAAAACACGATCCAGTATTCTCCCCAGAACTACGAGCAAATCAATTGCGCCCCTGGAGCCGCCTTGGACTCCACGTCCATCAACCACACTGGATGTTGATTTTCTGAAACAAACAAGGTTGGCTCTGATCAGCTTGACACGGATTCGCTTGGTAGCAAGACATGTGGTGCAATCGATGGAGAAAAAGAATTCTGTGTGACTCACAGAACCAAACTGGTTGGGACTTCGTCCCACCAGAGGTCTCTGGTCCACGCTGCTTGAAACGCTTCTGTGAGAGTTCGAAGCTGCAAAATGTGGACAATGGCCATTGAATCTGCTGCTCCATGACTTTGGTCCAAACTCTCTGATGTTTGAGCCGCTGTCCTCCTGGAAATGGGAAGGCGATGCGTGGGAAACGGTGACGGGTGTGTGGTGCGTGTTTGTTGAAGCAACACGAGGACAATTCCCTGTGTGCATGGGCTCTGATTGATTCGTACCGCTGTGAAAACAAATCGAATTGACATCTGCAACTTTCACCGTCAGTTTAGTCTCAGTGGCCAGGCTTGCATGGATGTGGTCGGCAAGGAAAAGGAAATTGTATGTTCCTGGCTTTCATTGTGACCGCCGTTTGTTGAAGGAATGTCCGCGTCACGAGCAGAACCAGGCGGCGCCGAAAAATCAGCGCGATATGTGTTGATGTGAATCAAGCTTTTTTTCGCAGAGTTTCGAGAAGCTAAATATTGATAAGATGGATGGCTGTTTACCGCTGATGACTGATTTTTGTGCAGCATGCATGGACATGACTGGTTGTGTGCGGACAGACAACCTGACACCCAGCCATGGCCCGCAGGCAACACAACCCGACATGCTGTGTGTGTTTGAAATGGTCTGGTTCTTCTGTGCACACGGGAACATTTCGAGGTAAACGTCCCTCTTGTGGTTCATCGACAGGTACTTAAGCATTGGCGCCTTGCTTGAGGTTTGCAAAAGATCGCGTGAAAGACCGCATGAAGGACTCGAGTTCCTGGAACCTGGGTCCCTGACGCCCGAGGCTCCTTCCTGCTTCGGAACGTGCCTAACGCGGACTTTCCTTCACTTTTAATCATTTCCCCTCGCCCCTGGGAGCGTCGTGAGAGACGCGTGGGGCAGGTATTCCTTTCACTTCCTCGTCTGCATGCTGCTCCCCTGAGACGTACAACACGACGGGTCTTTCCACTGACAAAAACTTCTGATCCCAGAAATTTTTCCGCATTTGGGTCACAGGCTCACAGCACCCACCACCGGATTCTCCGTGCACTTCTGAGAAGAACTGATGCCTGAGATCCAAAAGACGCAGCAGACGGAACCATGACGGAGCCGGACCCAGGCCACCCAGGCTGAGGCTCGTGCGCGACCATCACGAGGCGGTCGCGGCGACAGCGAACATTAGCTGATTGCGGGATGGCATGGCTCACGCCACTCGCTGCCTCACGCAGGGCGTTTGTTTCCCGTCACTGTAAAGTAATTGATAAATGATCTATCGCGCGCACGCGCCTGACTTTTATCGGAGTTGTGAGATTTTGTCTTCCACGCGTGCGCACCTTGGTGGCTTCCCAATTTCACTGGCAAATTACTGAAACACGGAGAAACATTTTGCAGCTTCGTGGAATGTTGCTCGAGTTTCCATTTGTACCTGACGTTGTTCATTTGGATTTGTGATTTGTACCAGTGACACTTGCGAAGAGTTCCTAAAGTGAAGAACAAGCGCTCAGTTCCTGAATGCTCTGACTGTCAGAAAGTGAAAAAAGGAATCTTTGGCAGTTTAGCGCAAAAATCAAGAATATAGATTGCAGAAGCGAAGAAACACAGAAGGTGCGCGCTGCAAGAACCATCAAATTTGAATGGGCAATCTCGAGCGTAGATATCTGCAGCAGTCTGCAACCTAGGTATCTGCAGCAGTCTGCAACCTAGACCCAGCCCCAGTGTTCGTTCTTGTGCGCTTGTGACACTGACTGTGGTTCGTCTTTCTCCAAATTCAACGAAGGTCCTCGCTGGGAAATGTGCGTGGAGCCAACAAGCACCAACCATAGACTTGTCCAGCTGCACCAATCGATCAGTCAGAAAGTCTGCGTGAAAATACAACTGCGTGTGTGTGATGGATTGTCCACTGAGAGTGCCAGTGAGGACGAACTATAAAGCTTGGATCTCAGAATACTGTACAATTTTTGGACAGGAAGGATTCCAAAGGCATCTCATCTTGTGAATATTTTTGCCCGGTGAAATGTACACTTTTCATCTTTGAACCCTTGTCCCCCAAACGCAGAAAGGAGTTTTCTGCCTGAACTCTGAAAACCTCTGAATGAAGCCTCCAATGGATCCAAAGGACCGGGACCCAGGTTCCCCCAGTGCCGTTTGTGAGTTGCCACAATCTCCAGAATCAATCCATGCTCAGGACAGGGTCACACTGCCTACCCCAAACATCAGTTATGCAAATTAGAAGTGCAAAAACTGTATTCATTGTGGCAAAAGCTGACTATTCCAACCCACCATAGATTTGAAGTCGGTCAGACGAAAACTATGCGCGTGCTCCAGCAGCTCAGAGTCAACGGAGTCAATCGACCAAGAAGCACATTTCTCAGATATGTGGATAATTATCCCAAGAGATTGCACTTTCTCTCAGCCCCGTGTCTTGCGGAGCCCTGCAATGGCTCGAGTCGCGTGCATCAACGCAGGACTGCTGAACAACAGGATGCAGAAATTGCGAGTTCCTGAAGAGGCATGCATGTGAAGTCAAGGTTGCAGCACGCTCCACCACGGAGTCGCGTGAGCGCTGTTGCAGGTGTTTTGAGCAGGCAATACGGCGAGTAATGGGCTGCGGAGTCAACAGTCGCGCCCGACACGCGATGCGGGCATCGCACCAAAACTCTGATCAACGCCAGGACGGGGAGGAACCCACGTCAGTGAACGAACCAGCGTGCGATGTCCCAAGCTTGTTTTCTCACTCTTTGCAACTCCCCTGGGTCCTACTGAATTGTACGCGTGAGAACAACATCGGAAACATTGCAGAAACCGTCAAAGCTTCCACGAGAGTGCGCCGGAGGACTTTGATTGTTCCACTGAAGCCAATACTGGCACTGCTGGAAGAGCAATCCTTCTGTCTTTCTTGCGGCAAATGTCACACTTTGCTGACCCGATGTTTTTGTCTTTTTCTCTTTCCAGGTAAGTGCCAAGCGTCCTGTTGCACCCAACAGCAGCAACACAGAATCGAGGGAACATTCTGGTAACATGTACCGACGTCTGCCAGGACCAGAACAGTCGCACCGAGATTTTTCACCTGGTCCTCTGGTGTGAATTTTGTTGAGAGCTCAGAATCGAATGGGGTTGCCAGCTGGACAACAAACCTTTGGTTTGGTTCGGCAGTGCCAACACAACCTTGAAGACGGGATGGGAACAGCAGCACCTCACACACCCTGGGACACACACACCACGCTCTCTCTCTCTCTTTCTCTCTCTCTCTCTCTCTCTCTCTCTCTCTCTCTCTCTTTCTCTCTCTCTCTCTCTCTCTCACACACACACACACACACTTTAAGGTTCATACACCAGACCAAATTCTCTGTCCGCCGCCAACTGCGCTTCAAAGGCTCGGTTCTCATGGAGATGTATTGTTGCGCGGATGGTGTCGCCCTGTCCGCCTCACTGCGCAGCAGTGAAGCTCGTGAAACTCACCGCTAAATCATAGAATCCTCCAGCCGAGTCTACGCACATTTCATCCTGACTATCCCTGTGGCAGAAGCTCCACACAAGGCCCAGGTTCGATTCGTGGTTGGAAATACGAGGACTTTCAAGGTCGCTGTTTGTTCTTCAAGCATGTTGTTCTGCAAATACCCACAGAATACCAAGAATCAGTTCAACACAACATCCAGATGATTTTGCAATCACAAAGCTATTCTGACCAGAAAATGTTTTCTGAAAACATGACTTTCTTCTTGCAATGGTTTCAATGGTCTCTCAACTGAGGTCAAAATCCGCGAGTCGGTACCTCTTTCACTGTGAAATTTCTGCCAGTATGAGCCTTCCACAACCTCAAACACACGCGTGTCTTACCAAAGAGTCAAACTTTTTGACACGTCAGTGCGCGTGATTGTTCATATGCGCTGTGGTCATTCTGCCCAACACCCAAAGCTGTGATAGCCTGCGGTCAAATAATGTCCATGTCGAGGAAATTCACGCCCTTTTACTGCCTGTTGTGTTGGTTACAATGAAAGATATTCGCGGCTCTCCAGCCCAAAAGCCCCTCGACAGCTGACAAATAATAAAGTCGGGTCAGGCGCATAAAATGCCGTGCGCAACCCATTCCACAACCATAAAAACGTCGCTCAACATCTGTTATTTGCAGCTCACTTTGCTCGCCATATTGTTTTGTCTTGCGCAAGCTGTCCAAACTTCGAATCTTGGTTGCCTCGTTTTAGTGGACAGAGTTAAAGACAATTTGGGAGCAGATGCATGACCAATAGAACAAATTGTTTCAACACAACAAACCAACCGGAACAAAAGCCAGGGTTTGCAGGGCAAGGCGGGTGATTCTGAACAACAGCTCTGCTCGAGCTGCCTCTGTGACCTGTGACACCGATTCATTCGGAAGGAGCGTGAGTGGAACACATTGCGGTTCGTGTTGGCACCGAACGCACGCGCACGGACACGCCTCAGGTCGCGGGTTCCAGAGAAGCAGGTCAAAACTGCGCCGAATAGAGACCAAAATGTGTCAGACGACATTCTCGTGATTCCACTTCAACCTTCAGTTTGGTTTCCAGTCCTGTCATGGAACAAAGGACAAAGCAAGGCAACAGGGGCTACAACTAACATTGTTGCTGGTCAGTGCTAGAAGCTGAGTGATCTACGCTCTGAGGTCACAAGTCACTCGGCGTAAAGAAGCCATTTGCAGGCACGATGGTTATTGTTCACAAGTAGTTCCAAGAAGCACTGCAGATGTAGAGATTGAGTGGTCACTGATGCAGCGGGACAAACCAGAATGTACTGCTTATTGTTCAAGCATGTTGGAAACAATGGCCAAACAAAATGAGATTCAGGAACTACAAGGCAAATTGGAACCTGATTGATGTGGTTTGATAGGTTCGATTTTGATCTTTGTTGTCCAATCACAGAGAAAACAGAATTCAGCAATGCCAAAAAGGGGCGACAGTTTTCAACTTGCAGCTCAAGGGTAGGTTGAACAGGCATTCAAGTTCCGTCCAACGCTGCAGAGTTGCTGTCAATTTGTTTTCGGCAAGAGCAAGACTCACCTGCAAGAGACTATAACTGAACAACTCAACAGGAACCATGACAATGAGCATTCCTGTTGAGTACAAGTACTATTTTGCTGTTGCTGTTGGTCCTCAGCAATGTGCTCGCACCCACACGTGCGCAGACATGCCGTGGGTCTGAACCCCACGGGGAGGGAAGTTGAGTTGCCTCACAGACGGTCAGTGACACCCCGCGCCGCCGAGGAGACCGATCCGTCTCCACAAACACGCACACAGATTACCAGGGAGACGAAAGACCAGACCAAATCCCAAACGTTTTTGTTCTGTTTCGTTGCGAAACGAAACGCAGAGCAGAAACTGCGAAAGAGTTTCACAGAAACACCTCAAGCTGAAACATGGATTGTGGAATAGTTCCATTGAAAGCGCCACGCTGTTCTGCTCCTGTGTCGCTTTGGACGTATTTGCCTTTGAACCAAGGGTACCATTGTCTCCTGCTCGTCAAAAATTGCGATACCTTCAGGCAGATCGTAACAGTCTGACCAAAACAAGTTCGCGTGTCGGGACAGCAGGTTGGCTCGACAACAAAAGAAACATGGGTGTCACGTGCACTCCATACGTTATGATACAGACATCGCAGTTGTGTCGTCTTCGCGCAATTTATCGCGTATGTTCCGTGTCAGCGTAAACAAGACGGATGTTGGCGTCCCGGCGGAAACGTTGATTGGACAGAATGGCTCAGTGCTCCAAAACACATGAGATAGATCTGCGCCGAGAACCCTTTCCATGCTGAACTGGCAAACACACTTCTGAAAGGGCAATATGGATTCTCATGCACTGAAAGTTCTTTTCGCATTCAATGTTTGTCTTCCTTGTTGTTGGGAAGGAAAATGATCGCGTACTTTACTCATATATACGAGGGGAATTTCATAAGTAACCGTTCATGCCTCGTATCTTCCGAATGGATGATTCTTTCTGCACAAAACAGAACAGGGAATCAGTGTAACATCCCTTTTTGCAAACAA
>JAAUXT010021928.1_pt1 | contig 39683 bp, 46 predicted proteins | sample 7278171 | NCBI WGS metagenome assembly JAAUXT01 (sample SAMN14350112, study PRJNA611818) | marine sediment metagenome | isolation source: surface marine sediment (1.8m) | place: French Polynesia: Moorea | collected 2018-08
AGTGCATAGCATGAGTTCTTTCTTCACATATTGAACACTGATGAGTGAAATAGTTGACTTATACCACAAGTGAAATGTCTGCAAACATGAGGAGTGCAATTACTGGCCAGAGAATGAATGGTCACGCTCTTAGATTTCATGTTTGAAGATATTGCACTCGTGGTATAAGATGTAGATCTACGTGTTCTCACACTGCCAAAATGGTGTTTTGCACAGATGTGTGCAGGTGTCCCTGCCATGCGTTGCAGCACTTTACAAACTGGTACATGTCTCAGTCGTCTCAAGTCCTTGTTCTCAATCTGTCGTGAGCAGTTGCTTTTCACACTGTGAATGATCGCCGAGATCAGTGTCTCGTCTCATAAGTTTTGGTTACAGACTGACAATAAAATTGCTTGAACATGACATTTTTTTCTGTCTTTGTTGTTTGCATTCATTGTTGTGCGCCGTTTTTTTTTTTCGCAAAGAAAGGCGATGGCGTGCAGTGCTTGCTTTCGTTTGCTCTATCTCGCGTTGCTCAGCCGCTCGGAGAGATCGCTATCGTCGCTTCAGCCCGCAAAACACGATAGCGATCGCCTCCGCAATTTCACTGCAAATGAGAAGCACGAAAATCTCCAGAAACAGCGGAGCTAAACTTCTCTCTGTAATCAGCCGGCAACATGACTCACGCACGCAGCGCGAAGACGGAAGTCGGGAGTGCAGATTGGTATCTCAAGATGATTTGCGGATGAGGTACTCGTAAAAGACAAGCGTCCTAATGAGGTCATCCAGGTTAAGATTTATTAAGCCGTCGAAAAGGCGACAAGCAATTCCACTGAAAGGGTTTTGCTCGCACTGTAGTCAACTTCATGGCACAGAAGCCGATGTTTCAAACTCACGCTGCAAGACGAGACAAAATGCATTTGGCGCATCTGTGAGACCAGCAGGTCTGCACTCCGCATGCAGGGTGAACGTCAACGGGTTGAACTCTGCATGGTGAGAAAATCAGATTCGTCTGAAAACGCAACTTGACCACGGCAGCAAAATGTGCATGTCTGAATTGTCAGAGTTTGACATATCATCGCAGTGCCAAAGAGTCATGTAACAAGCTTTGTTTGTTGCCCCAGAACAAAAGCTTGACAAATCAATAAGGCTCACGAAGAATTAGGATTCCTGTCATTCTTTTGTCTCAATTGTTCCCTGGATGCGGTTTTTGACGGTGTGACGAATGAGCAACTCGAAGCAGAGCAGCTTTCCGAAAATTTGCACAGAGTAAATGAACCTCCTTTTTCGTGAGCTGTCACATTTCAAAGTCTTAAGAATCACACTGAACAGGCAAAAAACTGCAAGTCGGAGCATTTGCTGTTGGGACAAATATACAGGCGTTCCATGCTCCAGGGCATGCAGGCACAAAGAAAAAATCTGTTGTTCCAAAACAGACATGAAGGCCTGCAGTGAAACAAAACAGGGTGCTTGCACGTTTGAGCTGCACAAAAAAACCCAAGCCCATGGGAACACTTGCAAAATCAGGCTCTACGGCCCAAGTTTAAAGAACGCACAAAAACCTGCAGTGCACTTGCTCCGTCACTTGTTTTCTGCCGATCCCTGTAACAGCTGCTCACGTAAATTGCATGTGAAGCAGGTTTCGTTATTTTGTCCACAACCTTGAAAATATTCTGCAGACCATGGCCAGCTCCCGCAGCCCCAGCTCCTACAGCCTTGGTTTTGCCGTGTGCACACGTCTCAGTTTACGCTGAGGTGAAGCCTCACGGGAATGCAGTATTGGATGTTATATTCATTAAAAACCTTCCCGCAGCCATTGGAATGAACACTTTTATGTGGTGTGAACTCTTATGTGGACGGCAATGCCTTTTCTGTTTGCAATAACACGGGGGAAAGAAATTTATTGTAAACATTTACGGTGGCGCAACATACTCTCATCACCATTACTTGCTGTCCCTCGGCTGTAAATTCTGCTCACAGGGCCAGCAGTATCTGCAGCGGAAGCCTTACCACACGCCAAATGACCACTTGAAGCAAGCCGTGTCTCCAAGGCAAGCCGGGTCTCTAAGTGATGGGTTTCGAGCTGCAGAAAACGAGTCCCTCGGAGAGATCAGCCTGGAGTTAATTCCTGATCGTGTGGGCATGTCGATCAAAAGCCCTACAGAACTTGATTCAATTCAATCACATATCGAATGCGTTCGCCACTGCCACCGGTTTGTGGAAGGTAACGTCCATCCAGGAATCTCGTGCAGCCGTGCAGCAAAGCTGTGACATGTCGCCAGCAGTCGCCAACCACTGCCCCTTTCACTTCTTGCGGACCGATATGTGCATGCAGATTCGCGTGATCCGCACTTTGCTTCCATGCATGTGTCCAGTCGGCTGACCCTTGCAATCTTTGACCGAAAGCTGCATTTGGTGACTTCCATATTGGACACTTGGAGACTGGTCTTACGGGTAGATCTACATACAAGTCTGTGTCTTGAATTTTCTTGCTCAAGTCTATTTCTCAAGCTGGGGAAAGACACATGCAAATTGCTGCATTTCTTTTCTGGCGTTGTGTGCGAGACGTTCAAACGTGCGGAAACTTCGGATTTTTGTGCGTTCCCATCCGCACAATATTTTGTTCGAGTTCAATTTGCATTCAGTGTGTGTGTGTGTGTGTGTGTGTGTGTGTGTGTGTGTGTGTGTTTGTGTTTGTGTGTGTGTGTGCATGTGGATGCGTACATGCGTGCGTGTGTGTTGATGCAAGAGCTTCATTTGCGATGAAGCAGCTTGCATGGAGCGGACGATCGCGGACGAAGCGATGCATGGAGAGAGAAACCCATGAGAAACAGCTTTACTGAGACCAACCGAACACAGACATGTGAACACAGTCAGGGGAAAAACAGTTTTTTGACCTTGCATCAATGAAGGGAAACAACAAACACGATACAATTGAAGCTCTATTCAGCTATTCAATCTGTTTGATTGAAACGGAAAATGTGAATGTCAGAATGATTTGAAGCTTTTTTCTGTTCGTCCAGATCATTTGCATCACTGGAAAATTTCGTTTGTTATGAAACCTGAGTGGATACGGGCACGGAAAATGAATACAATTGGCAACACTTTGCTGGGGACGGGAAAATGGCATTTGAAGTGCCGAACACAGAGAGAGATTTCAGTTGTGTTTGGACCACAACACGTCCAGTTTTCCAACCATTGATTTCAAAACCGAGGATCGGTAAGACAGACCAGGTGGTGAATCTGTAGAAAACTGTCCGGACGAAACTGTCGGGTAGACACAGATAACGCAATGAAAACGAGAACAGTAGCCTGAGTACATGGGTGTTTTGGGTGCCTGGAAAACTTGAACAAATGGAGTCAGAAATAGTCGTAGCCAGCAACCTCGGTTTCCTCCGTCACGCCGGAACAGATGAGCGGCCCCAGAATGTGGTAACCTTCCTCTCCCTCCTTCGTTTGTGCTGAAAATGAATGAATTTTCTTGTACACGACACAAAACCATTCAGAAACCGACAAAAAGTGTGTGTCACAGCAAAACCAAAGAAAAAGTTGTGAGAACAGTCCTTGCAACAGTTCCAGTATCAACTTCGACTATCCCGCGGAATCATCGATCTGCTCCGAACTGGACGGCTCAACCCTCACCGGTGTCTCCAGCCAGAATCATGGACACCGGCAGGTCCTCTTTCTTTGTGAGGAACCCCTCGTCTCTGCGCCACGCCTGGTCGTTCACGTCGCAGTTACAACGAGACGCTGCGGTCGCATCCGGAGGCGCCGCGCACGAGTCGTCCATGCGGCAGCCGCAGACGTCGACGCCGAGGCCGGCGTCCGGGTCTGCGCCTCCCCAGTAATAGCGTGGCTCCCCTCTCCCGTTCTTCCAGAACGTGATCTGCAGGTTTGTCTGCAAAACACACCGACGCCCTTCCACTTTCTTTCACGACTGTGCAGTGAGATCAAAAACTAAAATTTGAATACTGTTTCGGAATACTATTTTCAAAAAGTTCAACATCCTAACACGGATTTCGAGGAAACAGAAGACGGGAGAAAATTTGCATGGATGTTTTTCTGGAACAAGTGTTCAGGTACGTTCTTGTCAGGACTCCTCTACCTTGACCGGGTGGTGTATGCCTGCGGAGAAGCACTCCCAGCTGATGTACTGCCTGCACTGCGTTGACTTGGAGGCGTAGTTGGCGACTTGGCGCAGACTGAGCGGCGTCCCGTCCGCGTCGTGGTAACGCACGGCGCGCGTGTACTCACCCGCACCCTCGAAACCCTGCACCTGCGTCCGTGCCTCAGAATCGTGCCCTGAAAAATATGTTCTTCAACAAAAACGGTCAACGGGTATAAACCGTGAATCTGTGCCAAGTTGTTGCCTGTTCCACCGGGAGTCAATCTGTGAGAATTTGAGCTGCAAGGTTTCAAACAAGCCCAGGAGGAGTGGAGTGTACCAAATGTGGCCGTGCCGTTGTCGCTGGTCACGTCGCAGAAGACGCGGAACGGCTCCTCGAGCACGTCCTCGCCGTCCGGATCGACGTCCACGACGTGCGAGCTGCGCAGCCCCGCCGCCACCCACTCACTGCACGTCCGCTCTGCGGTGAACGAGTGAAATGTGCTTCGCAAAGTTCCTCAGCCATGTCTGTGATGTCTGCTTTTGCATCTTGTCCTCAGACAGAAGGTCACTTACTGAGCGGAGAACAGGGGAAGTCGTGGCAGGCTCCGGTGAAAGAGTTTTCTCCAACGCACGGGTCCGTCAGGTCCCCGTACGACGTCATGTTGCAGTGGCGCACGCGCTCACGGGTCCCGCCGCCGCAGCTCGTGCTGCAGCCGCCCCACGATTCCCACGCCTGCCACTCACCTGGGACTGCAGAGAAATACGGCAAAGGTTCTGCGAGTCTGCAGTCACAAATCCTGTCTTTTGTTCCTTCACCCTTTGCAGATTTAACATAAACTATTTAGTGAAGAGTGTGACACCCCTGCCTTGACGGGAGGGACTCCAGGATTGAGTACGACACACACACACACACTCACACACGCACACACACACACACACACACACACACACACACACACACAGAGGAAAAGGCACGAGAAAAGATTCAAGAATGGTCACACAGCCAATGGACTGTACCTTGAGAAGACAGGCAAACTTGTCAGTCAAATGACAGCAGTAGTGTCCTCAATTCCTCCAACTGTACTCACTCCGACACGGGTTCTCATTGCACGCTCCTGTTTCCTGATTGGGTCCCGAGCAGTCCTGTCCACCGTGCTTGGGTGGCGCACACGTGCGCTCTCTCTCCCACGTTCCGCCTCCGCAGCTTGACGTGCAAACACTCCATTCGCTCCACGGGTTCCACAATCCGTCAACTGCACAGCCATGCAAAACAAAACAGAATCATGAAACCAGTGTTCGAAACGGTCGTCAAGAAAAGGAGGGAAGCTGTTGAATTTTGTGCTCTCATTCCCTTGTTGAGGAATTTCCTGGTTTTTCTTGTGTTCTTGTTGCAAACAACAGTTTTGAATTTTTGAGGCTCCATCAGCTGGGTTTGGTCGTCATACTTGGACAATCTTTCGGAAAGCAGGCGTCAGATTCGAGGTTTTCTCCCGGGCACGGTTGGCCATCGTGCTGCGCGGGAGTGTTCTCTCTCCGTCTCCAGCGTTTCCCATCACCACAGGTCACGTTGCAACTTGTCCATTCGGACCAAGCTTCCCACTCACAGTCAACTGAAGCAAGTATATAGATTTGCCAAATGCAACTTTCTGTGTGGATTTGGTGTCACCAAAGTAATCTTTGACGTTCTGTGGGAAGTCCAGTTTGGTCTCAGTCAGTCAGTCAAGGTTCAATGTGTGACGAAAACAAATGAAAATCAGACAGCTCAGAAGAATGAAATGAAGACAACGGCATTCTTCAGACGCAAAGAACGAAGCTAAGCCTTGAACAACGAAAGACAACAGTCATCAAACATGCTTCACAACACGCAGACAGTCTGTACAACCTGACCATAAACTGTGATGCCACGCGATACCAAACGCAACACAGCTCTGTGATACGACGCAGCCGAAGTCCAGTGGGTCCTGTCGATGCTGCTGAATTACTGTACTTTCTACCTGGGCAGTGTTTCAACAAGCAAGTATTCCAGTCACTGGCAGGGCCTTCACATGGAAGACCTCCGTGTTGAGCGGGGTTGTCAGTGCGGTGGCGCACCTTCCACCCCGGACCACAAGTCGCGTTGCACGGCTGCCAGTCCTGCCACTCATTCCATACGCAATCAACTGACACACAGAAGCACGGTGACAGGAACAACGCTGTGTCTGGGTCGTGGGTCGTTGGACCCTCACATTGAAAACGACGTAATTAACTCAAGTTTTGATCTGTTTGCTTCACTCTGATTTGTTTGAATACCTGGACAGTGAGTGGGGAAACAACTTGTCCAATCGGTGTCCCTGCCTTCGCAAGGTTTGCCTCCGTGCAGCTCAGGAGTCTGCGTTCTTGAGCGCATCTTCCGGCCGTCGCCACAAGTTGCGTTGCACTGTTGCCAACCACTCCACTCATTCCACACACAGTCAACTGCAAGCAAGTCAGACAACATATGAGACATGACAAACACAAGCATGAAGGTGCATTTGGCTTTAAATGTGAAAATGTCGGGTTTGTAGACACCAAGATAATGTTCGGTCCAGATGGCTCGATCTCGACAACAAAGAAGAAAATGGGCCCCTGCACTACCCCAGCACATTGGCAGATCGGAAGACTGTTCTCACTTGGACATGGTCCATTGTTGCACTCCCGCCAGTTCTGATCGTTCCCGGTGCATGGTGTTCCTCCGAACATCTCCGAGTCTTGCCCTCTTGTTCTCACTTGGAGTCCGTCACCACAGTCAGCGGAGCACGCCTGCCACTCTCCCCACTGGCGCCACGCGCAATCAACTAACAATGCGAAAACAAGCAGAAAGAAGCAAGAAAACTTTTTGGCTGAATTTGGACCAGAACCGAGAAGGAGAGCACTGCACTCTCGTTCACTTCGAAACTCTCAACGCATTCAAAATTACACAAAGTTTGTGATGTTTCACACATTACTTGGGCAACTGTGAGTGTTGCAGGTCTGGTTTTCTGCTCCTTCCCCTGTGCAAGGAATTCCGCCGTGCTGCTCTGGGTTTCTGTGCCGGTTCCTGCTCTGCAGACCTCCTCCACATGAGACGTCACATTGGCTCCAGGATGACCAGACATGCCACGTGCAGTCAACTTTATGAAAGGAAAGAAAACGGAGAGTAACTTGCAAAAAATTCGCAAACACTTTTCAAATCATTCCAAAAGTTTCATTGATCGGAACATTTCGTAGCTCTGAAGGGGTTCTTGCCGTTTCTCAATCTTTTTTGTCAAACACATCACATCAAGTTAACATTGAAAATGTGGACAGGGACAAGATGGTTAAATTGAATTTTTTAGATTTGTCTCAGAAAGGAGACTCCAAACGAAAGACAAAACTGACAAATCAAAGTGGGTGAGAAGACAGTGCGAGTCCATCGTCAGTCTTTTTGTCGTCAGCTGGGGTTGCTCATAGGAAGGAAAAAAACATGTGCGTCTGTTATGCTCTTGTTGAACAGAGTTGCACTTGAAGGGAAGAGGAGAACTTACTCGGGCATAACTGCGAGTTGCAGCGCTGAGTGTCGAGGGCGGCGCCCGGGCACGCAGCGCCCCCGTGCTGCGGGGCGACGCACTGCCGCCCGCGGATCTGGTTCCCACCTCCGCACGTCACGCTGCACGTCGCCCACGCACTCCACTCCTCCCACACCCCGTCCACTGACAAACAGACGACGCAAAATTCTGTTCAGTGAAACTGTATGATGAAAACGTTCGCCAAGCAAACACGTAGTCTGTCGTGACTGGACGCTTCTCGAAACCAATCAAGGAAGCCTTTTGGGACTTTGCTGCCTGGTTGCGGCTCCCAGCAGACTCCACGGTGTTCGCCTGAAATATGAATGAATGAGCAACGTATGAACGTAATTTGCCAACAGATTCCTTATCGACATCACACGCCGAACAAACACAAAGAAACCGAACCACGTCAGAGAAGCCTTCAATATTTCAAGACACGCAATCACGGCGTTTTTGTCTGCTCGTGTCATGACTCTTTTGACAAGCAAACACTTCCGTGTGGCCCGCCAGGTTGAATCCGAAATTTTGGAGGCTCCTGCAGGGGCACACGTTGACATGGACATAAGCCTCGCAACTCGTCCAATTTTGCTCATGCAGGACTGCAGTCTTTGGGCAGCACACATCTTTTTCTCCGACCAGGTCGTTGTTCCACGAAACACTGTCCTCTGTATGATCGCTATCAGCGTGCCACACTGGCTTTCAGGTTTTCACCTGGACACGGGGTGTCAGCGCACGCCTGCTGCTCCCAGTCCGCTCCGTCGCAGTCCCTGCCGCCGTGCTGCGCCTCGCTGCACCGGCGCCGCCGCTCCCGCCCGCCGCCGCCGCACGTCACGTTGCATGCCGTCCACTCGCTCCACGCGTCCCAGAACCCGTCCACTGAACGAGAAGAGAGAACGAACCGTTTGAAATTTTCAAAGGGAAACAGTCAAATGTGAAGAGCGCGTCTACAGGTTTGTTTGCAGATTCTCGCAACTCAAGTCCAAACAAAACATCGAGACATTCTGATTCACACTGAAATTCTCTCCCAAGAAATTTGTTGCTTTTGCGTATTTTGTCTCGTTTCTTCTTCACATGCTTGTATGGCGTTTTTTTCTGACAACAAAGACAAAGACAGGCAGAAACAGAACGAGAAAACGCAAGACACTTTTGTCTGGACCTTTGCTGTGACTGTGAACAGTCGACAACGGAACGGAAACAACTGAACAAGTTGTTCAAATGTTGTCTTTTTGTGAGAAAAATGTGTGATCCTCAGCAAAAGAAAAATTGAACTTCACACATTGCCCAAACCGAACATCGTGAACAATCTCACTTTTTGAACGCATGTCGGTCCAACTGTCACCCGCAGTCCTGCAGACTCACTTCATTCAGTCAGGTTAGAATAGTGAACAACATTGCGTGCTACAATGCAATTCAAAAGTAAAACTTCTCAAAACGTTGTCTTGGGTTCGTACAAAACTCACGTCTGTGACTCACATCTCGTTAATGCCCAAAGTGTTCGCACTTATCAAGCTCAATAATCACGCAGTATGTCTGTATATTTTTCCCAAAATTATGCACGTTTGACGGCTGCGCACAACGTTCCCACCTGAACAGGGCAGCGTGTTGCAGTCCCGGTTCTCCTCCGCGGGGCCCTCGCAGTCTCTGCCGCTGTGTCGGGGCGGGACGCACTCGCGCGATCGTGACTGGGACCCCGTCCCACAGCTCACCGAGCACGCTGACCACTCCGTCCACGGATTCCAGTAGCCGTCCTCTGTTCACACAGAGTCGCTTGAATGCGCTTGTGAACATTGTGAGGATTGTGAAGAGATGCGTTTGTTTGGCGTTGTCGGTGTTGGCTGAAAATACGTCTGAAGCGGGAAGGACCAGCAAACCAAAGAACTGGTTGTCTGTACGAGCAAAAACCTGTCACTGGTGAGACACGTAATTTGTGCTTTGAGGGGCAGTAATTTGTCAAGTGAACAGATGAATGTTGTCGAGAAATGGAACAGAACAAGAAAAGATGGCATCAAGAAGTTGACACTTGGTGAAACGCAAAAGAACCTGGAACCTGGTAGGAACAGAAACTTTTCACGCCTGACGGCCGTACACTCACTTCAGTCGCACCACCCCATCACTCTGCAACACAACTGCACACTCGTGATTGCAAATATGAATTCGCAGTTCTACAAAAATGATGAAAACACACGGGTGTGCGAAGTGCCAAACCAACTGCACCACTGATAGCGCACCTGGGCACGGGTCAACGTTGCAGTTCTCGGATTCGCTCGCGCTTCCGTCGCAGTCCCTGCCGTGGTGGAAGGGTCCGAGACACGTCCTGCTGCGGTCGCGCGAGCCGCCCCCGCAGAGCTGCGAGCAGCGGCTCCACCCCGCCCACGCCTCCCACACTCCGTCCACTGCGCAGTTCGTTTCACGCGTGCAGCAAAAGGAGTTCAGCAAGACGCAAATTGACACTCAACAGGACAAAGGTCACTCCAGACCAACACCTGACTGAGAAGTGTTACGCTTTTATGGGGATCAAAAATTAAGATCATCTGTCAGAGCGATGCAGAATGCAACGTCGTTCTGCGTGGTCGTTGAAGAGTTGGTTCATTACAATTACACCGGCTCGGAGTTCGCTTCTTCACGCAAGCACGGCTTGATCTGGTGCGTGCTTTGTCTAGAAGATCCAGGGTTGGGCTCGGGGGTCCTGCCCAGGTTTAGTCTCAGCGAGCCCGATTCCAGGTTCAACTCGTGCCCCTTGCCGCGAGCAAGGTTTCTTCACAAGGCTGAAGGAACGCGTCTCTCGGGCCTTCGGATCCGCCAAAGACCCAGGTGTTTGCAAGGTTTCATTCAACTCAGCTCATTTGAATGTACTCTTATCCGGAAATCAGATATCAAATTGTCATCGTCGAGATTGCTCATGAGCAGAATGGATACAACACAAAATGTCAAGTCGCGTCATCAGTGGATCAACATGGAACATGTGCAGTCATATTTCGCAATATACACTGGGGCAAAACGAACACCACACCAAAGCACAACACTCTTTACAAGGAACCACTTTGCAAGATCTGTTTTCTCCGAACACTACAAAACCACGAGAAGGCAGATTTCAAAAACAAAGGCACACAGAGCACAAACGAGAGCAGTCATGCACACACACTGTACCTGGACAGTGGACGGGAAAGCAGACCCGGGAGTCCTCGCTGTCCCCAGGACACGGCTCTCCGTCGAAAAACGGTCCTGTGCACGTCCTGCTCCGCTCCTGGGTCCCGTTGCTGCAGGTCACGCTGCATCCGCTCCATTCACCCCACGCCTCCCACACACCATCAACTGCAAAACAACACAGCAGCTGAATTTCCAAACTTAATTCTGACGACAAATACACTTTCAAAACCTCTGTTTCTAACTTTTCTTTGCGTGTCATTTTCAGCCCAAGCAGACGAAAGGGAGAGTGGACCGGTAAACGGAGCTCGGATCTCACTTGCACAGCTCTGCAGATTGCACGCCTCGCTCTCCAGGGTCGGCCCGGTGCAGTTCGCGCCCCCGTGCAGCCCAACGTTACACGTCCTCGTTCTCTGCCTTGTGCCATCTCCGCACGTGTGGCTGCAGTCTCCCCACTCAACCCACGGGTTCCAGCTCCCGTCAACTACAATGATAGGAAGAAAAATCTTTTCCCTTGGTGCGTGTTTCAATACTAGCAAAGACAACAAACTTGTTCTTTGAAGGACACTCAAAACGTGAAGGTGGAAGAAAGTTTGATGGGTTTTCAGACAGCGTTGTCTCTGGGGTCAGGGCCAGTGAAACATTCAAGTTACCTGGGCAGGCTCTTGGATTACACTCCCGCCCATCAGTAGAATTTCCCAAGCAAGGATCTCCTTGGAACATTTCTGGCTCTTTAGTGCGTGTTCGCTCTTGCCATCCAACCCCACAGGTGACATCGCATGCTTGCCATTCCGTCCAGACGTTCCACGTGCAGTGAACTGCATGCAGCAGAAAAAGTCGGTTTTAGTACGTACAAGCTCAGTCATCTAGGTGATCTTCTTTGGATCAAAATTTCTTCATTGACAAACTGGAGAACAACAAAGAGGAACCAACCTGGACAAGGATGTGCGTTACAGGACTGAGTGTCTCGATTTGAACCAGGACAGGTATCTCCACCATGGAGAGGTTCCACACAAACGCGCACTCTGAATTGTGAGCCCCCACCACAGGATACGTCGCATGGCTGCCATGCTTGCCAAGGTTGCCAGTAGCCATTCACTGAGACAGAACAGAGATCAACATGCATTGTGTTACTCGTACTGTTGAAAAATTTGTTGTGAACACCTCTTTGTCAATTTGAAGTAATTTCAGCAGGGAAACGAACTTTGAACCAGAAAGAAAAACGGGTTTCCTTTGGCCGCTGATGGCGTCATGACACTGTTCGCCTCAACATGAATCAAGAGAAAATGATACTGTGCCACATTTGTCACAGAACGAGCCTGACCTGGACATGAGTGGGTATTGCAGACTTTCCAGTCGTCTGCGGGTCCGGGGCAGGGGTCCCCAGCGTGCTCAGGCTCATTGCATACTCTGGTTCTGAACGAGTGCCCACCTCCACAAGTCTCATTGCATGGACTCCAATCGGTCCAGGGGTTCCAACTCCCGTCCACTGCAAAGGTGCAGGTTGGTCACAGGAGTCTCTTGATTGTTCGTTGGCTTTTGTGGAGTTGACTTCGATTTGTTTTCCCCCTTTTGAAGCAAATGCCGCATGTTCCAAGATGCACCCGTGCACAAGACGTGCCCCAACACAGACCTTCCATTGAAGCAACGGGTAAAGTCTTCCAATTTCATCACAACCCCTTCTTTTGGTGCTCATTTTTTGTACATAAAAGGGTGCGTACTCGTATCACATGTAATTTTCTGGTTTACTGTTGCGATTCAATGTTGTTGTTTCCCAAGTGCTTGACTTTCAAAGGAGAAGAGCAAATTTTGCTATATTTCTTTTGAAAACTCGAGTACTTTCTCGGCAGCAAGAAGGCACGATTTATAATTGGCCAGAGTCATGTCACAACAGTATTCTCGTGAAACACAAGCACAACAAACACATCAAGCGGCACAGAAACCAGATACGAGCCTCAAGTTGCCACTTGGGAGTCCAAGTAAGGCTGCGTCAGAGTGTATGTACAACTTGGAAAGGGGGACTTGTCCACCACGCATATCTTTCGTTTTTATAAATAAAGTTCAAGAAGAAACGCACTGATTTGGATGTTCAAACAAAGTCGTGACCTGTGGTGCTCGGAAGAGTCCTCATTCAATGAAAATTTTGCTGCATTTCAGGATCTGTGAGGATCACAAGATGTTGGCACCTGGACAGGGGATCATGGTGCACGGTTTGCGCTGCGTGTCGTCCCCGGGGCAGGCGGCGCCGCCGTGCGCGGGCGGCGGGTCGTCGCAGCGCCGCGTCCGCGTCTCCGTCCCGTCCGCGCACGTCACCGAGCACCCGCTCCACGGCGACCAGCCGCCCCACACACCGTCAACTGCAGAAAAGATTTGTCTGCATGTCAGTCAGAGAAAAAAACGCTCCAGATACGTGAAACAGAATGCCAACAAGTTTGAACATTTGAAACCAGTTCACCACGCGTATGTTTGTCACCATGTTGATTTGACAAACAGTTTATTTTTCAAACAACCCCCCAAAAAGCCAAAGTAATTCTCCTGAAGAGGGATTGTCAAGAACTGACCGATGCACAAAACGCCAGCTGAGTTCGTGTCACATTGGTCAGTTGCGCCCCAGACTCCATGGAGACAGCTCTGCACGTTCAGTTCACTCCCTTCGCAGTTCACCTCGGACAACAAAGTGGGCTCCAAAGATTGTGGCAAACTTCCGTCGGTAACAGCTGAAATTCAATGGAGACAGTTCCAAATGTCAGCGTAATTTGAGCGTTCTGTTGAGATCGGTGCTTCAAGTACCACGTGAGACCAAATAAACCGATTTCAAGTCAACGAAATCTGAATCAGCAAACCGCTTCTTATCAGTGGTGTGGACATGTCAGTCTGTTGCACCCAGCTGCTCCCGTCGAACAGATCTATAAGTGTCTGAGTTCATGTGCACGTTCTACCTGACGCGGCACCGTCAGGGAAGCCGAGCTGGCGACACACGATGTTGGCGTCGCGCTCGTCCCAGCCGACGCCGCACACGGAGCCCCAGACGCCGCTCAGGTCGCTCCACACCTCCACCGACCCGGACCCGAACGTGTCGCCTTCAGTCAAGCGCACCGCCTCTGTGAACAATTTGGTCCAACGTTGGAATGGGTGTGGACTGGCCGAAAAAAAACCCCTCATGCGACGACGAAATCAAGGCGTGCGTTATCGAGCTCTTACAAAGTGAAAAAGTGCTGTGTCTCAGTTCTTTGCGTTGGAGTTCTTACCATTGCAACCTGGTTGGTTACAAGTTTTATTTAGCGTGAGTGGTCCCTTGCAGAGACGGTCGACTCCTGGCGTCCCGTTGTGCAGACAGATCCTCGACTTGGTTTGAGAGCCGCTTCCACACGTCGTCGCTGTGCTGCAGTCCGTCCATTGCGACCACTGCTCCCAGACTGAGCCCGAACAACATGGAACGAAACTGGTGTTACATGGCCTGACAAGACAGGAAATTGCAAAGTGTCCTTTGTACGCTCGTACGAGCACTTTGAGCACCACTGATTCGTTGTTGCGTGAGTAAACGAAAGGGTAACAAGAAACCAAGTCCGTTTCACGAAAACGATTTTGTGAACACCTGGACATGTCTCGAACGTGCACTTCTCAGTCTCGAACGAACTCCCCACGCACAGCAGCTGCACGGCTTCTCCGCCCGTTTCGTCGAGGCATTTGCGACTCCTGCTGCGCCAGCCTTCTCCACACGTCACGGTGCATGGGCTCCACTCACTCCAGTCCCCCCACCGAGTCGTTTGAGCTGCAGTTGTGAAAGGAAAGGTGCACATGACACAGAACACTGGAGCAAGATCGGGATCTTTCTGTGGCTCCGTTAGAAACAAAAACACATTCTTAGATTTTGGAGACTCACGCCCTGTGGTGCAGGTGGCGTCTCCACCAAACTGCAGAGGACAGGAGCAGATGAAGGGGACAGTCAGGCTCCGATACTTCACATCGATACACACCCCTCCGTTCTCGCATCGCACGGAGACGCAACCCCCGAGAATCGTCTGAAGTTCAAGTCAGAAACACAAATCACGCAAGAAGACAACAACGGTGATTGCAGATTGGGTGTGAAATGACCAAGCTGCTCATACCCTGTCAATTTGTGTTTCCTGTACACGTACACACAAAACAAACAAACAGAGCAGTTTCACTGTTGTTCCTGTTCCGAAGAAGAGTCTTAGAGTTGAGTCTTTGCAAAACGCCTCACCTGATGAGTTTGGAACGTCTCGAGGCGATGGTACACGGAGCCGTTGACGCTTGCCAGACCCGCCGGGCTGTCCAGATCCGATCTGGAGTTCAGCGAGCAAGAGTGCAACTCTTCACGAAAGTTGAAAGATTTGCAGTCTGGGACGCGTCGCATGCATCGCAGCGCGCACTGCGTCACGGTGTAGGTGTCTCCAAAATCCTGCAAGACATGTCCCATCAGAGCCTGTCCGTCAGAGGCGTTGTCTCTTGTCGTGGCCTCCCAGATGAAGTGATCTGTCGGTGAAGGTCCGCCATAAACTGTTGCATTTGATCCACTGTCTGCCATGTCTGTTTGGTGACCGGTGGCGTTTGTGGCCAGCGGCGAATCCAGATCGGCCCTCGAGCCATTCTGAGAAGGAAGCTCCCCGGGAACCAACTGTCCTTGGGCACCGACGAAGAATCGAGGCCCGAAACTGCCCAAAACAACCAGAAACCAGCTGCAATAGAAAGTCCTATCCAGCTTCATTTCCTGAAGGCAGTTTACCGGTAGAAATGACTACATTGTCTCTGTCACATCTTTCAGTTTCAATGAGTTATTGCAATATGTCATCTTCAAAAAAGGGAAATGGAGGGAGTGAACATTTGGTTTCGTGCGGCTAAATCCTCGACCGATGAGTTTGACCCACTGGGACCAAAAACCTTCTGTCATGAAACAGATAAATTATTTATTTACGAAACCTGATGAGGTTCTTGCACCGTGAATCTCGAGGGATGCGCCCAGTTTTAATTAAATGAGAAGAAAAGCTCCTGAGTGGGAGCTCAAAACGTACTGCGTTGCATGACCCCGTGCAAAAAAATGATTTCGTTCAATTTGAAACTCACACTGCCTTTTTTCTTTCTTGAATTTCAACCAAACGTGCAAACGAGAACGCATCGCAACGAACATCTGCAGGTTCATACTGCCTGATTCTTGTTGCCCTACTCTGCAAGCCCACCGAATTTCCAGATTTGCCCCACAGTTCACCATTTTCATCACTGCAAAACAAATGTTTTCAGGTGTACACCGCCCAGTTCTGCAGCGACAGAGGGACGCTGCAAGAGCATCAAGGTTTGTTCAGGGTGGATCCGGTTTGGTGAAACTGGAACTTGCCACAAGTTCCAAGCACCGACTTTCTCTGTTCGGCTCCACCAGCGAGTGACACGTGCAACAGTCTCACCGGCGACCAACGCTGTCTGCCCTTCTCTTGGCGTGTTTTTTCGTTCTCTTGAAACTGACAGATCTGACCACCAAGTCAAGTCCATTGCTTATTTCCGACAACCCAAAAACATTGCAACAGAAGATTGAGCGAGATTTTATTGGGAAGTCCGTGTCATCAACAAACAGGTTTCAGCAAATACGTTCGGTACTCGCGCGGGAGTAACACTGTCATACAGAGTGTGTTCTTCGCGGCATGAAACGTGTCGTTTTTCCAATCTCCGAACGCAGGTTACACGTCCAATCAACTCAGACAGCATGTGCCAAAACTACCCAATCTGTGCAAATGTTGCGCCTTTGTTGGCTGTTTCTGCCACGTGCCATGCAGGATGTTGACAATTCTTGGTTTACATTTTCGTTGAAAAGCTTCCAAAATTTTGTTCTTCCTCTTCGGATCAAAGCATCGAGGCATCTCTGGAGAGTGCCGGAAGTTGACGCCCTGATACAGAGGTCCATTTTCCCGTTGATCTTCAATAGAAGTCGTAAAAACTCGAAGTATCTTCCTGCGGCTTCGGGTCTCCGTAGCACTCGAATGGTCCCAGGGTGTGATATCCCTCTTCATAGTCCTTAATACCTGCAAATGAAACGAACACTCAGGCGTGTTGGCACTGACGAAGCCTGTTCATCAGATTGGGGCCCGAGCTGGAGTTGGGGATGGGACCTGACTCCACATAGTGGCGCTCAACTTTTCCTGTTTTGCACGTTGAAAAATCAAGTTCGAAGTCTTGGTTTTCAAGGCGTCGGGTCCCCTGACCAGATTCCAGACAAGCCTCTGTTGAACGACGATAGAGTGAAGAACAAAGACAAGGCCAACAACAGTTCCATCGAGCTGAATTAGCCACACAACACGACTGTGGACCTTCAACAGTGTTTGGGCGCTGTGGTTCTTTTCAAGGTTTTTGTGAACAGTCGAAACGACCGTGGAGAAGAAAACAGCCACTAGACGCCTGCTTCAAGAAGAGTGGCGTTGCCCCCAAGGAGGCAGAACGTGAAAACCTGTGATTAGTGATACCTGACAATGAGGCAGTGAGTGACGTCTTGTGATCTACGGAGAAAAACGTCGGTCGACGTAGGCGTACCCGTCCACGAACTGAAAGCTGCGAATGCAGTGGCAACAACGTTTGAGCAAAGCGAAATGGTGAGTGGGTGAATGAATTCATCGCACCACCTGAAAGATCTGACAGAGAAAATGAACAAAAATCTTCAAACCACAGATCCAAGGGAACGTTTACATTCCCCCCTGCAGGTTTTGCTCCATGAAGATTTTCAAAGACAGGAAATAGTTTTGGACGGCCGAAATGGCAAGAACAAGGCACGCGTCCAAAGGAAACGTGAGAAGAGAAAAGGTTCTCTGTGCAGTAAACGGCCCTAGCTGGCAATGGAAATCAGTGCCTAGTCGCAGAGCTCAAAGGATGGAAACAATGAATCAATGTACCCAAAATTATCATATCCAATGTCCCCAGGCACTCCGTAACTACCATAGCCAACACTGTACGGTTTGAAAGAAAGCAAAAATACGATGCACAAGTTAGAAACTCTCCTTTTCATCCTGAGAGACTGAAAATGAAGAGGTTCCTCTCCAGGATTCATAAATGGAACCAAAAAGATGACATCTTCAAGGAATGACGAACAAATGACAGACAAATTCGGTTACAATGCACAAAGACAAAAGGTCAAATTCTTCGAGGCTGATTTTGCAAGAAGACGACAGCAGAAAATCAAACTGTTTGTTTCTTGTCAAAATTGAAGGATCAGGAGAGCAAGAAGCAAAGAGCCATACTCGTCTTCAGGTTGTTCGGGAACATCTCCCCAGCATTCGAATGGACCCAGGGTGTGGAAGCCTTCCTCTCCATGTTGACCTGCAGTATGAAGTTGCGCGAAAGTTTGTGCGCGTAGCCTGCGCACAAAAAACCAAGACGAGAACAGACATCAGGCCTGAGGCAAATTTACGCTTCGACCAAAAACACATCGGAGCAGAGACGGCGATGTGAACAAGGGAGACAATCAAACGTCCAGTCCACAAGAATTGACTGGACTTCAACGTCGAGAAAGCATGAAAGTATTCTCTTTTCCCGACCCGGTGCGTTGTGGTTTGCGTTTCGTGGTGCTGTTGTTGTTTTACTTATACTCAAGGTCCCTGCCCAGCACGCACCCGTGTCTCCTGCGTAGAAGCCTCGGACGGGCAGGTGCTGCGAGTACTCGAGGAACCCGTCGTCCTGCAGCAGGTCGCCGGACTCGTCGCGCTCGTCGCAGTTGCAGTTGATGTTCGGCTCGACGCACGACTTGGTCAGACCACACGCGCACATGGCGTAATCATCGTACGTGTCGTAGGAGTAGGGCACGCCGCCCCAGTAGTGCCAGCCGACAGGGTCGTGCACGTTCGTCTTCCAAAACGTCATGATCGTCTTGTTTTGGTATGGATTCTGACACAACGGGAGAGAAAGTTCTATTTGACTGCAGAATTCAGTCTGTTGCAACTTGAACGACACGACACACCGAAGAAAGTTCAGAAAGAGAAATGGAACCTGCACTAAACTTGGAAGAGACAAATCTTTACGGAACAAAGGTAGATCTTTTTCTCGTCAAACAAAAAACATTTGAAACACAAACTGAAATGGACGCCCGTCTGCATTCCCAGCTGATATACTGTCGGCAGCTTCCTGTGAGTCCCTTCAAGATTTCGATGTTTGCGTCCGTCGTATTGTACGTCAGTTGAAGCTCGTATTCACCAGATGCTTCGTACCCAGACACTTTCGTTCGAGCCATGCCGTCGTGATCTGTTGAACAAATTCAGAGGAAGTAGTATTCACACAACAATTCTCGATTGATGTGGACCCGCAGAAGCTGTGATCCGTCCAGATGAGTGTGTCTGCATTGCACTCACAAATCTGTGTTACTCCTGTTCCGTTCAAGGTGTCAACATCGCAGTGAACCCAGAACGCGTCAACATCTGGTGGCAGGATTTCCACTTCGGTGTTGTCTTCCAACCCGCGCTCTTTCCACTGCTTGCACGTCGGTTGGACTGAAACATTTCCAAAACATTTCAGCGCCCCATGTCAAGATGAGACCAAACAATTTGCTCAATGAAACTTCGATGAAAGGACCACTGGTGCAGAAATTTCCGCGACAGTTACGTGGGGTGCAGCTGAAGTCGTGGCAGGGTTTGGAGGTGGAATTGATGCCTTCGCACATGGACGTGAACTCTCCCCATGTCGTCATGTTGCACTGACGCGTTTTGTACCTGAGTCCACCTCCGCACGTCACTGAACACAAACCCCAGTCCGACCATTCCATCCACTCTCCAGGCTCTGTTGGAAAATTGAAGGAAGTTCAGAAACGTTTCAAGACTTTTCGCGACGCTGAAGGGTATCTCACATACTGGCGCACTGAACGGCACAGGGCTCGGCGTCAGTGGAGTTGCCAGGACATGGAGCGCCGTCGCCGACGATTCCCTCGCACGTGCGGTTCCGAACGCGCCACCCGGCGCCACAGGTGGCGTCGCACGCTCCCCACTCGCCCCACGCCGACCAGGTCCCGTCCACTGCAGCAGACACGACAGAAATACACCCGTGGGGTGTTTGACCCATCTCAAAACTGGGAAGATCGGAGATGCTGCACTTCTTGAAAATTCGTGAAATAACTTGTTTCACTTTGAACACATAGTACGAGTATAGCAACGTTTCTGTGCAACAATCTGCAGCTTGTCGGCCCAAGTGCTTTTCTCTATTGGACTTCCGATGAAAGTCAAAGATTCCTCTGTATATTTTGTGGTTAAAGTGAAAATTCAGGAGTCAAAAAGCACACGAACTACGATGAAGAAAAGGGAAAAAACAGAGAAGGACAGAACAAAGAGTCTTTGCCGTCAATAAAACACAAAGGGAAAGAGATACAGAAGCTGAATAACAATCGTGCTCCAGTCCCAAATTCTCACAAAAGAAGAAACTTCGTCACGCTGAAAAAGCCTTTGCAGCCACTTGCAACACGTCGGTGCTTTCCTGCCAAAGCACGAAACAAATTGTGTAGTGTCCCCACAGAAAAGCCCCCTTGCACATGCAGGCCGCTGGGGTTGAACAACAAAAGCCAAAATGTCTGGCATCCGACCAAACACCAACATGGAATCCGTGAAGACCTGCGAAGGTTCGTCTTTGAGCACGCTTCGAGTAAATCCTACAAGCAAGAGTCAGCCAAACCACGTGGTGAACTTTTGGAAATCAACCAACCTGGGCACACTTGCACGAAGCACCCCATGACATCTGTACTGTTGCCTGGACAGGACAAACCTCCGTGCGCAGTTCCAACACACGACCTGTTTCTGCTCCGATGGCCTCCTATTCCACAAGTGAGACTGCAGTCCGTCCACTCCGTCCAGTCGGACCAGTGACCATCAACTGAGAAAACATCCCAAAATTCGTGTGCTTACAAAGTCAGTCCACACTGACCAGGAACCATGATCATCTCAAAGACCAAATGCGAACATAAGGGAACACCAACCTGGACACATTCGGACGAAGCAATCCTGAACCTCGTACACCTCTCCAGAACAACCTGACCCTCCGTGAGCTATTCCAACACAAGATCTGTTCCTGCTCTGAACACCTTCTCCGCAAGTGACACTGCAGGCTGTCCACTGACTCCACCCTGACCAGTGACCATCAACTAAAAAAGACCGGGGTGACATCAATCTCCATTCGACGTCTGTTCCATTGCACTGTTTGAACAAACCATATTTGAACAAAATATCTGAACAATTGTGTCGTTGACATGCAGATGTGTAATTGTAAACCGACCCATGACACGATTTTTTCGATTCTCCAATTCGTGAGGTCACCAGAACTGCTTCAAACTAGCCGCCGAGTTCACAAATATCTCGACAATCACACCAAAAGCCGAGTGGTTTGTGAACAAGAATGTGTGAACAGGGATGAGCTTCTGTCTGAACATTCATTCAGTGATGCAAGTGTCACTTCTGACGAGGGTGTGCCGAAAACATCTGCCGTTGACATTTCATTTCTGCTGTGAGAAGATAAATGTGCAATCCAAAGGACTTACCGGGGCACAGCTGAGGGAAGCAGGTTCTGTTGTCGGCTGACGGACCCTCGCACGGCTTCCCAGCGTGGGCCACACCGACGCAGGAGCGCGTTCGCTCCTGGGTCCCGTTGCTGCACGTCACGCTGCATTCGCTCCATTCACCCCACGCCTCCCACACACCGTCAACTGCAAATCGAAAGGCAAGTCACGTGAAAATGTGCCTTGATCACAGCACGAATATGTTGTGATGATCCACTCGGAGTCAGGCTGCATGGCCCTGCAATGTGAAGAGCCGTCTGGGTCCCGAGAACAGTCGCCCTGAAACAAAAATCCTGCAAACACCAAGCCAACAGTAAGAACAGTGCAAGTCAATCTGCCCATGAGCAATCTGACACGTTTTCTATGACTTCTGCGGCTGAGTTTGAGAACAAGGGTTTGTTTTCTTCTGCTTCCTGGAGGCAAGTGTCTCAGCAACTGTTGTTTCCTGAAGTTTTATCAGGTTTGTGGACATGTTTGGCCACTGAGGAGGCTGTTGGTAGGAAATACTCTCCAGAGGAGAAGGGAGGGATTCATTACGTTCCGTCACTTCAGGTGCTTGGTCGTGAGATTAATTTGTCAGTGTTGAATTGTCAAAGGTAATTATGCCCATTGTTTAATTAACTCTTTGGGTTTGAATGTTCTTTTGCACGTCATGCAGATGCGAGTTGACGCACGCAAAGATGCACCTCTTATTTGGCCACAAATTTTTGTTGCGAATTGCAGGCGTATAACAATGGGTGAATGCTGAATAAAGCTTGATCGTCTACCAAATTGGGTCCTCACCATCTCATATTTTTGTTCCCTCATGTTTCCTGAGAGTGACAAAATTTGAGACCCTGTTCAGCAACTCCGATGTCAGTTGAGCCCATCCATGTACCTGAGCAGTTGTGCAGGTTGCAGGGACGCGACGCCTCCGCTGCGCCGCTGCAGTCGGCGCCGCCGTGTCGCGGCGTCGGTTCGCTGCACGTGCGCGTCCGCACCTGCTGTCCGCCCCCGCACTCCGCCGAGCAGAGGGCCCAGCTCGACCACCCCGACCACGCACCCGACACTGCGTGTGCACAACGAGGTGTGCATCGCTGACGGAAAGCTGTTCACCTTTCATTGCGTGGTTCTGAACTCATCTTGCCTGCACGCTTCTGTTCCAAACTCATCAAGCGCCCTTCTGCATGTTCACTGAACATCCAGCTGATTTCCAACTCTCAGTCAATTGTAGAATGAAATGAAATGTACGACTCTGCTTCGTGCCAAGTGAGCTGGGGTGAAATGCAAGACGCATAAAATTGCAAAGGTGTTTTCTTGTTGGAGTTCCGGAAATTTCGTGAACGACAACCTCTTGTGCATGGTGTTGGTACTCGCACGAGCGTGCACCTGTGATATTGGCGTGCACACGGTTCAGGGAATTGAATTGTCTCAGTTGAATTGCCACAAGGTGATCAGTTTCACCACAAGTACGAAGTTGAGACCTTGACACGAGTACATGTACTCATCAGCTTCACTGCAGTGGGAGTATGCCATGGGCTGAGGAGTATGGAGAGAGGGTAAGAATCGCATTGTGTCAGAGCACCACGTGACAGCAGAACCACACTGATTCACATCAAATCGTGCAAACTTGACGGCAAAAGACTCCATAACCATGCATGATGAAGAAAAGCAGAAACATGCAACTGACCGATACAGAATATTCCGATGTAACCATCGCAAAGCTGGTCATCCCTGCGGCCTGTCCGGTGGGGGCACTGCGTGAACCGCCGCTCGGCGCCTGAACAGTTGGTGGACACCACGACGGTAGTGCTCGCGTCCAGCTCAGCCACATCCCCCAAAATGTTGAGCTCAGAACTATCTGTGACCACTTTGAAATGAGAAAGAATGAAAAATTCTGCAATGTCGCGCACAACAAATCGAAAACGGGTGGATCTCAACTCAGATAATAGATCTGCATTTTTGCTGTTTGGATATCTGTGACTCACCCTGATAGACACCGTCAAATCCGATCTGGCGACAGACGACGTCACCGGCGTTGCGGTTGATTCCGGCTGCGCACACAGGCAGCCAAGCGGCGTCTTGGGTGCCGTACAGCGTCAGGAACCCGGCACCATCGCCGTCACCCCCGGTCAGCCTGACGGGAACTGCCACGCACAGAAGTAAAGTGTGGAAGCACTGCCAGGTTTGGATTGATCTGTTTTTCACAAACTGTCATTTCACTTCTCATCCATGGCACAGCAAAGTGTGTAGCTGCCTCATGCCTCATTGTGTGTGAAGAATTACGATTCAAACGCATTTTATGGGCGAACGGTTGCTCTTCGATTTCCTTGATCTTTGACAGAACACAAACCATTACAATCGTCAGACTGGCACGGCTTGTGCGAAGTGTCGGGTCCCTGGCACCCCGCGGCAACACTGGTCTCCCCTCCGTCGCACTGCCGTGATCGGGCCGCGCTGCCCGGGCCGCACGTATCTGCCGTGCTGCAGCGATCCCATGCGCTCCACTCGCTCCACTCTGTGGACGGATGGAGAAGCATTTGAATTCGCGTGTTGTGCAAGTCTGTGGACTTGAGAGTTTCCTCTGAAGGGTTTGTGACACAAGTGCATGACAAGTCACCCTTTGCTGTTGCAACCAGGTAAAGAGAGAGAGAGAGAGAGAGAGAGAGAGAGAGAAAGAGAGAGAGAGAGAAAGAGAAAGAGAGAGAGAGAGAGAGAGAGAGGGGGGGGGCAGGCAGACAGGCAGAAAGAAAGAAAGAAAGAAAGAAAGAAAGAAAGAAAGAAAGAAAGAAAGAAGGCCTTTCTTTCACACGTGTCTGCTTCATGACAAGATTGTTCACCAGGAGAGCGAAGCTCACTTGGACAAACAGCTCCATCACACGTCGCGCCCTGAATGTCGTCTCCGCCGCACAAACGCGAATCGGTGACATCGCCAGAGACACGGTTCCTGCACCGCCTGGAGCGAGACTGCACCCCAAACCCGCACTGTGGACTCACGCATGACGACCAGGCTCCCCACTCAGCCCACTCCAGGTCCACACCTGCACAGACAGTTTGTCCTTTCATCATTGGTATGGTTCAGATCCCAACGCGGTTTTGAACCGCGCTGAGCAGGTAAAGGCAACACGGCATGTGTTCATGGCACGCGTTCTTGACCAAAACGTTGTCCCGGAAATGCACATGCTGACAGGGAGGCGTGTTTTGCAGTTTTGGACTCCTATCTTACCAACGCTTTGGCAAGTCGCGCCCGTGGCGTGGTTGAAGGGATCGCAGTGGCAGGCCGCCGTCCACGCCGGAGCCAAACCGGAAGTGAAGCACGACCCGCTGCTCCCACAGTCCTCAGCAGCGCAGGGTCCCAGGTAGGCCTGAAGGGAATGTCAAATCTCGTTGAGTTCGCATTTCCACACAACGTGTGTTTGAATCACCAAACCTGATTCCTGCGCGTGCAGCGTACCTGATCCACAAACCAGTGTCTGCGGTCGAACGAGACGAACGTGGAGTCCGAATCCATGTCGGCTTCAGCGATGGTCAAGTTGAAGACAAGACAGGTAAAGCCTCGTTGCTGGAAGCTGAAACTCCTGCACACGTGTGGTTCTCGGAGACAATGCAGAGCGCACTGGGTCAGCATCCTCACCCCGGCGACACTGGACACCGGACGCTGGGTGAGGCGACCGTTGGGAGCCAGGTGCAGGTCCGGAGGAAGTGTCCACTCAAAGCCCGGCTTCCATCCTTCTGTGTCATCACTGAGCAGCGAAAGCGAAAGCAGGACAACACCAATCAAAGTTTGTTGCCACGACATCCGAGCCACGTCGTTTTTCAAGGCATTGTTGAATATCTCTGTCTTTCCCAAACAAAAGAGATGTTTCTTGTCCAAAGGTCTTCAAACCGGCAAGAAATGTGTTTGACCCCAGTGTTTACAAACTTTCATCAACTCATCGGTACCAAGCAGCACTTTCAGCGCACGAAAATAGCAATTTCCATGCAAGCTAAATTTTAATTAAGAAAGTACAAAGAAGGTACGCACAACTACAACTACACCACTGGGAAATTTATTTTCTTTGATTGACCTCACGCCATGAAGTGCACACTTGTTTATCCCAAGAATCCAACAACAAGCAACAAGATGCACGAGACCTGCATGGACGGCGCCAGTGCGACTGCCTGCGGAGCGGTAGAAAACTTCATCGACCTTCAGAACTCAACCAAGATTTTGTGCGCAAACATTTTCAGAGTGATTGTGGAAAAAGAAGTCATTCCAGTTGTGAAGTCCGTCTTTATTAACTTTCAGCTTGTCAACCCGAAAAAAAAAACTCTGCCGATTTCACCGCGGTATCCATAGTCCCAGCTGGGCTGCTGGCGTCAAGTCAGAAGGCTTTCACACAATCTGCAACGTGTTGCAACTGCAGGGACTTCAGAAAGTCTGTTTTTGATACATGTTGAAATCAACACAACAAAATTGTGGAAGTGACGAATCTTGGCACAAACAAGCTGGTTTGCACGCAGGTGGAGAAAGGGTGCCCTTCCCACGAAAACTTGGTTTCGGCTCTGCAGCCCCCATGGATCGTAATCCTGCCCGAAAGCCAAGATGCGAGGTTTGTGCTTTGCTTTGGTCATTTAGAATTGGAAATTCTGCGCACCACCCGCTCGTATATCCCGTTTGCAGACTTGTTGTCCCACACCCCTTCACTGTCGTGCTCTTTATTTTTCGCGATCTGAACGAGGTGAATGTTCAAGTGACAGTAGAGGTCTGCTCTTTTTGCAACACGAACAGGCAACCCAAACCTTGAGTCGTGTTGTCAAATTTCTGGCACACGTGCTGCAGGGTTTTGGTGCAAATTTTGGGGTTTGTCTCTTCTTTTGTGTTTAGGTCCAGGTGTCAAAAGGACAAACTGGAACTTTCAACACCTTGGGCACAAAATATATATGTTCACAACTGATTCTTTTTGCACTGCATTATTTTCCTCACAAGCGAGGAACCGATTTTTTCACAACAATTCATTTTTGTGTGTGTATTTTGAGCCATTGACCGAATTGCAACCCTCTTGGAACCCTCTGCAACATCTTCAGGATCCATAATTAATAATGCACTTCCTGGAAGTGCACATGAGTGAAATGCACTTGTCCAACCAATACCACAACATATCTTTGTTGACTTCAATCAAATGTAACCAAGGTAAGGCACCCACTGCCTCGTGTCCTGAATGAGCTTTTCATCTCTAAAATGTGGCAATTTTCATCTGACCATGCCACACTCAAATCACAACTGTTCTGCTCTGCCACATTAGAATTTCACAAACCTTGGTATTGATCCAGAGCAAACTTTTTTTCTAGTGATGCACAAAAATGTTCCAATTTTCTTCATTGCACATGCGCGAAGGCAGTTATATATATGCACATCTGCTTTGAGGAGGCTGCGACTGTTTTCAGTCAGGCTGCTGCAGGCTGAACAGGAAAAAGATGTATCAAAAATCTCAACAGGGGTTTGGGACATGTGAAGGCAAAAGGTTCAGATTTATTTTCATGATCTGAGACCCCCAAATTACCAAAATCATACTGACACAGCCATAACTGTACAATACCTCAACTACTCAAATGTATCATGCAACCAAAAATGATTTTGAAAAATGACTTTTTCTTCAGTTTCCAGTTTTTAAATTCCGACCATGTCATGCACACACATGCAACCACAAATTTGTTTTCAACATAATGGGCATTGACTCCCACCTTCTACTTTGACCACAATATTTCCCAGCTGTGTAAAAAAAATTAAACTACAGGTGGGCACACCTTTTCTTTCCAAAAGGTGAAAAAAAAACAACTTTCACCTTTCACCAACAAAGAATCTCTTTGAAGGTTGCCATAGTGCTCAATGGACAACAACTTCCAAAATTGAGCCCCAGCAATTGTTTACATTTTGTCAACATGCTTCCTTGATCAATTTTCAAAAATTTATGAGCTGAAAGGCCATGAGAAAAATCATACCCCAAAATTTCACCAAAGTACCCAGTTGAATTTTGGCCCATGAAAACCAGCCAAATTTCAAACTCATTTTTTGACACTCAGGGCATCAACTGAAATTGAACAAATAATAATTGATAAACAATCAAAACTGATCACACAGAACATTTTCAAAATTGTGCTGAAACATTTTCTGGATTGATCCTGACAGGTGAGTTTTCACCACACACATTGCACACACAACAACAATGTACAGTCAAATCACCTGTTCAAAAAAGGAGTTGAAATGCACAGAAAAACAACAAAAACAAAAAAGTGCTGTTGAACACAGCAAAGCAAGCACAAAGACAATTGAGAACGATAATGGCCTTGAAAGTGTGTGTGTGTGTGTGTGCGTGTGTGTGTGTTTATGTGAGGTGTGAACCTTGATGTGTTACTTAAGAAACCAACCAAAAAATATTGGCATCAAACTGCAGGAAAAAATTCCCAAATGTAGATTCTACAGTCGTACAAAAAACTCAAACAAGAGCCTTGGAGCAATTCAAAAATACGTTGGATATTCCAACCCTGAAAAAAATGTTCTTTAGTATGACATGCATATTAGTTCCGTGAGAACCAGGAAACTTCCGGTATTCCGGTGGTTGCGCCAAGAATAAAGAAAGTGGTTGCAGAACAGCATTTGAACAAAGCTACACATTGTTGTGAGTTATGTACATCGCATTTAGCCACTTTGGCTGAAGCGTGCAACGCTTTGCCCAAATAATTGACCACAGCATGAAATTTGAAACTGGATCTGCACCAAAGTTTCAGAAAGCGATTAGGAACAGTGTTTAGCGAATCAATTTTCGCCACGGGAAGGAGATGTTTTTATGAAAACAATATTTAATTGTCGTATTTATCCTCATCCGTCTCATTGTGTGAACAGCTTCTGGAAAACATAATGGCTGACGTAGATCTATTGATCTATCTGCTTCAAAAAGGACATTTTGCTGTGTAGAAACCCTAAGCTATCAGCGCAACTACCTTCGTATTTTTTGCTTGCATCTTGGAAGTGGCTTTCTGCAAGTTGGTGCATCATTGTGTACTCGTGAGCGTAACCTGTAGATCCTCAGTTGATCTGCTGCAAAAGGTTTTGCTATGGAATCGTTGGAGGAAACGGAAGTTGACCTCGGTTGTGTTGCGACTGAGGACGATGTTAGCTCTGTGCAGACGGTATACACGAATCTGACCCCAGTGACCATCCAGGATGCCAACGGGCTTCGACAGGTAGATATATCTAATTGCGGCCACAGACTTCATCCAAAATCCAAAACAGCAGACAGCCTTCGCAAAGGAAAATTTCAGGACAGTCACACACACGTGCAATCAGATGTTTTGTCCTTTGTCAGATTTACGTGCCTGTTGAGCAAGCCGACACATTGACGTCTTTAGCTGAGCCTCTCGCGCAGTCGTCAGAGAACCAGCAGTTCCCGTTGTCTGGAATTCCGGGCCAGCTGATCACGATAACGTTGCCTGGAACCACCGGCGCTTCAAATCATTTTCAAGTGAGCAAAAATTTTCACTTCTTTGTGCGGTGTGTTTTTGTCCATTGCTGAAAAGATACTTGATGTACCGTGCATGTGGTTGGGTGGATTGCTCTTTTGCTGAACCAGCAGTGTGCTGTCCATTTCCATTCCAATTCGTGCTGAAGTGTCCTTGCTTCAATCGATGATCGCGTGGTAGTGAGGAACAGCAGAAATTTCTTTCATTCAATGTGTTTGTGAAAATCAGCATCCAGCCGAGAATCGTTGATATTTCGCCCAGAATTCTTGTTTCCCACGCTTGCAAGGTCATATTTGACCCCTTTCTGCTCTAACAGGTAGCTGAAGACGGTACATTGTTGTCAGTGCATGACAGTGTGTTGGAACTTCCCGTGGCCGAAGGAAACAAAAACAAAGGAACAGACGACGAACACAGAGAAGAAACAGACTTTCATCTTCCTGATGCGTGCAGCACAACAAAGAACCAACCGGAAGAGAACTTGGACGAAAGTGAAGCAAGTGTGTTGCACGATTTGTTGGTCCCTGAAAGTGTTGTACCGGAGACCGAAGGCCAGTTTGTTGAACTGTCGACGCAATGCAAGGACAACACGCCGGTGGACACCGTGCTTGGAAAAGAAGTATCAGTTCAGAGCACCTCGAAGGTGTTTGCCGAGGTAATCATAAGCACAGCTGTTATTTTAGTCGTCACATGTTTGTCCTTGTTGGGTTGTCCCAATACGGCATGAGTAAACAATAGCCTCCCCGAACAGCCTGGGTGGCTGCAGGACACGTTTTTGGCGGGACGCATCTCTTTACCAACAAATGTCTGAAAGGCTTTGGTTGTTCGCTTTCTTATTTTGCAGGTGTTTTCAAGAGTGGAAGCAAGTTTGTCGGAAGCATTGTTGAATGCAATTCCTGGCTCCAGAAACGCTTTCTTGAAAACAGTGGAGAAAGAATGTCGAGTCGAACTGAAGGAAAAAGACGACAAGTCGTACTCCTTTGTTTGTTCCACGTCACAGATCGTGCCGTTACACGAAAAGCTCAGTGCTTTCTTGCCCGACGTGAGAAATCCTTTCCAAAAGAAGAACTCGAGGCACAAAGGAGTAAACTGCGATTTGTTGAGGCCGATGTTTTCAAGATCAGGACGAGAAGTAAAACTGAAGCAGCTCGAGCTTCCAGTTGACGATGAACCGGCACATGTTCTCAGTGAAACTGAAGAAAGGCACGGTGGAACAGTGAGGAAGAAGAGAGGGAGACCTCCGAAACAAACTAGAATCTCGGATCTTCCCAAGCCCTCGGTGTCAACCATTGCGAAGGCGGCACAAAGTAATCCGAAGCACGGTGGCAGAGCTGCGCCGAACACAGAGAAAACTGTCAAGCCAAAGCCGTCCAAAGTGACTTCTGAAGTGGCGAAAGTGCTAATGAACAATCGTTTGTCAGAGAAAAGTGCTGTGAATCTACCGAACGTGGATATTGTTCAAACTAGTCCAGATCACGATCCAAATGCGGATAACTTATCTCAGTCACCAGCAATGGGTGATTTGTCTCAACAAGATCTCAATGAGAGCATGAAAATACTCATGAGACCAGATGAGGACAAAGCTGAAACTGAAAATCTCACTCCTGAAAGTGAGTGAAAAGTTTTGCTTTTGTGCGGGATTTTTGGGTCTGCGTATGGTACTGTTGCGGTTCGGTTGAATTTCTTTCAGATAAATTTTTGGAGACTTTGTGAATCCATCCTCATGTTGCAGAAGTTACAACTTTGAAACCTGTCAAAAAGTCCGTCACTGTACTCCCGAGAAGGCGCCAGAAGAAAGACTACGAAAGTTTGCTTCCATTCAAATATTTCTGCAACCAGTGTTCTTTCAAATCCAAGAGGCAGAGCCATTACACAAGGGTGAGATGCGTTGTACTGTTTTCATTTCGTGGGCCATGAGAAACACCAGCTGTGTCGACCTGTCCAAAAAGGAGCTTGTCATTTGTTTGCCGTACCCCCTTGTGTCGGGCTTTTTCTGGTGCCAAGGCCTTGCACAACAATGAAATCATGCTCATGTTTTGGGGAGCACCCCATCTTTTGATGTTTGCGGCTTATGCACGAGAGGGCACGTTACCTGTCGATGTACCGTCCGAAATTCGAAGAATCTCTGGTTTTGTCTGTTCTTGCAGCATATGCAGCTGCACGACAGAGGTCTGCCACTGCTGCGGTGTAACATGTGCAGCTTCACAACAATTCGACTTGGCCATCTGAGAAGGCACACCTTGTTCCACACCTCGGAGCTGCACCAGTAAGTTTGAACAACAGAAAGACAACAAAAGAGCATTGCAAAAGTTGTGATTACTTGCCTTATATTTGCACATTTCTCTCAGTTGTCAAAGTTGCAAGTACAAGACGTACGATCTACAACATCTATCACGCCACATCAAAGTGAAACATCCGCTGGTGAGAAGCACAGTGGTCCACGTGTACGAGTGTCCGATGTGTCAATATGTGACCCGCACTGAATTCCAGTACAAGCGTCATTTGAAGGTCAGTGACACTTCTCAATTCAGGCAACAGCTGCTCTTTGCTTTTTCCATGAAAATTTCAGTGAAGCTTTCCAGGGCAGGTCTGATGACCAGTGCAGCTTGGGGATCGCCGCTGCCCCCGAAAATCAAACAGTCACAACCTCCTTGACATCGAGTTCACGGACTCTTAATGTTCCCTGGAAAGTCTTCAAAAAAGTTGGGGCGTTCTGTTGGGGTTGGTTGTGGTCGGGCCTCTTCGGGCAAGAGCGCTGTGTTTTCCCCTGAGTCTGGGAGCCGACAGGAAAGGGACTTCTGTAGTGGAAAATGGCTTTAAAACTTTGGTGAATTTGTCCCAACATTGGAAATCTTGTGGAATGGTGATGCAAAAACATAAATAAAGAAGAAGCTGTGGTGATCCCCAAGAATATTCGTGCCAAAATTAGAAGTGACATCTGAACAGGGCCCAATGGTGGCTCCTCAAAGGTTCGTTCTGGACCCCCTCCCCCTGGGTAGGCCTCAATTTACACTTATGCAGCCTGATAAATTGTTGGCGTACTGTTATCATATTGCATCAGTGTGTAACCTATGAAATTTTGTCGTGTTTTTACTTGTTTGTGATTGCTGAATGGAGACTTTTGGACAGAAATAGTTTTGTTTCCCCAGGTTCACGCGGACGTTCTTGGTGGTGAAGAGAATCCAAATCGCATCGTTGCCAGTTATCAGTGTCCAGTCTGTGAGTACACCACCAAGAAGAAAGACCACTTCGCTCGTCATATGAAGCAGGTAGATTTTCTACTGCAGACTTGTTAAATCATCCCAATCTTGGGAAGCTGTTCCATGATTTTGATGAGTTTTAAATCCAAGGAACGTGATAAGTTTGGTTTGCCTTTCGAAAGTGGTGATTTCGAATGATGAAAACGCAATGATTTCTCCTTGTGACAGGTACACACGGAGCACAGACCGTACCTCTGTGACTTGTGTGGAAAGTCATTCAAGCGGCAGGACACGCTGCGATCTCACAAAGTGAGTTACGATGCTGAACTCGCATTGAGTTTTCCACTGAATGTTTGAGCTTCGTCCTGATGGAACAAACTGATGACCTTGTTTTGTTCATATTGATCATAGGTGATACATCAGGACAAGTCGATACGGCGGTACCCCTTCAGATGTAACACTTGCAACAAAGAGTTCAGGACACAGGTACATCTACGGCTGCTGGGTTTCCAGGATATGTATGCCTTGGAAGTACCGCTCGAAAGAGATTTTTCGTTGCTTATTTCTCAAACTGATGGTGGTATCTCGGTTTCATATTCAGGCGCATCTCAACGAGCATCTGTCAACGCACAGCAATGCTCGTCTGTACTTGTGTGAAATCTGTGGAGCATCCTTCAAGACTCGAAACGTTCAGCGGAAGCACGTGCGAACCATTCACAGGAACCCGCGAAGCTACAAATGCCCCGATTGTGACAAATCGTTCAACACCAAGTTTGCGCTGCAGAGGCACTCTCGCACTCACGACACGCCAGACATGCGGAGGAACAAAGAGGTGCCTTCAGATTTGTGGCTGGATTGCTGCCTGAAAACCAAGATTGTGAAAGTTCTGTTTAAGCTGTCTGGACTTGTTTGTGTGTACCTCGTTTCACGTGTGCTTGGTTATCCAGCAGGGTAGATCTATGGTCCTCAAGAGTATTTTCTCATTGAATCTGTTGTACAAAGACTCAAGAAGTTCACACTGGTTGTTGGACTTGTGCGCCACACAAAATGGCGAAATGGTGCTCAATTGGCTTTCACACTGCAGCGACGGTTTTGAATGTCTCAGTAACTGCCTGCTGCTGTTCTGACGTTGCAGGATGCACCGGATCCCACAGCTTTGGTATCTGAAGTCGGCGACTTGACCGTGGAAAATGTAGCGGTCCAAAACCTCGGAACACAAGAAGAGGAACCTCCACAAATGGCTGCCATTATTCCCGCCGATCGCGACCAAGCCGGTCATTCACACATTGCAATCCCGATCTCCACAGAAGCGACTGTTCTTTCCGAAGCTCAGCAGATTGCAATTCCTCTGAGTGTTGATGTGCCGCAGGGTCAGGAGCTACCGGCCACTATACAGCTGGGAGAAGCCACACAAGCTTTGACTCTGGCGGAAGGCACGTACGAGCAGGACGCAGACGGTGCTATCAGACAAGTCGTGCCTCATTTTATTCAGACTGGTGAGGCGACAGCCACGCTTCTGTACGTGCCAAACATGTAGCGTGGCTGCCAAAACTGCTGTGGCTTTTCTGTTGTGTTCACATGGATCCACACCCCCCCCCCCCTACTCCCTCATCGCCACTGCGACGCACCCGTGTCCCTGCTTTTATTTCTTGTTGGATGCACGTGTCACCCTGATGACCATCCACCTTGTGGGGATTGACATCTTGATGCTAGGGGAGTGATAAACATCAGAATGTCTGTCATCCTGTGGAAGACTTGATGTCCAACGTGAAGGGTATTACGCTCTTGCAGGTCCACGCGCCTGTGTTCAACGCGCAGCCAGGCGCACACATCTCCATTGTCAAAATTTCGCCTCTGGCGAAAGGTCCAGTTGTGAAACAAAATGTCACTGCAGCCCCCCCCCCCCCGACAAGCTGGAAAGATATGGTATTCTCGTTTGTTTTACTGTATGGGTGAATTTGGCGACTCTTCTGTTCATTTCCAGTTCTACCCGATCTTTGGCTGTCAAACGGCTCTCAATTACAGCGAAGGTTGGTTGCGTTGAATACGGAGTGCTCATACCACGTGTAGAAATCTTAGTTTGACGCACCGGATTGGACAACAAAGGTGCAATTTCATTTCAAATTTTTTGTTTGTCATTTATTGGTTGTTTTTGACATGATGAATGGAATGAATCCAACAATGACGATCAAATGTTGACCAAAACACACACACGCGCACGCACGTTCAGACGTCCATTCTCTGAAAATAGAAGGACATGCTTGGTGTGGTGAAAAATGTTTTGGCTGATCATTGCGAGTTATAATCCCAGTACCAAAGCTGAGATAACGAAAACAAGTTTTGAACGGACGTCCACAAGTTATTCTGTTTCCGTGGTTTCTTCGCGAATTCGCGTTCTGTGCGCTAAAAGACACGTTCATGTTCAGCTGTTTTGCGCACCTGGTGAATCAATTCGACTTTGGGTTGTTCACAGCGACGTAGTGATACACGACGACCAACAGGAAGAGCGACACTCCGAGCACATTGGCGAAGATTGCCAGCTGCACGTCAGTAATCATCTGGAAGACGCACAGAAATCGCAGTCAATAAATTTCAAGCGGTGGGTCCAGTAGTTGGTGGAAGGCAGACGACTGCAGTGCAAATATGCATTGCGAACACTCGCATTTTCAACGTGGGTGCTTGGGCAGGACCTACCCTTAACTCTGTTGAAGGGGGTTGGATTTAGACCTGCCCGAACTTTGGGTGAGCTCTGCACTCCCCGTGCAAAACTTCCTTGGGGGGCAAATGACCTGTCTAAATTTCGGTGCCCTCCCCCCGCCTGAAACCAGTTTTGGAGTCCCCACAAAAATTTGCGTCCAGGAGGTGGAGGCAGCCCTGCCAGGATATCGTCCACCCCCCCCCCCCCCTTCCAACACTTGCCAGTGCATAACACAGGCCCTCAGGACGCGCCAGTATGTAACTATGAAACGTACCTCTGCAACGAAAATTATGGGGCGGGGGGAGACAAGTTTGGAAGGGTGGGTAGACTCGCTCCCAGAGATCCAGGTCTGATGATCAACACAAGAAACACACAGACAGCCGATTGTTTTCCAGACTCTAAATCTACCAATTGTGTCTCTGGTCGTAGATTCTAAATGTGGTCTGATGCCTTTCAAAAATATGAAAACAGATTCATAATTTCATCTCCGAATAGTCTAGCAATGCTCACCTTCAGATCGGAACAATATCAAATATGCTCAGAAAAGACCTCTCGACGTGTCAATGTTTCTCGCACCGGCTGCAGTTTGTTCTCTATCAATTAGTTTGACACAGAGGAACAAACAGTATATTTTCCCACAGTCTCTTTCTTCATGAACAATCTTGAGTTCACCACAAAATATAAAATCACATGTCGCACATTATTCTGAAAATGTTCAACCTGGTGTTACTCAGATTGACGAGATTGCAAACTTGAGTACTTTATATCTATCGGGAGAAGTCCACTCCTACCGGTAGAGAATAAGCCGTGTTTTGGCTCGTGCCTCGCCAGCTCGTCCGGACGGCTCCGCCAATCACAGCGCCGCCCGAGAACAACACAACACAAAGAAGATGGCGGGAGGCAAATTCTGCCCAGAAACTTCAAACTCCGATTTGTCATTTTTCACATTGTCATGCCACAGATGACGGTTTCTGGCATTGTGTTTTGAAGATGGAGGTATCAGAAACCTTGAGAACGAACTATTGGGAAAAGTTAGGGAGACTGCAAGTTTGTCAAACACGAGAAATCTGGAAAAGTTTTGCAGAAGTTGAAACCATGTGTTTTGTGATGAAACACACCCACCGCAACTGAATTTGAATCCTGCCGATGTTCTGGAAGGTAAGAATGTGTCTGTTTCTGTGGTAACACTTTCAGGGCCACTGACTTGATTTGCTGATGTGGATTTCTATGTCTGACAGTGAGACTGAGCCGGATCGGAATTTCAAGCGGAACCCAAATTTCCTTGTCACTTCCGAAACACTTCCTGATCAGACCTGTCTGAAAACTCCGGCCTTTCTGTCAGACCTGCACGTTTGGTTTGAGTTTCAGATTTTGTGTGGATCTGTGTTGTTGATGTTGCGGAACCGCGAGCCACCACACCGTGGGGAGTGTTCGTCGATGTTTCCGCGATTGAATGCCCCCCCCCCCACATCTCGGTGGATTTTCAAGGGCGCGGCTGCCTGGTGGTACGAGGGGGGGGGGTTATTCATTTCTGCCAAGAAATGTTTTGACCGGAATTCCTCTCCGCACTACAGCAAGACAGGACATGACACTAGCATTTGTACGAGTAAACAGCCTTTGGGCACTCTCAAAAATGAAGTTTCATGCCAACCCTTGAAAGTTACTGCTGTGACTTTCAAGTGGGCAAAGAATCCTTGGAAAGTGAAGTAAGTCTCAGTGATGTGCATGGCTGACCAAATGTAGTCAGATTTTGTCAACAAGCTGAAATCTTCCGTGCAAGAAGTGTCCACGCGGCGAAACATTTCCACCAGAAATGAATACGAGTACGTACCCACTCGCTTGTCGCGTGACTGTGATGTCTCATGTTTCGTTGTGGTGTGTGTACGAGTACGAGAATTCTGTGGTTGTTGCAGCTGTCAACCATCGGGGTAGCTGCCCTCTTGGACAGTCACACACAAGATTGACCGCTGTACATTTGTGATCAAGAGTTATGGATATACGAGGATCTATCATTTAAATTTAAGAATCTTCATGGTCAAGTCGACATGCTGACTTGACTCATCGGTGTCGACTGCCCCGCACGCAGACTACACTTTTCCTGCGCGGTGCCTTGAGTGTCCTCTGGCCAGACAACAACAATTGCATTCCTGAGAACACAGTGAGCACTGAAGAGACACAAAAATGGTGCGAAAGAAGGCAACAATGTCAACTGAGATCCCCGGAAAAATTCTTCAGAGAGTCTGTCTCTGGTTTTCCATGAGGCTTGGGGACAGTGCAAAAGTGACGAATGCCAAATTGAAGGTGTTCTGGAACACTTGTTATTCTCAAGCAACAGTGTACAGACTTCACAAGGAGTACAGAGGAGGACATTTGAAGGTCGGAGACAAGCCCAGGACCAGTCAACCTGCTAGATCCAGGACAGCTGCCAACATTCAACAGTGTGACAGATTGGTGAAAGCCAACAGGCGTGTCGGCATAGTAGAACTATCCAAGACATTGGGCATCTCGTACGGGTCAGTTTTCCAGATTTTACACAAGGATGTCCTCCTGAAAAAGAGAGCTTCCAAACTGGTTCCACATGTGTTGACCCCAGCTCAGAAGAGAGACAGAGTGCGCTTCTCAGTGAATTTTCTTGACTCCTTTGCCTCTCAGAGATCTTTGAATTATGTCATGATGACAGATGAGGCGTGGTTTTACATTTATGACCCGCGACCAAAAATCCAGAACATGCAGTGGCTCAAGAAGGGCGAAGACCGACAGCAAGTGCCCCGCAGACCAATGGGAGCAAAGAAAGTTCTCCTGATTCCATTCTTCGACCGGAGTGGGCTAGTCCACTGGGAGTTCTTCATCAATGAAACAGTGAAGAATGAAATGTTTCTAGCACTTCTCCAGAGGGTGAGGCAATCTTTGGAAACCTGGTGGATGCGAGTACTCCTCCACAGGCAGGCACTGGACTACCAAATACACATGGACAACGCGCCTGCACACTGCTCTGATCTTGTCAAAGTTGGGCTGCAGAGGATGAACTGGACCAAGTTAAAACACCCTGCATACAGCCCAGATCTTTCTCCGGCTGACTTTTTCCTTTTTCCTTATCTCAAGAGACTGCTCCGAGGTCGCCAGTTCGGTTCCATAGACCGTCTCATCCTTGCCATTGACCGGGAGCTAGGGAACATACCCCTCAGGATGTGGAGAAACTGTTTCACCCAATAGAGGAAACGGTGCCAGAAATGTTTTGCCTGGAAAGGGAACTATTTTGAGGGTATGAGAAACCCTCCAGAATAAAGGTACATTTTGCACAGTGCCTTGTTTGTACAGTGCCTTGTTTGTCAACAAACCTTAATAGCCCGGAGATTGCGCAAGACGGAGGTACACACCGGTCAGAATGGGCAAAAGTGAGTTAACTGCCTTGGTCATGCTGCCCGAGGTCAACCATGAAGATTCTTAAATTTAAATGATAGATCCTCGTAGGTAGTCATCAAGGGCGACAGACATCCAAAATGGTTTGGTGTTCATCCATCATCTGCAGGGATGTAGTGGTGGTGTGGACGAACGGATGTCCACCACTGTCAGCCCACCCTGGTCATTCGGAAGTCGGTTGAGGGTAATGAGACGTACCTGTTTGTCATTGCCCACGGATACGCTCGCACGGATGGAGAAATACAGCAAAACACGTGCAGAGTGTGAGGTGTGCGTGTGACCTGGAAGGTGAACTTCTTCAAACTGAATGTCGAGTGCACTGTAGTTTATAGACACAAAAAGGACCCACAACAGGGCAGTTTGAGTGAGAGTATTTCTCTTGACGCCCATGTGAGGAAGAAAGGGCTTTCCAAAGGGAAAGAAAGTGTCAAACTTTTCCTCCCACAGGAAAACTGGTTTGAGTGTGCCAACCTTCACCCACCAGAATGTTGTCTTGTGCAAGAAGCCATACATCAAACTGACTCAGCATCTGATACTTACTGTTGCCTGCCGTAATGGAAAATTTATAAGCGGTAATTTCCTTTTATTTCCCCCATGAGCCAGAAGTGCCGAACTTACCGGTCTGGCACGATGGGTGAAGAAAAACAGTCGCAGAGTAGTTCAACTTTCAACTGCCCGAAAACATTCAAAAGATGTTACGTACGAGTTTTGGCTTCTGACACACACGAATGCTCGATGCGCAATTGTGCTTTGTCTGGATTCTGAAACACGACCCTTTTGCTGAATTGAATGCCCCAAATGAACCATTTTGAGACCCCCGGACAGGACGTTCTGGGTTTGGGCTTGTTTTTTGAAAACATTAACTTTGGGTCCAGTCAGTTTCTGAAGGCTTCACCCCACCGCCAGGGAAAATGGTCAGAATCTGTACCCAGAGAAAGAAGACTGAGGGGCACAGTGTGCACCTGTTGAACAATAAGTCGGAAGTGCCTTTGGGACAAAGCTATTGATGCGTCCGTGGAATCAGAATGTCTAAGTAAAGTCTGACTGCTTGGGTACTGTTTTACCGTATTCGTCCTCACTTCTTGGTTGAAGTTGTTCTGGCCCACCTGTGGTAAAGAGTCAAGTTGACAACAGTGTAATCCTTCACCATTGCACCTTTTGTTCAAGACAATGGTACACTGTGGCTACCCATTTGGACTCGTTGTACGAAGTCCTTTGGTTCAGAGTGCCTGGTGGTGTGCCAGACTGTGGAGTCATGCACAGGGAAAAGGAAAAATGTCCCCTTTTCTGTCACGCTTTTCAGCGCTTGGCTGTTTTTGATGTTACGTGAGGGTTTCAATTGCCAGTCAGAAAGAATCATTCGTGCATATACATTGTCGTTACCACAATGTACAGCAGGGTTCCCACTGCACCTGGAAAACCTGGAAAAACAGGGCCAGACCTGGAAACCCTGGAAAAATCGGGGGTTTTGGGGTAAAAACCTGGAAAAATATTATAAAACCTGGAAAAAAACCCAAGAGCCTCAATAGTAAAAGTATCTTTTGAAAAAAAATTAGCTCAAGCAAGAGGTCCCAGATTTTTCTTTGTTTGG
>JAAUXT010023252.1_pt1 | contig 39667 bp, 41 predicted proteins | sample 7278171 | NCBI WGS metagenome assembly JAAUXT01 (sample SAMN14350112, study PRJNA611818) | marine sediment metagenome | isolation source: surface marine sediment (1.8m) | place: French Polynesia: Moorea | collected 2018-08
CCCCTCGAGCACTGCATCAAAAATTCATCACACCCGTCACACAGCTTGTTTCGGAACATGCTTTCCATTTTACTGAATAATTATTTTCAAAACAATGCACGAGGCACGACGTTTTTAAAACCTTTTGTTTGGGTGTCACTTTCCACAATGAGCCGAGTGGCCGAGTTTCAGGCAACTCAAACATTTTTTGCACATTTGAGTTGTGCTCACAGAACCACAACAATCTGCACTTTTTGTTCATTTGTGTTCTTGGTCCAGAAAATGTCAAGCACAGATGACAAACTTCTATCTGAGAATCTGTCTTCCCCCGAAGAATCAGTGAACGAACCATACGCTCTGCCCCTGGACTTTGACGTTTCAATCCCAGTCCTGCCCAGCCGTGTTTCTTCTGGATGACTGGGGCTGTAGCCCAACAGCAGCGAAAGATTTTTCCCCTTGGTCTTTTGACCCTTTCACTCAAATACCAAAAAGGCACACAGGAGCCTGCACGAAAAAGTGGAAACAACTTAAGCGTTGCTGTGAGTGGGTCTGGGAGGCGGCTGCGCGAGGGGCACGTGTTCTCCCGCGGGAGCTGTCTCCGCCTGTAATTACGGTGGGGATCAGGCCCACCGGGCCGGCCCTTCCATTATTCATCGTGCCCAATGCTCACCGCAATGAGAGAGATGTGTCCATCGCGCAGCCAGGATCCAGATCCTCAAAGAGGCTCCAGGAGGCGAGCGTGTCAGAACTTTTTTTTCCACAAAGCACCCCATTCCACAAATTTGGGGTTCTCGCATTCAAAATTTTCCACGTGTTGTTTTCAATTTTTCTGCTTGATGAACGTCTGTTCACATGCAGACAAGTTTGCAAGGGACACTGTTGCATCAAAAGGCCTGCATGGATTCTTGTTCTCTTCAGCAACCGAAACCATGCTGTCTGTCTGTCTGTCTGTCTGTCTGTCTGTCTGTCTGTCTGTCTGTCGTCGCTCTTTCTCTCTCTCTCTCTCTCTCTCTCTCTCTCTCTGTCCACCTCGAGGTCCACACACATTCTTTCAAATGCTCACGCAAATTGATTCCAATCACTTCAGTCAGGCGACGCGCAGTGTGAATGAATGATGACGAAACGCTGAATTCCTGCAGTAAAACCCGTGGACAGATGGGCAGCTAATCCTCATGTAAATTTGAACTGCAAATCAGATCGTGTCGCTCTTGAATGGAACGCATTGCTGTGGGGCAGGGATCCAAGTTCTGACGCAACGCATTTTGAATGCCATCTCAAGATTTGGATTGTGAGCAGACACTGCAAATGGATACCTATGAATCGTGTCATGTCTGCGCTCGAGTTGTGTTTGTGTTGTTGTCACTCTTGAATTATTTGTTGTCAGATGTGCAACGACAAATCAGAGAAGTTGTGGTTCTGCGTCCACGACAGTGGGGTTGCTGTTTGGCAATTCCAGCATGCAGAATGTGTCAGCCTGAGTGCAGATATTTGTCCTGGTTTGGCAATTTGAAGTACTTGTGCTCCTTTCTTTGTCTCTCATTCCTCGCAGCTTCTTCCCTCCGTCCTCCGGGACCCTGAAGATGGGAGGAATCTCGTGGACAGATGGTGCGCTGATTCCCATGCAAATAGCGGGTCCAGCAGGAGCGCATCCCAAGACGTGAGGTCCGCGCTGCGAGCGCCCTCAACACTCTCAACAACAGGAACCGAGGAGTCAGTCACTCAGGCAGTTTCGAGATCGAGTTTTGGTGGCCAAAAGAGCGACTCTGGGAGTGTGTACCTTTGAAAGTTAATTTGTTCCTGTTGGTGAAATATTTTTTTCGAGATCTTTACCTTTGGATTTTTTGTAGAAGAATGAAGGTGGTCAAACTGCACTTTGTTGCGCTTTTCCCGTGGCTTTGACTCAGTGCCTGAAATGATGTTCGTTCAGAAGACGAGACAGATGTTGATTCAGTTTCCACAGTGTGGATCTGCTTCAGATTGGACGTGACAAATTCTTACAAATGCGATCAGAGGGGAAGTGAAATGAGAGACGGGAAGATGTGCCAACTGATCAAGAGCCCCAATTAAAATGGTGCTGAAATTAATTTGAGGAATCAAAGCTTTGCACACCTGCATTTCTGTTCCGTTTCTGTCGATCTAACGAAGACGAGGGGAAATTTTAACTCAGCTCGTGCTGCAAACAAGCCGGGCGTTGCCGTCCGAAAACGAAAAAAGCAATCCAAAAAGATTTGAAAAAGGTGGCGAAGAAGGGTTATGAAACCCCAGTTGGTACCCACCGAAAGAGCAGAGGGTTTGTTCAGTTTGTCTGGGAGTCAAGAAAAATGTGACTCAATGTGCTCTTTTTAGCAACGGAGAGCTCTGAGTCTCACCGTTCGGTGACTGGAAGATTCCTTGTTGCCAAGAACGAAGAATGCACTTTCGAGGCCGCAAATCTTGCTTCCGGACAGGCACATTTCGTGTTTGGCTGGTCGACAAATTTTCTTCTCTCTTTATCCGGTTTTCGGTTGACGTGTCAGAAACGCCCCGCAAATAGGTCTGGGAGCAGATGGGACGGCATTACCGGGATAATTCCAGGTCCCACCCGGGACTCGTGGTGTGTGTGAGGCGAGTCAGGACTGAGAACAGCGCTGCAGGTTCTCGATTGCAGAGGATCTGGTACCAAAGATAAAGAATTGGAAACACTGTCTGTGTACAGATTTATTTGGCCCTCTCTTGAAAAAAAATCAGAGAATAAGTCAAATTCCAGACCTGTAGTGAGACTGGAATTGCAGCAGCGATGTTTCGCAGTGCAGGGATGGACTCTGGAATCCTTACGGATTCACGCTCCATAACGCAGCGGATGCGTTTGATAATCCGTTCTCCCCGGAGTCCGTCACACAGCCGCGTTCCCTTCAATAACAGAACAAAAGGGGAGGAAGATTAGCGTGTCGGGGTCGATGGTTGTGAATGGAATATGCAAGATTTGAAACAGATTGCACGTGTTGGGGCACGAGGGATTCCACGGGACACATGTCGGGTCAAACGGGTGGATCTTTGGTTCCAAGAAATGCGTATTCTACTTGGTCTACGCAAGTGTTCACTCAGACCACCCAACTCACGGACAAATACGCGATACTCTTTCGCCCTTCCGACAGGAAGATGCTTCACAAAAAAGTCAGGTTGTCCAGGTCAGGCAAACAAACAAACGAAACGGGCCGGATTCTTCCTGGGTCTGCAGCTTCTTCAGACGGTTGTGTTTCTGTGATTTGGAACAAGATTGCGTCTTGCTACGAGAACACGACAACTAATTGATGTTGGCTGACCATCCTTCTCCCTGCACAGGGACCTGGAGTCGTCGTCTGGATGAGAGCCGCGAGTTTTAGCCCGACAGATGCGGAGAGACTCTCCGGCCATTAGTCCCCATCAAATCGCGTCACTTCCCGTCAGCATCAAACTGACGGGTTCCTCTCCCACTGACCACTTCGGAGAGTGGGGATCAAAGCACTGAGTCGTAAATTTCGACATTTTTAACACTGCCTCGGAGCAGTGAATTTTTTGCAGCAAATTGTTATTCTGTCACTGTGATCCTGAGAATGTTTCAGTGGAAACTGAAAGAGGTCAAGCTGTGTAGACTCTCCCTCACTGGTGGTCGCTTCCAGATCAGTTGCAATCGTTTGCACTCATTCCATTCCCAATATTTGACGTCTCTGAATCTTTCAGGGGATCTTTTCAGGAAGAAAATTGAGGCAATGGACGCTGTCCATAGCAAGCTGAGCACGAATTGATTCACAGTTTGTGTGTTCTTTTCTGATGACCCAAGCTTCCGATGGTTCCTGCAGTTTCCTTTGTTGCTGCTTGTTGCGGCATTGTCTTTCGAACTGGGAACAACACGAACAGCTCGGACGCAGTTCCGCCTCAACGCCACAGCTCCTGTCCTCTGCTCCACCCTGGATCTTCGTGTGTTTGGAGTAGGTCCCTGCGTCCCAGGTCGATTAGAGCCAGTAGTCCCGGCCCTCCACTCCTGTCTATCTAATTACACACAAGCATCCGGTCCCAACGCCGTCCCCCAGCTTCACACCACACCGTTGCTTTCGAGTCATCTGCATGGTTTGTTGTTCTGAAACTTTTGTCGAAGTTGTGTTGTTGTACTGACACTCGTTTGCAGTTGGTTCCGCGTTGAAAGTCGTGATTTGTTTCGTCAGCAGGGCAGGGTCCCCTTCAAGCTGGCTTGCCGCAAACCCAACTCTGGAAATAAGATGACACAATTGGAATGGTTCCTGAACTGTGGAACTGGTCCAGAGCATCCGCGTATTGAAGGCTTGAAATGTGGGTACTCATGACCAGTTTTATTGTCCAGGAAGAAATTTATTGTGTGTTTGTTGTTCGAGAAAAGCAGCAAAAATAGACTGTTGTGAGCATTCAAGAACCTTCATGGAAGCGTGCAAGAATCACTGCTCTTTCACCAGAGCGACTTCATGTAGACAACACAACACTGGAAGGGGGATAATTTGGTTTAGTTCCTCGTGAAGAGTGCTCCTTCAGTCAAACAAGAATGCACCTTGCTGTTTGTTTAGGTTTTTCCTTTTCGCACCTTCGTCCGCACAATCCATCCTTTCTGACTTCTCGACAGTGAGTGAGAAGCGCTGTTTGAGAGTGAGACCGGGCCTCCCGGATCGAGCCGTCCCGTCCCCGGTCGGTCCCGCCCTGACCGCGCGTCGCTGATTGAATCGCGCGGCGTCCGATCCGCACTAACCGCATTACAGCGATGTGACCGCCATGCGAATCGCGACGCAGGCGCGATCAGCGGACACGAATTTGCACGCGCCCTAGTGATGTCGTAATTATGCAAAAACTGCGTACAGCGATGATACCCAGCAACACTTTTGCTGTCCGGTGAAGTGACCTTTTCTTTGAGCCGATGGGCGAATGCCGTCCGCGAAGATAAGCTGTTGCGCAGATAGAGAGCCTCGATTTCAGGACGGCGTGTACAGCAGACACTCAAAAGTTGTTCGGTTTGAAAAATTCTGGACTTTCGACCACTGTTCACTTCTTTGGTCTTCCTAACGGAAATATTGACGAGTCTTCGATCCAATGTTCTGCGCTCACAGTGTTTCAAGTTGACTAATTCTGCAGCTGGGGAAGGATGTGGATCTGATACAAATGAGACAGTTATGAGCGAAAATTATGCGAATTGAATTATCCACTGAAAAATGGATGTCGGAATTATCGTCACTTTCTGAGCTAGAGAAATTGCCGCGAGTTTGTTTCCTCCTGAAATCTAGATTCTCTGGCTGATGTGAAATTCAGTGTGCACGAACCCACAATTGCGATTTCAAACTTTGGCACAAATTCATTTGCGCATTTCAAAGTCCCAATTTTCTTGCACGACACCGTGAATCTCGCAATGTAGTTCGGAGCATCTTCCCCGACGTTGCGTATCTTTCGTGCACTGAAGGTTTCTCTCGCGCCAGAAGGTAACAACGATGCAGACAACCTGGCGCCGACGCGACACTTCCTTGCTTGGAGACAAGACGAAAACACGATCAAAGATCGGGTCAATCTCAACGTGTGTATCTTGTTCTGTCTTTCCAGATTCTGAACAGTGAAGACAAACTCAACAGGCCAAAAGGTGTGAACAAGACCCAAGAACTGAAGGTGAAAACTTTTTGTGTGTGACAATCCAGCGAGACATGCGTTTCACGGAGCTGCGAGACAATCGCGAGATTAAGCGAGAGGAGATGTCTCCGAGGGACCTCGACACTGTGACGTCATCAGACTCCATGGAGACCGACTCGAACGGGAACGAGATTCTTGACATCAAGTCGGAAATTCCAGACGACTGCGCATCGTTCGTTTCTGCCGTCGGTGAGTGATAACGGATTGTTCAGTTCGTACGTTGAACCCAGAAAATACAGGAATCCAACTTGTGTTGAAATTATTTTCAAGCGAAAGTCGACGCGAAAGGCTCAGGACGAGTGTGCTCTTGCTTTGTTGGTGTTTCTGACAGATTCTGAACATCTGTTTGCAGGACACACCTCGGCTCGCTCGTGCGGCGGCGGACGCGGTTCGGGCCGCAGCGGCAACGACGAGAACACGGCCGGCGGGCCGAGCGGCGGGGCGGGGCCTCTCACCGGGCTCACCCGCGAGGAGCGGCGCCGGCGCCGCCGCGCCACGCTCAAGTACCGCACGGCGCACGCGACACGTGAACGCCTGCGCGTCGAGGCGTTCAACGTCGCGTTCAGCGAACTCCGAAAGTTGCTGCCGACACTTCCGCCGGATAAGAAACTGTCCAAAATAGAAATCCTGAGACTGGCGATCTGTTACATCTCGTACCTGAACCACGTGCTCGAACTCAGTTGAGTGCTTTAAGGAACGATTTCTCGTGCGGCTTGAGGCGTTGTGTGCACAACCTTGACGTACTGTGTTCTTCACATTCGAGGGCCTTTCACCAGTCCCGCCATACACTGATGAGACTTGTGCTTTTGGAGACCAGTCAAGTGGGCGTAAAACTGTGCTGGAAAGAATGCGAGCCTGCAACTTTGCAGATGCAAGTGCAATTGGCTCCGGCAATACACATGTTCTTGATCCCCTTGGTCCTGTCTTTCTCCCCCGGACAAATTAAGAACTTTTTTCCAAATTCAGATTCGGAATTTCGACTTGCAAGCTATTTTGTGCTTGGGGGCAGGCGACTGAGAACAACAAGGAGTTTTGGCACCCACCGATGTTCAGTCGTGCGGTGCCCCAGACGAGCCAACAAAACAATGGGATTGCTAAAACTACTCATGTTTTTTTGCTGTGGAGATGTCAAAACATTCAAACACAAATGTGCAGTGGTTGATCAAATGGTGCGTGGGACTCGGCGCACCAACAGAAGAATTGATGCTTCGGTGAAAGTGAACGTTGAGGCCGCACAGCCAAACGACAACAAACACGTCGCGTATTGTAATTGTACTCTAGTCATTGTGTCAATAAATATGTACTTTTTATGTGTTCAAACAAAACGAATTTTGCATTTCTTTACTCGTCCTTTCAGCTTGTGAATGAGACCACTCACACCACCTCCACAAAGAGACACAACAATGACCTGCATCACCCAGAAGGCCATCAGAAAATACATTTTCCACCGACAACGCAAAGTCGGGCGTAACCCACAGATTTCCTCCATCCTGTGACACCGACAGACAATGCTACTGAACAGCGCCATTGCTAAAGCTCCTGAACTATTCAGGGCGAAGCTCCAGCTTCTAATTGCTGCGGGGCCGATGAGACCAGGTTGGTCAGGGTGGGGAATCTGTGGGATCACAATGACAGTTTGTGCATGGTGCGAGATCTTCTTGTGCTACCAAACAGGCCTGACTTATGATTCGAACTGCTCAGCAATTTTTGTGGCGAGCAGGTCCTTCAAGTTAAACTTCACGGATTTCTGACACAAAAACATAAAAGTGGACTCAGCGTCAAAATGTCACTCCGTGGCGAGACAAAAGCTGTGTTCTCCTTTGCCATTGTTCGTGCTTGTGTCACACTCTGTCTGGGGAGAACCAGATGTGCGCACCTGTGCACGTTGTCGCACTTCTTTGCACACATATTCTTAATTTTTATTCGCTCTCAACTGGTTCATCCCTCTGCCGAAACCTTCTCGACGAGTACGAGGTCTTTATCTTTGCCGGTGCACAAGACTTCTTCTGCAAGATCAAGAGGGGAGCAGAAAAGAGCCACAGACTTACCGTACGAGTCCACCCACACCCTGTCAACACCGGGCTGCATCAGCAGGATCCCAGTCGCCTCCCCCTGCCTACAGCAGGCTCAGGTGCTTCTGTACAATACCTTCTCCCCTTCCCTTCCGTGCGCCTGCGATCCTCACCTGGGTCCCGCCTCATTCACTGCAGACTCTGCAACAGCCAGAGATGGAAATCTAAAGCCACGCAAGTCGCGGGTATTCGGATTCTGTCTTTTCTTCAAGAAAGTGTAACAGAGTTCTCCTGGAGGCAGAATCCATCGTGAACGAAACAAGAGAACACGAGAGACTGCCTCCGTCTGATCTGTTGAAAGAAATTTTTCAGCTTGGACCCTGAGTCGCTTCCGGAATCTGGTCGTTCGGGAACTCACAATCCAGCTCAAGGTCAAAAGTCACCGAGACACGTTGATAAACACCGACGACCAAAATCAGAGAAGGGAGATTTTTGATGACAATTTTGGATCTACAAGTGAAATAACTTTGACGTTGCATGTAGGGTAAACGAGGGGGCAGCCATTGTCTGTGAGGAATTGTCAGAAATGTTGGAACGCCCTTGTGGAGCAAAACCTGTGGGTCAGATGTTGACGAAACAAACCGACTGACCAGGCGGGTTGTAGTGCGCCGCATCGCGTGGTGAATCAGCCGGTCCTCATTGGATCTGCTAATCTTGTCTCTCACTTCACTGCATCTAATTAACGTCTCTGTCGCAAGCTCAGTGAAAACGCAGGGTCAACTTCTTTCAACACGTTTAGTCTCTTTTACGGATAATGTTCTTTGTTTGTGAGGACGTGAACACATCCCTCACTGAGACTCGTTTTGGGCCTTTTGATAATTGATAAGCCGATTGACAGCAGTGGCTCGCAGAAGGGTCTGGGTGAGGAAGATTTTTTGTTCGAGTCACCTGCGGAGAATCTCGGCTCCAGAGAAGTGGTTCTGTGCACAGGTACGAAGTCTTTTCTCTGAAAGCTCTGGAGATGGTGTGCCTCAAAGTTTGATCTGCTTATTTGCATTCAAGTTTACGAGCCTGTCCGTGACTCTTCACAAGATAAAATTCTGCCTGTGTGAGGTTGTTGTGCTTGTGTATGGCTGTGTGCCTTGCTGGGTTCAGTTTTCACAGCACAAGGCGCATACAGAGCGGCTCGAGCTCAGGTGGTGCAGCAAGATTACTTTCCCCCTGTGAAACACGCTCTGAAACCCTCTCCTGCGTTCGAAGTGAAAGAGCTTCATCCGTGTCACTGTGTTTCTGCTTTTGTCTCCGTGTGGATGACTAAACATTGCCCTCACACAAATGTTGGACTCTGTTGAATGTCATCACAGAGCTGATGACTTTCCCAATTTGGAGATGCTGCCAAAACGGACGGGTTCAGGGCAGGTTGTTTTGACAGTGCTGTTAAACTGCAGGATAAATGACGTTTTTCCTATACTGTCAGCAAAGCCACATCTGAGCCCAGTCGAAGGCAGATACTTCTGAAGATGTATGTTTCCCAGAATTACATGTCTTTTTCTGTTGTTTCCCTTCCTGTTGTTCTCTTGTGGGAATGCGCAATTTATGAACTGGTGACATGAAACAAAGAAATTCTTCAATCGTGTTAAAAGAATGGAAATGTGTCAGGTCTTCATTGAGACAGAAGCTTTGAGGCTGAAATGATCAAGGATAAATCGAGGACAGCATCGCCGGTGAAAGTCAGATTTGTTGTGACTTGAGCCACAAAGTTGTTTGCTGACTCATTTGTGGCGATTTTCAAACAAGAAATTTGAAGCTCCAATGACTTCACATTTTGGAAAAGACTGGAGCAGACAAAAGTTGGCGTCACTGTCACACTGACAATTCACAAGCAAGTAAAGATTCACACTTATGTGCGCAGAACGGACTGGGCTTCAAATGAAAGGCGACCATTCAGCACCAGAGCCTCAGGTGGCAGCTTCGGGATTACATCGGAATCAAACGGCTCGGGGTCCATTGCCCACACACACCCGCTCGCCGGGAGGGGAGGGGGCCAGGGGCGGAACCGCGACTTGGTGGAATGGACTGACCTCCAACGACGATCTTCACACCGAAACATTCAATATTCAAGACAAACTCGAGTGCAACAGCCCGAACTCATTTTATTTCCAGAAGAACGCAGAGTAGGAACGGCCTTTTCACGGCGCAGAGGCCGGACCACATGTTTCTGGATGCGCCCCAAGCGAGGGAGGCGCCGATGTCCCTCCCGAGATTCACAATACAACGGACGTGCGAAGCATCAACAAGTGGACGCGGAAACAAGGGTCACAGACCCTTCAGAAACGGCGCGCGCTGTTTCACTGCAAGCATGTCTCGCAGGTCGACTGCTCAGACCGTTTGTAGCTTAAAAATTTCTTCATTGCTTCTTTCCTGTATGAACAACTTGTCATGAGAAACGGGTTTTTGCCGGACGTTTGGAAGGCAAAGCAAAATTTGCTTCAAGCAAGTGTGCATGGTCTTGATCTGACATATTCTATTGCAGTGCTTCTGCACACATGAAACTCTTTGTCATAAGACGGACATCCTGCTTCGTTTGGGAACAAAAATGCCATGAAATGGCTCGAAGAAAATTTCAAGTGAAACACCTCGGCAACAAAGAAACAGAAGGACGAAACCGTAAAGCAAAAGGGCCAAATTTGTACAAGACATTTGAGAAACTCCAGTCGCTGCCAAATGTTAATTATCAACCTGTCATGAAATTCGCCCTTCCCTCCATAACAAAAATGTTTCAAAAGACAATTAGAGGAATCACAACAGCCATTGTACAAATATTTGTCACAATCGCTGCCGTGAGTTGACACGTTGGACCCCGGCCAGACACTAAGCGTCGACTGTCGTGATGACGTGCACCTCAATTGAAGAGAGAGTGGACGGACGGCTTGGAGGAAAATGGTGGAAAATCTTGAAAATGCAAATCGATTTTGCAGGCGTCTGCGAAGGGGTGCACGCAAATTCGACAAAAGTTAATGAAACTTTTAAGGCGTCAAGAAGTTTGGAGAGACAAACGGTGGAAAAAGCCAACCCAAATGGACGCACGAAGTCGGCAGGTTGATGTCCAACTAGATTTCTCCGAGCACACACTTGTTTTGAAATGCAAATTTGATCTTGAAGTCCTCTTCCATTCCGTTTTCAACCTCTTGAAAGCGTTCCCGTCTCCGTTATCGTCGCGATCACTAAAAGCTAATTGCGGGAGATTCGTGCGCCACTCGGCGGCACGTGCGGCGCCGCCGTCTCCCGACGACACAGGTCGAGTCGCCACTTCGCGGCGCGCTGCCGCAACGTTTCCTTCACGTAAGAATTCAGGTGTTTTGGTCAGGCAGAACAACACTGTTAAAAAGGAACGCCCGCACACCCACGCGCACACGCATGACAAAAATGTATTATTGTTCTTGTTGAAGGAAAACCAGCCTGAGACTTGGTTGGGGTGAGCAAGCAAATCCCAAACAGTTGCAACAGAAACCCACAAAAATATCTGCAGTGCAACCAAAAGAGCACAGGTGTACGGATCAAATGGGTGATTTTGAATTCACGTTCCCCTCAAAGCACATCAGATCGGACCTGGTTTGACAGTGTGCGGTTTGAACCCCTGCATATGGTGTCGTGCGCACCCGCCCCATTAAATTTTATGGCGGTGTGAAGTATCTCTTGTTTCACAAACAAAACTGGCGATCACCCGCAGGTGCAGGGAGCGGGAGGCAGGACGCTTCACTGCAGCTCACTTCGTATCGGATGCACCCCCGCCACCCCAAAAGAAATGAAATTACCTTGATGAAAACAGCATAAAACGGACTGGGTGAAGAGGAAAGACAGAAGACAGTGCCCGATGAACTTGGTGCTCATACAAAGTCACGAGCTCTTGTTCGAAAACAAAGGGATGTTTTCACAAAGGATTTGCCAGAAAAGAACCACAAACACAGGACGCGTGAAACGTTGGTGTTTTTGCCTGTTTTCCATCTTCTCCATCTCGTGTTCCAAGGCCCCCTCCTCTGCTCAAGGACTCGCAGGTGTAATTTTGATTCACCTCCAACTGATAATTAATTGCTATAAGATTCCAGATGTTATTACAAATTGGCCTCATGTTGACAGCATGCAGCCGTGCAGGCAAAGTACCGGCTCGAATGTCGTGATTTCACGCCACTTCACGGGCCAGTGCGCTCCGGATGCAAGTCTCGCGTGAGGCACGTGGGTCCGGACCCCGACACGCGCGCTGCCGCGGCGCCCCTCCGCGCACCCGCACGCGCGCCTTTGAGAATCCCTGATTTATTTCCCTCGGGGGAAATGGGGGAAATTGCTGGTTTTGGGACTAATTCAGCGGATTAAATTGCAGTGAAGTATTTGTAACATTGCCAGGAACACAAAGCGAAACAGAATCTGTTATTGTTTCTTGGCGACCCGTGGCAATTAAATGCAAGCGATGCGCGAACTGATTAATCAGCGAAACTCAATCTGTGTTCAAACATTTCCGGCACAGGTCAAACAGTCAGAAAAAAGGCAACCGTGAGATGCAGTGGTAGCAAAGCAAGACATTCCATTCAGAAGAAAAAATTTCGAATAAATTCCGGACAAAAATGTGACTGCCCGCAAAACCAGGTCCAGGTTTCCTGTGAAAAAATGAAGCCATCAAACAAAAATAGATGACGGAGCTGAACTTGTACAATTTTAACCACACCCCAAGGAGAGATTTTGCACGACTCTTGTTTGCACCTGCAGCCGCCCCCTTCCTACCCCCGACAGCAGCACTCATCTCGAGATGTTATCTTTCCATGAATGACAATGCTGCATCAACTCCTCCTCTCGATCAATCTGTCGCGGATTCAGATGTCGAAGGTTTGATTTTTGCACCGTGTGCGCTCGAACATCGTGTCCTGCGAAAAGTTGAGGAGCGCTTCCAACAGTGAGGAACTCTGACCAGTTTGTCAGGAGATAGACCTGTAACTCTCACAAGATTGAAGACCAGTGGTTATCGGTTGTTCCACTCCTGGATCCACTCGAAACCTTCCCCGAAACAAGGAGCCCATGAACAGAGGGTGTTTCGTTTTCATCCCCGACCCGCCTCGTGCATTGTGTGCAAACAATCAAACCCTGTTTAATGTCCCTGATGAATTCTGCAGATACAGATCCGGACATCGTGACGCACATCGTGAGAAACACGCAAGGCGAAGAACTTCCAGTGTTTGAAACGAGGTGCTGGATATTTCGAGATGCGCATTGAGCAATTTGTTGAATCCAAGGAAACAATGCAGGAGCGAAATTTGTTTGTGAAATTTGACACAGAAAAGGTGCGACGATGAAACATTTGCTGCCTGTTTTGCTGACTTCTCTGGTGTCGGTCTTGCAACACGAGGGTTCCAAGGGGCATTTGAGGAATCTGCCTCCAGAAGCACTGCGCGCAACTTGAATCAAAGAAAAAATTTGTGCGAGAACAGTTCGAAACCTGACAATGGTGACAAAACACAAAAGGCCATGTTCGTTTGGCATGAAGGCGATTCTGAAAACATTACTGGGCCTTTTGGTGGGAGGGGTAACAAAACACCAGTGGAGATGGATGAAGACCTGTTGGCGTCAAGGCAATGAGTAGTGACGCCTCGAATCTCCTGGATCCTGCAGTGCGGGGGACGAGCCGAGGAGGGGCTAATCCCGGGTAATCGGGGGATGATTAAAGGTTCGCCTTGATTGGAGATTTGTGTTGTGCAGGTGAATGACGGTTATCAAAGTCTGACAATCCGCTCTCACACACGACAATCTGTTTCATCATTGGCCGCCATTACGCTGTGGAACAGTTTCTTCTTCAACGCAGCTCTTCAGCAAAGGCTCAGAAATGCCACTGGAAATGAAACGAACAACAGAAATGTCCAAGCAAACATTTTTTCATTGAACAGATTGTACACGAGGCACAGAGAATGTTCTGGTTCCAGTTTCCTGAAAACAGTTGTTTCAATTCAACGTATATGGAACAAAATTGTGAACACAATCCTTACAGTGTTGAGAAGGACTGAGCAAAAAGCACCATCAAGATTGCTTCTGACACAAAAGCTCATTAATAGCCTGTTAAACATCTGTTTCACTAATTCCTGTGTCGAGAAAATCTTCCTTTTCTTTTTGAAACCACTCCCAAGATGATTGGCAGAAATTAACCATCTGCGAATCGATGGTGAAACTGAATCCACAGCCGAGAAAAAAGAAGAAACTCCCCGTACTCAATGAAAGGTAATCCTCAAAACATGATTTTTGTGCAGAATCGTATCTGAGGGCATGGAGGGGAGTACATAATTTTTTAGAAAAGAAATTCAACTGGGAGAATTGTTTTCTTCATTCGTCTCAAAGAAATCCACTGTGATTCTGCAAACTCACGTTTGTTCTGTTTCTCCTGAAACCCGTTGGTAGTTGAGCACTTCTGCAACTTGAGCTGCTGACAATGCGGTTTCGCACGAGAATTGTGGGGCAGATGTTTGAGGGGCGACTAATTAGGTTTTGATGAGGAGGAGAAGGAGAATCTATTGTCGCCGATGGGGCGGCTCCGTCTGTGGAGATGCGCCGAGGAGAGATGCGCTGCTGCAGGTGGAGACGAGACGGTCCTGAGGCAGCAACTCGTGTCTCCACGTCCGAACATCTCGTACGCGTCCGTTGACACGACAGCTTGGCGAGCTTCTTCTTCATTCTTTGAGTTGTTATTTTCGATTTTTTTCTGGGTGTGTACTCTTCTTAGCCCTCTCTCACAATCACATTTGTGCGTCAGCCACCTTGTTTCAGGGTATTTTCTTGAGTTTGTTTGCAACACTGGGTTTCGAAGACGTGAATCCCCACTTGTCCGAAAACACGCCAGACTTCAAACAATTGGAGACCTGGTAAATTGCTGGCCTCTGGGCGGATCGTGAGAAAATCGCTTGACCGGAGCTGTGCCCTGGCCGCCTCTCACGACCCTGGAGTCCACTCTGCAGATCCTGTTTCACTCCGGGTCAAACGCGACGCACAGACCCGTAATTACCACAAGTCGCTGATGAACTTCAGAGAAGAGTCGTGAAAATCATCTCGCTCAGGATGTGCGCGTTCGATTTCCACACCGGAACACACATCATATTGCACCAGAGCAATTCAGTGGCGAATGGGGGGGGGGTCCGAGCCTTTGATCCCTGAAAAAACAACAACACAGAAGACAAGCCTTTTAAACCTGTTGACGGCGAATTAATGTGAGTTTTGGGAAGGCCATCGAGAAGGTTATGTGTTTGCAGCAGCACAGCCATAATTGGAGAGAAATGCTTGAAACAAAACTCAGTTGTTTCTTTTCGTTTCACAGTTGACCTCAATGTGTTTCTTTCGTTTCCACTCGAAGCACAGTTTTTTTCCTTTGAAACCCCAAACCACTGTCTTCCCAAATGAAAGAAAATTTGAAACCTGCGTTGTTCCTTTTGCATCTTTCTTCCGCAGACACAAGTCAGATCAACTTTCCTTGTTTCTCTTGTAAAAAGTGGCGCGCCTGGGCGTCCAGGTCAGGTGTCAAAGACGCCTCGTCAAGTTAATTAAATCCTTGTTGTTTTGTGCCTCTTCATCTTTCTCAACTCAAAAGTAATTGTTTCTAGTTTTTCGTTGGTGGCTCTTTTTTGGAACCATGGCCACTGACGACTTGTTTGTTTGCCCGTTTGAGAGAAGCCTTCTCAGAAAAGTGCAGAAATTTACTTTTGCCAAATTGTGTTTTTTTCCAATGCACCAGGTGCTGTCCAGGTGAAAGGCAATGCCTTAGTTTGAGCAAGTTCCACCAGCAAAGAGCTGTGAGCACAGATGGGGTGCAGCAACTGGAGTCACATTTGTCAATCCGGAATGAGTTCGCGAACCGATTTGTATTCGTGCCAGTCTCGCGACCAAGAAGACAACACAGAAACTGTGGCAGACAAGAACACGGTGGCCAGGAACGAGATTTTCTGGTGTGAAGGTCTACAGCAAGGCGCCCAGCGAAAAGCAGATCTCTACCCTTTCACAAGTGACGCAAGAAAGTTCTTTTCTGATGGGTGGTTTTGAGGTTTTGAGGCAACGACCTGCTTTGAGGCGCAGGCGGCGTCACTTTGTCGGGTGTCTCGTGTTTCCGATCCACCACGGTTCTTGGATCCCTGCTGGACCGACCGGATTCACCTGTTCACCCTGGATCAGGGGGACGGGGAAGCGAGGTCATTAGCAGTGAATCAAACGCACTTCACAGTCGGCGCTGACAAAGCGCTTCAAACAGACAAAACGGCGTTTACACGGGCGCAGTAATTAGTAGTTGCGTGTTGATGTTGTCTACCTGCAGGGCACACAGCAGGCAGGGTGAGGGGGCGCACGCGGACAGTGACGGACGGACAGCGAGATCACTGGTGCTTATGAAGACAAAACAGACAGGTCGCTGGGGCGTGGGAGTGAAAAATATGACAGATTGTCAGATTACACGACAGAGACAGGCACAGAGAGAGACAGAGAGACAGAGAGAGAAGAGAAATGAGAGAGAAAGACAGAGAGAGGACACGAGGACACTGCACACTCTTACTTCCAACCCCTTGCATGATGTTCGTCTGAACCTCCTTCAACCGGCCTCCTTTTGTCCAAACAAAATTTAGGGGAGGAACAAAGATGAAAATAAAAACACCACTTCTCCACAAAGCCTGCAGGCATCGAGGATGCGAACAGTTGCATCATGTGTGATCTCAGGAAATGGGCCTGGATGGCCAATGTACTTATAAATCGTGTACGTACGAGTACTTGCAGACTTATTTTTGTTCAATTTTGCTGAATTGTTTTGAAATGACGAAGGGACGAACCGGACTTTGCGGATCTCCCTCGTATGCATGGGAAGTCGGTTGAGACACATCTCGATCTTGGATTCGTACGCAACTGAAACTGCCCGAAAAGCGTTTTGAGGGGGTTACACGCACTGAGTGTCCGACGAGTTTTTCACTGAGACAAGTCGTGACGGTCTGAGACCAGGAAAAATGGCAACGATACGAGCGCGTGCTGAAGACGGGGACACTGAAACAGTGACCAAGAAGTCCGTCGTTTTCACACTCACGTATTTCATTTCGAAACAACACATCACTCCAAATCTTCAGTTTGCGGAGAATTCTGAGTTGCTGTGAACAGGAATCCATTCTGGACGACTCGCAGCTAAATGTTTCCAAATTTGGGCATTTCTTTGTCAAAGGTATTGTACGATTGCGATGGCTTGAGCGTTTGCACAACGTGAAAAGATGAATGACAAATGATCCTTTGGTCGGTCGGTCACAAAAGAAGAACTTTCCTTTGGGTGGGGTGGGTGGGGGTGGTGGACTGGTCAGACAACAGCAGACGCGAGTTCCTGTATCAAACATGAGAGTCAAGCTCTCACGTACGTATGAATCCGCCACGTTTGACCGATCCAGGGCCTGAATTTGGAGTGATGGCCAGTCGAGTCCAGGACTCGTAAATCCGCCTCCGCAGAGATAGCCGTTATCAGGGTGGGACATCCGCTGTCGAGACCACTGTCCCCATCGAGGGCTGCCGGACTGAATCTCGTCTTTCAGAGCTACGTTCGTGTGGAAGAGTCAACGTTGGGGTGACAAGATGATGAAGAGAAAATCTTGACTGGAGTTCACTGCTCGACTTGCCTTGGACCTAGTTTGTCGAATGACACTGCTATACACGGTGGGACTGATAACGCAGGCACACTGCTCCCGGCACGTACCAAGGACATCACAGCCAGGTTGGACTGGTGCGTGCAGCGGGAAGAGAACACCAACCCAAGATCTGAGAACGGAGAACTGTTGAGGAGTGGCAACAGAAGGTGAGTGAAAGAAACCAAGCAAGTTTTTCTCAGCTGTTTTTGAACAAAGTTTGTTCTTTTGGCCTCATGAAGATGGACACAGGGAGACACGAGTATCATGAGAACAGCCGCAGTGTTGTGTTTGTCAGCAAAGGGAGAACCGTTTCTGCTTCCCTGGTTTCAAATGACAAAATTTCCCTTGGAGGCATATGACAGACCAATGAACTTCAGTGCCACTGAATACGAATTTTTCTTGAGATGCAAGAGAAAGAGAACACAAGCAAAAGAGCTGAAAGAACCCAATCCTTCGGGTCAGTCCTGTACTTTTGGAGGAGAAAGGAAAACTCCAATCTGCATGTGTGACTGGCTGAATCTTTTTCAAGTATTCCGGAAAAGCAGGCATGAAATTATTTAAAGTTTGGAAGATGACACGAGCCGAGAACTGAAAACAAAGTGAGATTGGCACACAAATAGGGTCTTGAGCTGCGAGAAACGGGCTTCTCGTGCAGGAATCGAACAACCACGCACACACACACGCACACACACACACACACACACACACACACACACACAGAGGCATCAGGACACATGAATCAGAACTGTAAGAGTATCCAGAACACTCTGGACTTCACAGAAAATCACGCACCTTCTTCTTTTCCTGAGTTTTCTGGAAAAAATGCTCGAAAATTGCCAGAGATGAAGAAAAAAAAAATACTCGTACGTACACCAGTATTGAACATATCAGGTTCAAGTGCTGTTTGCCTTCTCTTGTAAAGCACATCTCAAGAGCTCGCTACGAGCACACTTCGCCTCTTGAACTGTGACCAACCGTCATCCTAAAATAACGCCATCCAGTGGAGACGTCAGATCTTGGGAACAGGTTTCCTTGTGCTCCAAGCGGATTTTCTTGCCCGTTCTCTGTCGCACAACTACATCGCAGAGTGGACTGTGTTTGCCTTTGCAGTCCATAAAGCTAAAACGAACAAATTCCTTGAAAGGAATCAACGGCTCACAGGCCACCCCAGTGAAACCTGGACTCATTTTCCTCGTTTGGAAGCACCTGCAGCTGTGACTTTCCTGAGACAGATCTCAGAGGTGTGTTTGTACGGTTGACGACAGCACCGAACAACCCGGCTGATCCCGCTTTATTGTCTCACACAGACATGCAAATGTCCTCGTGCTAACACCATGCAGACTGAAGACATACAATGTTGCTTCTTACCAAGGCTGAGCCATCTTGAGCCTTTATCTTTGAGTCATTCATATATTTGTGTTACCTATCTGTTCTGGTGGCGGACCATTCTGTCACATGCTGGTGTGAAAGACCATCGAGGAGTTGCGCCTGGCCAGTGCAACCAGGGCTCAATTCCCGAGCTGCCACAGGCTGCTGCTCTGTTTCGTCTTCTGTTCCCCAGACTTCAACATATGGCTGCAATGCTTCACCTTTTCATTTTCACCCTTTGCGAACAGAAATCGTGTCAGAGGGCAATCGCAACAGAAATGTAAAAAAATGAAAGCCACGTCGACACAAAGACACGCAAGCAGTGCAATGTGCACCCCCCCCCCCTCCAAAAAAAAACGAACAAAAACGTTCACAAACAAGATTCCATCAGATTTTCCGAGATTCTTGGACAGGAAAAGACTCTCAGTTCCATTGGAATGCGCGCAGGAGGAACAAGGCGTCAAAATGTTACACACAATCTGCACCAGAAACGTGTGCACCTCGTGCCCTATCAGCAACGAACGTTGACATCATCCTCACATCCTGATGTACCTGACGCATCAAGAGGCCCTCGAGGCCCAGGCTTGTTGAACGACAAACCTCGTTTTCACCCTCCAGTCTTCAGTTGAACGTTTATGTACTTTGACAGAAATTGTGCTCAAATTTCAGGGATTCAAGGCACAAGAACATGGGATCACGTCAGTGAAGGAGAATCCATCCTGACTCCGCACGAACACCTGTCGTGAGAGATTTGCGGTCCATGAAGAGGCACTGCGCGTCAGCGTCGAGTGGAGGACCCTTCATGTGAAGCGCGTCAATAAATTCGCTGCACAAACCTGGTGTCACAGGTATTGCTGCACAAATCTTCTCACAAACTGCTTGTCCGACGACCTTGTCCCTCCGTGCACTCATCTCAACATGCACGTGCTGAAAGCATGCGACGTTCCGTCAGGAAATTTGGTTGCAAGGTGGACCCTGCGTTACCAGGCACCCTGATGAGGTTCTGCACTCAACTTCATCAAATATGATCCAAAAGTGCCTGATAGGGTTCAACTCACGAAATATGGGTCCTTCAAACCAACAACTTCATCTTTCTTCACAGAGGTCTTGTCTTCAGGTTGTGATAGACTCGTCTCAGCGCACTGGACGATGACCTCCCAGGACCAGAAATCTCAGGGGGACGGGTCGGAGCGGGGCCCGGGGGCGGCGGGGGAGACTCTGCGGGACTCGGACGACTCCATCATCCACCCGGACGAGCCGGTCGCTCCGGACGGAGGCTGGGGCTGGATCATCCTCGTCGCATCTTTCTTCAGCTCAGGTTGGACGGAGGTCGCGACTCACAGTTTTGTGCAGCTCTAACCCTGCTGATGCTCAGACCCCGAAGAGTTCAGCATTGGGTCAAATTGGTGCAATTAGTAGCTCTTGATCAGCCGAACCCACAAAATGATGCTTACGGAAAAGCGACGAAGCCAGGAGAACGATTCAAAACTTGTCAGAGTTGGAACTTTCATCAATTCTACGGTACCAAGCAAGCACTGGCTGGTGTGGTCAACCAGAATTTTCTGTCGCACAAAGACACAATGAAAAGAATTCTTAGGTTCCCCTGGTCTTCGACTGCGAGTTGAGTTGTGTCTAGTTCTTGCTGCAGTGATCGTGGACGGAGTGTGCTTCGCGTTCGGCATCTTCTACCTCGAGTTCCTCGCTTACTTCGGGGAGAACAAGGGCAAAACGGCGTGGATCGGGTCCGTGCTAAACGGAACCTACATGATTATGGGTGCGTGTGACCGTCTCGATGCAGTTTGGGCTGAAGTCATAGCAGTCGGCAGGTTCTGTTGTTTCTTACACTGGAGAGACCTTTAAAACCATCCTGGCCACGTCAGAATGACCAGTGACTACAAACATAATTGGAAATACTCTTCTTGCGACTGATTGCTTTCACAAGTGTGAAGCTTTTCCAACACCCAGTTGATTCACCGAACTTCGTGTGAATATTTTTCTTCGGCGCCACAGGTCCGGTGGCGGGCGCACTGGCCAACAAGTTCGGGTGTCGCGCGGTGGCGGTGGCGGGGAGCGCGTGGGCGGCGGCCGCCTTCTTCCTGTCGACCTTCGCCCCGAACGTGGACGTGCTCATCCTGCTGTACGGCGCGCTGGGAGGTGGGTCAGGGTGTGAAGGTGGAGGGGACCGGGTGGGGCCGTGTCGGGTGCAGCTTGGGGTGAGGAGGGGTGGTTCCGTGGAGTGCGTTTTATTCAGGTTTGCTTTTTGGATTGACTTGAGAGAATTGTGACCAACGCATCACACCGGGGTATCTTTTCTTTCGAAACGCATGTTCGTGTTTACTTTGCATTTTTGAAACTGGAAACATCTGAGGAATTTAGATTCTTGTTCTGAGCGATAGAATCGCCCTGGACGGAGCGGAGCATCAGGATCAGCTCAATGTTCTGTTGTCGCAGGGATGGGGTTCGGCCTCATGTACCTGCCCTCGATCGTCATCGTCGGCTACTACTTCGACAAGAAGCGCGCCTTCGCCACCGGACTCGCCACCTGTGGATCCGGTGAGGACTTTTGTCGTGCCTCCTCATGATCCACGTTCTCACAGTTGGTTGGTTTCCTGGGGAATTGTTGCGTCCGATATATCGTCTTTCTTGAAGATCCCCCAACAAACGATACTCACTCAGAAGACCTGGTGTCAATGAGCAAATAAGACTCTTCCATGGATTTCAGGGATTGGGGCGTTTGTGTTCGCGCCCATGTGCAAGTTCCTGATTGACGAGTACGGCTGGCAGGGGGCGCAGTGGATCGTCTGCGCCATCGTTCTCAACGGCCTCGTTCTGGGCGCCGTCTACCGGCCAATCACATTCACGGATTTGGAGCGCGTGCGCAGAAAGTGGCGTCGCAAGCAACTCAAGCATGCGCGAAAGGACGCGTCCACGGACACGCAGACAGATGAAGCTTCTGACATGACAAAAAACACAGAAGTGGACAACAAGAGTGACGATAGCTCTTTGAACTCCTTCTTGCTCAAGACAACCGAGATCAAAATGCAGGAAAAGTCGGCCATGTTGCCTCGGGTCGTGCATCTTCAGAACGGAAGCAGCGTGTCGAACCTGCGCATGCGAACTGTGTCCAACTCGTCTGTGGACCGGAGTGAGGGGAACCTGTGGGCGATGCGGGGCGTCGGGGACTCGTGTCATAGCCTCACGTGGTACGCGTCCAGCATGGAGAGGCTGCACCCCCGCACTGTGCAGGAGGGGCAGGAGTGCGGTGCCACTGCACCGGAGAAGAGCGGACTCAGCATCTACAGCAGGGCCAGCCACAAGGTGGGAGGTCCACTCCTCTGTATCACACAAAGTTCATTTCAGGGAGGCTGCGCATGACGCCATTCAAAACAAGACACAACAAAACTTCATTGACGGACTCCTTCGGAAAAAGCGACAGAAGTATCAGAGGGGTTGGGAGTGCATAGCCCACACGCTCGGGCACCTGACTTGGCCAGGTCTGTGCAAGGCCCTGGTGCTTTGACGCTCTGCGCTCATCAGGTTCTCTGTTCCAGTCCCAGCAGGTGCCGCAGTCGTTCGTGGCGATCCTGAAGGACGTGCTGCAGGGAGTACGCGACACGATGGACTTCACCATGCTGACCGACCCTGTCTTCGTTGTCTACGGCCTCTCCTGCATATTCTGTATGACAGGTTGGTTCGCATATCCTCACCGCCAAGGGGAAAGATTTTTGGCGCTCAATATCGCCAACTGGTTTGGAAACAAGTTGAATGCCTCCGGAAACATCTTCACAAAGTGCGTCTTCTCAGAGCTGCACTGTTCTGCAGCCAGAACTATCCAAAATGCAACGATTGGGCTCCTTGAAAATTCTGCTTCTGGAAGCAATCCCGAGCTCCCCCAACATCTCCTTCCTTTTGCCTCAGGATTCTTCGTGCCGTTCATCTACCTGCCGGACCAGGTGATACAGCTGGGCTACGACAAGACGCAGGGCGCGCGCCTCCTGTCCGTGCTCGGCATCACCAACACCGTCGGCAGGGTCGTCGCCGGCTGGGTCTCCGACAGGTGCGTCAGAGTGCGGTGCGATGCAAAAGAATCAGTTTTCTGAAGACAAGCTCTACGAATCTAGACAGACTCGTCTGTTCAACGGGAACGAAGCCTCTTTCCCTCGCTGCAAATTGAAAAAAGGCTTTGCGTTCCTGAACAATCGTATGTTTTAGGCCGTGGGCGGACTGCCTGGTGATCAACAACTGCGCGCTGGTGGTGGGCGGCATCGCCACCATGTTCTGTCCCTTCTGCACCAGCTACGCGCTGCTCGTGCTGTACGCCTGCATCTTCGGGCTCTGCATCGGTGAGTGAGACCCAGAGCAACTGTGTGGAGGTATTTTTCCCCGTGAGTTGTCCTGTGATTTTGCTCAGTAGATGATACAGTTCTGTTTGTTGGGACGCAAAGTGATGGCAAAAGATTTTCATGTAAAGAGTGCGAAAACGAGAAGCCGATCATTTCCATAATGTCTCCATGACATGACGCCTCGTATCGTCGCAGCGTGCTTCGTGTCGCTTCGCTCCATCATCCTCGTTGATCTCATCGGACTCGACAAACTGACGTCGGCCTTCGGCATCATCGTTCTGTGTCAGGGCGTCACGTCATTTGTCGGCGCGCCCATCGCAGGTCAGTGACACGTAACACGTAACCGCGTCAGGTTATCTCACACCATCTCAACGTTTGGTCTGTCCTGAAGCTCCAGCCCGGTGGAGACACGTGAGCCTCGGTCCCTGTTGTCGTTAAGACTCCAACCCTCTCTGTGCACAGGCTCCCTGTACGACTGGACGGGCACCTACAACGTGTCCTTCTACGTGGCGGGCAGCACGATCGCGCTCGCTGGCATCATCTGCTGCCCACTGCGCAGACTCAGCAGGTGACTCGCCATCGGGGGTTCAGCAGGGCAGAGCATCGAAAAAGCACCAGCTGTGCTTTGTTTTCTGTTGTTCCGAGACTGAGTGCTGATGAAGATATCTCTTTTCAATCAGGTCGAATCGGTTTAATTGTGATCTTGTTCATCATCTTCTTCACTCGGAATTGCTCTGAAATGACGACCAACAATCTCGAGGTCACTTGTCCTTTCCCCACCAGGTGGCAGCGGCGACGGAAGTCGGCAGCGCGCGGCGCGTGTGCAGTGAAGGACTCCGAGAGCGAGGCTGGGAGCAGCTCAGAAAACGTGCACATCGTCGCCATGCCAGACAGCACCCAACTGTGAAGATGGTCAGCTGAAGAGAGGGTCAACGTAAACATTGGGACCAGGAGCAAGGTTCAAAGAGTCTGACTCACACTTACACTCAACGAGCGGAGAAGCGGTATGCAGGAACCCACTGACAACAAACACTTTTAAGAACCATGAAGCTGAATCACCTGTCTCCTGGGGTGCGATGACCCTTTTTGCCCACAAGCCAGTTGTCATAAAAAACGTGCGCTGCCCCTGTTCCGGACTCCAATGTGACATTCTCTGTGTGTTGCCTGTTTCTTCCCGTTGACGAGAACTCGTGCACCAGGTTTCTCAGCAACAGCTCTGCTCGGTCGGTGACCGGGAACCATCCATCAGACACAGTGCGTAGGTTTCTGGGTGACCCAGATGTATCCATCACTGTGGGACCAAGGTCGGTTTGTGTATACCTGTACATGACAAGAAGTTTTGTGTTTCGCTGTTTTTGTAAGAATAAAGTCAGAAACTTTGCATCATTGTGATCGCATTGTTGGATTCGGGTGAATGGTTTGCTTTCAGGGGAACAGATGACAGATAGAAATTTTGAATCACCAGTCCGAAATAGCAAATCTGTCTTGTTTGTTGGTTACGAGTGTCTTGCGTTCGTTGGTGCAAAAGCATCATTCACAGGTTGTTGGTATTTCCACACAAATCCAACTTCAGCGCAAAAACATCTGGTGCATCTGACAGGACGGAATGGGTACCCACTGGCGAGTATTCACGGGTAGTACTCCAGGTGAAGGTCGGGCCGGGGATAGCACTGACCCTGTTGGAGCTGCGCTGTCAAGACTCTGGAGAAAACAGCTTTCTTTTGTGTCAGAAAGAAGATTTTGACCTGACAACAAAGTGCATTCGTGAAATGACGATGGAATTGGTCGCACACAATCAGAGAGCAATCATGCAATGCTTCTTGTGTTGCCTTGGTTGGTTCTGGGCAACGCTCAAATCGTTCATCAGTACCAGTCGGTACGTGCAGCTCCAAAGTAAATACTCCCGAGCACTTGCTCCCTGATACACGTGTCCTTAGTGGATTGCCGAATCCACTGTGATCTGGTCCGGATAACAATCCGGAAGAAACACACGGTTGATCGAAATCAAATCCACCCAAAGCGAATTTTGCATCAGCTTGTTGTTGTCAAAGTTGTTGCCATGGAACGTGCAGGAGAACAAGCCAAGTCGCAAAGTGACTGTTCATTTCTCAGGCAATGAAATCCTCTGTTTTAATCGCGGGTGGGCCATCACAGAACTGTTTACGACCCAGGCGGGGAGCATCGGGTGGAGCCAGCGCACCCTGCGTGCAGCTCTGCGTGCGGGGTGTTTGACAGAGCAGAAGCGGAGAGATGTATCTCAGTGCACCACCGGGAGCTGCACATTCACACACTGGAACCTGTACATACACACCGTTCACACTTTCTTTTCGCTTTTGACGGATTTATCCATTTCTAACCTTTCGTTTACACGTCAGGTAGGTTGTCTTCACGCCTTGTTGTTGTTTTCATGGCACAATGTATCCATTGCATGTTTATGTACATAAATCACAAATAAATACCCCTGGCATTGATCCAATTCATCACTTGCAGACGACAGAAAGATGCGGAGCGCATGAAATCAAACCTGTTTTACGTGCAGCCGAAGAATACTGTAAAGTCTGACGCTCAATCTCACCTTGCCACTGTTTGTTGCGTGTGCGAAATCTGCTCAGTTCTCATGCATTGCATCTGCAGGGGAGGATCTGTGAACACAGGATGAGCCTCCAGCCTTGACCTACTTGTAACAGATGCTTCAAACCGGAGCTTCTGCAGCTCCATTCGGACTCTGCAGCGTGCGCTCCGCTCAACCGTGGAGGAACAGCGTCCACTCTCCGCTCCAAGATCAACCAGAGTGCGGAAAGCATTGATTGGACGTCAACAAGGATCCTCCGGTGTGATTGCTTCTTCGGGAATTTACAGGGAGCCGATTGAAGAACTTTGATTTGTTTCGCATAAAAATTGAAGTAGAACATATTCGTCTTGAAGTCACTTCTGAGTTAGCCGTGATCTTCATTGTGGCCAATCAAAGATCCAAATACCACAATCTCGCACCAGATCATCCACAGCGTTTGACCACGACGACCTGGACTCCACATCAGATGGAGAACCCAGCGCATCACGCCTCAGGCGACCAGGACCCCACTTCCGGTTTTGAGTCTGGCGGAAGTCGGACTCGGATTCACTTCCCGTCACGTGGTTGGTGTTTATGGATATTACGGACACTTGTCCTTTACGGATTACTGCTCTTCATCTTCACTTCCATCCCATTAGTTTCCACTTCCGCCAGTCACTCCAGCCACCACTACGATTATTTGGACCTCGATCCGCAGAGCAATGTGATAGAACTGGACAGGGACAGTTTCCACGGAATAGTGAATGAGTACAAGACGGTGTTCGTGTATTTCAACCTGAAACCCAACAAGAGAAGCAGAGCCATCATGCAGACCCTCGAGGTAAGAGAGGAACCGTTGTTTTGACAATCACAGGGACAACACCACGCAACAGAGCAGATTCTCGTCTGAATTCCTGACGATGTTCCTCAGTCATTGCGCCGTCAGACACAAATGACGGACACTTCTGGTGCTGTTTTCTGCAAATTAGGCCAAAACACAAGGACCCACCCTGTTGGTCCAGAGCAAACAAATGTCTGCTTCACACAACCTTTGCCGTGTGGTTCTCAGAAGAAAATGTTGTAGGGTTCGACCTCGAATGAGATTCGGCTGTTCATCTGTTTCTGCTTGAGTGCAAGAAAGTTCTGAATCTCTTGCTGGTTCCCACTGAGAACATTTGCAGTGCAATCAAGTCGTCCACTCTTTCCAGTTTTTCGTAAACAGGAGCAAATCAGGACCATGCTTCGCAGAACGGTGTTTTGTATTTCCCCGTTCCAGTTACTGGAAGGGACTCGAAGACCCATTGACCAACATGGTAGAACAGGACAAAAACACCGCTTCTCTTGAACTCTTCAATTCGCTTCGTTTATAGAGTGGCGTCAAAATTTCAGTTGTGATCCTTGTTCTCTTTGTCCTGCACCTTTACCTGTGCAGTGTAGAACCAGACGATACGTACGTTTCACTGATAATAATAGTTTTGCATGTTTGTCTTGATAAACAGCGAATGTCTCCAGTTTCCCTGGTTGTTTACAGTTGGTAGCCGAGTTACTTAGCAACAAGAACGCACTGGTTGCCCGAGTGACAGACAGACTGTTTGCCCAATCGTTAGGTGAGACGATCCTTCGCACTGAATTGTCTTCTTCATTGTCTCCAACATGACGCTGAGACAATTGTTGAAAAGAAATTGTTGTGACAAACAATGACCGATGTTGTGATTGGCAAGCGCAGGAAAAGAGTGGGACAACAGCATGATTCCTTCTTGGTGCCATGTGGCAAAACTTGACGTTCTGTTTGCCAGGCGCGCACCCAGCAGTTCTGCCAAATTTCTGCAAATTCCCTACTTGACGGTGTGACCCTCGCAGAGCTAACTGTGACGTGTGTTTGGCGCCAGGTGTAGGAGACGCAGACAGTTTCTGCGCCTACCATCAGGGACGTCCCTTCCGTTTCCATGGCTACCCAAACCCTGACGTCATCATCAACTTCCTGCTGAAGGTCAGTCGTCATGGCAACGTACTTTGTTACACAACTCCGAGTGCACACAAGTGATAACGATCGTAGCGGCGTTACCTGAGCGATTCCTTTGTTCAGCACACAAACATAAACAGCTCGCAAATCGGTCGGTCCTCAGCTGTGGAAACGTTCTTCCTCTATTTGCGCCATCAGACGTCAACAACTTCAGGCTGAAACGAACAAGATGCTGAGGTTATGCAAAAGACGCAAAAGATTCCTCTCCCCACCCCAGAACACACGGATCCCGAACAAATGTTTTCATAATTGTGACTAGATCTCGGAGCCCGCAGTGAAGGAGATCTCAGGGCGAGAGACGAAGATCGCATTCGACAAGGTCCCCGAGCCAAAAATTGTCGCGTTCCTTGAGCGCGATTCACCAGGTGAAAAGTAACGCGTACATTCATTCTCACGCGCAAACTTACAATGAGGAAGGGGCCGTAAGACCATGACACCGCACTGACGCTGCAGTAAAGTTTGACACCTCCTTGACGAAGTCCTTCAAAACGAAGCTTCTTCCTGTCTGAAGTTTTCATGTGCTTTATTTGTTTTCTATGCATAGAACACACAGCGTTTGAAGAAGCCGCCCTGTCCTACCTGCCCTACGTCCAGTTTTACGCCACCTTCGACGAAACGGTGCGTGAACGACTCTGTCTGCAGACTGATCAGGTCGATTGTCAAACCCAAAGTATAATGCAGAGATTCTGCGCAATGGTCCCATTCGTACTCAACTCACTGCGAAATCATTCTCCATGCACTCATTGACCGCCATTCCACAGAATTGTTCGTGCGCGTAGCTGTTACTATCACCCAAATTTGCCGGAGTCAAATTGACAAAGTGCAGCATTTGCTCACAGGTGGCGCCACACCTGAAGCTGCCGGCGCTCAACATGTACCGCTACAGACGCCCCCTGGAGGAGCGGACGCTGCTCGTCGAGTCGCCGCTGGAGGACGCTGCGCAGGTGCAGGAGCTGCTGGAGGAGCGGAGGCTGGGGCCGCTGAGGAAGTTCTCCCTGCACAACATCTATCACCCGTGGGTGAGTACGCGTGAGTCAGTCGGTGAGTTGGTGAGTTTGTATGTTGGTGTGCAAGAACTGCTGCGCAGCCACAGGGCGCTTCAGTTATGTCTTCCGTGCCAGCAGTGTGAGTGCAAGGGCAAGGCTGTTGGGCCATTTCCGCCGCGGAGAAGTGACCTCGTCCTTGTTTTTCAGAACGACAACCCCGAGGCCCGGGAGGAGTTTCTCCTCTTCGCCGACCCCTACTCTCCTCGAGGAAAAACCTTCCACAAAGTCTTCACCAAGTTCGTGAAGCGGGAGACTGAAAAGCGAGCGGACTTCGATCCGATCGTCACCTGGATCGACCCGTCTCAGTTCCCAATGGTGAGAAGCGCAAAGCGAAGATGGCACTGTCGATGGCCAGTGCAGCCAGAGAATCACAGGGATGCGGAGCGTTCGAATTTTTGAGGAAAATGAAGGATGATTAGAATGTTTCTGTGTGGTTTCCGACGCTGTGTTTCATGCATCGGTGTGTGATGCGTCTTGGTGTCTGTCGCTTCAGATGGTGCCGGTGTGGGAGGACAAGTACGACGTCAGACTGGGTGAGCCTCATCTTGGCCACGTGCATGAGGAAGGGGTGAGTGCTGCACCTGTCTGCTTCAACTTCATGCGAGTTGACGAAGTCGAGAGATTGCTGTCAAAGAACAACCCGTAATTGTCTCCACTGTGACCGCAGGTTCGGTGGTTGGATATGGACCGGCTGCTGCAGTACGAAGGGAAGGACGAGAAACACAGTATCCTGCGGAAGTGGATGTTGGACCAGGACGGTAATGAGCAAATGGATTTTCGAACGAACAGACTACCGTACACACCCGTGTAAAAAACGCAACTTTTTTGCCCCGAAATTGATCATTGTAAGTGAGGATGCGGCTTATGACATGGGTGTGAGTTTTCATTATTTCTATGAGACCTGAACACCCAAAAACAAGGGTTTTTTTGTGGATGCATGTACACGGGTGGACTGGTATTCTTGACTTGATCAGCTCGAAGAAGGCTTGTACTTTCTCCTACCAGTCTTTATATTCGGTCGTTCACGAGCACTGAGTTCACTGGCATCTGTTCATGTTTCTTCAGACCCTTACACACCAGACGAGTCGACGCCTGACGAGAGTCACAAACAAAACACAGAGGACGATGTGACGATAGAGACTGTTGAAGCATCAGCCAACGAAGGATCAACAGAAACACAAGAGAACGCAGAAGACAATCTGGCGGACACACAAACAAATATGGTGCAAGAGAGTGATCAGGCAAAATCCAAAACCACTGGTGACAAGGATGGCGAGAATGATGAATGGGTAACATTCTTCGATGATCTTGAAGCTCAAGCTGATCAAGCTCATAACGAGGACAGTGAAAAGACAAGGAAACAGAAACAGGACAGCGGAAAGACAAGAAAAATAGCAAAATCAAAGGAAGGAAGAGAAACGCGTGAAGAGTCGAAGAAGAAGGAGAAAGTGAAGCCAAAACTGAAGGAATACGTAGAAGCAAAGCTCAAGGCTGCAGACGAGAAAAGCAAGAAATCGAAAGGAGACACACAAGGAGACCCGAACAGAAGAGCAAAACTGAAGAAAACTTTGGATGAAATCAACAAGATAGTTGCAACTATCAAAGCTGTAAAGGGAGTCCTGGAAACCATGGGCACTGAGAAACAGGCAACGATCGAGCCCGAGAAGGCTGTGGAGAAACCAAGAGGCAAGAAAGGCGAATCAGGAGGTCGACCTCAAGAGAAAGCAGCGATTCAGCAGCATGTGAATACATTTTCTTGTTTAGCTGGAGCGCAGGTCGGGGCGGGAAGAAAGGGCTCGTTGGGGTCTTGCAACGTGCAACTTTTGAGAAGTTGTTCTGGTCTCGTTTTGTCGTTTTGTTGACAGACATTGCCAATACGGCGAAGCACAAACGCCGAGAACTCCACCGCTCCGTAGCTGCAACTTGCGTGCAAAACCTTTTTTTGTTTGACAGGCAGAGCAACAGCAGTCAGCACCTGAACAAGAGTCAGAGAACAAACCCCGGGAGGACACTCAAACAGACGAGAGCAAACCTGCAGAGACAAAGCCTGAGAACCAGATACCTGACTACGAAGCCTTGGTGCAGAGAACTCAGGAACTGGAAAAAGAGAACAAGGAGCTGAGGGATGAGCTGAAGGAAGAGGAGGAAGACGACGATGACGAGAACGAATGTGAATCGAAAGAAGAGAAAAACGTCGAACACAAAAACGTCGAACAACCAGGTGAATACCCCAAGCACAGAGCAAACATTTTTGGACATGAGAAAAACAGAAAGTGAGAAAGGCTCTGAGCGATTCGAAGCCGACACATTCAGCTTTATTCACAGACTGCGTCACTTTTGCAGGGGCAGCGGACAAGAACTCACGCCCTCCAGTCTACAACCAGGAGAACTACCCGTCGTACCTTGCAGACATGGAGACCCTGGAGGCCGCGTTTCGCTCCGGCGAGACCAGGGATCGAGCAGAGCGATTCTTCGATGAACTGGAGCGGCGGGAACGAGAGGGTCACTCTATACCGGAAGTGGCGAAGCGCGGGAAGCGGAAAGACCAGCCTGAGGCAGACAGTGTAGTGCCAAGTGAAGAATTGAGAGGTCAGCTTCCTGTCATTTTTTAACCCCACGATTTCTCCCAGAACTTTTGAAAATGGCTCCCCTCTCTGTGAATCTTTTGAGTCTTCTTTGACATCGAAACTTCTGATGTGCACTGCAGATGACCTGGATGTGTTGGCGGACAAGTTCTCGGCCGCGGACGCAGAGAGCGACGCGTGGAACAAATTCTTCGACCGGCTCGAGGAGGAGGAGGACCGGCGACTGGCGAAGAAGGAGGCGCGGAAGGCTGGGCGACGCAGCGGGGGTGAGGATAGGGGCGACATGGGGAATCGCATCTGCTTACACAGTATCAATGCATTCAACACAACTTCATTGACATCTCAGTTCATGTGCGTTTATGTATGGAGCCACAGCTCCAAGTTCAAAGCAAACTCAAAACGCAGGACGACAGACAACAGAACATGTCTTCTTGCAGTCGGGAGCCTGTTCTTTGCTGAGGGTCTACCACTGCCAGGCGCCGCCGCAGCTGGTCCAGGTCAGTTCTGCTAAAAAACAATGGCAGTGCAGCGCAGAGACTCAAATGTCCAGAACCACAATGCAGTTGTTTCATTGGCTTTTCGTAGATTTTGAAGCAGAAGCAGCTGCTGCAACTGAGCAGAGCCCAGACAACAAGGCTGAGGAGCCCACAATAGCCACGAAAGCGGAGCAAGAGGAAGAGGAGGAAGAGTCGTACAACACTGTGAGGCAAACCTTGGTGACATTGGTGAAGGAGATAGAGAACATACTGTACGCCACAATCAGGGAACCAGAGGAACGAGAAGTGAAACAGGAGCAGGAGCAGGCAGAGGAAAACAAGGAGAAAGAAACGAAGGAAGTGAAGAAAGAAGAAGATGACGATGACAACGATGATGACGATGATCACAAAGACCAACAGGAGTCGAAAACACCAGCTGGTCAGGGTATGTGCTTCTTTGGTGTGCAAAAACTCTTGTGTCCGAGTGTCTTAACTTTCCAGCTTTGAGGGTGTGTTGTGTGTTGTACACCTGCAGACACGCTGGACCTGCGGGACCCGGCCGCGGTTGTGCAGACCCTGCAGAAGACTTCGGACCAGGCGAGCAGGGTGATCCGGGAGATGGCGGACACGTTCACAGCGCACGTGTTGAAGGATCCACACCCTGATCCAGGTGAGCTTGTGGAGAAAGATACAGCCTGGTTCTTGGGATCCAGATGACCGGGAAGCTTGGACCACCACATCCGGATTGCTGTGACAGGTGGTGCGAGTGTGCATTGTACGAGCACGTAAAACAGTCTGAAACTTCAACGAAACACGCAGTATGCCTTTCTGTTCTGAATCCTGATTCGGGTTTCAAATCTCATTTCAAAATTGGAAATGGGTCCGTGCTCCGGTGAAGAGTATATCTACGCTTGTGGGTGCAGCAGTGAGTGTGTGTGTTGCAGAGGAGGAGGCGGAGGAGATGTGGGAGGCGCGGGACGAGCGCGACGAGCACCTTCGGGACCTGTGCGACGACGGGCACCTCGCGCAGCCCGACTGTGACCAGGTACCGCTGTTTCATCTTGCGCTATGTGTGCTCTGTGTGAACCTTGGAAGAATGGACAGCTGTGTCAAAGCCTGAATGCGGGGTCAATTCACTTGAGAGACGTTTGGTGTTTTCTTCGTTTGAGGTGACGCACGGACGGAGTATGGGCCACGTGCACGAACATCACCGCAGCATAAAGGCAGCAAAAGTTCCTCGGTTCAAACCTTCACCTCGACCGAAGGAGCGACGCGGGTCCGACAGAGACGGAGATGACGATGCGGACCGGAAGGAAGGAGAGCGCCGCAAGGAGGGTGCTAGAGAGAGTCTGGATAGTGACAGCAATAAGAAGAGAGAGGAAGAGAAGGGAAGCAAAGGTGATGCAAAAGCTGATAAAGGACACTTGGACAAGAAGAGAAATACAAAGCAAGGGAAGGGTGCTGCAGAGACAAAGGAAACAGAAGAACCTCAACAGAGTGAACAAACTCTGGAGGATGAGGCAAAGCAGGATGAAGGGAAACAAGCTGAACCTGAAGCTGGTCAAGCTGAGGTCCAGAATCAAGGTCAAGATGAGACTGAAGGTCACGTAAATGATGTTCTCTCTGAGACAGGAACGAACTTTGACGAGAGTTTGTTGTACGACGACGAAACGCGAGAAAAAAAGGAAGAAGAGAAGTATTTTTACAAGTTCGATGATTGGTCGGACTTCCCGTCGTCACCATCCAATCAGAAGACAGAAACGGACTCAGGATCTCAAAGGTGATAATTCCCCCACTGATAGAGTGCTGACACTTCATTCTGCTGTCCGCATCTCCCTGAGGTTGCGCACAGTCCAGTTGACGGAGACGCAAAGAGGTGTTTAAAAAATACTCGTATCAAAGCCAAACACAAAACAGGGGAAATGAAATCAAGAGATGGAGGCAGCGTAGTGCGGTGAAAAGCATTCTGACCAGTTGGGTAATTTTACATTTCAGATCTCAGGGTTCTGTCCAAAACCCAGAAAGCACTGGGAAGACAGAAAATCAGCTGAAAAAGAAAGACACAACAGAGTCCAAAAAGTCAAAGACCGTCCCCAAGGAAGAAGTGAGTGAGACACTGCAGGAGAAGCAGAAACTCACAATCAAGGAGAAGGAACAAAAAGGAAGTGAGTGGAAACAAGAAAGAACTTCAAAAAGTGGAACGACGTCTGAAGGAAAGCAAGGCAGCAAGGGAAGGTGTGGTTGTGAAGTGAGCAGCAAACTGCTGAAAAGTAGTCAGAAAGGGAAGAAGGAAATTGAGGAAGAAGAATGGGACGAGGACGAGAACAGAGAAAAGAGGCGGAAAAATAGAAACGAGCCGCAGTGGTGTGAATGTTCGTGAAACTGCAAAAACTGTGAAACTGAACTTCGAAGCAAAACAATGAAAACTTTCAAAAAAAGAGAAAAAGTTGAAAATACCAAAAAATAAGATATCGGATACACTTTGATGTGATTCTGGAGTTGGAATCACGACTGGAATGATGAGGTGTGAGAATGCCTCCCTAAACCCCAAAAACAAAAACGAATAAAAATGAGTAAAAATTCATTTGCGTGTTTTCAGCAAACACTGTACAAAAATCCAGGGGGCGGGACCCCAGCCCTCTTAGCCTGAAAAAAGATTCATGGGCCTAGTCTTGGTACTCAAAGTGCAAACGCTGCTTGCTCCGAACTTTTGATGTTTGAACTTGGTCCCCTCACCCCCAAGTCCCGTAGTTTTGAGCCTCTGAGAGTCTCACGTTCAATGAAACCAATGACAATACGTTTCTTTTACTCTTGGCCAATTTATTCAATCAGAACACAGAACACGGTTCTTTTCTGAACATTTTCAACACAACAAGAACGAACATTTGTACAAGTGTCAACTGAGCAATTCTTTGAATACTTCCGCCTGTCTACAGACATTTCAACATCTTGATGGAACACAACACAACACTGGGGGTTACAGGGAGGGTGGGTGCTCAAAATTCAAATCGGACTGACTGCCTGGTACCCAGTTCCGTCACATCCTTGACATTGCCTCCAATGACAACAGATGTCGCCATTCGACCCAATGACAATACGTTTCTTTTACTCTTGGCCAATTTATTCAATCAGAACACAGAACACGGTTCTTTTCTGAACATTTTCAACACAACAATAACGAACATTTGTACAAGTGTCAACTGAGCAATTCTTTGAATACTTCCGCCAAACCTCATCCTTGTCATCTGATAACTGCGGCCAAGAGAACAAGAACAACTTACTCAATGAATTCATGAAACAAATGCAAAAAGTAACCGCAACCAATCACACTCAAACGCAGCCCGTACGGATCTTGACGACTGTCAACACGCTTCCACGCAACATCGCTGTTGTCTTTTGGTTTCTTTTTGAGCTCAAAGTGTTTTGCCTCTGGCTCACCCACCAACATGAACTCCGTGTAGAAGTCCAAATATTTGACATTAGGCCATTTTGCTCGCGATTTGACAACTGCTCTTTTAAGTGCTGAGTTGAAACACATCACATGCGTGACATACTCTGAGTACTTGACCACCCGAGGTAACAAGCAAGACACATAGAGGTCACACTCCGGACTCCGCTCAAAGACCGCATTGATCAATCCACGCAATTGATAAATGATATCATCCCTCGACAAAGTTTTGGCGTCAAATGAACCCACATACAACAAAATGTTCTGCGCAGACAACTGTATCTGACCAGTGGCCACTTGATGCGTCACCGCCTTGATGGGGATGTTTGAGACTCTGGCCACTTGAACCCCATCCGAAGACTCGAGCAGGTCGAAGGTGCTGTCTGCGATGATGGTGAGCGTTCCCTCGGATCCAACACCCTTCTTCTTGAGTGGTGACCATGACCGTGAAGCGACCTGTTCTGAAATCACATGCGGTGTGAGAATTTTACCATCGCATCCAAGCGCACATCCAAACTGTGGTCCAGATAACGCAGGTATGCATTCGAGGCCCAGTCCCCCAACACCTGGATGCTTTCTTGTGGAAGACCAGACACAAATGCCCAGGACGCACCACCATGCCTTAAACTGTGCAATGTGAATTCCTTGCCATCAAGACCCAGATTGCGGAGCCATGTGCGCATCGCATCCTGCAGGTGCGAAGCTGTCAGAACCCAGCCACCATCACTAAACAGTGGTTCACCTGGAGGGCCCAGATGCAGCCTCAAGTCCTTGATCCATCTCAAAGGACAGAGGAAGGGGTTTTCCACCTTCAACACCGGTAACTGTAGCGTCCTGTTGCCGAACTGAATTGTTTTAGACCACGACACATCCACCAACAGAACGTTTTCCCCACATGCACATCTCCTTTATGCAAGCCACGGAATTTGTCTAACTGGGATACTTTTTCAGGAACAAGATTCGAACGTCTCAGAAAAAGATAAAAACCCAGCAACAACGCAGTGTACATGATACACTGCCTTCTGTCAGTCCGTTGTAGCGACATCGCAATTTTTTCAAGGATTTCCGGAGTTATGGGCGTGGCCTGTTTGACCTCATGCCTCATCAGTCGACGACAACCTTTCACCGTACGCACCAACAAAGGGTTAAGGAACGGTTTGGTGTCCCAACCTGCCAGTTCCACAATAGTTTTCAGTCCAGATAGTTTTGTACCGTGTCAGGACTCTTCATCTGCAACGATAACCATGCCACAAAATGAATCAGGACAGTCAATGTTACTGGAAAAGGTACCAACTGAAACTGTGCAGCAAACCGACGAAACAGTGTGCAGATGGTTGTTAGATTTCTCCTCGTCGACTCTGCCAGGCTGGCATGCTGTAACAGCCATCCCCGCTCGACCACTTCTGCAATTACCAGTCACAAGTTAAATCAAGTATGTCCGATGTCAACTCTTCCTGCACGCACGCATTTGGCAGTGAACTGAAATTTCCCTATCAGGGATTCCAGCTCCTTACGTGTCGCAGCTGCTTTGTACTTCCACTTGTCCAACAGTGCTCGAATTTCACAAAGCCGCTCAGGTGTCACAAAGATCACCATGCTCACCATGGAGTAACCAATTCCAAAAAAGGTGAACTCCTGCGTGGGGGGTACACACTTCTCTTCATTCTCCTCCACACCAATTGCGTCAAAGATTGTCTTCAACATCACAAAGGATGCACGCGTCTCCTCCAGTGTCTGCTCCGCCCCCGGAAAGTCATCCAAGTAATTTAACACCCAAAAGCCTTTGTTGAACATGGCGTGGGAAACCGCGTTGGTGACCCTTTGAGCAATGAGACATGCTGAGTGCAGACCCATGGGCAACCGTTTGCAGAAGAACAACTGAGAACGCCACATGAACCCCAAAAAGGGTATGTCCCCCGGATCCACCGGGATCTGATGAAACCAGCGTTTCAAATCCCGTTTGTACACATGACACTCAGACCCCAGATGAAAAATGCGAGCAGCCATGTCATCAACCATAGGGTAAGTGAGACAAAAGGCATCTCCCAAGTACAATTCCATGTTGATCCCATCATTCACTGCCGCACCTGGAGGGTAGGACAAGTCCATGATTACCCTCGGCCGATCAGGCTCATCAGGCCTGGGACGCGTGTTGAGGGGACTGACACCTGCCTCAGACCCAAAGGGGTTCCCTGTCAGAGGTCCCAGGAGCGCATTGTAGCCTAATTCCTTCTGAATGTACTTGTCCAGTAATTCAGGAATGTCAGTGGCGCCCTTGTGATTATACACCAACATCGGCACTTTGGGAGCCTGCACATCCCGGTTGATAGGCCAACCATACCAGAGCCATTCCAAGATTTCCATGTCCTGGAACCCTTCCAATAACTGTTGAAACACATCCAACTTCCAATTTGTTTGGAGCACTTCCCGTGCACCAAACCTATTTGGAACTCCGTATTGTCTCACATCAAAGATCAGCTGAATGTCACTCCCCTGCAGTGTAGCCACAGCATCACCTTCTGATATCTTTTCCACCACAACCGAATCCAACGTGTCCACTGACTGTTCAACACTCTCAGTCGATACTTCCACCGCATCCCAATCAACTTGCGAAAATGCGGAATCCAAACAATCAGCGACCACACGCACAAACCCAGCAGGAGGAATGTTCCCGTCCCCCTCCGACTCAGAGACTGAGGACGGACTGGTGGTGATCAACCCTGCATATGTTGCATTCGTACAGCTGATCTGATCAGACACCTCTAGTCAAGACGTTTTGGTGTACGGGCATTTGTCTGACATGGCCGGATGCTCCAACTTCTGCTTTCTCAGCTTGAGACATCATGAGCACACGTGCTGTGCTTCCCTTTCAATGCCAAAGTTGTCAACAACTCGATGAGGAGGAACCTAAGCACAACCACTGACTGAGTTGTATTCCTTGCAGAACCAAACCTTCCCAACTTTGGACTCTCTCTTCTCTTCTCTTTTGTCCTCTTTGTCTCTGGATTTACTGGCTGCCCTGACTTTCTTGATTGACACCGACTTTTCTTTCTCCCCTCGATCCGGTTTGATCACCGCCGAAGCATCCGGCTTGTCAATCATCATGCTTTCAAGACTGCCCCAATCATCATTCCATGCCAACTCATGTGCCTCCACACCTCGCAAGACAGAGGCAAAGAAGGCCCGCACCTGGTCCCACTGGGCCCCCCGGAGAACCCAATACGTGATCCGTTCCATCAATCTGAGTCAACCTTGTCGCTCCACACCACTACAATTCTGAATTGTCGTGATCTCCCTGGCCATGAGATGATGATATGTGAGCTGGCGAAATGAGAGTCCTTCTTGAAGGAATGCATAATGCAAATTCTTCTGAGGCCACGTGATTTTCTCAACCACTTCCTTCATCGCCCTATTGAACATACCAGACTCCAACGGAGACAAACTCCTGGACCTTGAATGCCTTGAGACTTGTGTAACACGCGAAAACTCACCATGGTACTGTCTGGATGGTGATCAGCCCCGACGCTGCGGTGGAGAACTGCGATTGCACTGGGTGGTTCTTCTGTTGCCCTGCCAGATGTCCAAGTCTTTCAACTGATCCACTCCATCACAACCTCGTCGCTCAAAACGATCTGCTCTCAACCATTCCAGCTCCTGTCTGGCCTTGCCCACCCTGTCCAAAATATCTTCATCATCTGCCGAATCCATATCCGAGTCATTCTGAGACCGTGCCCTCTCATGAATTTGGTCCAATTCATGTCGCTGACGCAGTGCACGCAACTCCTTGTCCCTCTGCTTCTTACGCAATCTCTGCACTTTGTCATGTTCACGCTCCAACACATAGTGTCTCTCCAGTGCTGCCTTGTACACATCAAATCCCGAATCTGACAGTTCAGTGGGGTCAAGTGCCAGTATCACATCCAACTGAGCCATTTCTTCGTCATCACCTTGCCTCGGCAATTCCAACTCACCCTGCGGAGCCGTCTTCTTGCCACGACCTTTTGCACTCGATCGGGGACGCTTCAGTTTCCTTTTCTTCTTGTCACCACCATCAACTTCATCATTCTGTGATGGGGTGAGCCCACGTGCCACTGTGTTCACCTCCTCATGATCCGCACCATCATGTCCAGAAGGCGCCGCAGTACCACTTGTGTCCAGTGACCCTTCATCAACCACTTCGTCTTCCTTATCATGAGCACCATGTGCACTTTCACCCGTTCTTTCTGTTCTGTCCGTGTCAGCCATGTTGACTTGCCCTGTTCTTCCAAAAACCTTGTAATCCTGCACCACCTTTGAGGCTTGTAGTGATATCACAAACGATCAGTTGGGTATCTCAGGTGAGACTGGCCACGGTGGTGCGAATCTCTGTATTTATTGAATGAACAGTGCTGCCACCTATACCACGGTGGTTCAAATTTACAGCTGGTGTGTCACACCACACTCCTCCCCCACTAGGGGGTGCTGGCTTTGTTGGCCTTTACAACCAATTTTAAATATTCTGAATATTTTTACA
>JAAUXT010133728.1_pt1 | contig 39653 bp, 30 predicted proteins | sample 7278171 | NCBI WGS metagenome assembly JAAUXT01 (sample SAMN14350112, study PRJNA611818) | marine sediment metagenome | isolation source: surface marine sediment (1.8m) | place: French Polynesia: Moorea | collected 2018-08
AGCTTGTGACACCATAGAGGAAGGTAGCCTAAACCACTGAGCTCCAACTCATACTCTGCAATAAACTATACTACAACATCACTACTGGGGCTTCACTCATATATACAACACCTGTGTGACCAATGCAAAATCAATTGTGTTGAAGGCAAACGAACAACTTCAAGTTCATGTGTGTGCAGTATGAACCTGACAGTGAGCTGCTTGTTGCCTGATGATTTGACGCCCATTAGTTATCTGATCAAAGATTCCGCTCGCATGCCCCCTCTGCAAATGGCAAAAAGCTCTGAATTCCTTTCGTTGAAACATCGGCCTGGAGGCAAAACTTTCTCTTTGTTGCTCAGTCTTTCAAATGCCCCATTACAGAAAATCATAGTATTCCTCAGATATTAAAGCGTAAACCAACACACAACAACCCGTCATTCTGTATAATCTTGCACCATTCAAACAATAGAAAATTCCTAAAACGTTTGAAAACTCCCTTCAAGGGCATAGGGGTCGAGAGAAGAAGCCGCGGTGCAACTTTGTTGCTGCAATTTTTGTGTGAGAAAATTGTTTTGTGACCAGAGGCGCTCCGCGGGCTCGCCGAGTGTAAGCACTGGAATATGCTAGCTTTGCGCAAAAGAATTCGTTGCAAACTACGATTTATTGCTCGCAAAATTATTTCTTGGGCTGTGTTGAATAGCTTATAATTTTCGTGCTGATGACACCACTTCGACTCTGCTGTTGCCTCCTCGCACGAACCGATTTTGCGTTTTGACTGCTGCGAGTTTTGCCGCCACCAGTCGAGGCTGCGCGAGAACGGACACGGTGTCACAGATGTGAAAAGATTGCGATTTAAATGTAGTTGTGAGTCAAGAAATGTCACGATGTTCACAAAGGAACGTCTGACACTTGGCTGACACCCACAACAACTGGCTAAAAAGGTTATGAAAAATGATTCACCTGGTCATTCTGGGTGGCCTCCTTCCTCAAATCAGTTCAAACCCCCAAATTGACCAGTTTCCTGAGCATTGAGATCCCCACAGAATATTATGCTATCATATTCATCTCCACTTCCATTCAAAAGGACACAGTTAACCTTTTACCCAGGGTCTCCGCCGCCTTTCACCCCTCCCTCCGTCTGACATGTCAAAGAAGTCTCGACCCGTGTCCTGCAAGGGTCACCACTTTCTACACATCTCATGGGAGAAAGATTTCGGTTTCTTTCAGAGCCATGATTGTTCCCGACACAGGCCAATATGATACACTTTAACAGCACATAAGTCACGGCGAAAGGGGTGACAGTGGACAGTTGCAAGTTCGACCACACAGCACACGAGCTTTGTGCCTTACCTTGACTTGCTGTAACTTGATACAAATTGGTTCGGCGGAAAAAAATGAGTATTTTTCAAAAGTTTGAATGTGACATGTGTTCGTTGCCAAAATTTATCATCTGAAGTTGTCGGGGTTTTTTTCTGGCCTCAACCTCCGTTTTACATGGGACGCTTGTGAGGAGATGTTTTGATGGTCAAACTTAAGAGCGGTCCTCAGTTGCTTGGACGCCATGCATCGAGGAACATGCACGAGTCGGGAGCCATTCCGCGAGGAAGTCCAAGAAAGAGCAACTGAACTGGCAATGCGTGAAAGTTTTGATCTCATCGTCATCTTGTTTCACCAAAAATCGCAATTTTCGGTATTTTGGCCAAAGGTTGAAAACCCGACCCTCAAAAGCCCTTTGTGTGTGATCTAAAGTGGGTGTCAAGTTGTCTGCCTTTGTGGCTTCGGTGATTCCGTTGAACCTCAGTCCACTTCTCATGACATCTCGGCGGTGCAACAACCCCAGCCATATTTTTTCATGAATCTTCTCTGTACCCCTTCCAAATCTCCCATCTGCGTCCTTTTCAGGTGGCATATTGCATTTCCATACTGTACAAAGTATCATTCAGCAACCTCTGGACCTGTCAGAAATCAGAGGGAATACTTTCCTCCCTTCACAATGCCTGGGCCATGTCGGCACGGCCCACCAAGTTCACCTTGAGGTTGAATACTTTGCACATGCCTTTGTTGGGCCTCAGACATTCCCACCAAGATCCCTTACTTACGGCAGGATCGCGTATCCATCAAGAGACTTACGTTCCTCCCGTTTACCAAGCTTTCTTCGTGTCATCAGTGTTGCGTCTCCACTTAATGCGTCTTGCCACACAGGTGGTTGCGGGCTTCTTTTCTGCACAAATTAGTTTACAAGCCCCTCTGAACACTCTGAACATATTTATTCCACCGCCCGGATCGATTTCGCTCAAATTATGTAACTCAAGACAAAAAGTGAAAGGGCTCCTCTTTCTTCGTGAGGTCTTTTGAATTGTTCATCAACGTCAGCTGCATGTCTGTTTTGTCAATTTGACAGAAATTGTCACCGCTCGTCTGCCTCCAGTCTTTCTTCTTCATTTCCGCGGAGTTGAGTTGCAAGACATACATGTGGACAAAAATGAAGAGAATGGCTTTGTGTGTTCTTGTCTCGATGTGGACGATGAAAACAAAGAAAAATGCTGTTAAAATTGAAACAGCAGTTCGAACAAAAGAAAATCGTTTTGTCAGTCCTCTGATTGAAAAGGGTTTCTCATTGATCAGCCTTGTGCGTTCCAACTCCTATAGTGCACAAACAAACCTTCACCCAACAGCTTCCACAGATTTTATTGATCTGAGCCAGAGAAAAGGAATTTGAAATTCAAAAATGCACGTTGCACCACAACCTGACACGTTTCCAACGAAGATCAAACCCGACTGAAGTGTTTCACTTGAATCATTGAAATTTGAAATGGAGTTCCTGACATCTTTTCTCTTCTTCTTCACCGCAGTTTATCCTGCGGTTGGCTTCAGCCGTCCCAAGTTGATCATGACAAGACAGGAATATTTGGCCGCGAAGTTGAGGAACCCACAAGATGTTATCAAGCAACACTTGGACAAAAGTGAGTTTTTATTGCGACTTCCCATGGAAGGAAGGTTCTGTATGTCCAATTTTTGCAGCATAAGCTTTTTTGACATTGTTTTTCCAGTTTCTTTTCCTCTTCATGCAGGTCCCAATGTCCGTGTGTCCAATCAAAGCGAAGTTTTTGTGCGACACGCTAACTTCATGAAGGGGGTCATGGATCCCAAATCGACGACTGGAGAGTATCCTCCGCGACGCACGTCCGTCAAAGACTTCTTCATTGACAAATATCCTGTCACCAACGAGGATTTTGGGTACGTCTTCCTTGATGTTCATGACTGAAAAATGTTTTGGGGGTTTCGTCGACTCCGGACCACGCCTGTACGGGAGCCGAACAAAGCCTGGTCTTGTTCTGAACAGTCCGACTTCTTGTGGATTGAGGGTCGTCAGACTGTGCTTTGCAAAAGTGTGCGTGACCATATCGGTCTCACTCTCATGTTGGAACCATCACATTGCTTCTCCCGCAGAGCTCTGTAATACCGCTTTGTTGCGCGAGTTCAAGACCACAGATTCACTGGAGTCTTTGCATGTTCTTTCTCCAGAAAGTTCAAGAAAGTGAAGTTTCGGCATGAGACACAAGCCGAGGCGCAAGGCTACTCGTGGGTGCTGTTCTCGCATGCTCCTCAGATTGCGACCAGACTGACCGGTGTGGTCAATCCTATTGGGCAGCACTTCTGGAGAGCCATCCAGGAAGCCAGGTGGGATCAGGTGGGTTGGGTTCGAGAAAAAAAACTCTTTGTCCTGGGTGGTCAGGAAGATCAAATACAAAGTTTGAAACTTTCGGAGAAATAAGAAACAAGTTTTTTCACACTTTTTTCAGAACAAGAAGCATTCAGCTTTGATGAGCACTTGCAATGTATTTTTCACTTTGTGGAAGTACAAAGCTATGACACAAAAGAAGTGCAAAACTTTCATCCTCTGTTTTGGTTTTGCACTTCCTCTTCATACTTCAATGATCTGTTTGGAAATACTTCAGTTCACCTTTTGCTCATGATTTCAATTATTTTATGTAGTTTTAGAGTTTTACATTACAAATATTGAACAAGAAGAGCTTTCAGGTTAATTTACTTGTGACCAGTTCCAACGACCAAAGGTAATGGGTTCAAGCCCCATGCACTCAAAATTTGTAATTTTCAAAAACAAAATTATTTGGGGAGCTTTTCTGGTGTTTTGGGTATTTAGCTGCCAAATGCAAGCTTTGTTTTGAAACTGTCATTTGGTGACAAACAGTTTATTTCACAAAGTGTGGCCACAAAAGTTTGACAGAAAAGATTTTGAAAAACATCAATGAAACCACGGCAAAAAATCATCAAAGAAAACATTTCTTTTGCTTTTGTTGTTGTGGTTTTGTTTGTCTTTGATTTTTGTTTGTTTGTTGTTGTATTTTCAGAGAATGAGAGGCTTGTGTTTGCAACAAGCTAAATTTGTGAGACTATTTTTTTGTTCGAAGCCTTTCGGGTTGGGGACGAACATCCACCTCAAGAAGGAGCACCCTGTGGTGCACTTGAGCCAGCAGGACGCAGCCGCCTACTGCATGTTCATAGGGAAGCGCCTGCCCACCGAGGATGAATGGGAGTTCGCTTCGCGAGGTGGTCTCAAAGGTAACCAGACTTTCAAAATCAGCGCTAAAGAGGCTGTTAAAAATTATGAGGTCAACAGAAACCTTGAGAGGTGCGTCATGGCGTGAATGCTGGATGTGGTCTTTCGAGGGTCTCTTACTCGTGGTTTGTTCGCAGCGAGACTCTCGCGCAGGTTGCGACAGGCACGCAGACTGCGCTTCCTTGACAGATGCACATGTTGCAATTGGAGTTTGGATGCAGAGCGCGCCTCGCGCGCCTGCATGGGATCCCGCAAAATCCCGAATCCTCCTGCCAGTAAAGTTTGAACGCACACGTGAATGAAATGTCAACAAAATTTGATTCATTTGACACTTTTTTGCTTGCAGGCTCAAAAAAAGTTCTTGTGCTCGTGATTCGCACTGTTTCTTTCGCCAGAACGTGGCAAATTGATGAACGCAATTTTTCCCCGACAATATCTTTCTGAATGCAGCCGAAAATGTTTTGCTCTCCTGGGTTTTTGCTTGTTGACACTACTTTGTGTGAGAAAATCTAGAAGAATTTTTTGAAGGCGACGGGCTGGGTTACTGGGCGGCGCCTGTTCTTTAGTCCCTCGCAGGGCACCACTCCGAGCGCCCGCCGATGTCTGTTGTTGTTCTTGTTGCTGGCTTCCTGGCCGGCTTCTGAATTCAGAAATTTAACACACATGTAGGCGAAAGAACTTCTCTCTCTGCAACAAGCAACACAAAGATCTCAGGGTTTTCTTTCTGGTTCCCATGCAAGAAGAGAGACATGTTTTTCACGTCAACTGAACACGACACTTGTCGCGACAGACAACTGAACGCACCTCTGACGTTTCGGCGAGGCTTTCGCCCTGTGGAGTCGTTCTGACGCTCCAACAACATCTTTTCTACCAAGCATCCCGGCGTCGGCGCTATGGCTCCTTCGCGCATCTGTGCAGTGGTTCTGGTCCCTGGCAGCTCGTTCGCAACGTCGAGGTTCCGGTTGTGTGCGGCATGTTCAACCCAGGATTCTTTGAGCTCTCTAATGACCTTTTTCAGTTTGTTCACCTCCTGCTCAAGCTCTTGGTTTTTCTCCAACACAGCACGCAGATTCTTGAACGAGAAAACAAAACATCGATCGTGTGACACCTTTTTACGAGCGGTGCCATGGCAACTCTCCATGGAAACTGGGTTCAATTGACATGTTAATTGTGTTCAACTCTTGAGTGAACGTCAGTCGGAGTTTCCAGGAAGGCTTTTGCAGATGTCGAGCTGCTCAGGTGCCATGCAGTGTACACTGGCGAATATTTCATTCCACTACATTACAAAATCGAGGAATTCTGCGTACCAATTTTGGAACACTGCATTTCAATGCACTCCAAAGAAAAAAAAAAGAAAGGAATGAACTGAGGCTAATCACGGAGCTTCTTTCCAGATCAGCTTGACAAAGTTTAAGAAAAGTTCATGAAAGTTCACGACTGTAAATATTGATCAATTGCGACTTGAAAATACTGTGGCTCAGCAGTAGAGCACTGGTCTCACCTCCAGCATTATTTGGTGCAAAAAATGCAAGTCTCCGACATCAATGCGCCAGTTAAAATCACCCAAAAAGCGCTCACGCACCTCTCGAAGAGTTTCGTCCTGCAGAGCATCTTTGCCGCTGTCATCAGTCTGCGCGATCCCCGGGACCTTCCGCGAGGATCCCGTCTTCTTTTGGTTGCGCGCAGACCCCGATTTCCCCTGCAGTGCTTGACCCTGTTTTGACCTTCGTTTGTCCACCATCCATTTGATGAACCTCACGCACCCGATCAATGCATCAGCTGAGATCCAAGCCACTGCTCCATATTTGAGCGCTTCCAGAAGCTGCATGCAAGAGAAGCAAAAGATAAAGAAATGACTTTCGCAAATTTTGATGCACATGACCAATTAAAGGATGCAGCTTTTTGTTGATGCTTGCCACACACCGCAGATTTGTGACAAGGCCGACTCAAGTAGAATCTAGATATAAAGTCTGGAAACGTATTTTTAGATCTGGATTTGATTCAGAATCTAGGTTCCAAAACATCTTGTTTGAATTGTAGATTCTGGATATATCTATATGTATACGCGTATCCACACCTGAGTCACTTCTTCTGGACTGAGGTCCTCAGTGGCCAGGGTTTCGGTGACTTTGGCAGCCGCATCTTGAGCGTTTTGTCGGAAATATCCGGAAAATGCAACAAAAGTTTGCGAAAACCACCCGTTATCCATGTTCAGTGTTGCGCGAGATCAGTTGCGACGGACAACTGAAATCATCGCGACGGCAAAGCAATCGTGACGTCACGTCGGAAAATTGGCCGTTGCAACGTTACGTTGCGTGCCGGTTGCGACGTTTCCAATTTCCCACGCTGACTTGCGCTAGACCAGGAATCCTCTATCTCTGGGCATGCTACTTGTCAACTGCACTGAAACTATCTCAGGGTTGAAATCTTTCCTTTTCAGAACTGCGCTACCCGTGGGGAGACACCTACAAACCCAGACGAATGAATGTTTGGCAGGTGAAACGATTGGGGACAATCTTTTGTTTTCCGTTTGAAAAACAACATTTTTCGATTTTCTTGTGCACCTTGTGCAGATGTAATTGCTCTCAGCTTCCAAAGAACTTTTATGTTCATCAAACCTATTGTGCCCCAAATATATCTCAGGGCGTGTTTCCCGTGAGCAACGACAAGGCGGACGGATGGGACGGGTCGTCTCCAGTCAAGCATTTCCCGGCTCAAAATGACTACGGTGAGCCCAAGTCATTTCGAGATCCGCAACTACACACAAATTGGGACTTTCGCCATCCAACATAGAATTGTTTTAGGCCTTCACGACATGGTGGGGAATGTGTGGGAGTGGACAGCCTCTCGGTGGAAGAATCCGAAGACTCGTCAGTTCGACGAAGATCAGCCTCTGCACTATGTGGTCAAAGGTGGTTCGTTCGTTGACTCCAACGATGCCACAATAAACTACGAAGCCAGAAACAGTGCCAGGTATACTACCGACACCAAAGATCTTGCATTTAGAAAAATTTGGCGTACCAAATGCTTCTTTGGAATTGTTCTTTTGCGTTTCAGATTTGGCATGCCAATTAATTACACTGCTGAAAACGTCGGGTTCAGATGCGCTCGATCCCTACCAGAGCAGCACAAGGTCTCGTTCGGACAACGCGGTCTGAGGGAAGACCCTCGGAAGGGCAGGAAACGCAAGCGCAAGTCCCGAGCTGAGTCGAAAAGATTCAGAGATGAACTTTGAGGCTGCTGTCCTTCTGGTTTCCTTCTCGATGAATGTGTAGGTGAACACAACATACGCAACGAAGACCACACCCGTTCAGCAGATGCAAAAGTGAGCACCATGCACCAACTTCAACTGGGGACTGCAGTTCCTCCCATGTTCATCAAACTCTGACACACATCGTACAATAAAGAAAAACCTTTGAGTTTCAATCTTCACATTTTTTGGGGGTAAAATAGCATGAGGCCTTTGACATTTTCAGAAGAAGCGTCAAGGGACCATCGAGAGTGTACCAGAATTCCGAGGCACCCTGACAAAATCTTGTTCATTCTTGACGTTTGAACTGTACCATCTCTTCACTTCAAATAAGAAGGCTTGTCCGAATCTTTCACCTCAAGTCGGTGCCAGTCGGAGGCAATAACACTCCATTTGCTTCTGTTTGGCCAGGCTTCGATGTCATTGATGCGATGCTCTTTTCCAGCCCTCCACACTCTGAGAGGTTTGATTCTCTGACTAATTTTTCTGATCTGACCAGAGCAATCTTCTAAGTCGACGTCGCAATCTTCCACCTTGAACATTGTCAAGTCCGCCTCTGTACCGACCATGAGTGACCCAATAATGTGCTCTCTGTGTATAGCGATAGCAGGGGTGGAAGTAACAGCTTTGACAATTTCATTCAGGGGCATACCGACGTGAAGCATTTTGCTCATGATTGTGGCCAAATCATACGCAGGACCGTCAATATTCTCAACGTGCAAATCGGTGCTGATGATGTCAGGGTAGAAGCCCAGCTTTGCGCACTGCTCAGCCACTCCCCAGTGGAACGATCCACGACCGTGACCAACATCGAAGTAAACACCTCGCTCGCGCGCTGCCAGGACGTCAGGGTGCAGCGTCAGTTTTCCAGACAGGTTGTCCAGAATGCTGCTCTCCCATCCGTGGAAACAGTGGGTGTAGATGTCTCCAGTTTTCAGGCTCGAGGGACATCCCAGACCTTTTTCTGCGTGCATCAGAACCAAACAGAAAAGTGTCATATAAAACCTGAGGAACATTGTCATACAAAAACGTAAGGAACATCAGAAAGAAACACGTTCCTCACAAATCTCTGCAGAACTGACCTCCATGGGCTTTGTCCGGACATTTCATTTGTGTAGGAATACTGGATATCGAATGGTGTGTCATCAAAGGAAGATTTGCTTGTTCAGCGCAAGTCAAGGCTCTCCTGCGAGAAAAAAGACGTAGCGAGGTGAAATGGTGCAATGCAGAAAATCTCCTTTCGCAAACAAAACGCACGATTGTTGAGAAGGGCATTCTCCCCTAAAACGAACCGAAACGCTTCGGCCTCCAATTGACCGTCGGCAGCGACGTCGGCGGAGAGGCGCACCTTGACGCCCACGATGTTGTCGGCGCACTGGCGGATGCGCGCGAGGCACTGCGCGCTGCTCACCTGGTTCAGCGAGTCGCACTCGCCTCCCGCTCATGTGTGGGAGAGAAAAGATGAACTTTGAGTGACCCACGCTGTCTGAAGCAACCCCAACAAGGTTCAAGTGGGATATTCAAAGGTCATCAACTGTAAACTGTTCAAGTGGCTTTTCTACAAACCCAGCATGAAATCCCAACATTTCGCGCCAAAGCGTTGTCGCACGATTGCCAAACACATAAGCTTGCTTTCATTATGATTTGGAATTGTGACAGGCAAAAGAAAAATTCTGCATGAGCTGTATACCCTCCCGCGAAAAAATAAAAACACAAACCGATTCCCGCGCAGCCAGCGCTCGCCAGTCCGTGAAGTGCGATGTGAAGCAGGGTGTACACTCGCGTTTCACAAGACTCAACCACGTACTTCTGGAATCCGGGGTAGGTCGTGGCACCTGCCAACAAAATACCCATCAAACCAAGCAGAACAATGGAAGCACACTGAAAAGGAAAAAATGCCGGCAAAGTGCGCGGGCCAACTCCCCAAAATGATTGGCCAAGCAGCTTTGAGGCTCTGCATGCACATGGTTCCCTCAACTGCATGGAGGCTCCTCAATGCAGGGAAAGCGGTCCCCGAAACGTTCAAGCGATTTTGCTCTGCAGGTTGATTTTTCAGCAGATTTTTGGGTGAGCCTCTTGGACGGAGCCCCTCCATGGCAATATTAGCTGGACACAAAATCTATCCAGGATCCAAAAATTTCTTCTGCAGCTTCTGACCCTGTGGTGCAATGTGCTCACATGCGTGCATACGAGAATTTTGCGGGGGTTTTCTTTTTGTTTCTGTGATGGAATTTGCCAGAGATTCCCCAGGGGTTGTGACCAGTGTTCACGTTTGTTCCGTTTGCAAGACGAGCGTACATTCACCTCACAGTTCACGTGCACATGTGTGTGTGCGTGTCCGTGTGCGTCCGTGTGTGTGCCCACCTGCGCTGCCGGCGTCCACGACGGTGGTGACGCCGCGCGACAAGCAGTACTTGTCCGCGTTGATGCCTAGCGGCGTGCAGTGCTCATACACGTGCACGTGTGCGTCGATCCAGCCGGGCGTCACGATGCAACCTCGCCCGTCAATCACCGTCGTCGGCGCCGCATCGCCACCAAGACTGCGGACCTTCCCATTCTCCACCACAATGCTGATCTCCTGATCAAGTTTCTGGGATGGGTCAATGATTCTTGCATTTCTAATGACAAAACAGTCCCCCATTTTCAAGGTTGGTTTTGTACATTGAGCCAGCGCCGTCGCGTAAGTCGGTCACGAAGTGGGACCTCAGGTTATTTTGGGATTTTTCACACATTTGCCTCAAGGAGGTGCTGACATCTGGATGTGTAAAAAATCAATTGCAAATTGGACGCACAACGCTTTCATCTGTTCAGCAAAGCCGAGTTTTGAATGAAACTGCACAAACTGAACACAAGAGAGATGAGTACCTGTGCGCAAGGCAACGACAGAAGCCCCACCTTTCCCCCTCACCCTGTTTTACCCCTATCCACACCCTGTTTTCCCTTGCAGGGGGATGGGGCAGGGAGGGGGAAGATCTAGCTTTTTTCTCTCTTTTTCTTTCCTTTTTTTCCCTTGCAGTGGACCCAGGAACCAGATGCAAATGGTTTCATCTCTGATTTTATTCAAGATAACATCTTGATGTTTGATACATACAGAAGTTATTTGAATACACTCTATTTTGAATGGGGTTGGTTCTTTCAGACATGTTTCCCTGACAACATCCCCCCTGTAACAACCCCGCTCTAACTAGAAGCTAGATGCAGGCAGCTCTATCTCAGGTTATATGCAAAATAAAAACTTGATGCTTGGTTCTATGAAAGGTCATTGAACACACTTTCTTTGGAGAAAGGTTTGGTGCCTCCAGAGAACAGTCCTCAGCAACAATCCTTGCAATCAGTGCAAATGGCTCCGTCTCGGGTTTTATTCCAAATGAAAACTTGAAGTTTAGTTCTGTGAGAGGACCTTGAGCACACTTTCTTTTGAAAAGGGGTTGGTTTCTCGAGACACTTTTCCCTGGCGCTTCCACTTTTTCTGGAAGGGCGATGTGCCCAGCCTGGCACCTCAGCGGTCCCTTGCCTGGGACACAGCCGCGCAGGGCGTCACCAGTGCAAAACCACTTTTTAAACTTTTGAAAGCCTCCATTTATGAAGGAGCTTGCAACACACAACAGTTCAGTGATTTCCCACGCAGGGGACAAAGTCACGACTCGGCAACACGGCACACCAAACAAAGATGCACCTGAGACGTATTTTTCAGTGTGCCAACAATCGTTTTCAAGTGTTCAAAATGAAATTCTGGTGTTTTCCAGGGTGCTGTTCGTTTTCAGGAATGTTTTAAACTTCCTTGCGGTCCAACCAATGACACAATTTTCGCTGTCTGTCGAATTGAACATCAATCTGCAGGGGTGGGGGTGACAGACACACCACGACCATCCAGGGGGTTGTGTTCACGGTTCAGATCCCATAATTTTTGCGTGTCTGCCCCTTCAAGTGGATGGCAATCTGGACACGCGAATACGAGCAATTGGGCAAGCATCAGCAGGTCCTCCCCCCCCCCTCCGGAACATCAGCAATTCGGCTCGCTCCGAAGGACGCGCTTGTGTATCTGCTTGACCCTCCCGCAGGAGGATCCCTCCACACTGTATGCACTGGCGCATGGGCCTGCTCCGGTAGGTCGTCTGCTGCACCTTCATGAATGCTTTGGTGCTCGTGTAAATTTGTAATTTGGACGGCTTGTCGTTTCGTCTCCGCATATGCAGGAGATGGTTCCCCGAAAGCCATGTGCAATTTCATCTGGGTTTGCAAGAGTAAAATGCACAGAGCCGAGTCCACGAACCCACAACAACTGTGGCTCGGCTGAATAAAGTCACCTCGAAAAACACGAGCATCAGAGCAGTTTTACTCATCACCGCAAACTTAAAACTGCGGGGCCCTTGCACGAGTTGATTGGCGGCGCATGCGCCGTGTGACGTCACCACGGGCCAGGAGTACAACCGAAGCGCCCAAACCAAACCGACTGACACCATGTGAATTTCCGTTAAATATGACAATTTTGAAGATATGTTTGAAGCTAAACTAGCGGTGACAATATGGTACGAGAGACCAGGTATCTCTGGGTCGGGAATTTACCAGAGAAAATCGTTGAGGAAAGGATTGTGGAGTACTTTGGAAGGTGAGTGTCGTTTGAATTTTTACTGTTGTTTCGTGTTGAGGCTGTCTGCCTGCCTGCCACAAAATGCAGTCAGTTATGCAAAAAACTCATTGAAAAATAACGTGATTTGCCATTCTGTTGAAATTACAAAGATTCCCGCGTTGTTCTACACGGTTTTTGAGCGATTTGGTGGAAGTTGAGTCTGCAAAAATAAGGCGGAGATACGTATTCAAAGGAAATCTAACATGGCTTCCTGGTCGCACAATGGGCAGGGAAACTTTGCTTCTGTTTCAGCGTCTGACTTTATTCTGCCGTTGAATGTGACTGATTTGTGAAAAATTAAAGGAACCAGTCGACAAACACGTGGTGTTTTGAGAACGAGAGACTGTCGATGTTGGTCAGAATTTGAAGCATGCGGTCAGGGTTTGGCGGGGTTAACCCCATGTTGCTCGTGCCCTGGGGGAGCAGCGCTGCTGTGCCGTGCGAGACGCAAGCCCAATCAAGTTGTTTACGGTTTTACACTGGAGCATTGGCCAAGCTTTCTGAAAGAGTAATGAAATATGCAGTAATTACCAGTTTGAAAGTTGAACTTACGAGTAGTTGTTTTCTGGTCTCAAATTTACAATTCTGCAGGTGAGCCATCGCCTTCCGCACCCATGGCAAAATCTGTGTATCAATTTTCCGTTGAATTCGGTCTGCCATGGGTTTGTGTTCGTTTGCCTTGTAATCCTGAACTTGAATTGATAACCTACAAGTGGCTGTCAAATCAATCTGTTGTTCGTGTGACGTGTTTGTCGGATACGAACGCGTCTCCCTTATCAATTTTCGTCGTTGACCGTCGGTCCGCTCTCAAACACCGAAGAGGTTCATTGTGCATGCATGTCCAGTGATAGGCACTGCGACAAAAGAAGCACTTCGGCCATTCGAATTTGTCATTCAGACCCAACACGAGTGAAGGTGGTAGTTCTCGTAGTACATTCGCCATGTTGGACAGCAGCGTTGAGGCAAACACCAAAACAGGTTGTCCAAACCAAATGGACTTTTGGCGCGGGAGCCTCCAGCATCAGCAGTCTGCGAAACGAGCAGAAACACTTTCAGGGAGGCTCGTGGACTCGTACTTCCGAACAACTAGAAAATAAAAGCGCCACTTCTCACTTGGCCCAAAACTTTACAGCAAATTGCTGCAGCTCTACACAGGATGCTTTGGTTGAAATGTTCTTGGGATCCTTCCTCCACTTTTCAGTGTTAAACTTTCAGGTTGAAATTCTGGCCTTGACTTGTCCATGTTGATCACTGGTTTGGTTGCCATCTTGCATTTTGTGGAACCTTGGGCTTTCTAAGAGGTACTTGGGTGGGAAAAACTCAACTGAACAAATTTGCATGCAGTCCAGAACTGGCAAGTTGAGTGACCCCTACCCCCTGGAAACTCAACTTGGCCAGTTCAATTTGGCCAAACTCTTGTGATCAGTTCAGTTGAGGTGGCCATGCTGAACTGGCCAACTTGAGTTCCAGGGGGTGGGGGGACCTCAACCTGCTGATTCTGGGCTCTACCTGCTGTACTTGTTATCAGCCGCTCTGATATTGGTTTGCCCTTGTAGATCTATCTGGTTCCATGCGTTTAACTGAACTGGACTGACCCCAAAACTTTGGCCATTCCCTGCCGCGGGCTTTCCAAGCGTAGCTTTTTAGTTATTATTGAGTGACTTGGCTGAGTAACTTACGGGGTGCGGGGGGGGGGGTGGTGGGGAAGTCCCACAGCCAAATTTCTTGGCCTTCTGGAATTTAGGTCTCTGGGTTACCCCCTGGTTCCACCACCACCAAAAAATTTTGGACTGTCGTTCTTGGTCAGGCGTCTGGAATTTGGGCTCTCCCCTGGTACCACTGCAACTCCAAAGTTTCAGGACTTTTGGGTTGGGCTTCTGAAATTCTTTGGGTGCCCCTGGTTCCCTCCGGTACCACCACCACTGAAAAATGTTTGGACTTTGTAATTTTTGGTCAGGCTTCCAGTTCATTTTTGGTCAGGCTTCCAGATTTTGGGTCTCTGGGTTGCCCCCCCCCCTCCAAGTACAAGCACCCAAAACTTTTGGACAAATTTTTGGTGGCTTTCACTGGGACTTTGCTGAGGTCAACTTGAAAGTCTTGTTTCGTACGGCGATAGCCGGAGGAGAAGCAGAAGCTCAAAAAATTTGTGCTCTCTTTACTTCATTCTCCCGAAGATCAAAAACACGTTTTCGTTAGCAATTTTTTCCACGCGGCAGAGCCACGGTGGATTGTTTTGGGGTTTTGCCTCAGATGTGATGCACCTGTTGTACTCTGGCTATTCTATGTCACTTCCTGGCATCCAAATGAAGACTTGAGTGTTTCATCAAGTTGATAGAATGCTTCATATGAGTCCACCAATTTGGACATTGTCCCAGCAGACCATTGTCCTACTTGGACATCACCTCTGAGAGCAAGTGCTGTTCTGCCGATGTACGCGGCACGCGGCTGATTCTCCACTTGAAAGTCGAGTCTCAATTTGCTCAAATATGGTCCTAGTTACAAACATGAAATTTATGCTTCACAGTCATACTATACACGAAATATGATCAAAATATGAAGATTAAAAGTAGTCTTTTGAACGGGATTAAGCTTTTGACCATAAATGGGACATTGCCCTTTTCACCATCAAATGATGTTGAGAGACATTTTGAGCTGTTTGACGGTGACCAAGACTACTTCCAAGAACATTTTCTCAATTATACCAAATGTGGTTGTAGCTGCAAACATGAAATTTGTGCTTCCTACTCATGCTATACACCAAGTATGATCAAGATACAAGGACAAGTGGTCTTTCAAAGGGGATTGAACCATACAATGGAAATATTGCATTTTAATTAAGTCATGGAAATGCAACTCATATTGTGATGTCCATGATAGGTGTGACACAGGACCCTGCCCCCTATTTAGGAATTTTGATGTTTGATGCAGATTTGACAGCCCCTCCCCACAATTTTTTTTGGAAAAAGGCTTGGGTCTGGAACCAAAAAAATTTTCAGGCCATCTGTTAAGAAAATTGATGTTTGCAGATTTTGACTCTCTTTTTTAAGTGCACAGTTCAGCCTTCTGAGCGCTTATTGTAATGACACCTGTCTGTGTGTGTGTGTGTGTGTGTGTATGGACATGTTGAGTTACCAGGGGGGGTAACTCAGCATGCTCAGAATTAGCCAGGATCATTTTTGGGCCATTGCAAGCATTTTTTATTTTTATTGCCCATGTTGAGTTGGCCAGCCCATGTTAAGTTACCAGGGGGGTGGTGCAACTCAACATGGTGAAATTTATAAATTTAACCAGGATAATATTTTGGCCATTTTGAGCATTTTTCATTTTTTGGCCATGTTGAGTTGCCCCCGTTTAACTCAACATGGAAATTTTCAAAATGTTCTGAAATGGCCAAAAAATCTTTTGGTGAAATTTTTTTTTGGCAACTCGGCAACGCGTGGCGCATAAACCGCGCGCTTTTCAGGCGATAGCCTTCTTGTTTTTGAAACTTTTGGGCTTGGGTCTGGGGCTAAAAAATGTTCGGGCCTTAACCCCCACCCCCTCTTTGCATTATTTACTCTGAGGCCAGGGCACATGTGCAAATGGCTTGGGAAGAAGTACAAGTATCATTTCAACATCTTTCTCCGCCTGTTCTGATTGGCTGAGGCATTTTTGGTGCCAAATCTTTTTGGTGCCATTTCTTATGAATAGTATGGGCTCATACGGACCAAACAGCACGATGTACGCAATTTCTGCGACAAATGTCCTGTAAGGCATACTCGTTTACCATCACTTGTGCCAAACATTGCACAAACCTTGTCAGGACCCCAGGATGCCAGCTCAGCCCAGCAATGCCCAAAGGTGTGACACAGCCTTCAGAGTTAGTGAGAGCCTTTCACAGAGTTAGCAAAATCCAAGGTGGTGGCCAAATGATGTGACTGACCCACTTGTGCCAAATGAACTGTTTCGAAAGTCCAAGAAAGTACGAACAAGTATTCGACGGCACAATGAGTGTTCTGTGCCCAACAGGAGGGTGCGGCGGGCTCTTTGACGCCGTAACGAAACCACTGGCGTCAGATTGAATGAAACCTTGCAACTCGTTGGTCAGGTTTGGATGTCCCGAGAGGCTCATCGAGGATACGGTTTGAGGCAGTGATAAGTGATAACGAACTGTGGCAGCTGTCTCATGTTGGTGTCGCGAGGGAGAGGGAAGCTCCACGTGGGGAGTGCTGTGCAGCGGGCCTGAACAGTTGCTGGGCTCTCCCGGCGCGACCCTTGTCTCGCATTTAAAATTGAAATGAACAACAAAACACTGACGCAGCAGAGGTTTGCTTTGTTTATTTTTCAGATATGGAAAGATTCAGAGTGTGAAGGTGCTCGCGAACAAGGAGAATGAGCGGCATGGCGCCATCATCGCCTTCATGGACATCAAGTCCGCCGCCAAGGCGCACACGACCGACAACCTGCTGGACGGGGTGCACATAGTGACCGAGTACTCGGAGCCCGGCGCCACCGGCCGCTCCTCCGCCGCGCAGGACTCTAAAGCTGCCGCAGGCGGGGGCCCCAGCAGCCGCAAAGAAGGGTAAGTTGGAGCGCCCTTGGTCACTGGCGTTCAGCTCGGAAATACGCATGGGGAGAGACCCAGGTATTGAACGATTGCACTTTGTTCTGTCGAAACACGGTCGGAATACATCTCAAGTCAACCGCCGAACTCAGTTGGTCAATGATACTTTACAAGATCACTGTCTCACACTCACGTCCCTTGTGTTGGATTACTGATGGCGTACAGTCTCTGAGGCAGCCTGGAATAACCGCTTTCGTGGCAGTTGCTCCCTGACTCACCGTTACGTCGAGTACACACTTCCCAGCGAAATTGTACTTTGGTGCCATCATTCGGCTTACAGTGTGAAAACTGAGAGTATGCAAGCACGAACTAGAACAGGCTTTAGTTTCAAATTTTTTGCTTTTCCAAACCTTTTTTCTTGGTGGATTACCGCTTTTGTACGTAGAAACAGCATTTGGATTTACTGTACACTTCCAAACTGGATTTACCTCGGAGTATCACCACGTCCATTGGGAGTATAGCAGCCGAGTCGAAACCTCAAACATCGCTGGAATACGTTCCTATCTGGTCACCAAAACCAAGTCTGGATTTATGTACAGATTGAACACTTTGCTGTTGTACCGTACTGACTACATGTAAACCAAACTGTAGTTCCTGTTTTTAGTGTTGTTTCTTGCCCTGTGGATGAAATTTACTCAAGGAGGGAAGATCCAGGAAAGAAATGAGATTACTTGGTGGAGATACTGCTTTCACTGTAGCTTAGAGTGGGCTTTGGGAGACTGCAGACAAGCACGGGAACACCTGAAGAACGACTGGGCTAAAGTCTGCAGGATGAGAACTTCACGCGAAGACAGTGGAACAACAGCCATTGTGTTTTGCTGCCACGGAGCTTCTGCACCACGAGCTTTATTCTGCTGAGGAAGTCACTGGAGCTCCCGAGGCGACGGCAAAACAGGGATGACAGATGTGCCTCTTCACTGAACAAGTAACTCCACAGATGCTGTGAGCGGATTACTGTAGCAGGAGACTGGAAGTGGAAAATAGCGCAATCGCAGAAGAAGAAAGGTGAAGCCTGGCTTATCTTGGGTGCTACAGATGGGGAAACGCTACAACGCCGCTCCTGCAACGCGTGATGGTAAACAGCGAGCTCCCGGTGCTTTTTACGATCGCCCTCGAGGGATTTTGAGGAGTATTCTGCGGATTTAACGTTTGACCGTTCGAGCAGCCCTCAACTTGACCGAGGATACGATGTTTGTGGTTGGAAGTTGCGGTGGGAGAAGCACGAGACAAACGGACGGACGATGGGGTTCTTGACGGCTCTTCTCCAGCGAGACCTTTTTCATAAATATTGATTTATCATTGGTACAAGGGTAAAGGGACGGTTGCGCAGTTCATAAAAATAACTGCAGGTGCTGCTCTTTTTTCTGCCTTGCAGACTGGGACGTGCCCACGTGCAAAAGATCGTTTCAGTTTTGCAAGCTTTTGCAGTATTGTGTTGAAACAAAAAATAAATCAGAAACCACTGTTGTTGTTTTCCTCCAAAAGGTACTCTTACGTGCTTAATTTACGTAGCATACTCTCACAAAAAAGAAAATTTGGAAGTGTGATACGAGACAGTGAATCTTTCAAAGATCAGCGACCGTAAACTGTTACCACCTTTGACTTTCAGGTTGTGGATCCGTTGGTGACTACATCCTATTTTGAGCAGTTCACTATTCCAATTAAATCTGAAGCAGATCGGCAAAAAGGAACATGTGTTGGGACATTTTGTGGCTTGCTCTCCTGGTTGGATTGTTCCGTGATCTGCCACATCACCGTGTTTTGCATACGATTGCCGATCGGCTTCGTACAGCCAGGCAGGCCGCTGTCGTGCAGAACAGGCGGTATCGAGCAACATGGGGTTAACCCATATGAAGCTTCCACTTTCGTAGCTTGGTGTGTGATGAATGCCTCGTATTGATGAAATTGCTTTCGCTTTTCCCCAAAATGATTGGCTCTTCCCTTTCAGCCAAAACTCTGACCAACTTGTGAAGAATTGAGAGATTTTTTCAATGTCCAGTTTCTTGGATTATGTGGGGACTTTTTGACGTCAATTAGATTTTCGGTAAAAATGTTCTCTCTTTGGAAGCACACGGCTTCAATGTTCAATTTCATTTTTTTTTCCCCAAAAAATGTTTTCCAATCTCACTGGAAGAAGTTCCACTGAGTTTCAGATGATTTTGTTTGAATTTGTTCAGGGTCTGAACTCTAGCTGCCCTGCGTCGTTTTTGTTCTGAATTTCGCGGGTTTCTGAAGTTCTTGTGCTATAAAAGTGAATTTTCGATCAGTAAAAAAGTAAATTTTTGGAAATCGGGAAGTGTACAAGATGGCTGGCTGGCTGGGTTGCTTTGTGCTGCATATGTAAATAGGCATCTCCACCAGTAGCTAGCGCGAGCTTCCAAGCTCCACGTACTCGTACCTGTCCGCGTACAATTGGTCCCTGACACCTCACTGATTTGGAAGTCTTTTTGAGCTCGGAAAGACCTTTCTCAGTCGAATTTGTCGAGCAAATGGGACTGCTCCGAATTTGGCGATATTTTAGAGAGATTTTCAGATTTGTCAATCCCCAAAGCATTTCTCGAAAGAGTGTGAATTTTCAACAAAAAAATTCACCTGGTGTGCGTTAGATTCACTGGAGCATATGCCAAATGCATAATGCATGCTGTGAATACCAACCTTGTCTGCTTTTAGACTATTCTAAAACCAAACCGATTCAAACAAAATGAAATAAAGACGAAAAAATCATTTATTAATAAGTATTAATAGATCCATTAGTGAATGCAAAGTATATCCACAACTAGGGTAATCCAAAGGGTTGGGAAATGTAAAAGGGGAGAAATATTCCAGTGTGGAATATGTAATCCGCTGCAAAGGTCGGGCGTAGTTGCTACGTCCTTTGTTTGAGTGAGGAGGAGCGTAGTTTTCCAACAAAGCAAATTCTAAGTCAAAATATCCTCCCAGACCCAAAAAATCTGGTTCAGTTTGAGCACCATGTATCTGTTGTTGTCTGGTAAACCACCGTATCAATTTAAAGTCTTTCGCAGTGGAATAAAAGACAACAAAACGCATGATATATCCCATCGTTGCTTCGTTGTACAGACAAAGGTGGAAAGCGCTGTAGCTTGGTTGCTGGCTGTTGGACCAGTCAATAACAAGAACCGGTTCTGACTGGTTTGAGCCGGATCTCATCTGGGTCACATGCTCGATGATTATGCTGGCTGCGTCTGACAAACATGGCTGCCGTTTCGCTGGCAGAACACATGCCCACAGGTCCTGCCTTGCTTTTCGCCGCCAAGCTATGCGACTCTATTGATACAAGAGACTCCACGAAAACATTCCCAGGTCTCGGTTGAACCGGGACGATGAGCAGCGCTGTTTCAATGCGCGTCGCTGCCGAGGCTACCGAGCACATTTCAATGTGTGCCATTCTCCGTTTAGTACCAACAGACACACGCTTTTTGTTGAAGCGAAGACAATTAAGTGGGAGTGTTCAGTCCCCAGGCTTTGGCATGAAACCTCAAACGCTGGCAACGTGGCCACGCAGAGCCATGGTGTTTGTGAAACCAGTTCAATGTCTAGTGACAAGATGTGTTGTTTCTCAGTGTTGAGTTGCAACGTAGCGAAGCACCACACAACACGGTTACGTCACGTTACACTTGAAAGGGTTGTTTTCACAAAGCCCCAGCAGACTTGCTGCACCTTTGTCTGCAAAGACCCCACGAATTGTCGGTTGGCACGCTGTCCACAGACCTTCTGTAGCGAGCACAGCTGGAGAGTTGATTCGCGCGACGATCGTAACCGCCGAGCCAGCTGTTCACCCGCACGCGCGGGCAAGGCACAACGAAACCAGTCTTTCAGGCAGTTGACACAAAAGTTCTTTTCGTGTCTTTGCACAGACAGCGGCATCACAGTCGAGTCTGACGGAGATTGTTTGGTTTGGCTCGTTGCAGTCTTGTCAACGTGTTTCACACCAATCAACCCAAATGTACACTTTTTGCTGCCTGCAAAGTGATCTCTGCGGTTTCCGAGACCACAAGCACGTGCACGCCTGTTGCAGTTGTTCCGGATGAAAGTCGCTCGGGGCAGTTGTTATGCTGAGGGTATCACTACGTACATGTAGCCCATTTTCCACTGAAGTTGGGAAGCGTCTTAACAGTTAGTTTCCCATTTTACCAACTGTTTCTCCGACAGCTTTTTCGAATCCAATGTGTATGATACGGCGTTGGTAAATTTGCACAAGAAGAAAGGCTAAAAGTAAGGTTTGTGTGCAACAACATGGTTTGTATTGATCCAGGAGAAGCCTTGAATACGGGTTGCCTGGCAACGCCAACAGAAGAGACATTAGTCATCGTGCGTCGAGCAGAGGGAATATTTATGAGATTCTGGGCCTATGAGAGACTGAAGCAATTGGGCTCTGCATTGTAATCACCTTCGTGCAGCTATATCCAGCTGCAAGCCCGCATGCATAAATGAAACGAGGAAATTAATCAAACACACGGAAAAACATGACAATTTCAACGTCAGATGCTGCAGGCACAATCAATCTGGATAAAATTGCAAATTAGATCCAGGGGCGAGGCAGCTCTGTTGGGGTCGTGTATTCTTCAGTGGCCTGTTGTCGTCTGTGGAAGTGTTTGAGTTGGCTGCGGCTGTCCTTGGAGTTGGGTGTTGCCTGTTTTCCTCTTCCGTCAACTCCAGGAAACTCCCGAGGCAGAAATTGCAGCTGCTGTCACAAGCACTTCGGTTCAGCTTCGAGGTACTCGCCAACAGGTCGACACTTTCAAAGGACTTGTCTTGTTGCCAATGGACGCGCCACCTTCCACCCACCCACCCACCCGTGAACTTTAGTCGTTTCTCGAACTGAGACGGAAGCCACAAGGCACGACGGCACCATTTGCTGGTGCAGTGGCGCGCGTTTTGTGATCAGGATTGGGCCGGATAACCTTGTTGAAGAAACGGGAAATCAACTTCTTTCCAAATTCCAACATCGCAACGTCATTTGTTGGTCGAAGCCCATTTGGTTGATAGCTTTGGTCGAAACTAGGACCCAACGGTTGTTCCGAACAATTGTTTCCCGTCGAGTAGGTCTTGCTGTGAAAAATCAGTGGATCTTGATGTCTGTTTGTTCTGTGACCCAGGGCAAGGTGTGCTGATGAATCAGTCTTTCTAAGGCAGCATCTCGGATGTGACTGCTGGGGCGCGTGTCTGGGCCGACAAGTGTTCTTGTTGCCCTTGTGAAGTGACGGCGCGGGCCGAAATTACAGGCGGGCGTCAAGACACGAGGCAAACACGAAACAAGAAGGCTGCGCCTGGAAAACACGCGACCTGTGCGTGAATTGTTGCATTTCTGGAAACCTTGTTCGACTGAATGAGGTTCCTGAAATAGCCTGCAAGCAAACAGTGTCAGTGGAAAAAAGCAGAATTGCTGCAAGGTCGACGGTGTTGGAAACCCTGGTGACGTGTGGGTGTGGTCGTCTGACTCCGGAGTCCAGTTCAGACTGAACAACAGCCAGTTCCTCTGATACTGAAGTTGCAGTATCACAGTATTTGCAGTATCTGTTTGAAGTGGCCATTGTGTATGTGGTGTGCTGTGTGCAGGTCATTTGGAGGGGGGCCCAGTTCCTGCCCCCTCCCTTCGCCGAGTCACTTGTCGGTTGAAGCTCTTCAAGGTGGCAGTTTTTGGCCAAAACCAGGACCAAACAATACGGATTTTTGTTTCAAAATTCTTTCCTGCCGAGAAGATGTGAACAGTCAGTGGTCTTTTGCTTGTTTATCGACAGTGATTCGAAACAACCATGACTGACCACTTGGTAAATCAGACGAGTTGAAACAGCGAGAGCGAAAATGCAGAACCAAATCCATTCATTCAATGAGTTTTCCGGGTCAGCCACATGTTGCACGCTTACAAAGGGCCATTCTTCTTTTGTGCACACTGGTGAATGCACGTGGACACAGACCCCACAGTATGCGTGACGTGATTTACATAAATGCATCTGAAATCGTACGTGGGTTGAACAAGAGAATCGGCAGGTCTCCGGTTCTTGTCATTCTGTCGTCAAATTTGTGTCGGCGCGAGACGCGCACTGGGTTATGAACGTGTGCGCTGCGTGAAAGTATTCACTGCTGTCTGCAGAATCTTGTGAATATGGCAGAAAATGTTCTGACACAAATTTCCAGTCTCAAGGTGCACGCACCTCTGTCCAAAGCTCCAGTTTCTTGTTTCAAACTTTGGCTAATTTTTCTCTGGTGGGTGGGTGGGTGAGTGGGGGGGGGGGATTTGTCCCTTGTTTTGTTTGTAAAAGGGTAAGAGGTCGTTTATGTTTGTTATTTTTCCTCAACATGGACATTTGTATGGGTTGATCTTGGTTTCTGGCGGTGCAATTTTGTTGTTTTTCAAGCCCGCGGTCGCCGAACACGTCCGTAACTACGGGCTTGTTGCAATCACCATGGATAGTGTGTGTGCGTGTGTGTATGTGTGTGTATCTGTATCGGGGGTAACTGTGCTGAGTATATACACAGGTTCTGCATGCACAGCAGTTACCCCCCCCCCCCTTCACCAACTCAGCACAGTAAGCCCAGCACAGTTGGTGGTTGACCTTTTGTTTGCAACTCTGGACAAGCCTGAACTAGCCTGCAAACCGCGTACAGGAAGATCAGCACTTTGGACCACAGGCTTTCTGGGCACCAGCTTTCTTGCTATCAGCTTGCGAAGCGCTCTAATGATGATTTTATCGTGTATTTTTGTGCACGAAACCAAGTTTGGGTTCTTTGGAGGTGAAGAAACTCCGGTGGCCCTGAGTGGTTTCGGGGAAAAGCAACGAAGTTCGTGTTCGTTTAGGGGTTGAGTAACTTGGGGGGGGGGGAGTAACTCAAGGGGGGGGACAAGTCCTTTCAGGTGCAAAACAACTCGCAGGAGGAAGCAACTTGGGGGGAGGGGCTGAGTTCATTTGGCAGTGAAGCAACAAAGTTTTGTGTTGTTTTGGAGCAAAGCAACTCACAGGGGGAAAGAAACCTGGGGGATTGGGGGCCCCAAGTTCGTGTTGGGGGTGAAGCAACGAAGTTGTGTTTGTTCAGGGGTGAAGCAACTCGGTGAGACCCGAGTTCATTCAGGGGGTACCCCCCCCCCCCCAGTTCACAACTTCGTTGCTTTCCCCCCCGGGTAAACAAACCGATGATCAGTATACATTTGGATGGCACGCGGCTGATTTTTTTTCCCCCGAGACTTCATCGGTACGATCAACCTTCTCTGTGATGTGTGTCGTTCACTGTTGTACATTTGCCTCATTCTGGTTTCAGGCACGAAGATTTGAAGAAGTCTGTGGACGAAACTCGAAACAAACAGCGAACCTTCCAGCCACCACAGAATGCGCCCAATCGCACCAAGTACGTAACAATCTCCAACGATGTCACCCCATCGTCCTTTCTTTGTGAATGGACAAAGTCGCTGTCTTTTATCTGCGACAATTTGTTTGGCCAGACGACAGAAAAAGTTTCAGTGTCAAGGCCGAAGCGAAATTTTTGCTTCTTTCGCAGAAAGACAAAAATTGAGCTCATAGTGTCAAGGTTGATGTACGAGGTTGACTGAGGTGACCTGGGCGTAGTTGTCTCTCACTGAAGACTGCACCACACGCACTAAGTTCGCTGCGAATACAGGTCTTGGGAATTCATGATGGCAGTGCTTGTGCAGCAGAATGAGACCCTTGACATTCGAAATGAGTGAAACAGCTCGTTTCATCAATTTCGCAACATTTCGTGGTTTCAGTTCCGAGTTGGTCCGTTACGAGGATTCTGTCAACTTGAACTTTGCAGGGAGCAGTTGTCTGGAAAGTCTCAGGGTTTGCAGCGGGGCGGTGGAGCCCGGTCGCCGGGCAGGTCGGACAGCTCGAAGCGGCACCAGTCCAAGTCTCCGGAGGGTTCGCGCTCCAGCTCCGCCTGCTCGAGCCACAGCGGCAGCGCCGGCCGCGGCGGCCAAAGGTGCGTGCGCATCTCCGTGTCGTTTCACCTTTCGGTTCAGTTATTTCAGTTATTTTTCGTTTTCGTTGCGGTTTTCTCTCAATTCGTCTCTTTGGTCAGTCAATGTTCAGAAATCACCTGGCCTGCGGAATGGGGCTGTCTGTCCAATAGATGGTTGTTTGTCCCAGTGAATCGCTGTTGTTCACGTTGTGTTGAAACTTGTACTGGATGACCCTCTTCACCTTTGTTTTCTTCGTGATACTGTGTCAAATTGCGGTGGCGATGTGTGAATGGCCACGACTCACGATGTACTCATGACTCGCTGCCTCCTTTTCTCCTTCAGTTTGAGGAACAACCCACACTATAGCTTTCACTAGTAAGTCTTGTGAAATCGTTTATTTCGACTTTTCGTAGTTGCATTCCCACACCTTGGTTCTGTTATGACGATGTTGGTTGAGTTCGCGTTTGGTGCCTGGAAAGTTGCGACCGTTACGTTTCAGTTGTGAACTGCGTGTGCAAGATTCGCTGAGAAAAAGTAGATTCCTCGTAAGGTGATGCAGTATCTCGTAAGCGGTGAATTGCGTTGAAAGCGCCACCCCCTCGATTGCTCCATTTGCCTCCGCACATTGTGTCCCGGTGTTTTGCCTTCGCAAATAAGTTAGAATCACACTGGGTGACCGCGAACAGTCAGAGCGTCGGTAGTCTCAATGGTAAGCGTGGTTGGTGTTGCAGATAATGTCAGTTGTTTGCCCTTCCAAAAATGGAATGTTCAGCTTTGGATTTCACAAGCACGTTCTTTCTTCTCCGACCACTGAACGCTGTGTGCTGGTGATTGCAGTGGGAGTAAGAGCGGGAACGGAGGTCGGGCGGGGAAGCCAGCTGGTCCTGGCGCGGCGGGGCCCGAGAAGCGCAAGGAGGCGACGCTCAGCAGCACCGTGACCGTCGCCAACAACAAGGGGGCCGAGCAGAAGGGCGAGGAGGGCAAGAGGCCCAACCTCGGCATCCTCATCAGGGGTCTGCCGGTCAGATCCAGCGGTGGGTACTCGCGCCCTGATGGGAGGCGCACTGGAAAGTTGCAGAAGACATCGTGAAATTTTTATGCTGTCGGCTGTTTAGTGATTACACATTGCGTTGTGTTGCAGACACCAGTTTGCGAGACGGGCTGTTTCACGAAAACAAGAAGTATGGCAAAGTCACGTCAGTCAATGTCATGGGAAGTGGCGACAGTAGATACGCCATTGTCAGCTTCAAAAAGTGAGTAGATTCTGCTGTCTTTCAGGCTGTTTGTCTCAACTTCTGTTGGAAATATCCCTCGTGACTCGAGAGGTTATACCTTCAAGCACCACTTGTTTCAACCGTGGTTGTGTGATATTTCCAGGCCGGAGGACGGACAAAAGGCTCTGGAGGCGTCGCACGACAAACTGTTCTTTGGAACCCGCATCAGCGTCACAAGTCACGAAGGATTCGGTGAGTCGCGTCCTGCAGTCGTGCATGAAACTGCGCAGTTCGCTTCGGACGAACCGGCACACGTGTTCCGCAGGTGACACGGTGCGCTGATTTAACAGAATTTGACCTCAAATCTGCTTGAAAATTCACGTTCCACCCAGATTATCATGTCTCGTTTGTGAATCGTCTTGTGCGGCTCTTTGCAGAAGTGGAGGACGCAGATTTCAAGCCCCCAGAGGCGGAGCTGGACGAATACCATCCGAAAGCGACGCGCACGTTGTTCGTGGGAAACCTCGAGAAGGACATCAGCAGCGAGGAGCTGCGAGAGATCTTCACGGCCTTTGGGGAGATCCTGGTGCGAACCTTCGTGACTTGCTTCTGATCGTACAGTTGACGTATATATCTTCGTGTTTCTTCGGGAACTTGAAACGTGATTTCGTTGTTGTAGGATATTGACATCAAAAAGCAAGGGGCGGTGTCTGCCTACGCGTTCGTGCAGTACTCGGACATACAGAGCGTGGTGCGGGCTCTGAGGAAGATGGACGGGGAGCACATCGGCAGCAACAAGATCAAGGTGCGTGCAGCAAACATCAGCGTCGTGATCGAGGCGAGGTGCCCCACTGGTACAGTGGGTGTCTTGGCAGCAAATGTGACTGAGTGAGATCACTACAGGGAAGGGTCGTGAGATTTGAGCAGCACAGACGTTCAGAGGAAATCAATCTGTGAACAGGTGCGGTTCAGCCGGCTTTGCGTGTTGGGAATTCTTGGTTCCAACTATGGAAACTGAAGCGTGTGCGCGTCTAGATGTCGCTGAGGTGTGAGCTGTGTTTCTGAGTAAACAACACGCAAAAAGTGATGTTGGGAAATAACCAGTTTCATGGTTACCTCGGCGCTAGTGTTGGGACCATTGAGACGCTTCAATTGCCATCAAGGCACTGAAATCGTTTTTAGCATGTGACACGATGAGTCATCGTTTTACTTGCCAAAAAAGGTCTGGTAAAGTTGTTGAATCGAAGTGCATTGAATGCGAGTGTGTATGAAATATGAGTTTTCATCAAGGCAAACATTCACTTGTAAATGACGTTGACGTGAAAGCCAGCACCACCTGCGACCACGCTGTTCAAAAAAGGTTGTGCTGGCCTTGGATGTCTTCGCCGAAAGTGTCACACGTGTCGACGTGTTTTCTGAGGTTCTTGAACGAGTTCTGCACTTCCAAACTGAATTCCGGCTACTTTTCTCCACTTGCAGCTGGGGTTTGGGAAGAGCATGCCCACCAACTGTGTGTGGATCGACTGCGTGGCGGACACGGTGAAGGAGAACTATCTGTGCCGTCAGTTCAGCCGCTTCGGAGCCGTCAGCCACTGCGTCGTGGACAGGACGAAGGGCCGGGCTCTCGTCTACTTCGACGACATGGAGAACGCCGTGTACTCGGTCGGAGAAATGCGAGGCCGCATCATCAACGGGAAGAAAATCCAGGTGCGGAACTCGCGGTGCGCCGTCGTGCAGACCTCCAGAGAAGTCAAATTCCTGTGAACGCTGTCCGTCGTTTGCAGGGCCAAGTCTCTGGGAAATAAAACAGTGACGTCATTCCTCAAGTTGGCGAGTTTGATCTCGAAGACGCTGAATGCCGTCGGAACAGGCATCACTGAGTCTCTTTGGTGTTGGTGACGCGTCCTGCCATTCACCAGACTTGTGCAATGAAGGAACTCGCACCCGGAGTGGTTAGGTGGCCGACATTACGTTTCTCACCCAGCTTTGCGTGCGCCTGCCGGTCTTGACCTGTTTTGGTGCACTCGCGCTCCGAACAGATTGACAAACGTCTCGCTATATTTTTACTCGATTGTTTTAGGTTTTACTTTCGAGCACTCATAACCCGCACATTCACACTTCTGTCCGCTGCAGATTGACTTCGCGAGTCGCGACTGCCAGACGGCCTTCTACGACAAGATGGAGCGCAGCGGCCAGCTGCGACCCGGGGACCGGCCGGACGATCGCCGAGCCGGCGGCAGTAGCGGCAGCGGCGGCGGAGGGGGCAAGGCCTTTCAGTACCAGAAAGCTGCATACGAGGACGACTACTACGGACGCGATGAAGGGTGCGTTCACTTTCACCCGTGAACTATTCAAACGATCAGCAAGCTGTCGGAGCTGAGAGCGTGCTTCATCGGACTGATTTGTTCGAAAAGGCGATTGACGTACACACAGCGCCTGTACACTTGCTTGCACACACACGATGCCATCACTTCACTCGAGGAAGTTATGTGGTATTTTTTCGCGGTTGAGATCTCTGTTGCCACTCATAATCATCTCAGTGGAGTCTGATGAAAAACTGCTTGTGCCGAGAGGTCTTTCAGTTTCCAGAGTTTTTCATAAGCACTTGGTGCACCTGACCTTCCTATCAGGTGTACATGTACAGTCGTGGTCAAAGGACGTTCACTCGAGGACCACAATCAGAAACTTCGAGGCCTGCAGACAGGTGTGAGTGAATATGAGAGTGACGGCTTTTGGATGCAGGTCTCAGGACGGGTACTTCGGGGACAGTTACCGGGGCGGGCGGGCAGGCTTCAGCGGGCGGCGCGGCGGGCGCAGTCAGGGCCGCTCCGGAGGACGCGGCGGCCGCGGCTACTACGACGACGAGTTCCCCGACCGCAGACGGTGAGCCCTTCGTGCCCTTAGCCTGTCATTGTGCTTTTTCTCACTCAATAAACGGCTTGTCTTGAAATCATCAGCATGTCGTCGCTGGTTCCACGGTTCAACTTTTGGGTTCTGTTGCAGTCCGTCGGGGTACGAGGAGTACGAGGCTGGGTACGGCGACGATTACGAGACGGAGATTCGGGAGTACGCCTACCGGCAGCAGGAGCGGACGGGCGGGGGGCGAGGAGGCCCTGCCGGCGGGGACGAGTCGCCGCCGCCCCGGGGAGGAGGGGGCGACCGCCGCCACGTGCGCGCCGCGTCCCCGCCGTACTCGCGCTCCCCGGACCGCTACGAGGAGGCGTACCCGAGAGAGCGCTTCGTCGAGCGCTACCGCGACACAGACTCTCAATCCGGTGACAAGGACAGCTTGCGCAGCTACAACAGCCGTCGTAGCGACGGCCGCTCTGGCAGGGAATACAGGGACGACCGCTTGGTGGCTGAAGCTGCTGTGTATGAGGAAAGGACCACCTCAAAGCGAGAACGAACACGGGGCCACAGCCCGGCGAGCAGTGACTACAGCCACGGCCGCAGTCCGACACGTTATCGGAGTCGGAGCCCCAGTCCAAGTGTCATGTCTCGCAAGTCCAGAGCTTTCTCACCGTCCAAGGAGGATTATCCTTCGCGCTCGTCGAGAGCGAGCAGCCCCGGGTATGACAGTTACGGCAGGACGAAAGACCGCGGCTCACTCAAGTCCGACAAGTCTAGGGACCGGTACTTGGAGCGTGAGCGGAGGGATAGGTATGAGAGTGAGGAAAGGACCCACCTATCTTCTCTTATTGGGAGCAAATCGGGACAAATGTTCAGTGATGCCAAGAAGAAGAGTATGGAGGAGTTTGAAAGAGCTTCATCCATTCAGAAGAAACGTTTGTCGGAGGAGTTTGCGCGGGAGAGGGGGAGGAGAATTGACAGACACCAGTCTCACTCCAGAGAGGGTGTGTCAGGTTCACCGGGCTCCACAAAGATGGGAGCTCCCAGGGATATACCGGACGTGATAGCGAAGAGTAAACACAAACGAGGGAAAGTACCGAAACCCAGCTCAAAGCGGAAGCACAAAAAGGACCAGCCGTATGACCCATTCGATGAGCCGGGGGCTCAGTCTGAGTCGACGAGCGGGTCCTTGAGCAGCTCAGGAAGCAGCAGCAGTGAGAGTGACACTGACCCGGACCCGGACTCGAGGTCCGGCGCGCACGGGAGTCGCGGAGCCGGGCCGCCGCCGCAGCACGCCGACGTGATCAAACTGCAGAAGGAGAAAGATCACCTGCTCAAGATGATCCAGAAGCTGGATGACGACGGTGGCTCCGTGGACGAGGACGGGAACCACCGGCCGCACAAGCGCGCGCGCATAGAGGACGTGCTCAACAGCGGGCGCGACTCGCCGCGCATCGCGCGCCTGCGCGAGATCCACGAACAGCTCAAGGCGTTTGCTCCTCACGGGTATAAAACAGATTCTAGTCTCAATTTTCGCAAACAGATTGAAATGCGGCGGAACGTGGACCAAAGTGACCCCAAGAACCTGGAGGTGATCGCGGCGCGGCCGCGGCAGAGAGACCCGCTCGGATTGATGTCTCCGCAGCTGAACGAACCCATGGACGTGGACGAGACCAACTCGGGAAATGAGAAGTCTCCCCGAGAGACTTCCGACAGTCTGTCCAAGAAAAAGAGAAAGGACACTCAGGATGACGGGAGCAAGGGTAGACGGTTTCGGGGGAAACCTGAGGACGCTGTGAGCAGCGGTGACGAGGATGCTGCCTCTCTCAAGTCGGGGAGCGGCTCAGCCAAACCCCGCCTCTCGTTTGAGGGCAGGAAGAGTGGATTTGAATCCGAAGGGAGTGCAAAATCCGAAAGTCACGACCGCTCTCGAAGCAACAGCAAGACTGAGGTCATCGTTCCTCTGTACGTGATTGGCCCTGATTGTCCTCAGGACCCCAGGACACCTCGATCTCCGGAGCGGGACAGAAGAGACAACCCCATCTCCTTGCCACTGCCGAAGTTCGGCCGGCACATGCATTCAGCCAAAGTGGGCGCTTCGCCGCGGACAGTGCCTGTGACGAAGCCGTTGACAGTGACGATTCACAACACGCCGACCACTGCGTCGGCTCCGGTGTCGGCGACGTCACTGACCAACTCTCCACACCTGTCGCCTGGCAGCGTGGGGATGGTGTCGCCCACCTTCTCTCCCGATGACAATTCACCAAAGCTGCACCTGTCGCCCATGGACAAAGGGAAATCGGCTCGCCCGATGTCGGGTCCGGATGACCTGGATGAGCCACCCCCGCCTCCGCCGCCACCGCCGCCAGGCAAGCAGGCGTACGTGGAGGCGTACATCACCTCGCAACAGCAGCTGCATCAGGAGATGCAACAACAAGCAGCCGCTGCAGCGTCGGGGCAGACTGTTCCCTGCACCCCAGACAAGGATAGTGTGTTCACTGTGCCATCTACGGACACAACTCCCAAGGACACCACGCCCAAATCTGCAGACAGAGACCCCAGGCGACGCAGGGATTCACAGACCAATGTGACCCCTCCTGTCGTATCCCCGGTGACAAGTAAACCTCCATCCACTGAAACTGCAGACGCTGCCGGGGGCGACGCCAACTCGGACGGCAGACCCTCTCTCGAGGAGCGGATTCGAGCTCTCGATGAAAAATTGAACATTACGCAAACTGCAGTGCAAAACACAACCAAAGCGGTCAGCACAACAACAGTCATGGATTACCGTGAAAAATTCAAGTCCAAAATCAAGAAGCGGGGAGAGCCTTCTCCATTCGAGAAGACCTCGTTAGGGGCGGGTACTGCAGAGCCGTCAGACATTGTCAAATCTTTGCTGTCCAGGAAAAGTATCTTTGATCAGGATTCACGACGGTTGGAGAACATTGACGAGAAATACGAGCCCAAGGAAGGTCAGAGGAATCTGTTCCGGTCGAGCTTCAGCGCGGAAGGTTTGCCTCCGCTGCCGGGTCCTCAGCCGTCCCCGGGAGGCTCGGGCCCCGGGCTGACCTCGCCCACCTCGGCGAGCTCCACCCCGAGCACGGCGGGCAGCGAGGCGCCGCCGCGTTTCCCTTCGTCCATCCTGCGCAACAAGGAGGCGCTCCACCCGGGGATGCTGTCGCCCGGCGCGCCGCCGTCGAGTGCGCCGCCGGCCTTCATGGGCATCGCCCCGGCGCCGCCCCAGTCGGAACTCCTGCCTCAGTCAACCAACTCCGGACTCGACATGTTTCCCTTCCTCAACACAACCTCAACGCTGTCCAAGCAAAACTCTGACCCTTCCCCAAATCCCTCTCAACCGTTCTTCCGCAAACCCAGTGTGGAAGCGGTGAAACATTCTTCTTCTGCTTCTTCTTCTTCAACTTCTGGTGTGACAGCAAACAAACCCAGTACACAGATCAAGAAGGAGAGTACCCCTTTAGTGGTTACAGCCCCTTCCGGGCCTAATGTTTCACCCGTCCCGGTGAGGCAGGAGAGTACGGAAGGGGCTGGTGCAGCAAGCGTGACCACACCTCCACTGCCCACCACTCCCATCACCCCGACCAGTATTCTCAAGAAGGAGTCTGCGTTCGGGTCGCCCACTTCCACTCCAACCACCCCAACAGCGCCCAACAACCCAGGTGTTCACTCTTCTGGACATGCAGCTGCAACACCTGCAGTCAAGAAGGAAGCCAAGGATAGTTCTGCAGCTTCTGCTGTGGCACCGGTCATCAAGAAAGAAAGTGGTGGTGGTAGTGCTGGGTCTTCTGGATTGCTGGGCAAAAGAAAAGCATCGGACGATATGAGTTCAAACAGTGGGACCAGCAGCAAAGACAAGCCGAGAGAAGGAGGCAAACCGGCGTTGCTTTCTCACAAGTCCGCCTCAGGTTCCTCTGCTGGTGTCAAGACGGAGCCGAAATCGACTGACGAGCCAGACAGCAAGAGACCTAAGCTGTCCTCCCTTTCTGCATCCAATTCCAAAGACAAGAAATTGGAATCTACTGCTTCTAAAACATCTCACAAAGAAAGCAGCAGCAGCAAGAAAGTGTCATCGTCGTCCTCGAAACATTCCTCCAATTCGAGCAAATCCCCAGACAAAAAGCACAAGACAGAAACGGACAAAAGGGACTGTGACAAAGTGAAGCCCCCCGGTGACAAATCGCAAGGTAAAGAAAAGGAAGTGAAGGACAAAGAGACGAAGGAAAAGGATAAAGATAAAGAAAAAGAAACGAGTAAAGACAAACCAAAACAAGAAAATGAAAGCAAATGCAAACCAGACAAACCCGCGAAAGACCCATCAAATGACAGAAAAGGGGACAGAAAAGACGGTGGCTCCAGACCCAAGTCGACGGACTCGAAAAGCAAGGATAAGTCCAGCAAGGATTCATCCAGTTCCTCTCAAGAAAAGTCCAAAAGTGGCGGGAGTGGAAAATCGGACGAGAAGTCTCACAAAGGGGAAAAACACAAAAGTGACAAACATCACAGCAAGGAACATTCCAGTGACAAATCCAAGTCGGACCATTCCGACAAAAAGGAGAAATCGGACAAAGCCAAGAATGACTCCAGTCATTCAAAAAGTGACAAGTCCGACCACCACGGCAGTGACAAAAAGAGTGAACAGAAGGACAAGAGTTCCAAAGATCACAAGCAGAGTGACAAGAAGATAGAGAAATCGAACTCAAAAGACACTGGAGGTGCAAAAACTAAACACGTCAAGGAGAAAGAGTTAAAAGATAAGGGTGGGGAGGACAGGGGAAAATTCAACACAAGTCACAGTCATTCATCTTCTGACAAGAAGAAATCTGACAAGGAGAAGTCGGAAAAGAAGGACAAGGCGAGAGCTGAAAAGGTGAGGAACATTCGTTGGGTTTGTGTTGAGAATACGCTGCTGTTCTTTTGAAACGAGCCTTTGTGGTTTACTTTTCTGAATGCACCTGTTTGAACAACAGTTATCTGAAACCCTTGGAGTCTGTTGTCGTTGTGTTCGACCAAGGGACGACTGCATCCAAGTTTTGATCGCGTTGACAACAGTGAAAATTCTTTCAAGCGATTTTCTCTCACGGTGTGTGTAGCCGCACAAGCAAATACGTATTTCTCAGAAGAATTGAGAGTTTGAAGTGACATGTCGTGCTGTGTGACGTGTCGGACTCGACGCGTCTGTAACGCGAGGCTGACGGTGCTGTTTCCCGCAGACGGAGCCGGAGAAGCCGCCGCCGCCGCCACCGCCGCCGAAGCGGAAGCCGCGCGTCGAGATCGTGACGACGAGTGACTCCGACTCGGAGTCCGATTCGTCCGACTACGAGGGGCTGACGGAGAAGGAGAAGCGCGAGATGATCGACATGAAGATGGCGCTGATGCTGCAGCAGGAGGAGATCGAGCTCGGCCACTCCATGTACGACATGGTGCGCCGCCGCAGGTCCAAGGACGCCGAGAAGGAGGAGAACGAGCGCAAGATCGCGCAGATCAAGCGGCAGCTGGACGAGCTCAGGGTGAGTGAGAACCCGCCTGGAAACTTTGTTTCTGAAAACATGTTTGTGAGTCAGTCAAATCCAAACATGCGAAGATGTGTCACAGCTGTGGAATTGGTTTGTTGTCGCACCCGTTTCGAGTTCACACCGTTTGGAATTCTTGGTCTTTGCTTGCACCAGAACACGTGTGACCTTGAACTGTGAATGTTGTTGCAGAGGCGGAAACGACAGACGCGGAAGAAGCAGCAGCTGCAGGATTTGTACAGCAGCGAGGCGGAGTCGGGCAAGGACAGCGCCAAGGAAACGACGACCGCTGACGCCAAGTCCGAGCAGCAGCAGCAACAGCAGAGCAAGAAGAAAGACGCGTCTGCACCGAAGCCGGCTCCGGAGAAACGCGCCGCGGAGACGAGCTCGTCGTCCGACAGCGACTCGAGCAGCGACTCCGAGACGACGGCGCCGGAAGTGAAGCGGAAGCCGAGCGGGGCGCGTCCGCCGCTGCGCCGCGAGGACGCCATCACCTCCGACAGCGACAGCGACAGCGACTACACCAAGAAACCCAAGTCCAAGAAACCTGTCAAGAAGAAGAAACAGGTCTCCAAGAACGCGTTTGATTCCAGCAGTTCTGACTCCGATACCCCCGAGAAGAAACCCAAAGCCAAGAAGAAGCCGCCACAGAAATCAGTGAGCAACGATAAGAAGGCGGTGAAGAAGAAACCGAGCGTCGAGTCGGCCAAGGTGAACAGCAAACACAAGAACGACAAGAAGGTGAAGCTAAAGGCACGGCCGCACATCACGTACACGGAGGACGACTCCGACACGGATGAGTACCCGCTCAACAAGAAGAGCGACAAGAAGAAGCGCAGCAAGTCGGTGCTCGAGTCGGACACGTCTGACTCGGACTCGACGCCGATGCTGAGTTCGTCGCGGAAGCAGAGCAAGGTCAACATGAGCGTCACGACGACGACGACGACGACTCAGTCGAGCGACTCGGACTCCGACAGCGACTCTGAGCCCGTGCGCCCCCTCACCAAGGCCGAGAAAAAGGCCAAGGTCTTCGCCCCCAAAACCGACGACAACAAGAAGAAAGAAAAGCCGAAGGAGAAGAAACTCAAGAAGGTGGACAGCAAGGAGGATGCAAAGAGGAAGAAGAAAGAACGGGATGGTGCTGGCGCTGTGAAGAACAAAGTTCACAAGAAGGCGTCGAAGGAAAACAACATCGACGCCATCAGGAAAGAGAGGCAGGAGACGATTGCGAAGGTGTTTGGATTTTCAGACAGTGATTCGAACCTCTCGCCGTTTCCAAAGGATAAACCAGGGAAGAAGAGTGTGCTGGGCAACCTGTTTGAGTTTGAGCAGGATGGCAGTTCATCTGATTTGCCTGAGTTGGTTGTGGAAACGACGTCAAGCAAACCAAAACCAACCAGCTTCCTCGAGAGGCTCGAAAACCAACTCGCGGATGAGAAACCGAAGGATAAGAAAGATCTGGTGAAGAAAGAACACGAAATCAAACTCGATGTGAATGGTGACCGGGATAAGATGAGAAAGAAAAAGAAAAAGAAGAAACCAACAGATGACGTGGAAATCATCGAGATCAAAGACGACGCGAAGAGTGAGAGCAGGATGCCAGCACTCGACAAGAACGATGTGGATGCGAAGAATCGACAGGGAGACAACATCTTCGAGAAGATGAAGGATACCAAGGAAGAACCCATGCCGATACTGGAGTCTGAAAACATCTCGTCTGACGACGTGGACAAAGTGGATGATTACGGTGACCCGCCGTCTGATCTGCAGATCGAGACTCGCGCGCCAGAACAGGTGAAGAAAGCAGCCGAGAAAGTGCCCGCGTTGACTGAGGACCAGAGAAGGGCCCAGCTGGAGAAAGCTGTTGCTGGCATCATCGACGACAAACCGAAGCCGATGCCGACGACAGCTGCTCTGCAGTCGCAGCTGAGCGGAGACGCGTCAGTGGAATCCAAGAACGACAAGCAGGAGGAGGCCGAGGGGAAGGACGGGAGGGTGGATGAAGATTTGGAAGCGGCGTCGCGGCTGGCGGCCATGTTGGAGGGATTGGACGGCGAGTCGGGGATACCGGCGGAGGAGCCTGAGCCCGATGTACCCGTGGTCGTGGAGGAGCAGCAGGAGGAGGTCATCACAGACAACACCCCGCCCGGGATGCAGGATGAGGCTTCTCTGGCGCTTCAGGCCCTCAAGGCGTCTGCGGCATCGTCAGAATCCGAGGACAACGAGCCGGCTGTGGCCCCGGAGCCTCGGCGGCCTGACTCGTGGGCCTCCATCCCGTCGGCGCGCAAGCCCCTGGAGAGGGACGACAGCTCCAAGACTGAGTCAGAAGCTGAAGTGCAGCAAGAAACGCCGTCGAAGAAGAAAGGCCGCGCTCCTAGGAAAGGCAAAAAGAAGCCAGGTGCCAGTGACACTGATCTGTCTGAAAAGGACGCTGGACTATCGTCTGCGGATGAAACGCCCAAGCCGGTCAAGGTGGAAGAGCCGCCGGTGAAGGCGGACAAATCTCCGCGCAAAGTGGAGGAGTCTCCCACGCCGCTCATCAAACCCGCGCCGCTCTTCAATGAGCCCAAGTTGTTCGAGGATGAGGATGATGAAACTGACCGGTTGTTCATTTCCGAAACCTCACCCAGCCAACCCGAAGAAACTGCTGCACCAGTCGTGCCTGAGAAGCTGGACGAGAAGCCGGTGATTGTCATTCCGCCGCCTTCACCCCCGCGGCCCCAATCTCCATCCGCACCGGCTCCGAAGCCTGGCTTCTTCAGATCAACGTTTGTGGAAATCCAGGGGCCACCACCTGTGAAAGAAGAGGAAAGCAAACCCCAAGATGAGCCTGGGCCACCAGAAGAAGCAAAGGTGACGCCGGATGAAGAGAAAATGCCAGAAGCGCCAAAAGCGTTGTTGTCTGGGGAGGAGAAACCGAGCGCTGCGGACATCGGCCGTATTCCCAAACCCGACGCCTCGATATTCGGCTTCTCCCTGGAGGACGACGACATCGATGATGACGACGACGACGACGAAGGGAAACTCGAGATTGCCGAGGACTTGCCAGAAACTCCCGAGAAGCCGCAATCCAAGAGCTCTGGAGCGGTGACGAACAGGACCCCAATCAGGGCTCGGGCGAGAGCTGCGAAGAGTCGCGGTCGGGGGATGTCTCCGTCGAGCTCCGTTCCTTCGCCCACTGTGGGTGCGGACGAAGACACTTTCGAGTCGCCTGTGAGGGAAGTGCCCTCCAACCAAAGGTCCCCGACGCGCGCCGGGACAAGAGCGAGCAGAGCCGCCGAGGAACAAGCAGCCACTGATCAGAGGTACTCTTCGAGGGGGAGGAAGATCATCCCGAAGGAGAGAGACGACGAGCTGTTGTACGGGCGGAAGGGGCGGAAAGCTCCGTCGACCCCGGAGCCCGCGGAGCCGGTGAGTCGCGTCGTGAGGAGCAGCAGACGCGGCGCCGCGCCCACGCCTACAGAACCCGATGTCAGCCCCAAGACGCCGTCGAAACGCACGCGCACGCGCTCCCTGCGAGGTTACCAGGACGACGAAGACAGCAAGGCGAGTGAAGACGCTGACACCAAAGAGGATGAAGCGTCGGAGACAGAAGCGGGAAGATTGACGCCGAGAGCGACGAGGAGATCTACGCGGAGATCTGGTCGGGTGGAGGCGGAGGCAGACAAGGACAAGGACAAGGACGAAGACAAAGCTGACGACGCAGATCTGCCCGACATTGAGAGTCCGAAACTGAGAAGCAGAGGCAGCAGGAGAATCAGAGCGAGGAAGTCGACGGAGGGGCCGGCGCAGTCTCCGCGGAGGAACTTCGAGTCGTTCTCGCCGACCTCCCCACGAGCCCGCCTCGAGTCCGGCTCCACCTCTCCGAAAGCGACGCCGGTTGTGAAGCTGGAGAAAATCAATATTGATCAGACGCTGAGGAGAGTTGACAGCAGCAGCAGCAAAGAGGACAGCGGGTCTTCACTGCAGTCTCCACCAACGACCCGACTGGGAAAGTTCATCACGCGATCGCTGGCGTCCGAGAAAGTGCAGGTGACGCCCGCTGCCCCTGCACCGCACTACAGGACCCCGGAGAAGGACGTGTTCGAGTGGGAGGATGACGACGAGAAGCCGGTTCCCAAGCTGCTGCACAAGCAGACGCGCAAACGGAGAGGCACGTCGGACGCGAGCGGTACTGAAGGCAGCGTCTCTCCCACCAGACAACTGCATCTGGACGACGTGTCTGTGGACTCCGTGGACGTGAAAAAAAGCACCAAGCCCGTCGTGGTGCCCGAGGAACAGGCGAGCAAAATCGCCGAGATGCCCAAAGAAGCAGAGCCCCCGGTGCAGAGGATGCCTGAGCAAACTCTGCACCCAGAATTGTCGTCTCCCACGGAGCGGCATCTGCCTCCGAAACTGGAGCTGAAGCGCGAGAAGGAGTTGGCCCAGCTGCACAACGAGCAGCAGACTGTGGTGCCCGGCGGCGCCACCGTCGAGACGACGCCCTCCGTCGCTATTCACGCCGCTTCGGCTCCAGAGGAGTTGCTGCCAGATAAGATGCCCAGTGAATGGAGCGACAATGTGGACCGTGTCATCGACGAAGTGGTCAAAGGAAACTTTACTCGGGAAGAGGAGGACTATGATTTCTACGACAAGAAGAAAATTGCTGGACGCGCCGCTAAGTCGCGGAGTGAGATCGACCAGTTGTCACCGAGCGCGAAGGCGATGCTCGGGCTGCCCGGGTCCAACGTATCTCCGTCCCCGGCGCTGGTCGCGTCTAAGACGCAGGTGGCGCAGCCGCCGCTGGGGGCGTCGCACGCGTCGCCGGCGCCGCAGCAGCTGCCGCCGCACCACCCGGCGGTGCGAGCGGCGCAGGCGGCGCCCGTCAGCCAGACCGCCACGTCGCTGCACCAGGGTCAGGTGCAGCTGAGCAGACCGCAGGTCAGCGGTGTCGCTCTGCCTCACTCGAGCCCCGCGTCCGTCATACAGCAAACGCCACACACTACAGGTCAGTGTCCACTTCTGAAGACTTGCCGTAAATCCTGGTGAGAATCGACAGTCGGGCAGCTGCTCGGGGGGGGGGGGGGGGGGGGGGGGGGGGG
>JAAUXT010011289.1_pt1 | contig 39638 bp, 44 predicted proteins | sample 7278171 | NCBI WGS metagenome assembly JAAUXT01 (sample SAMN14350112, study PRJNA611818) | marine sediment metagenome | isolation source: surface marine sediment (1.8m) | place: French Polynesia: Moorea | collected 2018-08
ATCCTGAATGCGTTTCGTAACATCGCCCTCCTTTGGTGTTCCTCATCCTCCCACATCCTTTGCCGCTCAGCAGGACATAAAAACAGATAAACTCATTACCTGATGCATGTTATCCTTTTATTCCATGCTAGCTCGCAAACCTTGGGGCTGTCCAGAGAACACGAAAGGGACGATGGGGAAGCACCAGAAGTTCAGGGCCCAGCAACCAACATTCCTTACGGACAGGGTGGACCACTGAAGCCTTCTGTTTGCAGGCCGAGTAACATCTCGACCACAGCCAGTGTGCTAGTGCCCACGCATTTGTGGCGTACTTCGTCTTTATACGTTCTCATTTTCGGACGCAAGGAAAGCTCACAACCGACTGCGATGGATCGGTACAACACGGAAAATGGCAGGAATCAGCGGGAACTCTTTCAGTGGCTCTTACCGCGTACAACAGAATTGGTTCCACTATCAGGTGAGTGGGGTTTCCCCTGGTTTCTGTTTTGTTTTCTCATGTTTTCCACACAGTTCTTGGCACTTTGCTGTGACACAGATTGGAATAGCCTCTTGGCTGCAGGGCTGTTTACGAGAAGGGCTCGCAAAACAAGTGATCTCGCTTGCTGTTTTCCTCCAGTGCACTGCCTCGGACTCCACTTTGTCAAATGAATCTGCCGACCATTGCTACACCGGCAGAAGTCAATGAAGCTAACAGTCTATCCAGTGCTCCCCTGGATTGCGACTTGCCAGGGGTGGTTGCGTATGGGATTCGTCAGGCGGTCCGACATCCTACCTCGTGGGAGGGTGCAATTTTAACTGTGAACAAAGTCTAAGCCTCAGGAGTGGGTACATCTGGGACAAAAACCTTTCTCAAGTCCAGAGGGTTCCAGAGTCCCTGGTTTCGCACCCACAGGCCCAGGGTGGATCCACCACACACAGGGCCCCTGAATCTTTCTCGTTCCGCCCCTTCCAGGACCCCTCACCTGGATCTGCCCCTGACTTTGTTGACCAAACAGATGCACAACAAGCATGAGACGAGCAGTTCAGCTGCACAGCAAACACGTCTGTTGCCCTCAATCAAACACGAGGCGAGACCATTGGAATCCAGAGCTGCTGTTTTTTCTTCAAATATTCATGTATTCAGACCAAATTACAACGCGGGATTTAGTTCTCTCAGTACTGCCCGAACAACAGGTCTCTCCTGCTGAGACCAGCCAACCAACCAGGGGGAGCTGCGAAGCTTCGTTTTCAACTTTCAGGGGGATGGAACCCACGGAGCCAGGCCTGCAGGGGGCAGTGGTCGCGTCCCTGCCGCTGCGAATACCTGGGTCTTACCGCTGCAGAGTTGAAATCGGACCCATTCGGAGGATCGTGTTCCCTTCAACCCAATCCTGGACAACCTGGTTCCACGTCAAATCAACGAAAACTTTTCCCAAGTTTCTGAACGAGTCTGTGGGGGGTTCCTTGCACTTTTAATGGTGTCAGCGGTCATCAAACTCTCGTACTACTCGGCGCGAGGCAATAAAACGTCTTTGAAGCGTCGGCGCGTATTTGAGGCACGACGCGCTGGTTGGAGACGCCGCCTCGCCTCGCCCGGCGCACCCACCTCTAATTGGCTGGATTTGTCACGTGACGCGAATCCTGACGACGCCGCTTTCACTGAATCTTCCACCCGCCTGAAAAGACAATTCAGGGTCCAGAGTTAAATGGCTGAGTGAAACCAGGGACTGATCCATGATTTCGTCCAAGGGGCAGGCCCCAATTGATGGGAGATCTGATTTCCACTTCAGGAATAAAACAAAGGAAAAGCAATCGTGCCACAAACCAGGGACTGAGTTTCAAGTGGCGAGTCGAGGAGCTGTGGCTCCTGGATCGGACTCGCTGTGACTGAACCTTCACGATGGTGAACCCAACGCTTCGTTTGTTGTTCATGTGAAGCCAAACCAGCCGGTGCCTTTCCAATCTGAGATCATGGGAACAGGTCAGTCAGCTGCCCAGTGTCCGGCCAAAGCCTCACTGATTGGCTGCATGTCGAGTCGCAGGAGAATGGGAATCCATCACATGGACTTCAGTGGCGGGGCCAGGATAATGCCAAGAGGTGGAGGACTGTTGGCTCCGTGGACTTTCGTCCGGTTCATTTGGCCTCCCTGAACGGAAGCGGGGTGTGTGTGTGTGTGTGTGTGTGTGTGTGTGTGTGTGTGTGTGTGTGGTGTGGTGTGTTTCAACTTTTTGGAAATTCAACACGCCCAAAAGTGAAACGTTCCTCGTGTATCTGCAACAAGGAAGATGAGTCAGAGAGAGGCGGGAGCCCCTGGATCCTCCGATGAACAGACACCCTACCTTGTGCATTTCGTCTCGACTTCTCCGACACTGTGTGACCTTGACAACTTCGCACAAAGGAGCATCACATTCCGGGGTCGATACCTCGTGCGGAGGAAAGAAAGGGGATTCGACCGGCAGTGCTCGAGTCACTTTCCTTTCAAGAGAGGAAGCACTAGAGGCGCGAAGCCAGGGGCGGATTCCGGAGGCGAGTGGCGTGCCATCCAACACCCTCCCCACCTTCGTCCAATCCAAAAACCTCAGTCTTTCCCCTCCGTCCTCCACTCATGAACCCCTCCAGGACTCCAGAAAAATAACACCTGTTCTCCTCATTTGCGCCTCAGACAATTTCTCTTTTCCTTGTCCACGCGTCAAAGTTTTCAAACATCACAGATGAAAACAACCCCCCTCCCTCGCCCGACAAGTCTCACTGGGAGGTCGCGCCCTTGTGCAAATCCCAGATCCTCCCCAGAAGCTCTCCTTTCTCAAGCATCCACGTTCAATCTCGCCTTGCAAAACAAGACACAATGGGCGCAGCAGGCGGTTGTGCAGGTGAGAAGTCTGCTGCGGAGTTCTCTCATTACCTCGGACAGGCGACCCCTGCAGGATCCCACTGAGGCTTCCTTCTTAACGCGAGACCTGATCCCCGACAGGCCGAGGCAGGGAGTGTTCAGCGGATCAAGGGGTTCAAGACACACACGCACACACATACACACGCACACACAAGCACACACAACACACACACGCACATACATACACACGTACACACAAGCACACAACACACACACACACACACCAACAGAGTTCACCGAGTTCAACCCCAAATTTCACCACTTCTCACTTGTAACATTCTTGGAAGTTGCAGGTTTGCACCCCCCATCACCTCTTCTGCTCTCCTGAAACAAGACCCTGGTCCCAACCCTACCCTCGTCGCAAGCTCAAGATCGGACCCTGGTGCTCCCTCCCCCACCCCAACTCACAGAGAGAGTCTCCACACCAACACTGAGGCCTCCACTGGGCCCGGAAGGATCCATCCCCAAACCCGGCCTCTTCCTGACGCAGGGCTGATGGTCTAGCACCACGGTTCTCTCAGCTCGGAACGCGCGGGGGACCCCGGAGCTGAGCGCCCCGAGATGGGAGAGAAAAATCAGGGAGAGAATCCTGAATATTTCAAGCCACCTTGTCAGGAGAATGGACACTTCAGGCATATCCTGGCCCGTGGCTGATCCCCAATGTACGTGGCAGCTGCTGCAGATGGAATAACTGCTACTCAACGAAAGAAAACCCAACTCAATACGACCTGCATTCCTGCGACACCGGAGGCGATGTCAGGATAAAAACACTGGAATTCGACAATGAAGCAGAAAGTTTGCTGGCCTAAAAAATTACGGGTTGTGCAAATGGGTTTTGCAGTCTTCAGTTTGATGGTTCGGAATGCATTGAGAATTCTGAGCAACAGAGACGGTTTGAGGCTTGGCACAGAAGCCTGTCGACCAGGGCCGCCCAACACAGGGTCTTGCAGTTTCTGCCTCCCTGTTCCAGGGCCCACCGGATTGATTTGCCGTCGCACTCATGTCATACGTGCTGTAGTTTTCCCCGACATAATTTTGCATGGAAAGCGCACAATTTGTTCTCGGGAAAACGCAATGATGTTTCGAAGTGGAAATCTCCTCCCCTGTTCAGGGGGTCGTGTGATCCGCCCCTGCCGGTAACGATAACATGTCCAAATGGCACGTTTTTGCACGGTTTCCCTGCACCCGAGCAGTGCGGAGCTTCCCGACTCAAGTCGCAGAGCCTCCCCAGTGAAATCCACCCGCACGCTATTGGTTCAACAAACAGAGAGGCTTTCATGCGCGGAAACCCGACCATTCTCCCGGTGAGAGAAGCCCAGCAGAGCCATGCGCGGCCGCGTGTTGTTCCAAGAACACGAAGGACACGATTTTCTGCGACCACTAAACGCGTCGAATGGGCACACACACACACACACACACACACACACACACACACAACACACACACAGAGAGAGTTCAGGCACAGAACATCGCTTTTGGGGCCACCACGCCTTGAAAGTACAAATTCCTGTGTGTTTCGTTCTTAAGCATCTCAAAATCAGCCACTTGTCTGAAGAGGTTCTGCACACACGCTGGAGACAGATCCAGGTCTCTGCGCACGGACAAGTCAGCGACAGGCAGAGATGGATCTACAGCAGGAATGCCCCACGTGGCGTGTCGTCGCTTCCATTCGTCAACAGCATTTCTCGAATGGTTCTCATGCCGCCCGAAAACAGAGCATGTCACACGGAAATGACTTCACAGTTTGAAAAACGGGATCGTGGCTTGAAGTCCCTGCCTGTAATTGAGGTGCGCAATCTTCGGGGCTTCCGCGCAGGACCCACGCGGGCGGGGGCGGTGGACGGCGCGGCGGACGCTGACTGATGCCGCGGGGCTTCGGTCGGGTCGGCGCCGCCGGAAATGACACCGGACTGGAACTCCCACAGGGGGCGCCGGAGCTGGGTCCGGACAGTTGCATTTTTTGTTGTGCCGCCAGACGCGGAATTGTTTATTTCTGTTGAGGGAACCAGGCCCCCGGGGTCTGACCCTCACCCCTCATCCTGGGTCTGATGGAGAGTAGGTCGGTGTCCGTGGCGACAAGTGGGAAGTGGCCGTTGTTTCCCACTGGAGCAGAGCCACTCTACCCAGGGGAACACGACCAACGTCCCCGACGGGGCAGAGCCACGCTCCTGGGGAACCTGACTGTGATTCCACGCCGGGACAGGGACCATCGCTGGGGGACCTGACCAAAATCCCCGGCGGGAGCAGAGCCACTGTCCACTCGGGAGGCTGTCAACACTGCGAGCAGCGAACAGACTTGTGGACATTCCAGATGGCTCTGAAATTCCGAGGGTCTTTGCTGTCAGCACGACAGGGTGGGACTCACAGGTGCGCGTAAGATCTCGTCAAGGGGTGTGCAGTACCCCAGGGTGGGTTCCACTTCAGCATTGAATACTTGAGAAGGGAAAATGTTCTTGCATTGCACGCGAGAGTATTTCCCCTTTTTGGGTGCATTTTTCAAAGTTGAAATCCTTCCCTGACCAACTATATAGATCCACATCTATTGTGTCGTCTTCTTTGCAACAAGAACGACAAGTTTCCCTGCAGTGTTCTCAGTGTCAGGAGCCTGAGCCTTCTTGATGGAGACCCCTGAGCCGACAGTATTTTTCATGGATATCGCCTCAACTTTCTGCGGTGCAAAGACTCAAGAGGATTTTCCCTCACTCGGAGATTTGAAATGTTTTCAAAGTTTGCCAGGTGGGGAACTGGGGGTGGATCCAGGGTTTCGTCGAGGAGACCAAATTCAGGGAACGATCTCAATCTTGAAAATGTCTAGAACACGGAAGGACAAGGGAAAAAATGTCTTTGGATGGCGTTTTAGGCGTGGGGTCTTTCGTGGGTCAGTGAGCAGGACTCGGGGCCCTCTCTAGCCCCGGGCCACCAGGTAGACACGCTGTATCCTTTCGACATCGTCTCAAGAACGTGCAGCACACAGGGAAGCCTCATCCCGTCACTCACTCACCGCTTTCACTCCACCGTCACATCAAAGAGTTTCAGCCAATGCGAAAACGAAAGCGCTGCAGGTTGTGTGACAAAACCGAGATTGTGAGCTGTTGCTTTTTTCCGCCTCACTGCGAGTATTGCAGAAGTGATGTGCTAATTTACACGGAAATTGCTGGAGAAATTAGCACATCAATTTCCCTTCAATTACGGAGCCAGTGGCGCGGCGTAGATCGCGTCGCGTCGCGCGCTGAGCGGCCGCTGATGCGAGCGCAAACAGGTGGAGAGGGAACAGTGCGTGGTGCACCCAGTGCTCCAGGAAGTCAGAGACATAGAGAGACGCAGAGGACAAACATACCTGCAGAGAAACTGCCAAAGATATCCACACACAGAGACCACAGAGAGACTCTGAGACAACACACACACACACACACACCAGGGATACACACAGGGAGACCCAGCGATGACCAAGAGAGATAACCCCACAGACACCGACGGAGAACTATTTTGGAATGAGGCCTTGTGTGTGTGCGTGTGTGTGTTTGTGTGTGTGTATTTGTGTGTATTTGTGTGTGTGTGTGTGTGTGTGTGTGTGTGTGTGGTATGCTCCAGCTCTCGCGGCTGTGCGGGGCGGGGTGACGTTGACCCCTCCTGTCAACCCCAGGGTTCTTTTTGTCACCCCTCTCAGAGGGGAGCTCACTCCAACTTGATCCGCCAGACACCAGTTCACTGCGGGCTGTGAACCCAATGTCACCTCCCCCAATGCGCTGCGCCTTTCACCCAATTGTTCTGAGTCCACTCCGGCTTGATTTGCGCCCGTTTTAGTCGCAGCGAGAGCACCTGTCCAATACATCGCTTTCTTGGCCATAAAAATATTGAGGTAAAAGGGAGCTCTTTGACCTGACAAAGCACTCTCCATCTCGCAGTCAAGGTGACCCGCTCAGGGCCCAGCGACTCGTGACTTGAGACTGCGTAGAAAATCACAAAACTAGAGCCAAGGTTCGCATGTATCCAACGCAACTGAAATTATTTTCGCAGAATCGTGCGCAAGAAGAAAAGAGAGGCCAAAGCACGCGTAAAACGCAATTTTCCTTGGACTGGAACAACAGGCGCCGCGTCATTTTGCAGGGGCGCACGCAGGATTTGGTCCAGGGATGCTGAGCACGATTATCTTAACTTGCAGCACAAAAGCAAGCAAGCAAACAAACAATGACAACAACAAAGCACATGGAGGTTTTGTGTTTGTTTTCAGTCGTCACGGCAGACGGAGCGGGGATGCTGGGACCCACCATGCAGTGTGACCTACTTTCTCCAAAAATGGGTTGAGGAATTATCTTGAGGTTTCCTTGGAAATCTCTGCACGCTGCGGTGAGCTGCAGGGAAGAAGTCCCTGCAGAAGGAAAACAACTTCTCCAGATCCTGGTGCCTCAATTTAACACTTGGGTTCACAAAGTAGATCCACCAGATGAACATGTCTCATTCCGCCACCACGAAAACGCGGTCAGGGAGCCTCAGCCTCCCACAGCTCATACTCAAAAACTCGTATCTCACGCATCAGTCCGCACACCCAAAAGGCTGCAAAAATTGCTCAACGAAAAGCAACACGACCGAAGGTAACTTTTTGAGTTGTTTGTTCTTTGAAGCATTCGTGTTCGTCTGAAGGTGTTTTTCGTGCTGATTCAAGAAAGAACCTCAGCAGCTTCACGAATTCTACAACAAGACGGATTTCCGTCCGCTCTGTCAACAAGAACACTCTACCATACACGTAGACCCAGGGACAGTAATCCCGGAAACTCATCAGACAAACCAGGTGTTGGACAAGACGCTCCGAAAATATTAGCTGTCATGGGAGAGGACATCGCGTGCTCGGGTCATTCGCGTCTCCGGTGAGAGCGCGTCCTACAGGGCCGGGACGAGTGGACAGGTCTCCCCCGGGGAGGGGCAGGGCCGAGGCAGGGGAGGCGCCAGGCAGGGCCGGCGAAGGAGAGACCAGGGGGGTCTCCAGGTCGGCGGTTTGTGGGAAGGGCCGGAAGGGTTCTCCAGGGAGGGGCCAGGGACGGGAAGGAGGGGGCAGGCAGCGGCTCTCCAAGTGGGGCCCAGGTCGGGGCTGATAGGGAGAGACAGACGGCCTGCCGGGGCAAAGATTGAGATGCCGGGGCGGGCAAAGGCACGACCCACCGGCGGATGACAGCCCGGGGCCACCGGATTGAATCAGGCGGGGCATCAGCGACAGATAGACGTCCTCCAGGGGACATGTCAGGCTATTTGGAGATTTGCAGGGTCAGCTCCAGGATTTGGTCAGACACCTTGCCTCTCACTGACCAGATCCTTGGACAAGAACCCCAAACTGCCACCTCAGGGAAGTCAGTGCTCTTCCACGAGGGACACCCAAAAACGCACATGATTTGGTCATGAGACCAGCCACTCTCCCCAAGGAGCACGATGCCAGCTTTGAGAACTTGTAAAGGTTTATGGTGGAGATTTTGTACGAGTGCGCCAAGGGGAGTACGACCCCTGTCACCCCGATCCGCCCCCCCCCCGGACTTTGTCTCAAGACTCGTGATTCAGCGTTATCAGAAGCTGCAGAAAAACAATGGCGTCCTGTGCGAACCCTAATGGGGTATCATCGCGCAATCATGTCCCCGTGGCATGGAGCGCCACATCCGAAACGAACCGAGATCACTGCAAATTGCCGCCCTTCTTCTCTGTTCAGCTGCAGTTCTTCAGAAGGCACGCGACGAAACCGGCTGTGATTCTGCAGGGAATCTGCAGGGCCCCAGCAGGGAGCCTGCTGTGCGGAAGCAGCGCCGCACGCAACGCTGTTTCTAGCGGGCCGGTCGCCCACCCACTTTGACGTACCAAAAACCAAAATTGAAGTTCCAAAACATTCATGAGGACCATGACAATTTTGACCCATCTCTCTACGCACTTTCTCCATCACGACGCACTTGAGTTTGGATTCGTATTTTCTGGCACAAACTCACACACAGAAGGCACGGCTCATGCAGTAGCGACGGACAGTTCCTGCGGGAGCTCGGTGACGCTGTGTGGGCGTCAGTGAGTCCCAGGGGCGGAGGGGAGAGGTGCGCCACACGCCGCGGAGGACGAGGCGACGGAGAGCGAGGCGAGGCGATGGGACGTGAAGCGCTCCTGCCGGAGTCCGGTTTCGTCCCTCAAGGCCGATCCTGTCATGTCCAGGCCAGGTGATCTGAGTCAAGGCCTTTGCATCAAAACAAGCATCAAGCTTGTGGCTGACCCAGGATTTTGCTTCAGGGGCAACCCTTGAAGAGCCCACCTTCAACATGTGACAACGAACAAATTTTAAACCCTGCGGTACAAAATAAGGGGGTACATTTTCGGGGGTTAGAGGGGCTCCGGACCCCTGCGGTCCCAGAAAGACCCGCCGGTATCACTGCAGTGTTCCCAATGATGGCCAATTTGCAGAATGTCAAGCTTTCCTTCTTGACACAGATCCAAAGAATTTTTAACAAGCAAAAACTTCGGAAGGGCAATTAATCTTGCACGAGTGCACGTCAGTCAACGCTGCTCCCGGTGAGAACGCCTTTGCGAAGTCCTGGCGCTGAAACACTGCAACACGTGGCAAGACGAGGAGCGCAGAACAGATACAGTCACGGTCCAGCCCGTCTCAGGTGGCCCCTCCCCGCCCCTTCGGGCAGTGGGTCGTCAAAAGTGAATGCACAACAAATTGTGCCTTTGGTGCATTGTGTGTGAATAAACAACCCGAGAGGGGTTTGGGTCCCAAGGTCCCGCGGATCCACCAGACGAGAAATCGTGTGGGCTCCTTCATGTTTTGCAGAGCGTGCAAAACTAAAAAAAAGCCAAAATCGTGATGTGGTAATTTCAAAAGAATAAAGAGTGAGGAAGAAAACTTGAGGAAAAAGTTTCCACAAGAAAAGAAAAACGTCCCACGCGACTGAGAAGTTCTCGTTTATGATCACGACGTCAAGTCTCAGTGTCAGCGTCTGTCCCTCAGCCTCACTACTAATGGTACTAATTTCTGTAGACGGCAGCTAAAACTGTGACAGCAGAGTTCTGAGCAGTCTTCTGAGACGAGTCAGAGCCTGTGGGGGATCTAGGATTAAGGTGCGGAGGAACAGCCAGTCCTAAATTGAAGTATGACCTCGGTGGATGGGTGGGGCGAAGTCCAAGATGAACACTCAAATGAAAAGAATGAGTGCCAGGGGTTATTGTGTCGAGGGTCAGGGTCCGGACCCCTCAGGTCTCCCCTGTGGATCGAGGGGGATGTGGTTCCGGCGCCCTGACCCAGGAACCGTTGCGAGTGCCGCGGTCGCCTGATGTCCCCCAGGCTCCCCCTGGATCCACCCCACGTTGATTCGAAAGCACTAGTCTATCTCAGCGTGGGACGCATCGAGTGAAGGAAACTGCACAATGGGGGTCGCCTTGAGGAGGCGATGGCAAAATCAGGAATTCAATGCCTCGCAACTCAAGACGCGCGAGCCTTGAGAGCTGCAGCCTTCATCACAGGCTCTGAAGGACGCGACATTGAACTACTTCGAGTGGGATTTCTGGCAGATCCAGGGGCCATGGGGCCTGTTCCTCCCCACAGATCCCAAGGGGCTCGTGGACCTGACACCCGCCTGGAAAATCTCCTCCCGCATTGACGGACCTCAGTCTGGGCAGCGAGAGAAAGGAACGGCACTTTCCTCCAGTCCTGGAGTTTTGGAAACTTCGCAAACCTCAGGGAACACAGAACAAACCAGACCAGAATGACACGGCGCGATTTTGTGACAGTTTTCCCCACAGCATCTGGACGCCAACGACAACTTGTCTTGTGATTGCGGGACGGACTTGTCGAAGTTCAAGGATTCAGCGCTTGAAACCCTGAATGTGCAGGGAGAAAGTCCCTGCCGCCCCTCTTGAATTAAGCTGGAGAACTTGGACCCCCGAGATTGGCTGGAGACAACACTGCGTGAAATATCCACCTCTCTGTGTTGGTGAGTAAGATGTCCCGTTGCGTATGTGTGTGTGTGCGTGTTTGTGTGTGTGGGGGTGGCCTTTGGGGCCCGCTTCCCCAAACCCCCGAAACACTCGACACCCTTGTGCCACAAGGTTTGAGTTTGTGCCTTCCCAGCTTGGGCTCCAGACTTCAGTCCTGACTTCAGGTCTTGATCCGTAAGACTTGCTTTACCACTCGTGCATTGAAGAGTTCGAAGAGTTCGTGTGTGCACTGAACACAAACAGCTCAGTGCGTTTTGGATTTTCAAACCCGCTTCAAAAGGAGCATCTGCACGGCCGACAACAGAAAACCATGAGGCACACGTTCAAATTTTACTGCTTTTCACAGAGCAGAGGCAGAGCCAGACCAACCCCTGTACAATCTGTTACAACCCCCTCTCTCCGCCAAAATGACGCTCTCTTCGTGTGCTTTTCTTGTTCCTTCTTTTTCTTCAATTGGTGATCAAGCTGTACATGTACCATCTCACTGTTCGTGCCCCTGACAAGATCCTGGATCCACCGTTGCAAGGTGTGATCCACCTCCACCAAGATCCTTATGCATGCTCCGGTCCTCATGCATATTTAATGGCCTCTTGTTTCACGTTAAATGCTCCGTTAATAAATCAACAGTAATGACGCTAGTGAATGGAGGGGATTGGCTCAAGTGTACTCGCTGCGTTGAGACGGGTTCCCCACGCACGGGAACTTCTCGGGCGGATTATGAAAACGCCTTCAGTGCACCCGGACCGTGATGAATTGGTCTTTGAGGAAGGAAAGGTTCTTTTTGGTTGGCAAAGGCGGGAGGAGAGCAGAACAAAGGCGCGTTCGGCATTGTTCGTCGCAGCTCGTGCTCTCACAGGCCCCGCTCCGCGCAGTGCGAGAAATAGGCGGTTTCAGCGGTGTCTTTGCGCGGCCCGTGTCCCGTCAAAATTTCCTTCCGTCTCTTTGGAGCGTGGCGATTTGCTGAGTCCATCCACACATTTCCTGCCATTCGTTTTGAAACATGTGTACTGTTCGAGCAGCGCTTGTTGCTTTCACTTCCGCCTGCAGAAGATCACAAAGTCTTGCTGAACCTGCGCAGCCACGGCCCACGAACACCAAAGCCAAAATCTCCCTGTTGCGTGTGTGTTGTTGCACATTTCCCCGCACAATAGCTGCCACTTTCAATGGCGACCGAACACCGACCACGAAACCCAAATGCTAAATCTCTCTGTTGGGTGTTTAGTTGGAGTGGTGCCTGTGCACAGGCGTCGCCACGGACCACGAACCCCCAATGCTCAATCTCCCTCCCAACACGAGGCCCCCGCGACTCAGCTTCGCGTCGCTTCCGCTCGTTCCGTCACCCGATGACCACGTGACATTTCCGCGGCGCCCACAGTGCTGCCCTCGTGAACTGCGCAACGCTGACATTTCGAGCGTCTCCCGCGACGTCCCGCGTGACGCGTCCTGCAGAGCGGAAGACAGGGACGACATCTGGGGCCCTCGACTCTGTCTCGGAACCGGAGTGACACGCGACAAGACCCTGCCACGCGAACTTCAGTTCAGCAGATGCGATTAATATCCCGAGAAATGACAAGAACAAACAGACAAGCGCTGTGTAAGAAACGACGCACAAAGCCTCAATATGTCAGACGAAGACTACCTTGAGGAGGATGTGACATTTGCGTTTATGATGATGATGTTTGCTGGAGGTGTGGATGCAGCGTAATTGGTTCGCTAATGCGCATGCCCGGTGAGTTATAGCACGGCTCATCACGCACCGCCGACAGCGCGAGATCCAGGTCATCACGGAGCCGGAAGCACGTGACTGTCTCCTCAGTGCGCGTGTCAGGGCCGTCTGTCTTCAGCCTCGCTTCAGATCCGGTTCAGACCCATTCTCTCTGCACCCCTTGTGCATCTCCTTCACTCCTCGAACAACTGTCAACGTCTCCCTCACTTTCTTCGCCATTTTGGAGATCCTGGTTCGGTCTACAGGCTCAACTCTCGGAGTCCCTTGTGGCTTCAAATCAAAAAGACGAAAGCAAAACAAGCAGAAAGCAAGCGTATCCAGGAAAGATTTCTCACAGCGTTCAAGGACGTGACACGTGTTAAGAGCTGAGACAACAGCTCCTGCTTCGTGCAAAAATCACCCGAGTCAGAACAATTACAGAGGGAGACAGGTACGAACTCAGCCACGCAGCAAACACGGCGTGACACGCAACTGCGCAGAAGTTGTTCACCTCCTGTGTGAACTTTTGCGGACAGCCTGCAGGGTGGGACCCTCCCCCCAACACAAAGAAAACGGCTCCAGGAATCGGACCTTTGATGATTTGTCCTCCCTGAAACTTCCTGGATGCACCCCCGACAAGAGAAGGCTGGCGGGGATGAGACAGGAGATGATGCTTGAGTTGCCTAATCCACCAAGTCTGGAGTTCTGCCCTCAGCGAGACGTGGCATTTCTGCAGCACGTCTCCAGCGCTTTGACTTGATCTTGCTTCATTCAGCTGCAGAGCCGTTTCCTGTTCAGCACGTCCAGGTGTTTGTATCACGGCGAATGTCTTCAGTGCCCCAAGTGGTCACAGGACTAATCTCTCCCTTTGCGAACCTGTCTCACGGGGTGTGAAGGCAGTGCGCTCGACACGTCTCCAACATTGAGCACACAAGCCTCTCAGACACAAGTCAAAGAAAAACCACTCTCGGGCCCTACTCAGACACAGCATCCCGGGCAAAGGGGCCCGCCTGCTCCGTCCCCAGATCTCATAACGGCGTGTGAGGCTCGCATCACAGGAAACTACTCACCGCCGAGAGGATCCCGCTTCCCGGACGAGTGCCGCGGCCCACGCCTACAAGCAGAAAAGACAGATGAGTCGATTAGTGGGAGGCTCGGAAACTCGGCTGCAGTTTCCGCGGCTTGACCGCTGCCGGACTCGAAATGGATTCGAAGCGGCCTGACCAGGGACGGATCCAGAAGGTCAAGGTACCCACCACACAACGGTGCACGCCCAAAAGGTTTCACCCAAGGTTCCTCCATGACCTCAAACCTGAGTCCGATGGTGTGACCATCAGTGCTTTACCGTTCATGGGTTTGAAGCGATTTGGACTGTTGTCACGGGCCCGTTCCCTGACTCTGCCCCTGGTCTCTCTCTCTCTCTCTCTCTCTCTCTCTCTCTCTCTGTCTCTTTCACTGCCCCTCTCTCTCTGTCTCTCTGACCTAAATTCTAATCAACTGGAGTGAGCACTGCTGGACGGGCAACAGCAGACACAGAATCAGGAAGACCGCTTCCTCGCTACCTGACGCGCCCCTCACCGGGTTAACCCCCTCCCCTCGATCCTGACCCCGGTGCAGTGACCACAATCGGACTGGAGGGTGGACTAAAAACGGCCCGAGCAGAGACACAACAAGAGGGTCTCTGGGGTCGCTTCCCTCGAGCCTGAATCCACTGCAGCGACCACTAGCGGGGATGGATTGGAGGCGGCCTGACCCGGGCGCGGCTATCGGGGATAAATGTTCCTGTTAACAAGGCGCTGCGCAGAAGGACTGGAGGCGATCTCTGGAGCGTGTACCGCTTCCGCTCCCATTAGACCGCGTGATGGATCTCGGTCGGCACCCAGACGACGTGTGCAGGGAGCGACCTGCGTGTAGACACAGCCCAGGTTCATTGCTATTCTTCCCCACGCTATCGATTGCAGAAGTCATGATGTATTTGTTGGTTGCATCAGCCATGTTAAGCAATTGTGTCCTCAGGCCGTGCCGGGTCTCCGTGAAGCAGCGTTAACCTTCTCCAACAGTGCCCAGGATTCGGTGAGGAAACCGACCAGGTCCTGACTGGGATCTGACTCTGGGAGGGGGCACCCGACCCTGACCGTGCTCCAATCCTGAGGTTGGGCGACCCAAACCTGACTGAAGTACATCCCTCTGAATTGAGCAAACTGGTCCGACTGAGTGAGGAGAGCTGGTTATGACTGAAGTTCAACCTTGAAGGAGTGACAACAGGAGTTTGACCCCTGGGGTTGGCCCCCTCGATCCACCAGGGACCCTGTGTGATCAATTGATCATCGAAGTGGTCAAAGTGCCTGTGTGTTGGTCCGCGCATGAACACTTTCTACTGAGCGCAAGCACCGTCTGTGGATGTAGGAGCTCAGTCTCTCTGTTGTGTTCCAGGAAACAGCGCAGATCAGTGGCTCCAGTTCCCGTGGGGAGTTCACTCAAATTGATTCACTCAGCCCCGCCTCATTCAAAGTTCCTTTCCGAAAAACAGAAACGCTGAGATTCAGTTCAGGCAAAACAAACTGTAACCGCACAGGAGGAGCTGGCTTCTTTTCTTGTTCAGACACGTTGAAGAAAGTGAGCCCGAACTGGGAGAGACCACATGGTGTACGTCTTGTTCAGCAAAAGATGCCGGATCAATGCATTGAATTGATCGAGTCTGTTGTTCCATGTGAATCCATTGATCGCTCTGTGTTTCGGTCAATGCGCAGGGACAAGACGTTCCGCGTGCTCAACAGCGGGGCTCGTGTTCCACTGTGCTGATGGGGAGAGTCCAGCCCCCCGAGGTCCCCAGGGTGTACTGCTGGTTCAGCGCGAGACGGAACGTCGTCTTTAGACTGCGCCACGAGCGTATCGCCAAAGACAGAGACACACAACCCTTCAAACAGACACAGACGAAGATGAAATTTCCCAAAAAGTAACAATTTGCACGTACGACGGAGAAAAGCTGCCGGGGGGGATAAATTTGGTCACGGATCAGGAGACCAGGCGCTGCGACTGCTGATCCACCGGGATCACTCAACAAGAGGGGCGGATGCAACCTGGGTCCACTTGCACCCTCCAACAAAAAAGTTTTTTTCTTTTCATTTTCTACCACACACGCGTTTCCCCTGTGCCCTTTTGGAAGGAGCGACCCTGAGTGACCGGACACCAGCCCTGGATCCACGTCCGCACACCGAGAGCCGGGATGAAATCCAAGATCGTTGAACGGAACGGACAGAGGAAAAAATAACCGGCGACGATTCAATATGCACATTGCATGCTGTGGACTCTCCATCCAGAAGGGCCTCCGTATATTGCCTCCAGTGGGACCGCGGCGGGGGCTGATCCACGGTTCCGTTTGAGGGGGACAACCTCAGAGGAGAGGCACATAAAGTTTGCTCCAGCGGCGCAAATGGGGGTTTTTTGCAGGGGTACGGAGGGTCCCCAGGGCCCCCTCACGGATCCGGGCCCGGAAGGGAGAGGTGTGACTTCCCCACCGCACAGACAGCTAAAGAGGCTGTAAACAGCCGGAATCTGCCCATAAACGGCCACATTATGGGCAGCACAAGAAGCAGAACGCAGTCGGCATAATTGAATCTGTCTCGCTGGTCTCCCTTTACACGGCCACAATGGGGATCAAATAACTCGTGCTCCCGGCCCAGGCAGCGCCCCATACACGCGTACCCGCCCAACCCGAACCGCGCAGCATGAAAAACACGTGTTCGAGTGAGGTGGTGTGCGAATCAGACAGTGACAGTTGACACTGGAGTGAATGAGTGCAGATTCACACTGTGTCTGTGTGTCAGGGTGTTGAAGGACCCCAGTTCGATCAAGATGGGAACGAGTGTAACGTGTGTGAGGTGAACCCAGTGACAGGGCGGACCCAACGAGAGGCGAATAAACGCCTTTCCCTCCTTATTTGTCAGCAATCCAGGTTCGCTCCACCTGAAACCTTGATTCCACAACCAGATATCAAGTTTTGGCTGAGACACGCAAGTTCCAGGATTTCTTTTGTCTTTCATCTGTTTTGTTTTTCACGCACGTTCCTGTGTTTCTGTGTCGTGCATCGGAGATGAATAAAGCTCGTATTGAGGAAGAACAGCAGAAATGGGCCGGTGAGCTGACAGAAAAGGTGCAGGAAGCGAACCGAGACCGGAGAAAGAGCCGTCCGCTCCTCTTTTGGGAAGTGGGCAGAACGTGAATGGACCGAGGCACGGGCAAATATGTTCTTCGCGAGACCGAACCTTGCATCACATTGTATGAACCGTGAACCACACACACCAGTAGCATTACAACACCTCAATTTTGACAGGAAATGTGCCCCTTCTTTTGATGCTCAACTTTGGTCCCAAAAAGTGAGACACGGGTGCGAAGAGAAAGGGACACACTGGGGCGGAACAGAGGGACAAACATGGTAGCATTTCCAACGTCGCAACTTTCACAGCAACAGAATACTTGCCCCCCCAGTCCAGATTTTATTTGCCGCCCCTGGATCCGCCGTGTGGAGGTCCCGCGCCCGTATCTCGGATCTACGAGCAGCGCCCGGCAGCCTGGGATCGATCTCCCCCGCATCGAGCACCGACCGACGTACGGCGCGGGAGGTTCGAGCGACGACGACGGGGCTCCGCTCGTTTAATGTGATTAAAATGTGCGGCGACACGCCTCGCTTTGATTGCACAGGATGCTCATTTCGCGAATGAAAAATTATCCACAAATTGAACGTGCCGCTCCGTGTTTGAGAATCCATCGTCTTTCTTCAGGAAATGTGCATTTGCTACAAACACGAACATTTCTGTTTGTTTGTTTGCTGCAACAGGTTTATGTCCTGAGAGACAGATCCAGGGTTGTGTGGAAGATGCAAAGGGATCCAAAATTTGAACACAAGCGAAATGTCTGTTGAGGACCAGGGTCCGGGACCTTGGGCCCAGTCGATCCAACCTGGGCCCCAGAATCAAGCCTGAATCTGCTCTGCATCTACACCAGGTCAACCCTGGATCCACTCCAAGGTTCATCATGGTTCCGTCCGTGGATCCACCCATTATTCCTCCAGGTTTATCCCTGCGCGGTTCCCCTGGGTCACCCATTGAGTCTGTCCCAATGTCCAACCTGCGTGAAAGGAACTTCTGTGCCACGACAGCTTTGCCGTTTGCCGACCAGCTCTGTTTTGCACGTTTCTCACTTCCTCCCCTTGCTTGAGGAACATGCATTTACAGTCGTGTGCATTTTCGGCTTCAATATTTTATTGTAGGAAATGTATTCGTACATCACCAGACAATAGACTCCGACCTGCCGAGCGCTTCTTTGCTCTTCAGCCGGCTGGAGAGGGGGCGACCCTGACGAGGCGAGATTTCTCCTGTGGACGCTCCATCTCAATTCCAGGGAAATTAGGCAGCGACGCGAGCGTCGGATTCTTGCACAACAGAACCGTCGCGTTTTGTTCTGTGTGTACGAGTGTATATGTGTGAGTTGTTGTGCTTGTGTATGTGTGTGTGTGAGCGAGAGAACGAGAGAGAGAGCGAGAGAACGAGAGAGAGAGAGAGAGAGAGAGAGAGAGAGAGTGTGTGTGTGTGTGTGTACGAGTAGTTTCAGTGAGTGACACAATCAGGGACTGAGATATTGGGAGTGCAAACAACGCACTTGAAACAACAACCTGCTTTTGTCTCAGGATTCTGAGGGAGGTCCAGGCTCCGTGGATTCCTCTGGGGCTCTGTGAAACAAACTAATTGCTCACACAGCAGCTCACAGGGTTTTGTTCCAGATTGCACACCTCATCAGAAGTTAGGCTTGATCACAAGTCCTGTGCCTCTCTAATGAAGTCTGTCACCGGGACACCGGAGGGCCCACCGACTGCGAGTTTGTTGCGGGGGAAAATCTGGCGTTAATTAATCTTGCCCTGGCAGGTTCGGGGCTAGCGAAGCCAAGTGACATGTTTGAAGACAGAGACCCCCGGGGACCGGGTAATGAGGAGGACGTTACGACATACGACGTCACGTCGTGACGAGAAGACGCCACGTCGCGCGGAGAAAGGTGAACGACGCTCAGGACACTGAACTCAGATTCAGAATAGCGAGGTTGGGCAGACTTGCGTCCTCGAAAAGTGTTGCGTGTGGCACAGGAGACATTGATTGGTTCAATCAACTTGTCACAACAAGAAAATTGTCGACATCCTGCACCATATTGCAGATAGAATGGGCTCGGCTCGGAGAACATTCAGAGTCCCACGCCAGACAGACAACAGCCGTGCACTGGAGTCATGGCGAGTGTGTGTGTGTGTGTGTGTGTGTGTGTGTGTGTGTGTGTGTGTGTGTGCGTGTGGTGTGTGTGTGTTCAACATATTTGTGTGAGTCATGTGAGTGTGGGAGTAGACGGAAAACTGAGTGCAAAGCATGAAACTTGACTGAACATTGTGGTACTTCCAGCTGTTTGAAGGTCAAAACTTCAATTTCCTTTGAACAACAAAACTGCAAAGAAATGCAGCCGAAGATGACGTAAGTACTTATTGTCTTTCTTTTGTCCTCCAAACCTGCAGCAGATGTCAAAGGACAAGTCTCATTTGTCTCACGTGTCTCGCCAATTGAAATTGAATATCGCTGAAACAATGACAAAATGTTCGAGAAAACTGCTGATGAAGCCAACATGGCTGACATTGAGTTGGACGTTTGGACATTTCAGTTCTTTCTGTTCTGTTCTCACCAGGGAGGGTCCGCAGGGACCATCCGTCCTGACACCTGAAAACCCCTCTCTTCGGAGTCACACAGACAATTCATTTTTGCTTGCAAGCTTGGAGGAGGGACCAGTTCCAGTGTTGGTCATGGTGTAACTTCCCATGTCCCATTTACCTTTTTCCCAATTTGGCTTGCATTCCACGATGCAATCCTGGATCTGCTCCTGTTCATGTCGGAGCCGCACGCGCTGCTGAGTCTGAAACAACGCAGTGTCTGCTGCAGCCATCTCCTCCCGCTGCAGCCCCAGATATCATTTCCCGTCGTCGCGCCGACAGTGGACGCGTTGATAGCGCATCACCGCGTAATTTATCATCAGATGTGACGTCCCTGCAGAAGCACGACTGCCAACCTTTATTTACGTCAATTCAATTTGTATTGGCTGCTCCCGTCTCCGTCCATAACGACGACGGCGGGACTCTCCGAGCGGGGCGCGGCCGAATCGACCCTTTGATCACCTGAGACCACGTGGTCGGGTCCCAGTCTGAGAAAATGTGGAGGCCCGGCGGCTCCAGGGGCGGGCCAGGGGCCTGACCTTGGTATCGGCAAGGGCGCAACCGTCAATAGGGGTGACAAACTGTCAATGCAAGTGTGCACACACGGTGTTCATCTCTTCCCGCTGTCCTGCACAGCCTGGACACGTACGAGCGACAAAAGAGGTTTTGTCTCATGTCGGAGAGTGGCCTGAGTGGGGAATGGGTGCTTTGTGCGAGGGAAAACATGTGTCTGTCCCTGCCACCTGGATCCACTGGATTGGAATTTCATAAGAAGCAGGCCTGATGCGTGTTGATGAATCGTCTGACGTCAGAATTGACTGAGACGTGGCTGCGACTCAGTCAATTCACAGGTCTCCTTTTCTTGTCAGTCGGGCATTGCAATGGACGAAAGGAAGGACGAAACTCCCCAATTGGGACAATGAGCTTTTCGCACCCAAACACATTTGTCCACAAGCTACTGGCGTCTTGACAAGCAATTGTCGTTTTGGTTGCTTGTGCGGGAAAGAGAACAGCGGGGACTGGACACGGGCTGTGGATAGCAACGCTAAAACCGCCTGTTTCTGCCCATTGCTCAAAAGACTCGCCTGGCCTGTTTCAGCGGTTCCGTGGCCGAGCAGCAATCATTGTATTGGTGCCCAGTCTAAACCCAGACGCCATTACAGATTGGGGTCGTGCATGCCTCGATTCAGAATGATTCGATTGCGTGCTTCAGTTTCTCCTGTGGATCCAAGGGACCCTGGACGCCCACCCCCTGACCCCTTTTTATTGTGTGTTTTGATTGTTGCAATTGCCCTGTGGAGAGGGTTCTGCCCTGTTCTGGATCCGCCTGGTGTGCAGTTTGACAGAGGCGGGTGACAGTGAGCACGGAGGAATCCATTCAGCGCTTCTGTGCTGCAATTTCAGACCAGGGGGTAAATCAAGGGCGGATCCAGGCGCCATCACCCTTTCCCAAGTCATTTGCCTCCCCCTCCCAAGTCTGACAAAACATTGAATGAGCTTGTTCTCTTTGTTCTGGTCTGAACAAATCTACTTTGACAGGGTGATTGTGGTCCAGAAATAGGAGTCCAAACTCGTACTGAAAGAAGCATGCAAGTTTCCAGTTTTTCAGTTGTCCAGTTTTGAAGCAGAAATGCAATTCAACAACCGCAGTTGTTACAAAATAAACTCATCTCACTTCGCAGAACAGAAAAATGTCTCTCAATGGACGCGGTATTTTCATCGTCCAGCTCCGGTGCGAATCGTGTTCATTTGCATCAACGCAGCGTCTCGAGGGCGGATCTTACTCTCCTGAGCCCCGCCCCCTGCACCGCGTTTTACTTTGTGTTTCATGTCAAATCTTTTCAAAGTGAGGATCGCACACCCACCAGGGGTTGACCTTTGCCTTCCACGTTGACCGAATCTTGAATCAGACCCTGCGACGAGAGCACTGGGCCAAGTCAGCTTTCACTTCACGACAAAACAATTGACGTCTGGCTGTTGTCAGGACTCGGTGATTAAATGTGGATTAAATCGGCTGAAGAATTCAGATTTTCTCACGAAGCGATTTTGACCGTCATTGTCAGTACTTAAAGACGAGAACCTGATGATTGTGCAGTCGTGATGTTTCTCAAATGGCCAGGGAAGGAGCCAGGGCGTGGTCCAGGGCGTGGTCCAGGGTCCTCGTTTTCGGTGAAATCCGACATTCAAACACGCATGAAGACACTTCACCACCAAAGCAGCAAAGATTGCTGCAGATTCTACATTTGCACTTCACACACAGGTACGAGGTCCCTCGGCTTCGTGCCCTCTCCGCACCAGTATCGCGATCAAAAACACCAGAATCTCCGCGGCGTGCAATGCCACGTGATTGGAGGAGTCACTTCGTGTGTGCAGCCCTCACGGAACGTGACAAACGGACACAGAAACCTTGCAGTTGTTTTTCAGAATCCAATTTCTCGGTTTGGCTGATTCTTCGCACGCTTTCTGTCCAAACTTTGTTCTGTAATTGCACGACGCAGGCTTCGGTTTTCATTGCCAGTAATTAATTTGAGGCCAGGGATTTGTTGTGATTTTCGTGAGGCACCAGGGGATGAACCAGGATTTGGTCAGGGGATCCCACCTGAGTGAGGTGTCCAGATTCTGATTTTGCAAAGACATCGAACGAGTGAACGTGCTCATCTTGCGCCTGTGCAAACTGCGCGGGATGAGAATTTGGGCCGCAGTCAGGGGGCGGACCCTTGGGCTCTTCACATCCGCCCCCTTCGACACGACAGAGACTGAGACCTTTGCACATGCTTCGTGAATTTAATTTCACGCTTTGCAAGGCTGATTGTTGAGAGGCTTTCTGTCCACATGCATCAGCTTGAGCTGTGGTCAGTGTTGACAGGTGTGACGCGGTCCCAATCTCGCAGGTTCCCAGGTTCCTTTGTGACGTCTCTGGTAATTTGTACACGCAAAACGGAGGAAATTTCTTCGTGTCTGCCACGCACGGGGTTTCCTTTCTTGTTCTGGGCAGCTGATGTGGGCGACCCCAGCAAACAATTGAACACAGTTAATTGAGCACCGCAGAAAGGCGCGGGGTCCTTACGTTTCCGGTCCGATCTGTCCCTCTCCGCCGCAGACAGTTCCCCATCCCCGGTCCCCATCAAGAGCTCGAGCGGCGGATCTGATGCAGGGACAGTGTCATTGCATTAGTGCTCCAGGATAGGGTGCAGAAAAGGCCTGCTCCACACTGGATGCGTCATGCGTTGCGTCTCTGGCCAACAGGCTTGATTCACAAAGGATGCGTCATGCAAACAGCGTACGTGGCGTGCACGCGTGGGTCGGCTGGTCAGTTTCGCAAACGTCGGACGTTTGCAGATCTGGGGCACAACGCAATTCGCGCTGCGTCGACGCAGAGTTATTCTTCAAGAGAACGCCCATTGGTATTCCCCGGGAGGGAAACGCGTGACGCATCCAACGGGCACGAACGGTTGTCCTATCATTTGTGAACAAGCCTGAAGCTGGAGTCCAACGGCGAGACAAACAAGTGCCGACGCAGCGGGCGTTGGCTTTCACAGAAACGCAACGCGTTACGCATCCAATATGAACCAGACTTCCACACAATCTCGACGAAAATCTTCCCGTCGCGCAGTTCAAAAGGCCAGTCTAAATACGGTTGCCCCGATTACCCTGTCATCCCGCGTTGTCTCCGCGCTGCGCATTGTCCGGATTACACAAAAAGCCTCGGGTCCGCAACCCCAAAACAATGTCCCGCAGAATCCCTCCAGGACCGAGGGGCGGATTCAAAAGAGGCCCCGAAGCGAACAAAACAGGGGTCTGGCACCGCCACCTCCCACATTTTGCATGACACATATTGGGTTCCTTTCATGCGCAATTTTTCAATACTGAAAACGAGCCCCTGTCTCAAGGGGGCCGCACCTGACCAATCCTGGATCCGCCCCTGAATCCTTCTCGGGATGGGGAGATTGAGTAATGCCTTCCCTACAATAGGAACTGTAGTCACCGTCCACCTTCATCTGCTTCTGCGGGAAGCGCGGGAGTCAGCCCGGACTCCATTGTGCTGCAGACTTTGATCCATTGTATCTCAACAGGATTGTTACAACATGGAAGCAGGGGTGGATCCAGGATCATACTCCCCGGGCCGAAACAGACAAAATGGGGAGATTTAGCAACGCTTGTCTGAAATACGCCCGGTAGACTGCCGCCTAGACACTGCTCACCACCAGGCGTAATTTCCATGGATCACTCACAACACACGTGAAAAACGTCTGGTATGTTCTACCTGATCTACTAAATATGGTCATGGCATAGCTGACCTCGGTCTCCACATTGACGGGCCAAAGGAGGTCATGTCGTCAGCCACGTATTGAGGGCACGTCGGAATTACACCGCACGTATTTGCTAAATCTCCCCAATGAGTTTGCGCTGCAAAGAATCTGTTGGTGTCTCAAGAATACATTCACAAAAATATTCTTCTATTTTTTGGAGCTGGGGTTTTGGGGTCAGCCCTTCCGTGGACTCCAACTCTGGATCGACCCTTGCCAAAAAAACTTTTCATTGAAATCGCCACACGTTTTGCTGATAAACAGCGAAATTATGACGGCAATCTTTTGCGCGAGATTGTGGCGCGCGCTTTGCTCTCGAGTGTGTAGCGCGGACACAGCTGCATGGGACGCACGGTCCGTTTGAACAGCCTGACGCGTCCCATCGATGCAGATTGATATTCAATAGATGCTGTTTACCTGCTCATCACAACACGTCAGAGAATGGGGGAATAGACTTGGAATAGTTGTGTCACTCAGAGGAGGATCCAGGGTTTGGTCGGGACGGGGGAAACCCTGCAGGTGGGGAAAGGCCATTTCAGTTTTGCCATGTTCAACTTGTGGACGCAAGACGCGGGGACTTCGTCCGTGTTTTGGGGAGGTTGGAGGGCGACGGTCCCCAACCGCTGGATTCGCCCCTGGACCTCTCCGCACAAATTGAAGTTTTAATTGTTGTGTCAGATACGTTTGTTTATGGTGTTGAGATGTCACACTACCACACATTGCACTTGACACAAGTTGCGCGCTTAGTTTTGCAAACGAGAAAAGCGATGCTGAGTTGGTTCCGGCTCCTGCAGTGGATACGAAGCCGAAGCCGTTTCCTTCGTGCGGCGTCCCCCATACGTGTCTCTGAGACCATGTACGTGCGACTCGTACGTTTACGCCAGCCATTTCTTTGGTTTGTAAACAGGTAGTCTCCAGGCTTACGAACTGGCCACACCAGTGCCCCCTGGTGGCTCCAGAGGCGCCCCTCCTCAGTCTGAAGCACGTCGTGTCCCAGGGTCACTTTGGCCACTTGAAGCCCATCCTCAGATCCTTGGCCTCCAGGAAACAAACTCGCTGCAAAAGTGTTGGTGTTGGAATTCAAACACTGCCTCAGTGTGTTCTCAATTTCAAGCACTTGAAGCCAACGCCTTTCTCACAGAACGTTGCCTTTCTTGTTTCGTTTCAATTTCCTGAAGATTTCAGAGCTGATTAAAAAGTTTTTATGAAGGCGTTGCAAGCGATTTAAAAAGTTCTAATGGGGACCTTTCATCTCGGCTTCTTTCATCAAGAGATGTTTCTGAAGTCAGCGCTACTTGTCGAGCAGATAATTGCGCTGCAAAAACAACCACAAAAAGCCATGCGGAAAACAGTGCCGCCTAACTGGAGAGGAAACTTAAATTTTCCTTTGTTTGTCACGGACCGAAGACAGACCTGAAATAAGCTGCATTGCACACATTTTCATTTGTGTCAAGGAATGTTGGACTTTTCTCTGTGACATGGGACGTGACACTTTTTGTATTCAAAACTTCAACGACAACGACAGAGTTGGAGGGGCTGGTTCCCGCGTGAATCTTGGTCCCTACTTAGAGAAACATTTTCCCATTTCGGTTGTTTCCTATCCCGTCTGAATTCTGCGGCTGCACTGGGATTCGAGCTCTCTGCTGCCCGAGCCACGTCGCCCGGTGCTGCGGCTGGGAGTGATTGGCGGCGATTCCAACGGCAGGAAGCGCTGCTCCTGCTCGACAAGCGCCGTTCCGATGAATGAGCAACAGCTTCCAGACCAGGCTCAACTCAAGCTGAACCAGGGGCAGGCCACGCGAGGGGGAGACCCTGCCAGGGAGAGGGCCCCACCAGGGTTGGGTCTTGGCAGGGGCAGACCCCGCCGGGCGAAGGCCCTGCTCTTCCCCGGACCCGACAAGTATGGTCCTCCATTCTGTTGTTGAATGCATGTGAGCATGCAACTTTTCATGGTGTCAAATGGTTTGCGCCTGCATGAAGGCCTGAATTCTTAGCTCTGACCTGCCTTTTGTCCACCAGACCAATTTCCTTGTTTGTCTGCGCTCCCCTCGATTTCTTGATTGCATGCCGCCATCAAGAAAACAGCGAATCATCCGCAGAAACCACAAACCAATTGGGTAATTCACGGCCATTACCACTCAGTCTCACATCCAGACCTTCCGTCAGCAGGTTGTTTTCAGGAGTGGATTCAGAGGGTTGTAGCTCAGCCTCAAACTGTGGAAAAAATCCACTCCCCCTGTCAGGCGTCTTCAGACTCCCTTTCGCTCCATTTCTTTCTGTCCCTTTCCGCCTCCCTCCGAACGGAACGGCGGCTCCGCCCCTGGTCCCTCTCTGACTGTATTAGTCTCCGATGTGACCTGTTCCCCGGACGTAATGAACAGAACACGTCTTCGCACTTCCCCGGAATTGTTTTGTGCACTTTCCTGTTGTCATTGTACACCGCTGCGCCTAACTCCATTGCACCCACTCGGTGGGGGTTGATTTACGAGTGTGCGCACAAAAACAGACGCCGGCGCTCTCTCCCTTGCATCGCAACAACAAACAGCCGGGAGAAGCTGCTGCGATGGTTCATCATCCAGTTTTCCGCTAATTACTACAATTCATCATCTTGCACCTGCGAGGTGTGTGGAGAGGTACAGCTGCGGCTAGTTCACAGCGGACCCGTCGTGCGCAGCGTTCAGGGACTTTTTCAGCGAATGTGACAAGGTTGCACGGACGTGGATGTGGGTGTGAGCGTCGACGTTCACGTGGACGTGGGCGTAGGTATGGGCGCACGGTGCAGGGGGCAAGGGGGTTGCCGTTTTCAGTTCCCGCAACCAAAAACCTGAGCTGCAGCTTTGCTTCTGTTTGGAAAACTAATCTGTGAGCGATGTGTCACGTTGCAGGTGTCTGTCTTCCTCACAAGTCCTCACCTTCAGGTCGACAACATTGTCAGCAAATACAACGAGCACGTCCCACCCCATTGTTCAACTCATGTGCAAAGTTGCGAATTTCCACAGGTGGAATCTGCTCTGCAGCAAGTGTGCTGCGCCTGCCTGATCAAATCTGGATCTGGCCTTGCACGAGGAGACAAAGCACAACGTACTCAGTACGAAACTAAACTTACAAGTTTGATGAAAGGCCTCCCCGCAGGCGCATCAAAGATTCATGAATGAGGAAGACGATGGGAGGCAAAAAGTTGTCGCGTTGCCTTGAGGAAGCCATTCACTGTACGCAGGAGAACTTGTCAAACTTTGCAGTTTTCCACTGCTCAGCAGTGGGGGATGTGTCGGATGGTCGGGTGGGTCGAAAACCCCTCTCATCACAAAGAGCAAAAAGGGACAACGAGAAATGGGATCCGTGTCGGCTGTGGTCAGGTTTTTTCACTGTGCAATTGTCAATTTGTTGATGACCTTTCAGTTCCAACACGAAGAAGGCGTTTTGTCCTCTGTGGCGCAAATCAAAGGTGCTGGGGATTAACTTTGCGGAGGTTGGGGTCGGGGCCCAAGGTTCCCTCTGCCCTTGACAAGCACATTGTGGGAAAAGACTTTTCTTCAACACTGAGACTCGGAAGCGCCTCTTTGCCCATCCCTGGAGAGTTTCTGCACCAAACTGTTTCCGCTCGAGCAGCTCCATTGGCACCACAAACCAACAGTTCAGCACAAAGGGATTCCTCAACCTTTACAAAATGTCCGGAGGTGTGGATCCTGGGGTTGGGGTCCATCTAAACTGGGAAAAGGATCATTCACCCACCCACCCCCACTTGAAAATTTTGCGTGCTCGAAATTGGGAGTCGACCCCCCCCCCCTCACACTCGAACCTGGGAATCGCCTGGATGTCTGGACGATCAGCCCGACCCCCCCCCCACCCCCACTCCCACCCCCACCTGAAGTCCAGCGCTCCGTGTGCGGTTGGTATCTCTGAATCGAAAGTTCTGCGATCGAATCCTGCTCCGTTCTGTGGATATCTCATCGCCGCAGATCATCCGGTCACCAAACAAGCGAGCTCGCCGGTTCAGGACCCGCTCCCTCCCAACGCCAACAACATGCAGGGACCCGAGCGTAGAGGTGCGCACACACACCGCCTTTATCTCGTGTGACCAGCTGGATCACTTCTGTGTGGGCCGGGCGGATCCAGGATTGGTCCAAAATGCATGAGGGCCATTTTACCATCAATCAAGCGAAGAAGCTCGCGCACCCGATGTGAAGAACATGGCACAAATTGTGTTGGAGTCTGGAGAGTCGCGCCCTTGAAGGCCCTCTGGACCGGCCCCGCTGGCTTTCTCTTTCATTGTCGAGCTGACAATTTGCTCACGCATGGCATGCTGTGAACAAATGTGAGATTTAGCAGTTTTGGCTGTGTTTGCCTCCCACTTCCGCCCACGGCTGGTCACGTTTGTTTCCCTGCAGCACGTTGTGACACACTTATTCAGCGTGACTAAATTTCAATGTTTCAAGTTTCAAGCAGAAAAGTGAATAGTGTTTCGCATTCAAGTGCCCTACATCATGACAAACTTGCTACGAGAGAGCCAAGGAGCTCTCGGATTCCAGGACACGTGTTGTTTCGCAGCTGTACATGAACTGTCGGTTCTTCTTGTGTGCAGTCAGATGTCGGAGCAAAGAAGCTGAAGAACAAAATGCGAAAAGCAAAATGTCACGGACTGGGAAATTCTAAAGACTCGAACCCAGTGACGCCGCAACCCGTCTCAGACACAAATGGCGACGTCAGACGTCGCACGACTTTGATGAAAAAACGACCTTTCATTTTCAAAAGTTTTTGCTCAATGAACTAGAAAAAGCAAACCGAGGAGGAACAGCACATTCTGAATGTCGCTCTGCCGCGTGATTTCCTACCTGACGCCATGTGTGTTCTCTCATGTGTGTTCTCTCATGTGTGTTCTCTCATGTGTGTTCTCTCATGTGTGTTCTCTCATGTGTGTTCACTCATACCTTGCGCCACAGACACTTGCCACTGCGTCTTCGCAAATTCAAGACGCAAGAAAACATTCCAGCTTCTTTCGTGCAGAACAGAGTTTATCAGATGGAAATGCTTCCCTTCAGCAAAAGGACGACCACCTGCAAAGCTGTCATTTGGTGCAGGTTTGGGGGATTCACTCCCGGCGATCCAGAGGAAGGCCTCACCCAGCCGCTCCGCCGATGTCACAATTGCACCAAATCACCCAGATGACCCTCATCTCACACTTTCAAGACCGACAGAGCAACTAAGTCGACACAAAGAGTGAACCTTTTTGTTCTTGTTCGGACCTGAGTGCCTCTCTTCTCCCGCTGTCTCTGTCTGTCTGTCTCTCCCTGTCTCTCCCTCTTCTTGACTCGTTGAGTTTCAAAGTTAGACTTCGCCCCCACCCTCCCCTGATCGCACCCGTGGATCCACGCACCTCCTCCGCAAATGGCGTCGCATCACGAGGGAGACAGTCTCTTTCAACCCAAGACTAATGGCCGGCGGCGGCGCACGGAAAGCTCCGAAAATTGAACCTCGGGGAACGCAAAGCCTTCCTGTCTGGGCGGCGACACGCGACATGGCGGAGCAGGGACTTCAAGCCAGACAACAGAACTTCAACATTCACGTCGGACCCTGAATTTTGCTCCTCAGCCGCATTGACTTTGGACACCGTCTGTTGAGCTGCATGAAAAGCAGCGAAAGCCACGAATTTGCAGCTTCAGCTGGTTACAACACGTTGGGCTCAAAGTCCCTGTTCTGTCGCTGAGTGTATGGAGCGTTACGTACCTTCACACGCGATGAAGAACTCCCGAGTCGACTGCTTCTCAATCAATCTGGTGTCACCACGGGAACTGCGGGAATCTGAAAACAGAGAGAGATTGAAATATTTCATGTCACAGGAAGAGGCTGTGTGCTCAGAAACAAATTTCTGAAACAAATTGTTGTCGAGGACTCATGCCTCCAGCACTGTGAGGGTCGGATTCGAGGAGCCGACCCAAGGGCGGACCTTGGAAGACAACTCCAGGCGAGAGTTTTCTGGAACGAGTGAAGGGGTTGGGGACTTGGACTCTGCCCCATTCCAATCCCTCCAGAAAGGTGGTCTTTTCAACTTGACTTTGGGGGTTCGACCCTCAACAGAATCCTGTGTCTGTCTCTGGATTTTACAGCCGAAGTCTTACTTTGACGTGACAACAAGCCTGGCTGGGAGATTCCTTGGTCTACAACAAACTACTGCCTGAGGTCCAGCGTCAGCGTCCCTGTGCACGTCTCTGGGAGTCTGGGTCGCTGTCACCACCGCTTTCAACAAGGTGGATCCAGAAGGCCCTGGGAGCAGCTCCTCCGAGGGCCCGGGTCCCTGACCAGGATCCGCCTCTGCGGCGTCTCGCCCCAGCATCTCAGCCTCGGATCGCCTCCACAGGAAGACGGCTGGCGAAAGCCTTCAATGGACGCTTCCATGTCAATTACGTCATTCATTAGGCGCGTTTCTCGCCTGGTTCCCGCTGCCGGGGCCGCGGGGACACGGAGGGTGAAATCATGCGACTCCTGATTAGGATCATCACAACAGTTTGTGTGGCAACTCGCAGCTTCAATCAAATCACTTGAATTCACAGCAGGAGGAAGGAAGCAGCGGCGGGGGCCGTGTCGCTGTTCTCAAGCGGATCCCGTGACTCCGGAAAGAAAAAAATTCTCGTCTTCCATGCGAATCGGAGTCACTCCCCTTCAGGCTTGGATCTGAGTCAAAAACGGATCAGTCTTTTTTCCTGCCCCACGAAAATCCCGTCCCACGGTCGTCGTGTCCCGATCGTGAGCCCTCATGGTCCGTCCCACCCCGTGCCTATCTCCTGGACCACTCCTCCCGCCACGATCAGGTTCGGCCCGTTAGCTAATGACGAAACACCAGGACCTGCCCTGCCCTTGTCTGCTTCTCCCAAACCCCAGCGTCGGGTCCGTTCCTGGATCAGCTGGAGGGAGAGCGGGTGTCTGTGGTGAATGTCTAAAATAGACCCGTGGTGAGGTGAAGCCCAAAAAGGCCGCGGTTCCAAACCATTTTCAGGTAGAATTTCACATGTGCCAATCAGCTGACACTATTTGGGCGGATCAGGGCCCACCATGTCAGGAATTATGGACGTCAAAAAGGGAAACCAGGGCCTGCAAATTTGGGGTTTCACTTCACTCGTGTCTGGGGGGACAAGGCTTGGACCCAGACAGTTGTATCAATTGCGCAACTCGAGGCCACACCCTTCGAGCAGCTGTACGAGACATGGCAAACACACAGGGACAATTGTTGACTGGGCGAGTCATTGGGTCACGTTCCGGGTGAGCCACAGAGCAGGTCACCACGCCCAAAATGCTTCATTTCTCACTTGCTGGACGATGCTTCAAACAGCAGAAAGAACGAGTTGAAGAACCTTTGTCTCGTGGGACTGTGAAGCGCATTACCCTGTGGGCTGATTACAGTCGAGAAATGACTTATCTTTCCGCGCCAGAGACTTCGTGTTTCGAAGCTGAATTGGGTCTTGTTGTTCAGACAAGTTGATTAGCAGTGCAGCCATAGGGCAGAAACTCGATCCTGTGTGGCGTGGAGACTGCTGTCTCCTCACAGCCTGTGGGCGGGAAAACTTCTCCAAGAGTTTTTCAACGGATTCAGAGGCCAATATCACGACCACTGAAACAGGAAAAAACGCGCCATGTTCAAACAATTTATGATTGGAGTGGTTCCCTCTCCAGGTTCTGGCTCCATCAGGACGCGGTTCGAGCCCCAGAGCACATTCTGTGGGGTTCGACAAACGGAAGCGCAACCTGCACGTCCACAATTCTGTTTGTATTTCAATGTTTCCAAAGTCAAAATGGCCTTCTTTCCAACGGTCGACCCCCTTGACCAAATCCTGGATCCTTTGCCTCCCCATCCCCCAAACCCTGCATACACTGGGGGCGGGGACTCCGGTTTCGTGTGATGGTCTGTCTGGATGGAGGGAGGCACTTTGCGGAGGTGTGCGGAGAATCCGAGTCTGTGCACCTCCTCAACACAAGACTTCAAAGACGGAGAACAGCTTCAGGGAAACGCACTGACAAGTCCCTCGGGGTTTTGTCTCGGCAGATGTGGCGGAGGACGCTCTCCAAAGCGAGGCTCGTCCGAGAAGTTTCCGTTTGCGTTTGATGCGAAATGAAGATGCGAAACAAGGAATTTCCATCTCGCACCTGAAGGATCACCACAAGTGTGTTCGTAATTCCACTTGTCACAGAACGTGCATATCTGCAAACCCAAATTTGTGCACCAGCTGTATAGTGCTGCTTTGCTTTTGCCTATTTTACTCGAAAATGAAGAAGACACCGGAAGAGGAAAGCTTGCGTCTAGAACTTCCTGTACAGCACTCAGGATTGTGGTGCACATGTGCGTGACCGACAGCGCTGCGTTTGCAGAAGAAGTCGCCAGTGGACCTCGTTCCTGTGATGTTGGGTTTCTTCCATCCAAGAGGCTTGGAGGCCAGTTGAGGCTGCTTATTCCCCACCTCAACCCCGACGCAACATATTTTCTCTCCTCGTGTTGAAATTTCCAGGTTGAACAGAGGGCAAACTTCCTTCGTGCTTGGTCCACCAGAGTTTGTCAGTGTTCCTGTTTGCTTCTGCTGGCATCAAGTGAGGGTGCCAAACATTTGGAAGCTCCCCCTCGCAGAAGACAGGCCACGGCCCTGCAGCAAAACTCAGAAACATCTGGACAGCAATGCGAAGGAAAATAAACGCCAATGGAACAGCGCCCAGACTCCTCCATTAGGTGATATGAGCGCTGCCTCCGCACCTCCTCCACCGCGCATGCTCCACTTGGCGCAGGCTCCCACTTGACATCCATCCAAACGCAGCGCTGCCGCCAATCAGCGTTCACTCAGAGAGAATGGCCAGACTGAGAGCCCGTCCCATTGCTTTTGTTCCCTCGGGCGGATCCAGGGGGTGTGGACTCCAAGTGACCCTCACACTACTACCACCACAAGATGTTTCGCCAAAGAGACTTTTGCCAAAACGTTGGAAAGTGGAAATTGCCCCCAGGGGGTCGCCCCCTTGGCTGAATCCTGGCCCCTCCCCTGCTGAGAGCTCGGCTGATTGCCTTGATCCCACTGTAATTACATTCATATTTCTGCGGCTTTTGGGCCCCGTACCTGCAGCTGAATGCCGGTCAGATTTTCTAAAGAACATGGGCCCTCGCCTCATGACCAAGGCTCAATACACTGAGTCCTCAAAACGCATTTTTCATGTTCTGTCAATCAAGGTAATCAAGGAAGCAATGGAGGAGTTTGACATGACACTGCCTGGAAAAGTCGATGAACAGTCTGGAATTTGGCTCTAATGGGTCTTTTATGGATGAAAAACAGCGTTTGCTTTTGAGTGTTTTGGCAGCAGTCGATTGCGCACGATTCGGGGATCAAACGGCGCGCCGCGCGCGGTGAATGCGACGCCGCCTCCTCCTGCTGCTCGTTTATTCCTCCCTGACAAATCGACGCCTTTCAGCAGGAGTTTCAGGGGGAAGGATCCAACATTTAGTGGGGCGTGTTGAACCCTTGGAACACAAATTCAACTTTGAACACGTGCAAAACAAGGGCGAAGCGGTAATTTTTCTGCTCACGAGTCAGGATGGGCCTTGGTCCCTTACTCATTCCGCGAACAGAAATCACGCAAATGTTGAAGGGAGGAGTGTTCGTGTGATCTTGGTTCCAAGGGGTGAGATTGTGCGTCGTCTTCGAGGAACCAAGAAAGGGTGTGAGAGTGCGGGTCTTGTGAATTTTCGATTGAGAATCTGGTGTGTTCGAAGCGGACCATCGTCAACGCGGTTCATTGATACAGGGTTTGGAGAGCGACTCCCTCCGCAAATGCAGCCAGGACCCTGTTCAGACCCTTTGCGTGAGGAGTTCCACTGTTTTCTAAAGGACAGGAACAAAACCTCTTTGGTTGTTTTTGAATTGAATCTGCTTCTATGATGAATTGAAGGAAAAACTCTTTGAAATTGCAGAAGTGCTTGAAGCGAGGAGAAGAACAGTATTCCACAATGTGTCTTTGTCAGCTACTCAGCTGATTTCGCCAGACACACGCGTAGAAACTGGAGTCTCGCCTTCAGTGTCATAATGAAATGAGAAAAGTGAAACTGCGATCATTTCATGAAGGTTCTTCAACTCATAACAAAGGGTTGAATCCAGGAACCAATGGGGCCACTCGGCCAAGTTCAGCACCTGTGGACTGTAGATCCACGACTCCAGTGTTCCTCAAGCACCATGGAGAGAGTTCCTGTGGAGAAGGACTAATTCAGGGGGCCAGAGGAGCTCGGCCCGAATTCTGGATCTGGTGGAGAAAGCCTTTGCGAGGTTGCGTCACCACGGCAGGCAGAGCCCGGTGTCGTTCACGAGTCAGAAGCCGCACAGCGCACTGCGCGGCGTCATCATCAGACTTGTGCAGAACCTGACCTTGTTGCCCTGATGCATCAACATTTCATTTCCAATTACTCTGCTTCGCGCAGAGACACTTCCACAATTCCCCATTCCAGGGGCGCACCCAGGACCTGGTTCCCCCCAGAACGGGGAGGGGTCTCTCAACATGCAGCAAGGAAGTTTTGACGCAAAGAGCTCCCACAAAACCATGACTCTTTTTCGTCAGGCGACAGCCCAAGACCCTCGGGAGCCCTGGATCCGCCCCAGTATTTCTCTCTGCGTCACCTTCAAGGTGCACGAGGCGCAATTTACTCTGAGGGGAATTTCCTTGGGGTGGAGCTGTTCATCTATGGCCTGAAATCAGGACAATTTCAACACTGCCAGCAATGCCAAAAATCCCCGCTTCAAAACAACGCGCCCAGCGCTCGGTGAGTTGTGAGCGGAGCGGGTCGGTTCCTCTGCGGTGCGCTGCGCCCACAGACGGAGCGCATCTGCCGGGGCTGCGCTGCGCTGCGCTGCCAGTCAGACGCGGCGCTGCAGCGCGAGCGGAAACAGACGGCGCGCGGCTGCCGGAGGGGAGCAAGCGGCGCCTGCAGCTCACCAGAAGGAGAGGCCCTGCAGACAGCAGCGTCCGCCGCACGCACCCACCACCCCAAACTCCTCTCTCTACATCACCAACCCCGAACCCAGCAAAAAACTGAAAAACGAAAAACCTCCTTTTCGTGGGCACGTTGTTTACGGAGATGGATGGTGGAGTGTTGGCGGGTGGTGCTTCCGGTGGAACGGAATCTCCCGTCAGAGGGAGCGGAACCGCTCCATCTGGGTCCGGGTCTGGGAGGCCGTGCAGGCCGGGTGCGGTGGGCGGTGGGCGTTGCGTCCTCACAAATCTGTCGTGAGTTCAGACATCTCAACCCCGAAGGTAAAAACCACATTTCTGCAGTTTGAGCTGATTTTCCACGTTCTGTACACAGCGCTGAGTGCACTGGCCCGACCAGGGACACACTGCACACACTGCTCGTGCATCTTTCAGGTGACATTCTCTGTGTGTACTGCGTCCTCCACTGACTTGTGCAGAGAGGACTCAACGTGTTGGTCACCCAACGTATTTGCGACGCATCCTGCGCGGCGCACGTCGGGGTGTTTGCTTGGTTTCTTTCTGCAGGAGGACACGAGCACTACGCTTTTCGTCGAGCTTTTTCATTTGAACCCAGCCAGTCCAAAAACTTGCCCAATTATGTGCAATTTGAAAGATAATTACAGATCAACACTCATTAGTGTGTCCCACTTTTGATTCTGGTTGGGAAAATTGGACGAAAGCGAACAGACTTCAATACGAGAGCGGGTTGGGTCCGGGCGGGGCCCGGTGTACATGTCGCCCACAGGATCCCCGGGCCTCGCAGCGCGACATGATTCCACGGGAGCGCCGGCCTCGGCCAGGGAAAGGCAATTAAGATCTGATTAATCTTTAATGAGTATGGACAATCAGAGCCGGCGCCGAATCCACCCACACCAACGGTAGATGTGGAGTCTGATCAGAAGGGAGTCGCGCTACAGCAGCGGCAGCTCCAGGGTCTGGTGAGGAGGAAGACCCGCCCTGCCTGTGTGAGATTTGGGGCTGGCTCCAGAGGACGGCCCGCGCGCCAATAGCGGAGGAGGTCAGTTACATCAGCAGTGGGTCAGCATTCTAATCCATAGAGCGAGAGAGAGAGAGACAGAGAGAGAGAGAGAGAGATGCAGGGTCCTTTTCACATCTTTCATTGTCCACTTGAACGTTTTCGTGGACTCCCTGCAGAACGTGAAAGTCACCTGGATGGACATCCGAACCAGTGGAAGGCATTTCGGATGCCCTTTGTCGAAACATTTCACAAGCAACACAAGGAGGAGAGTGAGGGAAGCTTCCCGCTGAGATTCAAAAGGTTTGAAAAGGGGTCTGGAGACCTGAAGATTGATCACAGCACACTTACCTGTCTCAGTGAGGTCACTCAAGCAGGTCCACTACGCTTTTCCAGCTATTGAAAGAAGGTTTTGGAGCAAACCAAGTCCAAGTCCACAGTTTCTCTCGTCTCAACACGCGCACGCGAGACCAGGAGTCAGCCGCACGCACGTCCGTCGTGTTGTTCAGTGTTCACTGCGCACACCTCGCGAGGCGCTCTTGTTGTGTCAATGTTCGCCGGTGGGCCTCGCCTCGCCGCTGGGTCGCACCTGCTCACTTCTCCGTACGCACATCTGCGCCGCAGCGACGCCCGTCCTCCCGCGCTGACTGCAGCCGCCGGTGAGTGAGCGAGGTGTTGTCTCGAGCTGCTACTCAGTGCGCCTCCGTGATTAGTGAAACTACTTCCATCAACAGCGCAGAGGAAATTGTTTGAGCGGAGCGCTGATGTGTGTGAACACGTCGCGCCGGGCGCTGCTCCTCTCTCCGCCTCGCTCCTCCCGTGGAAATGTCTCGAGGTACCCAGAGCCTGGTGTGTGTGACGATGACGCCCGCACCCAGCGCTGTGAGCTCCGTGCGTGCCTCCTCCAAGACCCGCTTCTCTTGCCTTTGCTTTTCTCAAGGAAAACCTTGTTTCACACGTGTTTCAGCCACGTGCAAATTTTAGCTCTGTGCTTTGAATATCAGTCGTGAATTTTCTCAGTTGAAATGGAAATGTTGGCAGTTGGTCAGCAGGCTTTGACTCACTCGCTTCTCGCTCTCTGCGCGTCGTGAGACGAAGGAAGGACTTGGATCCGAGGCTCGCGTCGCGTCCCGAGCGTCTGTCTACGTCCGCCCGTCCCATTGGCTGGAGCCTCGGTACCGCGGTGTGTGAAGCTGCTGCGCAGTCATACGCTTTGCCGCCGTTCATCAAGAAAAGTCAGAAGCTGCTCCCAGATAGAAAGGGACTTCCGACGATTTTCCATCTGAAAGGAACTTTCTGGGACAACTCGATTTTGTTGACTATTGCGACGGCATTCTGAGGAGCTGAGCATCTTTGTGACCCTCATCAGACTCCATCTCACACTCCACGTGGTCAGTCGAGCGCAGAACAGCTGAGACGTGTTTCAAAAGTTCTTTTCTTCACCTCGACCAAAATGTCATCCGGTCATCTTGTCCCCGCCCACAACACATTGACTGGACGCCTGAAATATCGCACGTCTGCCGGAAGCGGTTAATTTGGGCGACGACAGCTATTCACGTGAATCAGTCCAGCGACAACAGGTCCCAGTGAGATAGATGAGCCTCATTTTTCTCCGAAATGTCCGTGGTTGTGATTGTGGTGGTGTCTGTTTTTGCTGACCTGTGTCCCGGTGGTCCAAGCTTCACAGGTGCACATGAAGGTGTGTGTGTGTGTGTGTGAGAGAGAGAGAGAGAGAGAGAGAGAGAGAGAGACAGACAGAGACAGAGACAGAGACAGAGACAGAGAGAAACAAACTGCAGAGAATCCTTTCAAATCCTTCTCGAGGGATACGGCACAACGACTGTCATCGTCACCCATATTCCAAGCTGACCTGTTGTGAAAAGCCATTTGTCACTCGGGTTCTCTCGCAGCAACCGACAACCTCGTGTGAATGTGGAGGAGAACTCATAGGAACCCGAGATCCAGGGGTGGGGTCCACCCCCGCAGGGACCCAGTAACGGATTCAGAGAAGAGGTCCAAACCCGAAGGGACCTCAGACTCAGATCAGGGGATGGGTCCAGCCCTACAGGAACCCAAAGATGATGGATCCAGAGTGTGGGGCTCACCCCGGGGAGATCCGGACCTGGCAACGAGAGTGAGGCCGGAGCCGCCTTGCCCCCAAACCACCCCACCACCACCAAAAAGATAAACACACAAGTTGCCCGTTGTTTGCTTGTTCCATGTCAGCCTTTTGACGGCACAATGATTCTCCCCAAGTACCAGGCGATCACATCAAATCCTGGATCCGCCCTTTACCAGCAGTGGCCGCCTTCGCAAAAACACAAGTTTCCATGTGGGGCCTGCGCCTCCACAACAAAGGCTCGGGCGAATCTCGGATGATCCCGGCGCTAATGCAGATAAGCGGCGCGGCTGAAACAGCGCACGGGAACAGAGGGGAGTCCTTTGCCTCGCAAAGTCCCTGTTGTTAACTCATGAATGCAAATGAATAGCTTGTTCCAGGCGCAGGTGGTTCTGTGCAGGAAACGCTGCGGCCTGGGTTTGCAGGGAGATTTGCGCGACTTGTGTCCAGGGGTGGATCCACCCTTGGCCTTGGAACCCTTTCTGACTTGAAGTCGGGTGCACCCCCCCCCCAATCTCATTCCTTCTGGCAATCTGGCAATTCAATGTTTCTCTCAAGTTGGACTTGGCATCTCCCTCCCTCCCCCTCCCTCCCTTCATTATCTCTCTCACTCTCTCCCCTCTCTCTCTTTCGCTGTCTCTGACCAAACCACAAGGCTCGACTGTCATGTTGCAACCGTTTCTTGAGCAAACCCACCCATGAATTGGGTCCCTGTGGTGTCTGGGACTCAGCACCACGCACGAAATCAATCCTCCTCTGTCGATTCATGAATTTAGATAGATAAATTTTGTCCCACCTTGGCCTGACACTGACACAATTCCAGACAGATAGATATGCAACTGATTCAGCGAGATAGAGGAGAGACTCAGTGCGGGAGGCCCCTTCGTCGTGCAGGATATCTCTTGTCACCTGACATCTCCGGCGGATCCTGGAGCTGGGTGGGGAGGAACGATCCGGTCCGTTGCTGAAGGGTGTGACCCGATTCTGTGGGTCCAGCCTCTGAGTCTGACCCAATGGGTCCGACCCAAGAGGACCCGATCTTTACTGGGTCAAACTCTTGCGGTGTGCATCCTTGAGTTCCTGGTGTAAGAGATACACAACCACTCCCTTTCCAATCTGAAAGTTTCGGAGACTGGGAGCCCGGCCCAAAGTGCCAGCCCTGCGGATCTCTCTCTGTTGCTTCGTTCAGTGAACGCCGGTTGCCTCACAAGTGACTTCCTGTTGGGCACTTGCTTGGAGCAGGGAGACAGACGCGTTCTCTTTCCGGTCGTTTTTGTGCAGTTTCCTCTGAAGCCTTTCTGCACTGGGGCCCAAGACGTCCACAAAACGTGGTGCAGGTGTAAAAACTTTGTGGGAACGTCCTCGTGGACGTGTAAGAACCGGGTCGACGACGTCCACGTCACGATTTTACGTGATTGAGCGCTCAGCGTCCAATGCAGTGCAGCAGGTATTGGTCACAGACCATGCAGCACCACTGAAATGTTGTTATGTTATCGAACCCTTTTACTCGAACCAGTTGGTTCTTGGTTCGATCCCACATGTTTGTACCCACTCTCCTATGAAGCTGTTCGAACACAGCTTCATGAGTATTTTGGCTTCCCCTTACTTGAGGTCAAGGCTTCTCACCTCAGAGCTGAGGCACGTGAAACTTCCAACAATAAATGACTAAATAGGTACCTATGAGACTGAGTCTAATGTGAATGGGTCAACGGAGACAGGCGAGATCAGCTCCTCTCTCCTGATGGTGAGCTGCGAATAGGCCAGGTCAGCCGATGGTTCAGGCGTGACGCTGACCCCGGGCAACCCAACATAACAATGCACATGTAGGCTCCAATATAGGGTCCAGGGAACCTGAATGCCTCCAACCCCACCCTAGAAACAAGAAGCAGTGCTCAAGGCAATTGCAGTGCAAAGTCCCTTGCCAGTAATGTCACCGATTCTTCCTTGTCCTCCTTGTCTTCCATGGGGGCGTTCCAG
>JAAUXT010095797.1_pt1:0-5000 | contig 39625 bp, 50 predicted proteins | sample 7278171 | NCBI WGS metagenome assembly JAAUXT01 (sample SAMN14350112, study PRJNA611818) | marine sediment metagenome | isolation source: surface marine sediment (1.8m) | place: French Polynesia: Moorea | collected 2018-08
ACATCAGGGTCACCATGTCGAATGAAGACTAAGTCGTGTTTCCAGTTGACTGTTGTTGTCTTTATTGATGGCTGGTGATGAACTGACAAGCGTGTCACAAATCCTGGTTTATATACTCAAATTGGTTGATGCATGAATGTTATAGAATATTCCAGATTGATATAGAATAATATGGTTGAATACGGATGGTTCGAGAATATGATGGAAATTTATCGAATATATTACATCCAATGTCAAACTTGCTGCAAGGACGCAGATTCACTGAACACGAAACGGACACGAAACTCACTGAACGGAGCATTCCTTCCTTCAACATCATATCCAGCAGAATTTCCCTGAACAATTTCACGGTTTGGGACGTTTTGTTGCGCATTTTCTCTGTATCTCGGCAGCGATCTCTTCAGGGAAGTTTGCACCTGAGGTGAGGCTCAGGGTCGCGTCCACGTGGGGTGCGGCGTTCAAAACAAAGTCGTAAAATGTGCACCAAGAGGTGTGACAACTCGACACGTCAGTGCACATCAACTGAGCCTTTACTGCAGGAATGGAATGCGCAAGTGCTGTTTGCTTGTCCTTTTCTCAATTTGCCAAGGAACCAAACTTATCCTGGATGTAGATCTAGCGCAGTATGGTTTTTCTGCTAAGTTCATTGAGGACTGGATGACAGTGCTGGAGGTGAATTTAATTTTGAGCGCTGGGAGAGGGGGGCTGGATCCCCCTAGATCCCCTCTGCCTGGACCACGTACCTGTAGCCCGGCGTACTTGTGGTTGAGGTTGACGCAGTACTGGACGCAGAGTTCCTGGGTGGCGCCCAGGAGGATGGTGCGCACAGGCAGGTCCCGGCTACTGCTGTCGTCCTGGTAACAGCCCTGCAGCCGCACCTCCGCGTCGTCTGCAGGGGAACACGGCGTTGTCATGGTTACAACACACAAAAGCTCTACGCGAACAACTTGGCTTTGCAAATGTTGACCTGAACATGTCATTCGTTGGCGTGCTTAAAACACACCTTGAACTTTTCGTGGCTTGATCTGCTTCAGGTACATGTACAGGTATGTTATGTTGCACCTGGACGTGCATTGCAATCTGCTGGAACACGATGCCAGAGGCAAAGCACGCGTGCCCGCCGCGCGTGCAGCAAACGTGTACAGAGATACACACGTTGACGCCGACGCATACGGCGATGGGGCACGGCGCTTTGCTGAACCCCCCTATTTCCTCACCGCTGAGCCAGCGCCAGGACGAGACCGTCTCGCGTAGTCCGATCCAGGCCTGGGACACCTGCTGCTCCACCAGCAGCTCGGTGATGAGCGCCCGGTCTAGCGCGCCGGGCACCCGCGCGAGGGCGCCACCGTCGCGCGCGCACTGCGCCTGCGCGGCGTCCCACGTGCGCAGCTCCGGGTCCAACCAGAAGCAGACGTCTCCGGTGCCGCGAGGAGTCGACTTCTGACAGATGTCCGGAAGCGCTGAGGGGAGAGACAGGGAACTTTGTCAATCAACAGGATGATGAGCTGAGTGGAACCTGCACGATTGTCAGAGACAAAACTTTTTCTTGTGATTCAGGGGAGGGGCGGCCCCTGGCATCCCCTGGATCAACTGGAGAGTCCATTCAAATGTGCCTGTTTTGAGCGCTTGGGCCCAAGTGCATCTTGGATACCTGCGTGCACTTACACGAACAATTATTTTTGTTTTGTAAATATTTCAGAAAAACAACGCGGCCTGCTCGTTTTTGGTGCGACTTGGTGCAGATCGTGGGACAGTTGGGTCACGTGAGGGTTCAGTAAGTGGGATCCTCCAGAAGATGGGAGGCGTCTGTGTGTGTTCTGTGATCCATCATTGTCATCAGAGAAGACAGACACAAAGGTCATCCCAGGTCACATTTGCTCGTTGGAGGTGTTGTCACTCAGGTCAAGGTACACAAGCGACAAAACTCCAGTTCCGGGAGCAACCCAAACTGGCCCTGATCCAATTTCTAAAAAAATTCATAACTTGACCCCATTTTGGTACCTGATCTGACTGCATTGAGACAGAATTCAGGCGTTGCCATGGGGACGGGGTGCAGGAGGGTGTTGACGGGACGCGACCTGCAGTTTTCAGCTTTCCGCATTGGTGGCGCAAACTGCGGTTTCACACCCCATACACCAACCCAACCCACGTGGATCCAGAGTTGACCCACCCCTGGGGTCCACCTGCACGTCTTCCATCACCTGTTCCTCTTCCATCAGGTGCCGCTGTTTTACTCTTTGATATTTGACTCAGGGAGAAACCACCTTGGCCCAGGACACAAACCTCAGAGCGCACTTATTCATCACTGACACAGCAGAACGTCACCTGGCTCTCCGAGCTTCACGGACCCAGGAGATTGTATGGGAGATTACCTGCCTGACCCAACTCCGCGTGACCCGACGCCAGGCTGAGGCTTTTTCTCACACGGTGTGTTAGATGGTGCTCAGCGGGGGGGGGGGGAGGCTTGCTCCATGGGTGAGGAGCGGGTGAGTGAGTTCAGCCATCTAAAGCCCAGGGAAGGGCCCCAGGTCCCAGCACGTAGAGAATTGACTGGATCTTTTTGACTCTCGAAGAATTTTCCATTTTGGGAGTTGGACTTCACTTTCCTGACCCTTGACAAAAGATGTTCTTGCCCGAGTCGGACGCCAGGTCGAGTTCTGACATCCCAGTGATGGATCTGCTGTAGAAGTGAGCCTCAGGTGGAGTGATCAAAGTCGTGGAGACAATAACAACAGGAGGATGTGCAGCACAGGTTCAGTTCATATCCACAGTTCTGCTGAACTGCACAGCTGCTCGGAACCCGTGACTCCAGAGGTTCGGACAACAGCTGCTGGTTCACAATCTCGTCACGAGCAACATGCCTCCTGAACAGACCCCAACAAAGCAGAAAACGTCCCATAAACTAACTCGAGTGGCTGAGAGGTTCAGACTTGCATTATTCCACTCCGAATAGACTTTTGCTTGGGACGAGACACCATAACATGATGTGTCAAGTAAATCAAGCGCTGGAGTGCATGGGTTTAAACCATGGCAAGTTTGCTCGCTTTCATATGCGGAGAGATCGCCTCAGATAGCAGCCGTGGATCCAGCGGCAGATCCAGGGGTGATCCAGAGGTCAATCCAGAGGTGGATCTTGGGGTGGATCAAGGAGGATCCAGGACCAGATCTGTCTGTCTGTCTGTCTGTCTGTCTGTCTGTCTGTCTGTCTGTCTCTCTCGAAGACACACACACACGTACACACACACACACACACACACACACACACACACAGAGTTGCCCCAGACTCCTGACTGAAGACGGGACAAGTGCATCCAGGCCCCAGAATGATGGTGTGCGCGAGATACAGACTTCCACCAGTACGACTGCAATTGGGGCGTCGCATTTAGCAAAAAATTGACAACCTGAAATTACAGGTGCCACTTTCCGTTTCTGGACGATGTTCTTGGATCCTTTTTTGCTCGTGAATGGGATCTGAAGGAATCTAAGTTGGTTCTGGGGTTGTAGGTTTGTGGGCTGTTGGCCGCGGATCCAGGGTTTGATCTGGGGAGGGGGGGGGCGTTTCCAAATTGAAAAATTCGAGAAACAACAGAATTGTGTCTCCCCTCTCAACAGCTTGGTGGGGGAGGAAAGACAGTTGTTTTGTTGAGGGAATTGCAGGTGGGTGCTGAAAGGCCCCATTGCCATCCGCCCTGGAGCCTCAACCACAAGTGTGTGAGCGGCCCCCATATGCTTGTCTGAAAAAGTTTGTGCCCGCAACTTTTATTGCCAAAAATGGCGCAAAAGTAACTGCGTGAAATTGCAGAAAATGAATCTTGCGGCGAGTGAGCTGATTCTTTGATGTTGGATTTTTCTGTGGACCAGAGAAGGATCCAGGTTGGGATCCAGGAAGGCTCAGGAAAATGACCAAGACAGGAATGAATGTCATTGCAATCATCTGCGTCCAGATTTACCAGACTTTTTGGGGCGTGAGCGAAACACACGCACCCCACGTTTTCCTTGTTGTTTCAGAAGTTGTGCTCAACCCCAGCTCGGGCAAATCCTGGGTCCACTCCCAAGCACAATGCCGCATTGTTTTGGCAGTTTTGCACGCGCGGACAGACAGTTGAAATCACCACGTGAAATCATGTTCTCCACACAGCAGCGACAGGCGGTCCATGGCGCCCCCTGGTGGGCTGTTTCCCAACCGGAAGTTGGTCCGAGTGCAGAACGTTCTGTGAGTACGTTTTGAGCGTACTTCCTTGAATACACTGTGAAAAACGCTGTGCTGATCTAGATGATTTCTGACGTTGATTTTGCTTTGTTCTGAACAAAAATCGCTGCACTCAGCTCCGATCTTTTTTGTAGTTCTGTCTCCTGACCTCCTTTCCAGGTCGGAACAAACTGAAACAGGATCGGACCAATCGGAAAGCAACATTTTCCAGTTTGATGCAGTTGTTTTGAATCCTGAGGAAACAAGCGTTTTGACAGGGAAAGCGAAGTTTTCGCGGTTGTGTTTTGCGCAAAAAGAGCGCGCTCCTTACAACACCACGTTTCCGACCGCAGCATACACTTCTGAATCAAACACAACCAAAAGTATTTCTCGGTACGTTTCAGTACACAAGGCACAACCGCCAGCACGCTTCTAACCACAAACAGCGATTGCGGGGTTTCTCTTTTTACGTCACAACAATTGCAGTGCACCCAGACATATTTGGAGATTTTTTTCTTTTCTTTCATGTGAGCCACAAAAGGTTGTTTTGGTTGGTGCTGGTAGCGGTACAGTACATCACCTACGGAAGCCCGAAGCCTATCGGGTGATCTTTATTGGGCCTATCTCAGAGGAAATTACAAAAGGACGTGTTCGCTTCACGGAATGGGACTCTGTACCCGCGATGCTCACAGAACTGTCTCCCCAAGTTTTTTATTGTCACCCGAGAAAGGAATTTCGTCAGGTGTGGTTTTGGAGTTGTGCGTGTCTGTTTGCAGAAATCCACAAAAGCGCCGTATTCACCTGTGTGAAA
>JAAUXT010095797.1_pt1:10000-39625 | contig 39625 bp, 50 predicted proteins | sample 7278171 | NCBI WGS metagenome assembly JAAUXT01 (sample SAMN14350112, study PRJNA611818) | marine sediment metagenome | isolation source: surface marine sediment (1.8m) | place: French Polynesia: Moorea | collected 2018-08
GTTTTGCTGTCACCAAAATACTTCTGGCATGTGTTATCTTGTGTCAAATAATATAGTGGAGAACAAACCGTTCTGTTTCCAGAATCTTTCATTCTCTGGCACAAGTTTGTTGAACTTTCTTTTCCACAGACACAATGTTCCTCATCTGATGAATCAAATGGACAATCTACCTTTTCATCACAAAGAAATACACAGGAAACAGCTCCCCCTGCTTTACATTTGTAAATGTTACTTTCTACTGACAGGTTTCTTTTGTGTTCAGGAAGGACGAGAAAGCCTTCGGCTGCAGATTCGTAACTTGTGGAACGCAACTTCATATATTTTTGCTTGGTGATTCTGCACACTTTCCCTGAAGTGCAGTTTCTGTTGAATATGACTGGTGGTAATGTCTCTGAGACTGCGTGAACAAGAGAAGTTACAAGGGAAATTATTGCTGTCCAATTTGTTGGTTCGCAGAGATTTTTCTGCAATGTTCCATTGTGGGCCCAAAAGATAGCGTAGCATGCATTCCATTGCAGGAAGGCTTTGTCTGAACAAACTTGATGTTGCTGGACAAGTTCTCTGGTGATATTGTCCAGAACGTGGCGGATTCTGAGCATGTCACAGAAAACAAGGTGAAGCATTTTTACTTCACAGGGCACTGTGACCCAGTCTGGCTCAGCTAAATTTGTCAGCATCATCACAAAGCATTTGTGAGTGCTTTTGACATCAGGGTGAAGAGTTACTCCTGCTCTGGCTTTGATGCCTGTCACATTGGAACATTTTGAAAAGTTTAGTTTTATTGGATACTGCTTTGACTGTATGGATAGTCCTTCATATTCATCTCTTGTGATATGTGCTGATAGCATGCAGTCATAGGTGGCAGGTCTCTGTCCATATTGTGTGTTTGTGTATTGCTGGAAGGCTGCAGGACCTCCACTCTGCCACACTGGCTTTCCCTGTCCCAGAATAGAGCGACACTGGTATCAGCAGTATGACACAAGATGGCTGACATAGGGGAATCTGGCCAACATTGTCAACACTACAGGTACTGCGTGAAAGGCTGTGATTACTTTTGGGTGAATACCCAAGTTTTGGTGGGTCAAGGGAGTCGCAGCAACTTTCAACACCTCAAATTATGCGTCGTCTGGTGGGAGCAGTTTTGCTAAACAAAAGATCAAGTCAAAGACACGACCAAGGCCTCTTGTGGCCCTCTCTGAGTGTCCCAGAGAATCAAGCTGCTTCCTTGCCAACCTTGCTCTTGCTTTTAGACACCAGTTGACATAGGGATTGGGAAATACGAGGTCCACAAAAGTATCCGTTGTGGGGATCAAATGAACTGGAAATCATCTTCAAAATTCCTGGAAACAATTGTTGTGGCAGAGCTACTTTCCCCCCACAACATTCAGTTACAAACCTTTAATTTTTTTTCACAATATAAATTCCCAAAAAATTATTGACAAATTGTACCTTCCTTCAAGCTCTAACCATTTCACTAGTAAATTTCAAAATTTACCCCAAAACAAGGTTCTTTTGGATAAAGTACAGCTTGACACGAAAAGCAGACTCTTCCCCTTGCTTTTGTTCTTGGCCAACCTTCCAAATAACAAAAAAGAAACCCAACTACTTTCCTTACTTTGCAAAGGAGTTTTCACTTGTAATTTTATGAAAGAATCTCTGGCATAGAAAAGGACAAAATACAGGTAGTCTATTTCATACAACTTGTTTTTGGGCAGCAGAACGCAACTTTCAAACCATTTGATGGATACTTGTGAGATGGACCTCATACAACACACGACTCAGTGTTGAGGCAGACTGCCCAGCATACCTACCACCCTGGTTGTCCAGTACGAAGAGCTTGTGACATCAACAACGACGACAAACTCAGAATGCTGTCTCAAACTTACCCTCTCACTTTGGCTGTAGCTCAGCCCTATGTAGATGGCTTCCACAGGGGGCAGCACTTGAGACAAAGTCAAGAGGGAAATCAGCTCCTCCATGTCATCTTTGGTTGTAAAGTGTGGTAAGAAGCCTCCAACTTCAGCACACAGGTGAGAGGCATCTTTCCAGGAAATCTTTCTGGACTCTTTAACCCTTGTAGGGATGATTTGAGTTGTGTGATCAATGTGAACAATGTCTGATAAATTGGAGCTGTGTTCCACTGGAAATGTGAACATGTAAATCCCTTCCATGTTTGTCCCGTGAGTACGTGGGAAATTCAAACAATGGCGGTATGTGGTGCTTGTTACTGGGATGACACAGTCTTTTGGCTCTGTGGCAAAACCTGAAGAGAGTTCTTTGTGGTAGTCCATCCAGTACAGAGAGAAGGGAATGTGCTGCAAGCCGGTTATGTTTCGGAGTGTCAGTATGACTGTATCCATTTGGCCAGGAAGGGAGATACGTTTGATTGTTTCCCAATTGGACAGCTGTGCAGTGCTTTCCCAGTGCAGAATGTTGAAGAATGTGATTGTGGGCCAGCTAATCATCTGAAAGAATCAGACAATGTTCAGGCAAACTTGCTGTGTGTCACCAGAAAAGATCAAGGTCTGCTGCTGACCAGTCAGGATGCGGTGACAAACACACAGAAGACAATTCTGCAAAAGCGCCACAAACCAAACGGTGCAAAGAAACTCACCACAGAGGACAAACTGAGCCTCAGTTTGATACGACAAGCGAACAAGTGGTCAACCTCCCAGGGTTTGTGCTGTGTGATGTTGACGTGTAGAAAAACTTGATTCTCAGCTGTGGTGTCCCGATTTTCACTTTGCCTCAAGTACAATAGGATGTCCTTCTGACCCACGGTGTACTGAAGCTCGCGGAAATGCTTGTTCTCGTATCGATGCAAGTTGAACTTTTTGCACGGAAATGGAAGCTCTGCGTCTCTTGAACCATTGTGTGAACAAGTTATTTGCTGAGCCTCCTCTTGTTTTGTTACAATATCTAACCAAGTGAGGGAGTGCTGCAACTGGGACAAATGTATGGTGAAGGTGTTTTGTAGGAATTGTATTTTCATTGAATAAGTAAAGTATCCCATATTGCACTTTGGCCCACTTCTGATAGGTTTGTTTGTCTGGCAGCCAGTCTCATTGCAGAACTTTTGTGCAACACCTGAAAACTGAATACAGTTCACAAATGCAGTGTACTGATGTTTATCAGTCAAATACTTGGGGAAAGTTCCAACGATATCATATTGTATTGCTTTGCCTGCATTGAAAAACAACTTGGAAGGAACAATATCAGTCTTGCATACATGACTTTTTCCTTCCAAGTACGAGTTTCCATTTGAAGAAACAAATTGGAGGACAGTGCATGAGTCTTTTTCAAAAGAGAATGACAAAGTGTGAGGTCTGGAATATTTTGAATTCCTTTGCAATCTTTCATGTGCTCTGAAGAGAAGATCTGACAGCTGAGCTACTTTCTTCAAATACTTGTGACAAGTCATCATGAAATACCCGTTTTCCAAAGTGCAAAATGCATCAAAGAAACAGTGATCAAACTGCACAGGTTTACATCTGGTTTGTGAAATATTAATTGTAACACTCATGTTGCAATGATGCTTGTACCAATACAAAATAGCAAGAACAGAAGAATTGAAAGAATAAAAATTTCTGTTGTACTTTGAAGAGCCTTCTTGGGGTTCACACAAAGTAGCACTTTCTTTGTAATCACCAACAAGATTTTCCGCAACCACGAATCCACCATAGCTGCAAGTGATACTTTTTTCACCTTCATGTGTGAGTCTGGTAACTGTAGTATTGACCTGAAAAGCAGGCTCTGTCCAAATATGAACAGCACAAACCTGCTCAGAACAGATATGTCTGGGCAAAGTGATGGCTTGAATCTGGTGAATACCAACACTGAGCATCACATTTATCAGCTTTGAAACAAAATCTAACTTTTTGCTTGGTGTAAATTGACCTGTGGTTTCTTTCTTCACTGTGCACTGAAAAGTGGAAGAAATGTACACATTTTGTCTTTTTTCTGAAACATTGCACGTGGTGTCAGGGCCGTCAAACACGGTCAGGGGGAGCCAAGAGGCGGCTGCTGCAATCAACACCGAAAATGCTTTGCGCACTTTTATGAAAAATATATAGATCCAAAAGTTTCTTTTCAAGCCAACAACAATGTCTTTATCTATTGTCAGTCTTCTTTGTTTGTACAGTTCTTCTATTTTTGTCACCTTTCTTATGGTTTTTGCCTTGTGTGTAGAAAATGTGTGAATCATGTTTGGATCAATGACTGAAAATAATGCATTCAGCTTGAAGTGTACATCTGTGAGAACGTGCAATATCATCTGGGCTCTGCTTTCTGAAAGAAAAAGCTGCAAAGATGAAACATGTCCACAAAACAAAAACTTGTCACTTGAGAAAACGGTCACATTTGCTTGACCACAATTTGGAGAAGAGAACAAGATGGTGTCAAAAGTGATGTTCAGTCTCAAACTTGAGTGCAGAGCAAAAGTCCAGACATAATGAACATCACTTATGTAGCAGGTGCCAGGGTAACCACAAATATCCCTCAAGGGTACCCATGCATTGCATGTCCATGAATATTTTGTCCTGTATTTGTAAACCAATGCAGGAGAACACATGTCAAGTATTGGGAACCTTCCTGTTGGCTTTATAATTAATTTTCCTCCTTGTTTGGTGTAAACAAAACCCCTCAGGGGGTTTCCTCTGTCTGGCAAAAGCCACCTGGCAAAGAAACAAAAACACACTTTTGACCAATAAGAAATCCTTGCACCAAGAGCAACTCAAGGAAATGAACAAAATGTGTCAATCAGAAGTTTTGAAAAATGGAGCACGACAGTTAACTGGGGAAAAATCCCACCGGGTGAAATTCACAGGAAAACTCCAACATTTGATTGGGGACCGTCACGTGATGTGATGAATCTGCCAAAAGCTCTTGTGTCATGCTTGACAACACCAACAAGAAAATCCTTGTTTCATCCCAAGACAATCTGTGTATCAGAAAATAATTTGTTCACCTTTTGTCTCTGTACTTCAGTCTGAAGGGGAAAAACACTTCTGCTTTGCAAGACAGATTTTTGAACTCTTCAGTCAAGTGGAGCATTTCTTTGTTGTATTCCAAAGCACTTTCCTGAGGATTTTTGACACTTGTATGAAGTACTCTAAACAAGTAGTTCCTTGTGAAGTGATGCCAAAATTTTGACAGAGTGTTCTTGAAATCATCAGTTTCAAACTGTTCTCTTTGTGAAGGATGTGAAGGAGCACCCGCCTTCACGTCAGAAATGCCCCTGGTATATTTTTCAAGAAGCAGGAACAACAAGAAGGTTTGTTGTGCAACATTTCTCATGGTTCAACTCCAAACATGTTCAGAGTTGTTTTTCAGAACCAAGTTGTCACACCAATGAATCTACTTGATACAAATAAACGGACAAAATGTGAATTTGTGCAAAACTAAAGCAACAATGGGAGTCAAAGAACAGGAGTCACAATGTGATCTGTTCAGGAGAAGGAGAACTTCCTGACAAATTGTAGTGGGACACCCATCTTGCCTCTTTGGTGCCAAGAACATTTTTTGTTTGCGTGCAAAACGACCTGGAAAGATTGTGCGCTGTTGTGTGCAAAGTTTGAGGTGTATCAGGATACTCAGAATGACCAGAGCAAAAATCTTCAACAGTTTCAATGACAGGAAATCACTTGGATGATGATCTACATTTGGGGATATGACAGCCGGGGGTTCTCTGCACGACTCAGTACGACCAGCCTGGCCGTGTCCATCGGAGAACAAGTTGCTTGTGAGCTCAATGAAGTCCACCACTGCAACTGTCCTGTAGCTATCGGCCTGAAATACGAGTAAGACCTTGCACACTGTCTGGCTGACACAAGTTTTTCACCACACCACAGGCTCTGAGTCCATGCACCTTGGCATCTCTGCTGCAGAAGAGAGACAGCTGGGGTAGATCCAGGGGCCACGGGCCCAGGATCCCATTTACCTCCAGAAACGTCAATTGACCCCCCCCCCGCTCAAAACTTTTTGTCCCTCTGAGAACAATCGTGGGTTGCATTGTTCCGCCATTGCAAGTTGGTGCGCAGACAGCGGAAAATCGCTTCGTGACTTACGCGCTATGGCCGTTTCATTCCTGACTCCCCCATAAAATGTTCAGCCCCGTCGCCAGTGGTGACATAAAATCCTTTTGAAAGTGAATTGTGTGTTTTCGTCTTTGCCAGTTCAAGGGAGTGAACCTGACCCCACAACACCCCATAAAAGTGTAGCAGCGTCAAGGCGAGACGCGAAGCCCAGAACGAAGCCCACAGAGTCTGACTGAACTCCTCCGGTTGTGTGTAAGATCCGAGCAATGGTTGCTATGAAAGGTGTGTGTGCGTGCATGCGTGTGTGCGTGTGTGTGCGCTTGATTACAACATGCGGTACATCTGACCTTGACACATCTGACCCTCACACGTCTGACAAATCTGACCTCAAACAGTCTGACCCCAACACACCTGACCTTTATGTACCTGACATTGACCCTGACTTGACCCTGACTTCTTGGACAGAATCCTCTGACCTCAACATGTGAACTCATCAAAGAAGACCATGTGCTGGGGCCAACTTCTGACCACAAACCAAAGACCAACGTCGGACCCTTGTCACCTGTCAGGTTTCTGGTCTACGAGCACCACCAGCAGATTCCAAAAGCCTTATTCTCCAACCTGACAAAACATCATTGAGGTGAAACGACAGGCAATTGCTCTCAACTCAATATTGCGAGTTTTTGCCTGAGGACGGGATCAGATTTTTTCCTACCGTCTGATCCCACACCTCGCGAACAAGGACGTCCTTTCACTGCTGAAGAGCCTCGCTGTTCTTCAAACACAGACGTCAAGTGAATGCTGGTGGAGATGTGGAGAGCGGACAAACGGGTCTCTATCTGTCGCTCCGAACCGGCCCGCGCGAGGTGAGAACACGAGTGAATTGCACAAGTTGTACAAACACGCTGAATGATTGTCACAACGCAACACTCACTTACCAGGGGTGGATTTAGGGTTTGGTGGGAGGGGCGGTGACGACAACCAAAGATTGGGTGTCAAATTCAGCGTTGAGATTTTTTTTGTCCATTTGGTTTCCAGATCAAGTTGTGTGTTTGGGGGGGGGGGGAGCTGCCGCACTGTTCCCCAGGATCTCGCCTCTGATGCTGCCCTGAAGTGTATAGTGTTTGTAAGTGGCTGTCCCCTGTGGCTGGATTATCAACTTTCTACCAGTCAAACCAGAGGCAATTTTCATCTTGCAATACGAGGATTTCGAGACCCACACCACAGGTTCGTATGGCCCGAGCAGCAACACAGCTGCACGAATGGGTCCGCGCAAAAATCTCGTGCAACAAAGTCCAACATGAAGAGTGGCTTTTTGTCAGCAACAGCTTCACCTGCCTCAGTCGGAGGTCAAGGATCCCTCATCCAACCCCTGAGAAACTGAACTATCCTGCCAAACTAATCTGGCCCCTCTTTCACTGTTGGACGTTTCTGCACAAAAATTCGAAACCAAGAATCAGCCTCCTTGGCCTATGGCCTTGATCACAGGCCCTGCACACACACACACACACACACACACACACACACACTCACACACTCTCTCGCTCACACATACACACACACTCACATGCTCTCTCTCACACACATACACACACACACTCCCTCTCTCTCTCACACACACAGACACATTCTCTCTCTCTCTCTCACACACACACACTCTCTCTCTCACACACACACACACTCTCTCTCACACACACACTCTCTCACACACAGGCACAAACACAACCCTGGATCCACACGAGATCCCATAACGGAACCAAACCCTGAACCAAACCCTGGAATCCAGTGAGCATCCCGGACATAGATCTTCTGTTGGAGACTGTTATCCCCACAAATGCTGCACCTTTACACGCAACGCGGCCCCACTGACACACTCCCGTGTCTCCCCCATACCTCACCTTCATGCACAGATTTATAGCGTCAATTTTCAAACAGCACCATAAAGAGCGAAGACACGACGCAAGTGCGCATCCCTGAAAGCGAACGTCTAAACGAGCCTGGACCCACATCGCAAATCTTGGATGCTCACGCAATGCTAAATCAGCGAGGCACCTGTGAAAAACTGACTCTACAGGTCTATTAGTTTTGGAACACGTCAAGCAGGAGATTTTGCTTGCATCTTGTTGATCGTTGCCTTGCAAACAGCCAAATGAAATTTCAGTTGTTGCTGAAATGTGAGACGACTTGGGTCGAGTTTTCTCCAGAGAACAAGGCGCAACCAGGTGTGTTTACATCATGGTTTCTTTGAGAGTCTACGATACACGATTCGACTTGTGTCAGAACCCGACACGCTAGTGTTGCCAACACGTTTGCTGCCATGGCAACTTTGCTGTCCTGACAACGCAAGGTTCCCAACCCCGCGCCCGCCATTCGAGCCGAGAAACCCTGTCCACGTTTGATGGCTGACGAAACTTGACTCCATGTGAAAACAGTTTCTCAATTAGAAACCCACAGATCTCAGCAAACTTTCGCACAGTTCAGTGTATAGCAGCACCACATGTGAACATCATTGACAAGGTTTTGTATGGAAACGTCACCGAATCAGGTGAAGTGTTTCTCACATTTTGTGAAGTTTTGGTGACAAAATAGAGCAAACGGTGGGAGATCAATTTCTGGGGCGTGGTCCAATCAGAAGGCCTGTTTCAAACTCGACGCGTGGCCCTTGTGCAAGGCAATGGACGCTGCGTCAAACTCCCAGAATCTCCATGGAAACTACGTTTGGGGAGATGAACCGAGGTTCACAGCGGGGACAATGGGGATACAGGGGCCTGCAGGTCATTGGAGAAGTCACGCAAAACAAAGCCCATTTGTTTCTCAAAATTCAGTTATGTCACCCCCCAAAATAACATTTATTTTTGGAAGACCATCCTGTGGCACCTGCTGCTGCCAAACTCGTGTCTGTTCTGTTTTCACAGTGCAAAATAGCATGTCGCTGGATCCCCACACAAATGCGGGCCACTTCTTTAGAAATACACACAAAATGCACATCGTGGTGCGAGGTCAACTGAGAAAAGATCAAAACTCGGAGCGATGCGGTCTGTTCACACTCCGCCGCTTCTCTCCCTGTATGTTCTGTACAAAATAGTGTCAGCATAGGGGAAATTTATGCCTTACTTCCTTCACTGAGCGTCAACTTTGTTTGACCAGGCATCCATGAACTGGACAATCTTCGTGCAAACAATCGCGCCGCTGTTGCTAAGGAATGGTAATCACGGGAAATTGGGATCTGCACGCACGTTGGGGATTGGTCTCTGATCCCGTGGTGACGTTCGTGCATGCCAGGGAACGCAGGGGTGTATCTAGAGGGTGGGGACACGCCAGTGAACGCAGGGGTGTATCCAGGGGGTGGGGACACGCCAGTGAACGCAGGGGTGTATCCAGAGGGTGGGGACACGCCAGTGAACTCAGGGGTGTATCCAGAGGGTGGGGACACGCCAGTGAACTCAGGGGTGTATCCAGAGGGTGGGGACACGTCAGTGAACGGAGGGGTGTATCCAGGGGGTGGGGACACGCCAGGGCACGCAGGGATGTATCCAGGGGGTTTGAGTAGGGAAGACACGTGAGGGTGTATCCGGGGGTTGGCGGCAGGGGCATGCCCCTGACTCCTCTGGTCAGAACTCTTACCTTGCCCCTTCGCCTGGAAAAGCGTGCCCCATGTTCTTGTTGAAGGTTGGGTGGCGCCCTGTGTCCTTGGCCCACTTTGAGATCCGCCCCCTGATTGGTGCATACCAGTGTCCGATCATCGGCGATCGCGTCACGCTGCATGCTCGACACACGGTCCCTTGTCAATCACAATTCTGTGTCCAGCCTCAATTCCCCTTCAAACCTTCCGCACGATCATGCTCGCGGGCCAGTACCCTGCTTTGAAGCTTTCATGTCCCACCAAAAGCACCCTTCCCTTTGGACAAAACAGGACCACAAGAAAAGTTCGTGTTTGGGGTTGATGTTAGCTCTCCCAGTCCAGAGGGTTTTCTCTCAGTGGGGGAGGCCGACATGAACAGGTGTGTGCCAAGACGGGAGTTCAGCATGCATGCGCACCTGTTGTTGGTTGTACCGCAACAATGCATTCCTCTCAGTCTCAAATTGCTGTGAATTACACGTTTTACTTGAAAGAGACCAGAATTGTCAAATCAGATGCCAAGAGAAACTACGTTTTGAACTTATGGCCGCAGAAACGCGGTGGTGACAGATTTTGAGAGCGTCAGGGATGGGTTCGTCCAGCACTGTGCATGGGCTCTCCAGCTGGTGCGAGAGGAAACGGGCGAGGGGGGCGGTGGGATTTCTGGCCCACCAGACCCCCATCCCCCAGAAACGTTTTTCTTTTTCCTTGTGCTGTTTGTCTTGGAGGTGAAGCTTGACTCTGCTTCTCAGTGTCGAAGCCCTGCCTGGTGCAATGAAATGAGGAGACACACGAGCTTCCACAGACATGGGCGCCTGGCCATTTCAGATCCAACCAATAATGGCCAGAACCTTGTTCAAAGTTTTGGCCATTTCAGGTGCGACTTGATGTGGCCAGACACCCGTGTCTTTTGCCTATTTCACAACACCAGTGAGGACTCTCCCCTCCCCCGCGCGGTCCCCAGCGCGACCTGCACGAAGTGCTGACCAAGATGCAATGGAACGAGGGCAACCCTTCAGCTCTTGTGTGACTCCATGTGATTTGAATTTCTCTGATGCTGACATGGCCAAACAAAAGCTTGGAATTTTTAGAACGTTCATTGTCAGGGGATAAGACGTTGAAGAACAAGTTGCAGAGATGTTCCTCATGAGCGCTTTTCCCCACTGCCTGGAGCTTCGCCCTGTGGCGGTGTGAATCAACGCATTCAATGCTAGGATTTCCACGTTTCTGTGTAGTCTGAGAAACACCTGTGTGCTCCCATGTTGTCTGTAAAATTCCAATTTCATCATTGGCAGAGTGAAATTAAATTTGTGTACATCTATGAAATTCTGAAAAAATATTTGTTCTTCTTTGAAATGCAACTGAGGAATTTGCTGCAGGTGCAGCTCTTTGTCTACAAGATTTGTTCTCGGATTTTGACCCCATTAATGTGGTGAGGATTTCGCATTGAACCTTTCTTCCCCAGGATTCCAAATTTCAAATTTGTGGAGTTAATTCAAAGAAGCTCGTTTCAATCTATTCAAGCGTGTGCAATTTCGCCAATGTCCAACCTATAAATTACCTACGTCCAAAGTTTGCTGGTATTGAAGAGTTTGCTGAACAGCGGATTGAATGGGTCAAGAACTGGGAAATGTTCCTGGCAACAATGCTCTGATTTTCCTTCGGGGAAAAAGGCGAAATTTACGTCTCTGAAACGTGACCCACGAACTCCTGTGAACCACGAGTCACTACAGCGGACCAAGGGCAAAACTGAGATTTTGGGAATCAAGGAAAACTTTGTCGGAGGGGCAGACAGACAGACAGACAGACAGACAGACAGAGCTCTTGTTGGAGAAATACAGACACATTCACGCAGAGACACAGTGCATTGAGACACTGCAAACATGACCTGTAGCAAGACACAGAGAGAGAGAGAGAGAGAGAGAGAGAGAGAGAGAGAGAGAGAGAGAGAGAGAGAGGAAAGGAGGGAGAAAAAGCAAACAGAACAGAGACATTAAGGAGCACGAATGTCTATTCCGTTTGAGATTTGCCGTCAGGAAACTTTCTTCTGATGGATCTGTGACTGGTGAAGGAGGGCCCGACCTGGGCACAAACTAATTTTCGGGGGGTCAGTGGCACAGGGGTTCCTTGGACTCGACAGAGCAACACACCAAGCACTCGTTGCACGTCGCGTGCGCTTCTGCTTTCGCCGTCTCCATCACGCAACTTGTAAATTAAGACTTTCCCAACTTGAACCTGACACATTAGTGCACATTAAGCTTCACAATACGTTTTTACGCATGTCTTCACCAAAGGCCCCTGTCGGGTGCCAAATGCAACATTTGCATGACGCGCAGGAAATCAGAGTGAACAGGTCTCCGTTCCAACAATTCTCTCACTAAATTCCCGCGTCCAGTGCAACGTTGTGTCTCTGCGGGCAACTCGCTTCCAAAGTGCGCAAATCAATGGAAGATTTCAGAACGAAAAGAACTTCACTGTGTTTGGCCGACACGCAGACGCAATTGTAAGGTCAATTTTGGTTCAAATCAATCAATGATTCAGTCAGATCAAGAACAAAACAGCGGCCTGGGTTCAATCTCAAAATTTTCTGACAGTTTTGGTTTCTGCTCTTTGAGTACATCACGTCTTCGCAAAACTGAACCCCATCCCCCAGACAAACGACTCCAGGGTCGGGCGACAAGCCTCGTGCACTCTGCTCCAGACCCGCGCCCCTCGGTCCCCGGGGCCTGGACACCCCAATTTGGCACAGGAAGCCTGCAGGGCAGGGCGCCCCGCGCGAGCACCCATCGCCAAATAGCTCCAGCAACCTGAGAACCTGCTGAACACACAGGGGATGAACCTTGCACCGTTATAGGTCGCACAACCAATTATATTTATCACCAGAGCAAAGCTGATTGTCTGTGCTGTTGTCCACACGCGTGAAGAGCAGCGTGTGAAGATGGTACAGTTGGGCCCGGAGATACTGTGTCCAGACAGTTCAGCCAACAAGCTAAAAATTACGGCTTCAAAGGAAATGTGCAGAGAATGCCACTGTTGTGTTGATTGGCCCTCAAAGTGCGTACTCAGTGATGGATTCCCCCAACTCATTGGGTGAAGCAAGTCAAATGAACAACTGGAACCACTTGGCAGCAGCAACGTGAACTGAACGTCTCTGACTCCAGATGAAGAGAAGAATTTAAGGCAGAACAACGCTGTTCCCTTCTCTGCCTGATACATGGTGAGCGGGGGGGGGGCGTGGGAGGTGCCCCACAAACCCCTTCGAATCCGCACAAATAAGGGCTGCAGATGCGATCTGTTCTGCGCATTGTGCAGTCTGTTCGGGTGGTGTGTCCCTCCTGACAATCTTTTGTCACCCCCTCTGACTGCAGTACTGGATCCGCCAGAGTCACAACCAATATTTTCAGACCATTTTGGCACCTGCTGCACCGCATTGCAAAATGTGCCTTCAAGTCAACCAAAAACTTTGTGAAAACGGTGCGCTTGCCAAACACCTGTAATTCTCAAGGAATCCTGCGGAGAAAATACAACATTTTCATGCGCCGCTATTTGTTTGAAAACAGGTTGTCAAGGCGCGAAGCGTTGTCAAGATACAGACTATTGTTACATCAAAGTAAACGCACCCGTCGCACGCGGGTGCGACCCGGTTCCCAGGGGTTCGAGGTCACATGTTGCACAAGGGTGGTGAGGCCTGTGAACATGCATGCGCACAGACATGCGTGCACGCAAGGTTTCCATTCCCTGTACAGACCCCGTTACGAGCAAAACCCTTCATTATTCCAGACATTTGCTCTGCTCAACATGAGCTGACATGGTTTTTTTCTGCTGGAAAAAATGTTGAGAATTTGAGCAGAATTGTCTTTGATACGCAGTGGTTTGCGCGACGTTTCATTCTGTTCCTGTTTGTGGGTGCGTCCAGGGTGTGGACGAGGGGGCGATCTCGCGGGTGTTGTGGTGGTGACCCTACTTTCCTACTTCTTGATAAAAAAATTGCGAAATGGAGACCTTCCATGAGGACACAAACTTCGGTTTATCACTGGTATATTTAGCTTTTTTGTCACTTGTTTTACTCACGTTTGCCCTCAGACCAAAATTTTCAAAATTTTCACGCAATTTTTTTAGGGATCTGGGCCCCCTTGAACGCCCCCCCTGACTCCACCCCTGGCAGCACACATTTTCTGCGGCATGCAAGAGTTCAGATGAGGACTCGGGCTTCAAGGACCCACGAGGACAAATGCTCAGCATCAGTTTCAATCATTGGACGCCTTATCTGGAGGCCGCATCACAGTGTCGGCGTTCTGCGTGTTTGGCAAAGGTGTTGCCTCGCGACTCTGGGGTGTGACCACAGATGCGTGATGTGAGTCCAATGATGGGGAATTGGATATGATAGGGAAATGATGGCAATGGCATGCGACGTATGAGTGTGTATGCCTCTGGGTACGCCACCGAGTTCTGCAGTGATATGCGAGTCCAGTCGAATCAGAAGAGAAGTCGAGTTGAGCAGAATTGAACAAAGCAGGACAGTGTGTCTCCCCTTTGTCGCTTGTATTCGCCACGACTTTGTTTCCAGCAGCGTGTGTTTGTGTCTGTGTCCACGTGTGTGTGTGTAGTTGTGTGTGTGTGTGTGTGTGTGTGTGGTTGTGTGAGAGAGAGAGAGAGAGAGAGAGAGAGAGAGAGAGAGAGAGAGAGAGAGAGAGAGAAATAGAGGTAGAGGTTGTGCGCGCATGCGTACGTGTGGGTGCAGGTTCTCATCAAATCCTGCAATCTTAGTTCGCTGCTTTTATCCCACTTAATCACAGCTCAATGCTGAAGGCAACAGGAACAAGCGTCTTGGGTTCAATACAGCGAGACGCGGAGACATCAGGTCCTGACGCTGAACCCGACCTTGGAGACACAGTTGGTATGTGCACCTCTGATGTACTGTCTCGTGAAGCAACGTCTGGTGAAAATATGTGAAGAATTTTGAGATTTTGATATTCTTCTCTTTCTTGGTATTTTTCCCGTCGGCGAATGTGCTCAGTAATTCCAACCCATTCACCACAAATTCCACAAAGTTATGATCAAATAGCCGCGAAATGCCAGAGTTTCTCGGTTCGGCACGCAGTCCGTGTACTGAAGCATACTCACGTGTACTCGCATACCGGCAGCAGGGCCCTGAGGAAAAAGAAGTCAAGTGAATTTCACTGACTTGTTTGACAAACATTTCTGAAAGCTGATGACAATAGAAATACTTGGGATGCTCCTCCGCGGAAGAAAAAGTTGTCAGTCGTTCTAGTTCACTTTTTTCTTCCAATGAGAACTGGTTTAATGGCCGCCAATGGGCACAAGTGTTGGGTGTCACTGGCTGATGCGAGGGATCGCTGTCAAACTGTTGAGTTCAGGCCTGGTTCACGAGGGATGCGTCATGCGCTGTGTCCCTGCACAAGTGGGGCTGGAAGCGGATTGGGTGACACGCGGTCGTTTTCTGGACGCCGACGACAACGCTGGACGCGTCATGCGGTGCATCACCACATGTAAGTCAGGCCTGTTTCACTCTGCACGCGTCGTGCGTTGTGTCTCGGTTCACGTCAGGCCTGGTTCTCACCTGACGCGTCAGAGATTCCGTCCCTGCAGAGACAGACCCAACGCATTACACTGGGAGAAAACTCGTATCTCAGAGTCAAGAAAGGCACAATACAAATCTCTCGCTTTTTCCATTGGAGTCATCATCACAAAAGACACGAACAGGCGTGTAGTGCACACACGGAATGCATTCTCACCAAACCTACAAAAGACACAGATACGAATGAAGCCTGTCGTCGGGCCATGCTGAACCATCGTGACTTCAGCCCAGAGATCCCAGTGCGAGATGTAGCTCAGAAACCAGAAACAGGTCAGGCGAGAACGCTTGGACACCTCCAGCGGATCCAGGGTGAGGCTCAGAAGGAGGGAACCTCGCCTTCAAAAGGGAAACAGACAAAACATGGACAATTTGGACTTTTGTCGGGCTTTGGGGGGCCTGGATCCAAGGGGACCCACCCACTGGGATTTCTCTTCAGGTTGACAAGATAAATTTACCCCCATTTTTGCGCTCTCAGGTGCTTTTTGATCAGTCACTTGAAAACAACTTTTCGCCATCGAGTCGTGTTCCGAACCCGACGTTTGTTTCCGTCTGACTCATATGACCCAGATTTCTCTTCCTGTGATGGTCGGCAAGTTGATTTGCAATGAGGACCATTGTGTGTATACCCGGCCCATACCACCCATGTTCCGTTCAGGAACCGGACGTCCACAAGTTCAAAGTTCTCTTCTTTTGTTGCGTGGCAACAATGGGGTGAAACTCCCTCTCGTCACTTGTCCTCGCGAGGGCACGTCCCTCCCCTGCCCTGGAAGGACCACCCAACCACCCGGCATCATGCACCGCAGATTCAGGCGAGCAGGCACCGACCGTTCATAGCAGGATACTCAGTGTAATATACTACATCTCCAACCCCCCGCCCCCTATCTCAAGCTTCCTTCACCGCTATCAGTCCAACACACGACAGGAAAAGTAAATTGGTTTTCATGGTCGGCTGGTTCTGAGGAGGAGGAGGGAGGGGGGGGGTTGTTTCAGTTCCTGGTTTCTGTTTCATGGAGCCTTCATCAGTAACATGGCCTCAATAGTGGCTGAAGAACACCACAGGGACAACAAAGTGTTTGGTCCTGGGCGAGGAGGGCTCGAAGCAAGGGTGGGCACTGGCAATTGAGTAACCCAGCATTGGTCCCACCCACCCGCCCCTTGCACAGTGCGTGGGGACGTGATGGGGCACAACGCGGCAGGCCGTGGGACATCTTCTCATGATAACAAAGTCCCGTGTTGCCTGTGGGGCAATTTTCACTTGTGTGTGTGTGTGTGTGTGTGTGTGTGTTTGTGTGTGTGTCTCTCTCTCTCTCTGTTTGTGTGTGTGTGTGCAAAAGTGTGCGTCTGTGCGTGTACGTCAGCTGTTCGAGTGATATTTGGCCAAAGTCTCCCATTTTCAGAAAGACCCTCACGTGGTCTCACACCAGTCTTCCTGTGAAATGGGAAATTGCTTCATGTGTTGAGTGGGAGGTTTGTGTGGGATCAGAGGTGACTGTGGCGATGTCTCCACGCAAGCGTCGTCAGGCTGAGTGAGGGGATGGGGGACGCGGGCTTCTGAATGGGCCGTCTCTGTTTCCCAATCTTCTCCCACAGTCAGAGCCTGTCCTTCGTCGGAAGCCAGTCACAGCGTGGCAGATCGCTCGCAGATCCAAATGTAAAGCCTTGTTTGACAACACTACACAGACTACAGCCCTAAATATTCTCTCTTTGGACAGGGCTTGATCATCTGAATAGAGGGTCTTGATTGTGCCCCAAGAGAGAGAGACAGAGACAGAGACACAGAGAGACGACAGACAGAGAAGAGCAGTGAGAGACAGGGAGGGGAGAAGAAGAGAAAAGAGGGACAGGAGAGGAGAGGAGAGAGAAAAAAGAGAAATAGAGGAGAGAGAGAGAGAGAGAGATAGAAGGAGAGAGGAAGGAGAGTGTGCTGAAGTCACGCAATCCCATTCGTGACGAACTCGACTCTAGATTCGTGCACTCACGAACCCCTCTCTTCTCCCTTCATTCCGTGCACTGTGTTCCTGCCCAGCGCGGAGGAAGCAGAAGCCACAGACGGTCTGCACCACAAGTGATGCCAATTTACTGCGAAAGGAAATGCCGAACGGAAGGCTTCGTGCAACTGGGGGTGTTTGGATTGAGGGGCAGGGGTGGATCCAGGGTCTGTCCAGGGGGCGACTTCTCTGGGGCCGATTCAAACTTTGAGCAAGAAAGAGGAGCTGGAACACAGACACGTCGCCAAAGAGCGCAATCGCCACTGGGTGCGATGACCAGTGTTGGTCGTGGTCAACCTGATCACTCCCGAGTTGTGGTCAGTGCTCTGGTGGACACTTGACCATGATCAGGGGTTGACCACTGCCACCCCCAATCTGCCAAAGTCTGTTATATACGCATGTGTGACAACAACAACAGCACCATGACAACCAACAATCCTGGTCACAAATCATCCCCGAAAGACACTCTGTGATCAGGAAATCACCGTTACAGAGAAGGACGTGCCTGTGTACAAATTTACATGCATGTGGGGAAAATATTTTGCCCCTGCGGCAGTGTACTTTGGTACGTCGGGTTGGGAGGGAGCCCCCAGGCCCCCTGAGCCCGCCCCTCGTCTGAACTGCGCATGTGCGGGGGGATCAGATGATGTTTGATTTCGCAGAAGCAAACTTCTCATTCAAAGCGAGAGATTGCTTTGAACCAAGATTCAAAAGATTTATGGAACAAAGGAAAGCTTCCTTTTGTCAAAGGCAAGAAGCCGAATACACTCTCCTTTTGTGCTCAAATCATAAACTGAGACTCTTAAGAGTCTGGAAATTGAAATTTGTTGCAGCATAAACCAACCCAGCCCGGCCAGGACAACAGTGACTGGGAAAGTTTTGCGCCTAAAAAAAACCTGACACCAATTGAGCGAAATTGCGGATCTGCAGGGACAAAAAGTTTTCTCAGTCGCCCAAAACGTGCATCACTTCGTGTTTTTGTCTGAGAAGCCAGAGAAACAATGTTCACAGCATCGCAAATAAACTGCGCAAGACTCTCCGAGACCAGACGCCTGAATCTATACTCCACGCCTTTGTGACTTTCCACACCAACTGTCAATATGGAGCTTGTCAGATACAAATGGCGGCTGCGAAAAAGGCTGAAAGGAAAACCATATGAAGAGCACTCAAACAGAGAAAAAAAGTTGAAGTTCTCTCGAGGAACAAGACGGGGACAAATGAGTTCGGCGGTGTTGTCGCTTCCTCCACAGACAATACTGAATCAGGAGCCAGCAAACTGGTAAACAACCGTGGTGCGCGTTTCAACACTTTCACCGGGTGGTCGGCCTGACTGACGTTTGCTGCTCCATCGGAACAGAGCAAAACCATTGCATTTGTTGTTGTGCGTGTGTGTGTTGGGTATGCGTGCTGGCGTGATTTTGTTTTTCGTGTGGAAAATGCAGTGGCGTTTTTGGGTCCAGTCAGTACCGAATTGTTCTTTTTATCAAAGTTTGTCTTGGCCTGAAAAAAGTTTCCCTTCATGAAAGTTGACTTGACTTTTGCAAGCAGTTTTTCACGTAATTGGTGAGACATGTGTTGTTTTTGGCCACACAGAGGGAATGTTTCTGCGTCTTCCTTTTGACATTTGAGACGCTGGGCGTTTTGTGCTACTGTGTTTGTTTACGTCAGAAGCGACGTGAGTTTTTGTCAGCGAGTTATTGTTTGATCCACAGGCCTTTTGTGTGAAAATAAATGGACCGACGTCTGCTGAAGCGACAACGCAATACTTCACTGCGCAGTGCACGTCTTCAAATTGCAAGTTAAAATTCTTGTAGTTCCACAATTTCTGGGCATTCGACAAGAATTTTGGAGTTCTTCCCAGAAACGAGCGAAGAAGCCTGTGGGAGGATTGAGTGTTTGGCACCACACAAACACGGTTTTGTTCCTGGCTTCTCGCATACTTGTGTGGGTTTTGGCGCTGCTGTTAGAACTTGTCGTAGTGACTTCAGGGTGCCTCCGGTGTTGTGGTTGGAGACCCTGGTACGCGTGGATCTTTTTGAAAGCAAACTGTCAAATTCTAAATTCTAACTTGGATCCTCTAAAGTAGTTTTCCCTGTCAGAATGAGATCTTGGTTTCATGCAAGTGCGACACACCAGTGCCCATGACAACGAATTAATTTCTTCTATACAGCCAAAATTGTGCCTGTTTCACACACGTTTCCCCTTTTTGCACTTTCTTTCTTCTCGCACTTTTTCACAGAGAATAAGTTTTGTCAATGATGCTCTATCTGTGATGCTTTTATTTTGCTTGTCGTCTTGTTTGCTAAGTTTAGCTCGTGGGTGCCAGGAGCAGCCAATTTTGCACCCCTCGACAATTTTTTTGCATCACAACACACATACCTACTTTTCAAGCATCCCCAGACAATGTACCAGCGAGGAAGGTAGAGAGGACTCGAAAAGCGCATTTATGTCATAAATTGAGTGCGCAAAAGGACCTCTATTCTGCTCTGACATGATTCCTCCTCAAAAGGAATGCATCTCTAAATGTGAAATGCAAACTTCACACTCCATTTTGATCATCCTGAACGTTGAGACGCACAGGAATGTTGTCAGTTCGTCAGGTTAATTCTCTTTGCATTTCGAGGTCACTTTGGAGTCGAAGGCGAAAACGCGGAGAAGTTTCATGCGCTTCTTTCAACGAATTTGTCCGAAAGCAAAGAACAAACGACTCCCGTGGCACACACGCACACGTGTGCACACACACACACACGCACACACACGCACAATACACACACGCGCCAGGGACGTCCAAAAGAAAGCGGATCCGTTCACAAACGCACACACACGCACTCAGACAATAGATGCAAGTTTCCGACGCCTGTATGCAATGGATTTGAAGTGATTATCCAGCGAGTAAATTCCCCAAATCTACCAATCAGCCAGGATCTCGACTGACAACCTCCCAGAGATGAACTCAAATATTTGACAAGCAAAGGGTTTTCTATTGTCGTGCAAAAAATTCAATTTGATGAGAAGCAAACAAAGTTGAAGTCATGCCAACCGTGTTCCCTGGGATACAAGTGCGAGTATCAATACACAATTGTGTAACATGGGATTTCGCTTGCTGTCAATGCCAGTGTTCCTTTGCCGTTTACACCCGTGGTGAAAAAGACACTTTTCTCACCCAAAAAATGATGTGCGTCTTGTGTGTGAGTGTGTCCACCATTGCTTCAATGGGTCTCAAAAACCAGAAAACAAAGGCAAATGTGTGTGTGTGTGTGTGTGTGTGTGTGTGGTGCGTCACAAACTTGGGTGTGACTTGCACACGGGTGAGTATGGTTCCTGTATTTTAGAACCCAAAACTGAACCCCTGGAGTTCCTCTTCCCCAACAGTGTCCTCTAGGGTCAATTTGTGGGCCCCGGCGTGACCTGACGAATTCACCCGAGCGTCTGGCCGGTCGAGGCCAGTGGTGACTCGCAGCCAGTGTCCATGACACTGACCGTTGTACATGGGTCTAATGGAGCAGCCCGGGGGCAACGGCTTGCGTTGCTGTTTGCTCAAGGAAAAACACAGCAACGGGTCAGACAGTGCCAATCAGACAACACATTCATCTTTCGTGTTGCGACAGGTTGCAGATTTGAGAACCAAGAAATGTGACGCAGGATTCTGGACACTGAAACTCCAGGGCTGCGAGTGTTGTCCAGATCGGGACACGGTAGAGACAGTCCCGTCCAGAAACAAATCACGAGCGGAAAATTCTCGGGCACCAGAAATTCCAAACCAAGAATCAGAGAGCCCGAACCCTCCGTCTCTTTCTCTGGAAGACTGAAGTAAACGCCGTTCCATTTGTTTCTGAAAGTCCAAGAAACCCAAGATCTCGGACGCAAATAGAATTACGTCTGGCCGCATTGCACATCCAAGTTCGCAATCTCTTCAAAACACTCCTGAAAACTGAAAGACGAGACTCACCGTTTGTTCGCGATGAAACGACCAGGACAAGGAAGAGAACAGGTCCAATCCAGAATCTCTCGCCGCAAGCCATGCTGGGTCTTTAAAACTCCACTGTCCACTCAAAATAAACCTCTGTATGAATCACTCAACCTGTGTGTTGGACATATATACCAGTCTGGCTCCTGGTGCACCCAAGTGTGCAGGACATGTGCGCTGCACAGGCACAAGAACTCAAGTGCCTGATTTGGGAACTATTTTTCAAGTTGAATTTCTTCCCTCAGTTGGGGCAGGAATACTGTTTCCGTGTGTCTGGTTTCTTCTTTTCTCCCATGCCTCAGATGAAGTTCAACAGGTGCAGTTGTTTGTTGATTTTTTTCGGAGATTTGATTTGCGAAGTATCGAGTGTGTGTGTCTGTGTGTGTGTGTGTGTGTGTGTGTGTGTGTGTGTGTGTGTGTGTGTGTGTGTAAGTGTGTGTGTGTCTGTGTGTGTGTGTGCGTGTACTAGAACTAAACATGGGATACATGTGAAACATCTGTTCTGTGATGGACCAGCAGATTCCGTGCACAACACATGTGCTGACGACAGATCCGAACCTTGTGTCAGACACAAGGAGAAGGTCTACTTCAGGGAAAAAATTACTGGGCTGGTTCCACATGTATCTCCACAACAGAATCAGGCAAAGAGCAGGAGGTAGACAAATCCAACAAGTACATACATGTGTCTCCCCGTGTGTGCACGTGTATGTGTTCGTGTGTTCTTCTTGGTGGTGATTTTAACTGCAAATGCAGTGTCTGGAGCTTGTGACACAGTGTCAAGATGGAGAAGAGAGCGCCATTCCCTGTCCTCAGGTCTGTGCAGGTTGAGTGACTTTCCTCACGCGCACTGAACAGTTGAGGACAACCTTCCGACGAGGACACAGCGCCGGGCAGGCTGCACATCCAATTGTGCGAAAGTTCATTTCGGGAGAAATGCTGACGCTCGATTTCACCCAATTTTCTCAAGCTCTTTTCAAGTCAGGTGGAATGAAACAATATTCTCAGTCCCTGTGCGAAAGGCGCAAACAGCAGTCTCCGCGCACAAGTCGCGACGTAACGACGAAACGTCAGGTTTTCTGACGTCACTTCGCTTCTTGGCAACCACCACTGATGTCTGGACGGGCGAGAGGAAAGCAGCCCGCCTTTTTCTTTTTTTGTCCAAATTCTGTGTCATGGATGTTTATCTCACTTTTAATTCATGCGTCACTTTTATAAACACAGGAATTATACTTTATTCTGTCAGAAAAACTTTGCAACAAACTCACCTACCCATTTTTTCGCGGGCATTTCCGTCTTATGTCTTCTTTTGGTCTTTGAGCATCATTTCTATTTTGCACCCTTTCGTTGACCCTTCTTTCGTGGCCTGGGAATTTCTTGCTTGTGCCGCCATAGTCGTGTGGGTGCTGTGTCTCATAGACCTGTGGCTGGCCTCAGCCCGGCATCTGGAGTTCCTGGACGCCTTCTCCCACCTGGAGCAGCGGATGTTTGGACTGGCGGTGGACTCGACGGCGGGTTTCCCCCACCCGGTGGAGTGGGACGGGCTGGCGGACAGGTTTGGGGAGGTCAGCGAACTCCTGAGGAGGGCCGTCCAGATTCACGACTCTGTAAGTTCTCTATTGCCCCGTCTACAAGAGGAATTTGAATGTTTGTTGACTGTGTCCCTTGATCCACGTGCAGGGCGGAGGTGCGTGCTGGTGGTGGGTGGGTGGGATTTGGATGGGTGGGTGGGGGTGGGGAGACGCCCCCCTGGTTCCCGAAAATAACATACACACGTACCTCCAAAGTTTACATTTTTGACATGCCACAAGTTTCGAAGTCCGGACCCCCCCCCCTTCCGTTGAGGGACCACACCCAACGACCCAACACTGGTTCCGCCCTCGCGCACTTCGTTTTCGTGCTTGAGCGTGGATTTGATCCTCATCCTGGTCCTGGATCTACGTACATCTCGGTCTTGATGAGAACCTGACTGGGTTGATCAGAACGACATGATGGGACGTGTCATCTTTCCCAACAGCCAATCAAAACTGTTGTCGCATTTCAGACACACGCTGTGAAATTTCTTTCAGCAAAAGGCAGTTTGTGTGTGCGTGTGTGTGTGCGTGCGTGTTGGTGTGCGTGCGTGTTCGGCTGTGGCAAACAAGCCACACATTTTTCTTCGCTGAGAAAAACAAGCCAAACGACACCTGGGTACCACCAGGGAAATTGTGTCCGAAACATTTCGAACACATTTTATTTTCTTCGGAACAGAGTCGGAACGTCTCTGTTTCCCTGGAAACGCTCGTCACGTTTGTTTGCAGCTGCAGCGGGAGGAGGCGGTGGAGTACGCGGGCCGGCTCAGGAACTACCTCCGTCAGTTCCGCAGGTTCAGGGCCCGATGGTGAGTCGCGACATCCGGTGTGTGTGTGTGTGTGTGTGTGTGTGTGTGTGTGTGTGTGCGTGCGTGCGTGTGTGCGCGTGTGCGCGTGTGTGTGCGCGTACACGAGCGCGCAAGCCAGTGCTGCGCTGGGACACAACGCAAGACATGTTCAGTGCGCAACAGCTTTCAGTCCTTGGTATCTCCCAGTAAAACAAAGAGTTTGTTGAATTCAGACTTGGGGTTTGGATTTCCCCTTGCAGACAACTTGCGGATTCGGGCCCAATGTTCCTGACCCTCTCCCCATCAAGATAAATTTGCTCCCCGCCAATTTTGCCCTCAGGCGCACGCAGTACATGTATCGTGGAAAAGAGATTCCCCCAAAGCATTTGCAGGTGCTTCTGAAAGGAATTTTATTCTGTTTTGCAGGACGACGCTGCAGTTCGTGGGTCACCTTGGCAACCACTCGCGGATCGCGTCGCCACTGAGAGCTCGCGGAGCCTGAAGAGAGGGCGGGGTCGTGTGACAACGCGTCACCTGTCATCTTCTCGGAAGCTGGAACAAAACACAGGACAATTGTCCTCAGAGGAAATTAAAACCTGCTGTCATGTGTCAGGATCAAGCTGAATGAGTCTGAATTTGTCTGTGAAGGGAAATGACGCCAAAAGTCGTGACCTGAATGGTGAACTCAAGATGTCCTTTGATATATTCTTTCGAAGTGTGCCCTTGAGAGAGAACAACAAGAAATATAAACCCTTCTTGTATCCCGGCGGGGATGGGGGCGACCGAACGGACACATATGACCAAAGTCTTCCAGAAGAAAAGCCACGCTTGAATATTGTGCGAAACATGCGGGGCAAGAACAAAACTTTCCGAAGGTCCCACGATGTTCTTTGCCAAAGAAACACTCACACCCCCACCCCCACCCCAACCCACACCCACACCCACACCCCCACCCCCACCCACACCCACACCCACCTTTTGAAACAACAGACAATATGGCACGAACTCAGAGAAATCAGCAGTGGTGACTGTCCCACACATTGACAAAAAAAATCCTGCACTGCCACGGCTGATTGTTTTCGTTTGAAAAGAAAACAAAACGAAATGCTCAATGTTTATTATTAATCTCTTGAACCCCTTCCCCACCCAGCCCAATTCAGGATCCACTGGGGTGGTTTGGTTTTTCAAAACGCGGAGAGAATCGACAGAGAGATGATCCGATTAAACAGTCCACGGGAGACAAAGAAGAGAACAGAAGACAATGGGATCAAGAAAGCAAAAATAACTTTCTTTCATGGCAATGACACTTCTGGAAACGAGGTTTCCTGCCCTGCCCTTCCTTTAGTTTCAAAAGAATTGTTTGGATTTTTCTCGGGATAAAAAAAAAAACGCAGGATGAAGAACCTCAAACAGTCACTGGGCGTCGGCAGTGCGTGCCAAGAACTTTGGCGCGAAAATCGCAACGTCGAAACACAAGTTTCCCGCGTCATCGCGTCAACAACGTTTGTGACGTCATCAGTTCCCGCGCGACTGTTGCCCCGCAGCTGAGGTTACAACCACCGTGGGAGGGGTGCGAAGTGCAAACAAAAAGACAAAAGTGACAATTTTCACGCAACAACGATGGATCCGCATACATCTGTGGCTTTCAGTTGGTTCAAACTGGTCTGTGTGAACCGTCTACTGAACCACTGCTCAGGAGAATCGCATTCTCGGGTCTGCAGAGCGGCGCTCTTGTATCTCGGCTGCAGCTGCTGTCTCTCCCTTCTGAGCTGCACCCTTCTCGCCTTCAACCTGTTCCCCAATGTACTGGCCGCACTTTTGTGGCTTTTGAACGAGTTTGTGTCTGGGATTTGCTTCAACGTGAGCTTGTGCCTGATTCTGAGGGACAAGTGGGTGACGTGGAGGTGGTACCGGGCGGTGAGGAGGACCTTCCCCAAACTGCAGCAGACGGTGAACGTGGTGGCATCGGAACTGGCGCGCGGGAACTGCAGTCTGCGCAAAGGGACGGATCTCAACCAGCTCATGGAGAAGTTTTACTGCCAGCTTCGCATGGCGAGGCAAACCGGTCACCACGTGAGTCTCTTGTTCGGTTCTTTGTTCCGAGGCCGAGGTCCGTGGGTCGAGTGGCGAGGAAGGAAAGGATGCATTTTGGCGGGTGAACCTGCACGGAGGGTGTACTTAGCCTGCGGCACCGCTCACCTCTGACCCAGCCTTGGGAGCTGTTTACACATGTGAGGGGCAACTCCTGCCCAGGGTTTCGTCTCATTTAAATTCGGCACACGATTTTTTTTGTGAGAAATTTCTTCGTTTGTTCGCAACTTTTTCGTGCAAGCTCCAAGTGTGGGGAAATTCACACACACACACACACACACACACACACACACACACACACACCCTGGATCTGCACCTGCAGTTTCTGGATTCTAACTTCCGGTTGCAGTTCTCAGCAGAAGAGACAATGAAGTTCACCAAGACCCTGAAGTACTGCAGCAGGGTGCGAGAACGCTTCCGGGCCAAGATCATCATCTAGTACAGAAAAGAGACAAACAGACAAACAGAATCTCATCGTCCACTCACCTGACAGCTGCAGCTTTTTCAGCGGAAATCATCAGTGGCTGGAAAGCCTGTGAAACTTGGATATTTGGAACGAACGGTTCAATTTGATTTTCCAAATTGTGACTGGCACAAAAATATATTTTGAAGTAAAACGTCGTTGTTCAAGTCAGAAACTTAAAATAAAATACACAGAAGTAAAAATTGTGTTGTTTGTGACATCTTTGGTCGCTTTGACTCGCACTTTTGTTTTTGCGCTGCTCCGGTTTGGGAGACGTGTTTTGGACGCGGTGCGTCTTCAGAGACACAACGTGTGACGTGTGACGCACAAAAACGGCTTCAGTTGTTGCGCGTTTGGTCAACTGAGAAGTTCGAAAAATTGACAAGTCATTTTGGATCCATAATCTTTGAATGTTCAGTATTGTGCACACGCAAGCGAGAAAGTTTATGTTTTTATTGAGGAATTTATCCTCCACTTAGGCTGGAGTTCTGAGCGACAAAAATGTCTCGTAAAAGGAGCGACCAGTGAAGGTGGCAGCAAATTCTGAAGATAACGAGTCGGGTGCAAAAAGTGATAAAGTTGACGTTTTGATTGAGCTGCACCCAACAGAAAGAAGAAATGCGCAAAAGTTATTGTGGGATCTTGAATAGATCGAAGCCATTGTTGTTTGAACTGGGGCTGTGTCACAGTGAATGCGTCACGGGTAGCGACTGAATTGACCGATCCCAGCTATTTTACCTTGACAGTCTCCTTGTCAAATGAAGAGATTTGTGTCCGAGAAATGGATTGAGGGTGCAGAGTCCCAGTGCGTTGATTTTGTTGAAGCTGATTTCTACCGGTAAGAAAGACCTGCTGTGCAATTTTTGCATCGGTCCACAGCGTAATCAGTCTGCGAGAGCAACGGGACCTTCAGGTGCCAAGGATCCAGCAGAAACCACACCGTGCATCAGCGCGATGTCAGATCGTGCTGTCTGATAAGGAACGGACGCTCCTATTGGTCCGGCGCAGGTGCATCAGGACCCATCCCCGGACTTCAGCCTCCCATTTCAGACTGTGCCTCAAAAACTAAACATCTCGAAAGAAAAATAGTCTTTAGTCAGGAATTAACTGACGTGATCAACTTGATTTCAGTCTGCGACTTCAACCTCTGAGGTAAGTTTCAGCAGCACAAAAGTTCGTGCAGATCTGCATGTTCGTCCTTCTTTCTTTTCTTTCTCTCCACCCTCCGTCCGCAGCGCCCAGTTGGGGCACAGGGCCTGGCCCTCCTCCTGGTTCCTGAAAATGAATCTGCAGCCCTCAGTTTTGCGTGGTTGTATCATTCGTTTGTGGGATCTTTGCACTTGTGACAATTCACAATGACCCTAGCAACACCAGTTGTTGTGGTGAGCTCTTGGAGATTCTCACTCATGAATAAAAGCACCTCGTACCACACGCGCAAAAGTTCTCCTGTCTGGGTGTTAAAATTTTCAAAGACCTGTTCGAGCATATGAGGTGCTCTCAAGATTTGTGTTCCTTTTTTGGCACGCGTGTGAAGCTGCAGAAAAGCAACAAGTCACACGGGGAAGTAAAATTCATCGCGGCTCAAGCTGCCTGTTGTTTAGGTTCAGAGTCGTGTTGTCTCTACCGAAAGGGCCACGTGCCACAGAATAAATTTCACCACGGCTGAAACCGCCTGTTCTGTACGCAGCGGGACGATGTTCGAGTTTGACCTGGAGAAACTGCACGCGACGTTCACCGCGCTCGACCGGGACGCGTCGGGGACGCTGCGCGAGGCGGAACTCACCGAGCTGCTCCGGAAACACGCGGAGAATGCCGAGCGCGCCGCGTTCGTCGCGAAGGTGCGTGTGTGCGTGTTGTGTGTGCCAGAGAGAGAGAGAGAGAGAGAGAGAGAGACAGACAGACAGACAGACAGACAGACAGACAGACAGACAGACAGACAGACAGAGACAGAGAGAGACAGAAAGAGACAGACAGACAGAGAGAGAGACAGAGACAGAGAGAAACAGAGGAAGAGGAAGAGCACAGTGAGAAAAACGAGTGGGAGGGGAGAGAGAGAGAGAGAGAGAGAGAGAGAGAGAGAGAGAGAGAGAGAGAGAGAGAGAGTGATTAGGAGTAGGGCAAATAATTCTTTGGCCCTTTGGGGGCCCAGCCCCAAGGCTCCCCAGAGTGGGTCGTGCTCATGCGGAGTTCGCCTTTTCTTTCAGCAAGTGTTCGAGCACGTCGGCTCCGACTCCATCAACTTCGACCAGTTCGTCAAGGCGATCGAGGGTCTGCAGCTGCACGCCTCGGCGCAATGAGGGAGAGGCGAGCGGGGGGGGGGGGGCGACGGGGAGGGGGGGGGGGTCAGGAAATGCTGCAGGAGATGGCAGGGACGCGCAGCAGAAATCAACCCGTCATGCATCCAGTGCAACGTCGCTATCTTTAGATATCAAAGACCTGACCATAAAAATAAAGCACTCATTATGTCGCGGCTTGATTTCTGCTAAATCTACAACGCATTTGTGAATTGTTGTGGCCATGAGCGCTGCGTACGACGCATCCACGTCGGACTGAAGCTACGCACCACTGAACAGTGGGAAGGAACACACGGATGTTTTTCTGTGGATTATTGGGACAAGGCGGATCCAGGGGTGGATCCAGGGGGTGGAGGCATGGGCGGGTCCAGAGGCAACTCTCAGGGATAATTGAAACATTCGGTTTGTGTCTTACATTGTTTGTGTCTGGACTTTTGTCTCCTCGGACGGATGAATCAGCAGCAGCGGCGGAGAGCCACGCACGAAGATGCGCGCGTCACAAAAAATTCTCACCAGAGGTGGTCGATCTTCACAGCACTTCCAAATGTCATTTCCACATGTACAAAGAGAGAAATAAACGCACATAAAACACCAAAACACAACTGTTATTGCTTCCTTCTCAATCCAAAACAAGCAAAAAGTTTTAAACTTGGAACCCCTCCACAATCCCCTGTTCCTGCGAGTGCCTGCACACAAAGACTTCTCTCAGGTTGAGCATTGATCTACTGATGGAATGGCAGTACTAACGTCGTAATGGAACCGTGTTGGTCATAAATCTGACGGCGATCACCTCTGCGAGCTCGCCTACACTCCCAATCACTCGGGGATCAATCAGATCAAACAGTCGAGATCGATATTTGTACCACGTGATTCCCGCCTCTAAACTCTGTGCGGTGCGTGAAACGTTTGCGCAACAGACGTCCAGTGTCACAAAATCATTGACCATGGGCGGACACAACATTTTGCTTGGCTCCTGCAAAGCGCGGGTGCAGACGTGTGGTTTGATGCGAGCGCCCCCTGCCGCACCGATCCACGAAAATCTCCCCTGGCAGTGCTTTTGGGAGGGAGGCGCCCCCTTCTTTCTTCCCCTGTTTTATCAGCGCCGGTGTAACAGGACCAGACAACGACCAGGACCAGACAACGACCACACCATTTGGTCGTTGTGTGGTCCTGAAATTTCAGGACCAGACAACGACCACCTAGGACTGGACAA
>JAAUXT010070648.1_pt1 | contig 39611 bp, 49 predicted proteins | sample 7278171 | NCBI WGS metagenome assembly JAAUXT01 (sample SAMN14350112, study PRJNA611818) | marine sediment metagenome | isolation source: surface marine sediment (1.8m) | place: French Polynesia: Moorea | collected 2018-08
ACCTTGAATTGTTCCAGTGAATCTTGTAAAAACTAACTTGTGATATACATGCAGAAAAATTAAAAGTTTACATTTTCATGCTTGCAATTGTTTTTTGAGAAACATAACACTTGCACACATTCTTCGACACACACAAGTGCTGTCCTGCGCATGTACGCTGCGCGCGGCTGATTCCACTTGAAAGTCTAGTTTTCATCGCGGCAGAATTCACTTCGCCGGGACGGAGTCGGCAACCGTCTGGTGCGGATTCATCAATGGAGCGATTCAGTCGGGCGTCAGAGCTGCGAATGAGGTGGGATTTTCTGTGCTTCGACACAACAGTCATTGCTTTCAGATGAGTCACAACATGTCGTTCTCTGTGGGTCGTTGTCCTGTGATTGGCCGCGCAGTACAAGTCCGTTTTCGACCGATATGCCCAATGAAACACCCCGTCATCGCAACAGGTGCTGTACAACCTGCGTCCAGGGTCCGTGAGTCCAGACGAGCTCCGAGATACGAGTTATGCCGCGGAGCCAGAGGTGCACTTCAAGGCGCAGGTGCGTGGTCACGGTGTGTACAGATACACCGTGGGCATCGGACTCTTCTGTGTGCTGCTGGTCATCGCAAAAAAGACGTACTTCAGAATGCTCGTCGCATAAGTCTCAACAAGTTTTGGGTGATATTTTCACAGATTTGATTTTGTGATGTGCAATGAAACTTCTGTTGAAGTTCGCGGTTTGAATGATATTTCGATGTACTGGTGAAATTCACTTGGCAACAAACTTCGACAAGAACTTTGTACAACGTTTTTCATGTGGTTTGTGCAGGTTTCAAACCTGTAAAGGAGCATTGCAAATGTAAGTACCGGTAACTTGCAGAGCAATTTATATTGTAAGAAAGGGTCGAAATGTTGCAGAAGAGTGATTCGCTTGTGTTTTTGACTTCGCCTGTGATAGAAGAGAAATTGAAGCAGCTTTGCAGATTGGGGTTGGGAACTGTGGCAGGGCTGAGTCACACCCGAGTTTCCCACATGTGAAACAGTCGGATGCTTTTGGTCTGCAGAAAGATGCTAAATTCGGGTTTGACTGGGCCTCGCATCACATCACCGCGGTAGTTTTTAACTTGAGCACCGATCACTTTCACAGACAAAGCCGACAAATGTGGGCTGCTGCTAGCACATTGAGCAGAATAGATTTTGTGAAAACGCAGTCGTTATGTCCCGATATGTGTCAAATTTGTGCAGACAAACAATCAATCATGTCACAGTTGACGACCGGTAATGTCACGCAGAAAAAAAAAAATGATTCGCAAATTGCGCAAGTTTATCAGTGTCTTGGTTTCTAACCGGTGTGTGCAGTTGTCAAATTTTTGCAGCCACCAATTGGGAAAGACGGCCGCTCTCTACATGTGTGGAAAGACGGCCGCTCTCGACATAGTTCGTCTGCAAACAAGGATTGAAGGGGAGGGCGGCAGAAATATTTGCAACTTTTCCTTTGTTCCACCCCACCCCTCCCCTCCTGCCCAAGCAGACACCACAAGAAAAGTTGTGAACAATCAAAAGAATGAACTGTATTGCGGTAAATCGTTGCGATGCAGTTGGACGATTTTCAAGTGCAAAAATATTTCTTCTTGCACAACGAGTAAAGTTCATCTCCAGAAAGTTTTCAAGTGAGATTTCAGTTTATGTTGAGAGTTGTTCTGGCTTCAACCGTTCACCCATGCTTTTGAAGTTGCAAAAATAGACAATATGTGGACATTTCGGGTTTTTATTCATAAATTACTCACGACATCAAGGGCACGCTTTGTCGGACAAACTGCAAGCGAGAAAATTCCAAGGATTGAGATTCGATGCGTTTCGCTTTGAGTGAAGGAGAAGAGTCCTATTTACACAGGTGTAAAACGCTCGTTTGCCAGCAATGTTTTCAGTGCAGTGGTTTTATCAACGTGAACCCCACACGATCAGGAGAATACATCTCTCCGGCCTTGCAATGCCACTTTTCCATTGGAACAACTGACCGAAATCTGAGGCCCACACGAACAGTTTTGAAGAAAAACGTACGAACAAAACTGCCCTTCTCCCACAGGCGACTTCGAACAGAAATATCAAAACACGTCGCTCTAACACGTACAACTGTACAGAAATGACTCGGAGTTGGAATATGATCTGCGGTTCAGTGGACGACACGTGACATAGTTCAAAATTTTGATTTCGAACTGGTACAGTACCTCACGAGACAACCAAAATGGCACTAGCACCAGGTACGTCCCACTTTACAATACCTATAGCACCGTCCATCCACGTGAAACAACACGGAATAATATGTCTGACCAAATTGTTGACAACGTGCACTGGTTCTGACTCGAAGTAAGTGCAATCAGATCTTCGAGTACTGGAATTGATAAATCCGAAAATAAACACTCGACGCTGTCTGAAGCTTGGAAGGAACACTTTGTCGAGAAACTTTTGACAATGCCACTTCCTGACAAGAGATGTTTTGCTGGAAAAGAAAAGGCACAACAGGCAAACCCTTTCAGACGTCTCCCCAAAGCTTTGGGTGGGAATTTTAGGGTGCAAAATAGGCGACACGCTCCAATGTACAGCAAACAAAGCGAAAAACCGTGTCTCTTCCCTTGCGGTGCGGCCGGAATTTGCGAAGGTGGTGTACTGTTCCCCAGAAAACGAAATAATCTCAATTTTTGCAAACAAATCTACGTCATGGTAGAGTCTACATCTAGCATCTCGACTCGAAACAAGCTGTGCGGCGAGGAATCTGTATCGAGTGCTCAGTTGGTCTTGGACTTTGGCGCCTTGGCGTCCTCCTTCTTGAGGAGTCTCTTCACGTGCACAGACAGCTTCGACGTGAATTTCTGCAGGATTCCGTGCTTCCTCAGTCCAGGCACCAGGACCACAAACACAACTGAAAGTTTGAGATTAAAATGCAGATTTTCATGCGGAACACGAGCGCATCAGTTTTGCAAAGAAACCAGTGATTTCACCTCCAACGAGAATGGCGACTGTTTTACACATAGGAAGATCTGAATGAGCAGGATGTACGCACCGAGCAGATAGGTGAGCAGGAGGTTGTCGATGAGACTCCCGATCCAGGCCAACACGGCGAAGGCTCCCATCATGACCACCAGGTACTGTGTACAAAATTACGCAGTGAGCATCATCTGCTCGATTGCTGCAGAACACTTCATAAAACGAGTACGATTCTGCACAGGGACGTAAGAGACACAAGCAACAATACATACCGCCTTCGGTTTGTCTGCTTTGAGGTTTTGCAAGGCAGTGCATGCATTCTTTGAGTGTGTCTTCGCGTTCAGAAGTCGGGTGCAGATGGCTTCAAACTGTCTCTCCTGCAGCACGGTCCTGCATTCAAGCAACATTCGCAACAAATGTCAAAATGACTGAGGAACGAGGAGCTGAAAGTCTCGGCTGTAGTGATCTTTCTCGAACGCTGTTGACTGCTGCTTCAATTGTCAAAAGTGAACGAACACAAGCCTGATCGCAGCGAAGTGCTCAACACAACGGAAAGACAAAGTCGTACTCTCGTTTTCTCTTCGGGTATTAGTTGCGGTGTTCTTTGCTTGACGGATTTTGGAGTCGCACGTCGAATATCTGACAGTGTTGAAAAAGTTTGTCTGATCAAGCATTATGGAAGCAAAATGAATCCCTCACCAGTCAGACGAGCTGAACAACTGGCCTCGAAGCATTGGTACCAGGAAGTCCACGAAGCACACCGTCAAGCCGATCAGCGAAAATGTCGTCAGGACAGATGGTTCCAAGTACCAGATCATCCTGCCCGGTTGAAGAAAAACAGTGTTTTGTGATACAATTTCAACCCTTCTTATCAATTCACGAACGTATGAAACAAGATTGTCGACAGGACGGTGAAGTAAACGTGGATTCGGCTGCAAACTGACAGTTGAGTACTCACGCAAACAGCAAAGTGATCACTCCGACGAGGATGGCAGGGTAGTGAGTTTGTTCCCATTCTAAGACCTTGTTCAGTGGAAGAATGAATTCTCTGTATGGTTCCAGATCTTGCTTGAGTCTGGAAAGATCCGAATTCTGGAAAGAAACAGGCAAGTGGCTTGAGCAGAAGCCTGAAACGAACTGAAAAACCCGTCGAAGATGTCGTCGGCAAGAAACTTGAGTGGCGATGGCGGTGTGTGTTCCAATGAATCTTGTCAACTTCGCATTTCTGGTCGCCTGTTTGGTGGAATAATTTTTGAGGTTCCTGCTCGTGCAACATGCGGAGAAAAGGGCAGGAAGAACACGTTTGTGACTTTAATTTAATATTCATCTCGCAGCAACTGGGGCACCGCAGATCTTCCTTCGACTTGCAACTTGGCAACGCGATGCTGTGCAAACAGATCACTGTGAATGCGGACTACCGAAAGCCAGTTTACATTTCAAGTATCCACACATCAGTAACGTGTACCGGCAGATAGCTGTGGATTAGTCAGCTTCCGCATGTTCCTCTTGTTGAACCTGCACTGCAGCCAATACACATTACATCTCCCTGATCTAAATATAGCCCGACAGAATATATCACACATGCCAGTGAAAGCTTTCTTTTTCCTTTCTCTTTGAAAAATAAAACAACAGCCAAAGCGCCAAGCAGCATCAAAGGAGATTGCCGCAGGCCGAAAGAGAACACAAACTATTTTTATCGAAAGTGTTCGTCGACGGCCAAAATTCTTTTTACTTTTTGCGGGTCAGTCTCTGTCAAATTCAAACACCGAACGTTTTTGTGTTGTGACACAACTTGTTTTGCGAAGCCTACAGGAATTGGACCGAAGCCACTGACGACTTGTCGCCGGGTAAACAGAGGCGCATCGGCTTGCTGCCAGAATCTCCCACTCAATTGTTTTCCATCCTTGGCTACTGAACTTTGAATACGAGTCGACCGGTTCAACGGAAGCATGACAACTGTCATTTTGGTGTGAAAAATGTCCCACTGTTCTTCAAATTTACGTCTGCAACAGGCCCAGCTAGTGTGAATTGAATCAACCGACATGACGGACTCATTTGTGCGCCAAAAAACTGTCGTCCTTTCAAACGTCTGATCGAACTTTCCAGTTTGAATGTCACAATTGACAGGTCGAAATGACCTCAATGTATTTCATCAATTTTGTCGTATCATACACTCCAATGCCAACAACAGTTCTTCCAAGTACTTCGTGAAATTATGCACTGTTCTTTTCGCAATTTTGCGACCGACATCAAGTTGAATTTGCATTTTAACTGACCTGAGTAGACGAGACAGTGTCGACTTCAGCCATGTTGTCACGTGATGCGAGCGGCGCCACCTCGCGGCTTCAACTTTCATCTGTTGTCCGGAAATTTATCCTGTCTGACAGGTCAGTTGTGGCACAACAGTTTAACAAGAATAGGTCACACAAATTATTACCTATTTGTCTTTCGAACATATAGAGAACTTTAGAGAAATACCCAGGAACAAATGTGTGGTTTATTTCTGTATTCTCTGTGAGAACATTGTCGTGAAAGAAGGCCCGATCAAGCAGGACGGCAACCCAGTTTATTCCACCAACGTTTGAGAACTTTTATTTTTCGAAGAATATTCCAGTGGCTTGCTCACTGTGGTCAGGCTTGGGACTTTTCAGTTTCTGCTGCTTCATCAAACCTATATTTTGTGTTCGGAAATGTCCACGGTAAGTTCACTAATGAAACCAAAAGGCTGAAATCAGCAAATTCAAGAGCACTTAACTTGAAATTTTTGAATTGTTTGGACCTGACAGATCGCTTGATCAGCTGAGCAGAACTGGATCTGGACCTGCGCCCTCCATTTCTGGGCTGCAAACATTTGAAACAACAACAGATTTCGAAAGAATGCATGTTGATTGTACTTTCAACAGTATTGTAGTGTGGAAAGTGAAGCAAAAACAATTTTCCACAGCAACGCCTTGAATGGTGCCTTGACATTCCACATCTGAAGGTTGATCCTGATCCAGGTTCTTTATCCAGATTGTACTTTTGCTCCGGGTGCACTTACAATCCAGAATTGGTTCTGATCTTGAACTCAATTCGATCAAGGTCTTGATCTGCTGCCAGTGAAGACACACACCAGCCGAAAATCTCATTGGATTCACGATCCTGGTTGAAGTGCGCAAAATCACTTCAATCTGATGTCCCTGATTCTGTTTTGCAGAGCAATGTGGAGAATGTGTCGCCTCAGCTGATCCGGCAGGTGACAAAAGAACTGTCGGATCTGGTCAAGGAGTCTCCAGAAGGCATTCAAGTGTTCCCAAATGAGGAAGACATAACCGAAATCCAAGCCGCCATTGACGGACCAGGTCTGTGGATCTTCTCTGTGAAGAATGGAGGATGCCCACACCATGATTTTGTTTCATTTTAATTGTGCTCGTCACCAATATTTTCAAGTGTTTTGTTCGTTTTCAACAGCGGGAACGCCATACGCTGGAGGTCTGTTCCGTTTGAAGTTGGTCCTGGGCAAGACCTTTCCCGCAGAGCCGCCAAAAGCCTTCTTCCTCACCACTATCTTTCATCCAAATGTTGCAAAAAATGGAGAAATATGTGTGAATACTCTGAAGAAAGACTGGAAGTCATCACTGGGAATCAAACACGTTTTGTTGGTGAGTAATCACTCTCGTTGGTCTGTTTGATGATCTGAGGAGGGTTTCTTGCTGCGTTGTCAAACCATTGAGCTTTACTGCACTGCAAAAAATGAAGTGGGATGAAAACGGGCTGACAATTTTTCCTTGCAGATAATAAAATGCCTGTTGATCGTGCCGAACCCTGAGTCCGCGTTGAACGAGGAAGCGGGGAAATTGTTGCTTGAGCAATACGATGACTACTCCTCCCGAGCCAAGCTCTACACAGAAATCCACGCCAAACCTCAAAAGTGAGAGATGTCAAAAATATCGTGGGGTCCGTTTTTACCACCCACTAATTCATTCCGTTTGCTTTTTGTTGGTGAAAACAGTGTCGAAGAGTGTTCTTTGTGGTGAGGACAAACTTGTTTGTCATTGCTTTCTTCATTGTTGCAGAGCGCGGGAAACAGAAACTTCCATGGAAATGTGTTCAGAAGGTCCGATGGCGAAGAAGCACGCCACCGGCAAGAAAGTGGTGGACAAAAAGAAAAAAGACAAAAAGAAAACCCTGAAGCGATTATGATACAAATAGTGATACAATTGTACAGAAACGAATTGTGTTTCAGTTCTTGGGACTGCACTTTTATTCCGGCATTTGACAGAAGAGAATCTCTAGTCCAAGAGGTCAAACTGCCATTCTGTGTTTCTGTCCGATTTCGAATGCAGTTCCCAGAACCGCAACATGTATTTATGAATGTACATATTTGTAGAAATGCATTTCACAGTATTCATTTTGCAACTGTTCATTTCCAATTCATTTGACTGCTTTGCAACCCAGTTCATTCATTTGTTTCACGCTATTTGAACATTGTGTGCGGCACCGACTTCACAATGACGACTTACGAGCTGAATGTGTGGCGCTGAATCCCAATCTTCCAGTGTCCTGCCGCTGGACCCTGTTCCTCTTTCAAAAACTTCCAATTGTGTTTCAACTCTCGTCTGTCGGACTATCTTCCGTGTTCGAAGGTCTAAAGGTGTCGGAAATTGTTTCGTCCACTTCGAGTTTGGATGCAGAGCTGTCAGGATTCATCTTCATTCAAGGGGGTGCACAAGCACGTCCACTTGCTGACGATTCCCGCAGCGTTCATAAAACATTCCCAACCTGATAACTGAGGATGGCAAGCCATCGGAAGTTGGGTGCCTTGACGTACCAAGTCAACCGGATTGCACAAAACGGCAGGTGAAACTACACGCGTGTTCGTTCTGGTTTCTCGCTGCGCGATTATGACAGTGTGGTAGATGTGCGCAGCAACGACTTGTCTGGGCACAAAGAACTGAAGGTGAATAAATCGCCACAACAACAGGATTGCGTGTTTGTTTTATTGCCACACAAGAAAATGTACACAAAGATAATTTCCGAATTATCTGTTCACGACCGTTTTTTCTTCACAGACTAACATGAAATTCAAAACAAGGCGTCCGCGAATCGATCTTCTGTCTGTCGTGCCAAAGCCAAATCAGGCGTTAGCTGTTGGTTTGGAATGAACAGCGAACAAGAACCCTTCGCAGTGTTGACATGCGCGAGCCGGTAACTCGCACACTTGCAGTGAACTGCGCGTCTTGGTTCATCGTCAGTGCAAAGCTCACTGTTGAGTGCCAAGATATTCACAATGTAAAATGACGGCTCCAATGAGGTGAATCAGTTCTCGGGGTACATGGTCACACGATCTCAGGTCCGCAGACCATTTCCGGTTTATCTGGAAGAGCTGGAGCTGGAGCGACTGTACTTGCGGCGACGCGGAGAGCGTGACCTCGACCGTGAGCGGCGCCTTGGCGGCGGTGATCGTCTGCGCGGAGGACTATAATGATAAAAGGCACGTACGAGTTCGCTTTGCTTGTTTCCAACGACTGTGGTGAATTGCCTCAAACCCAGTGACTTCGTCCAAACCTTTCAGCTGGTGGGAACAAACTTGAGATGTTTATGGAGGAAACTTGATGTCAACATTGTCTCAAGACATCGTCTGAAGACTGGTGTTGGTTGGATTTCATTCTTATGATCGCCGCAACGAGAGAAGTGTGACCACGAACTTGGACTCAACATGCTGATAGACCGCGAAGATTTCGTGGCGTCCATCTTGACCATGTTTGGGATATCTGCTCACGCAAAGCTCCTTCCCTCCTTTTCCGACGGACAAGAATATGTACGTGCGCGAGTGTGTGTATGTGCCTACCTGCGCCTGTATCTGGGCGGAGAGGGTCTCCAGCGGGGCGGGGGTCCGCGGCGGTACGGCGGAGGGCTGCGGCGAGGGTTCCGCAGGATACGCGGCGGCAAAACCAGGTTCGCCGTCACTTCCTGACCGTCTATCTGACCTGAAACACGGCGCAACGGTGTCACAACATCGTGGGTGCTGCCTTCAAAATGCAAAAGAAGCATCTTTTTACCCCAAAATTGAGCATCAAAAGAAGGGGTGCATCTTGTACACGGGTGTGGGGTTCTTTTTGTCACAAGCCTTTGTATCAGAAACAGAAATATTGGTTGGGGTGCATTCTTTTCACGGATGCGTCTTGTGCACGAAACCACACCGTAAACCAGGTACGCTTCAGCTTCGGACTCTCGTTCCACACGACCAAACTGTCTTACCGAGAGCCAACTGCGAAAAATCATTTCTTCTGAGGTGTGTATTCGAACTGTTATTTTTGTTGGCGTATGAACCCAGTCTTACCTCCATTCATGTGTTTCATCGCCTTCTCCGCGTCGTCAGGGCTTTCATAGTTGACGTAGGCATTTCCGCGACTGAAGTGCGGGTGTATTTTGTCCACCAGGATCTCAACCGTCTTGATGGTGCCATACGTGGCAAAGATCTCCTGTAGATGCTCCTTGTTGACATTTCGGGTCAGGCGGCCGATATGCAGCTTTGTAGCTCGAGGAGTCGGACTCCTTTTCTTCCTTCGCGGCGAACGGCTGAGTGTGGAAAATCATTTTTCATAAAGACACGTGAAGTACTTTCATGAAGTACTTGTCCATCACACACACACACACACACACCAGACTTTCCAGTAGAAAATGAGCCGCGCGCCGCGTACATGCCTGCCAGCCGAATCCATCAGAAACCCCAGATCCATCTGTGCAATCCGCAAACTCACAAAACCAATCCACATGACACAGAAAGGCACAGATCCATCCAAAAAATTTTGCAAGCATGGGGGGGTGGGGTGTATAACGCAAACCCACAAATCCGTACGGGTTTTGCAAATTTACAGGTGGGGTTTTTATTTTGCAAGCAGTGTGTGTGTGTGTGTGTGTGTGTGTGTGTGTGTGTGCGTGTCCACAACCCAACAAATCCAAATGAGAGTTTTGCAAGTCCGGGAGATGGTAATCCGCAAACCCATAAATCCACACGCAGGTTTTGTACATTTGCACACAGGTCTTTTCTGCAAGCAGGGTGGGGGTAATCCACAAAACCACAAATCCGCAGGCCAGTTTTTTGTTTTGCCGGGGTGGGGGGTCCGCATTGAACCAGATACACGGCAAACTCTACACCAGTGCAGTGGACAAACACGTGCACACCACACATTGCCTCACAAACATTCGGTTTCTAAACGTGCGCACAGCCCGACTTTCGTGCGCCTACCTCTTGGATCGCGCCGCCTTCTTCCTTCGCTCGGGGGTGGAGCGGGAGGAGGAGCTCGAACTGGAACTCGACGAACGGCTCGACGACCCGGAGCTCGACGAGCTGCTGCTGCTACTGCTGCTCGACGACCGCGACCCGCTCCGACTCGAACTGCAACCAGAACCAATTTCTCATGAACGGACATCCTCAGAGGTTCCGCAAATGGATATTTGTTCGAGGTGTGCGTCACACGATACAACGCAGCCGTTGCGACGGCGCGGCAGACTGGACATCGCAAACTATCGGACACACAATAATCTGAGGACAAAAACTTTTTTCACAGGGAACACAAAACCAGACAGCATTTGAACAACTTCGCCGGTTTCTTCAAAAACTCTGTACAACCTCGCTGGATTATTTGTCTGCTCGTCTTTCTTGATGACATGAAAGCCACTCAGTCACCTGCTGCTGCTGCCTCCACTTTTCTTCCGCTCTCGTCCCCGCTCCTTGGTTCCCTCCGTCTTCTTTGCCTCTTTGCTTTTGCTACGACTTCGAACCCTGAAAGAATGTTTTCATGAACCCTGTAACAAAGCTGAGGTCGGGTCTATCGTGTCAGTGATAATTTGACGTTGGGAGCTTTCACCAAGGGGGGGGGGGGCAGCCTGGGGAAAGGACTGGCCTTTCCTGGGCAAATCCTGGAGGTTCTGGCGATATCGGTCGGTCTCCAAAGTTTTTTTGCAGGGGTGTGGGGATGGAAAACCAAGTGTGGTCAGCGTGTTGCACTTTAGATTCACACCTGCGGTCTCTCTGAGACGAATTTGTTCTGAAATTGTGACTGATGTGGCCGACAGGCAGGCGAAAGGGGGGTAGGGGCAGCTCAGTCGCTTGTGAATGATTGCTGGAACTGCCATTCACCGGGTCTTGGCATGAAGTCAAAGTCAGAAGTACGTGGATACACCAACCACTTTTGCAAACTCAAACAAGCAAAGTCTGGAGGCAAAATACCTCTCAAACAACTTGATTCGGAGAAAAATACCGGTGAGCGATAATATGGTTCCTGTAATCCTGACGATTCAATACTGGATATGCGGCCAAAATAACTATCCCAAACACGATAACGCCCGAGTGTGATAAGTTTCTGCAAAAGTTGCTGCAATACAACCTCAATCAAACCTGGATGAAAGTGGATTTTACTCACATCGCGTACGCTTTGACGACGCCAGAAGACGACTGGTTTGTTACATCAGTTTTGATTGGCTCTTCAGCAGAAGACGTCGAATCAACTGCTATTTTACAACGATGACTCGGCAGCTCAATGAGCAGACAGCTTTTGTTGGTTCCTCACTGAAATTAGAAATTGTTCTTCTTCTGATTCTTTTCTGCACAGAACGCTTTGAGCAATGGACGACGATTTTGTTCAGACTATAGCCAGTCAATATTTAGCCATGATTTCTGTCAATGAACTTCCGCAGCATGTAAGTTGAAGATTGTGTTGAGCGATAAATCAAGCAGATTGTCGAAAACTAACAACAGTGTGGGATCACACAAGCTGACAGCGTGTTAACCCGTCGCTTGCCGTTGCAGATCTCAACTCATGATGACACCACAGACGAAGAAAGTCAGCGACACATTCTTCGAGCGACAGTTAAGAGCAGCACCAGTCGACATTTTCCACCTGCTGTTTCGTACAGGAAAGCCTTTCTGAAGAAGATCCTAGAAAAGGTGGGATTTTCAAATGTTCCGTGTGGGTTTGAGCTGAAAGGGTCAGAGAAAAGGCAGAGTCTGGCTTCTTGTCACATCAAAGCAGATTGAGCATTGTGAAATTTTGTGTGCGTTGAGTTTTTGTGAAGACGGCGCAACACTTTTCAGCTGGAGAAAGAAGGTGCCGAAATTTGTGACGAAATGTACGAGGAATATGCTTCCCTGATGTCGGAAGCAGAGCTGGAGGAAGAGTGCTTCAAAACCTTCACGCTGGTACGTGGTTCGTTTGTGCGAACTTCCATGACATATGCCCTTTCAAGTTGCCGAAATCTCTTTCCGGGCCTGATGTCAAAATCATATATTTTAGCCAGACTGTGCAGTCACATTGAAAGAGAGCCGACAACTCATATCGCGCGGTACAACTGGGCTCTGCACCTGGCAAGTAGGAACATCTTCGCTATCTTCTTCGTGACCTCACTGATGTGTGCCCATCTCCCCGACGCTCAAGAGTATTTTGTTTCCTGACAGGCTTCGCAGCATTTGGTTGAATGGGCCACAGAAAACAAGGACGTGTTTGCCAACAAGTGAGCTGTTCTTCAACGCATTTGACAAAATTTCACCTTTTCCTCTGGATTCTAAAAGTTGCCTTTTGCTCGTCAACATGTTGTGATCAGTCGGTTTCACAGTCACTTGATTTATGCAGGTGCGTTTTGGAGTTGGGAAGCGGACTGGGATTCGCCGGCATCGCCATCAGCAAAACCTGTCAACCTCGCAAATATGTGTTCAGTGACTGTCATGACTTCGTCCTCCAAAAACTCGCCGCTAACATTGTCCTCAACTTCCATCAGTGCACTTGTGAACAATCATCAAGCAGTTCACTACGTAAGGTTGATGACAAACTCTGTGAAACGTGCATCAATTTCTCAAACCTTTTCAAAATGAACTTCAGTGATGTTTGTGAAAAACATTGGAAGAGTGTGGGCAACACCTCAACGTCCAACGTGCGGCAACTACGAACTGATAGTCGCGTGCATCTGTGTTCGCTGGATTGGGAGAAAATTGACGAAGAGGAAGTGCGAGCACTGTTCAGTGATGTAGATGTTGTGGTGGCAGCAGGTCAGTTTTATCTCCGTCAACATGCCTCGCTGATCCGATTTGGTTCGGACTTCGCTTTGTTGTGATTTTGTTCCGCAATGAATTGTTTCTCCTGACGTGGCTCTCTGGTCCCACAGATGTGGTGTATGACCCAACGATCATCTCTGCGCTGGTGGGAGTCCTTCGCAGCTTTCTGTCTCAGACGCGACCTACAGGAGAGCAGCGCACAGCGTACGTGGCCTCGACCATGCGAAACTCTCAGACGATTGACATGTTCGTCAAGGAACTCGGTATGCTCTTGTTTTTTTTGACGACAGTGTTTACAACGAACTTGTGCTGTAACAAAATTATCACACTGTGGTGGCTATCAAACCACTTTCTGTCCGTGTCAGTTGCAGAGGCATTGTGACAGACCACATCTGCTCTGCCTGCCCCACCCCCATCTGGACAATTTTGTTCCGAATGATACACTGGCAAGATGTCAAGTCCAAAATTATCTGTCTTGACTGGCCTTCCACAAGGCAAAATTTGTGAAGGGCCCCGTGTGGTGACAACAGTTGCCTGAAGCCTGGGGCTCGTGTACCAGTGAGAAACAGCGTTCTTGTTGAATAGCATGAGTAAATCCTTTTTTGTGTGATCATGTTCGAACTCGGTATTTTTCAGGGAAGGCCGGTCTCAGCTGGTCCAGTGTGCCTCCTCCGCAGAAACAATTTCTGTTCTACGACAGAAGTGTTCCAGTGCAACTTGTGGAATGCAAGTGGATACAAGTTCCACTTCAAATCACGAGCTGACACACACCACCAAAAGAAGACAGAACATGGTGTTATGAGCAAAAGATTTTATTCTTGTAAAATGCAATTCTTAACGACAACGTAACAGAAAAAGTGGCAACGTTACCTTCTGAACGCGCAATGCGAAGACTGAATAATTTTGTTCCTTGCTCTTGCTGTTCTTTGCTCTTGTAATTCTTCGCTAACTGTTGCACATGAAATTGATATTTTGTATCACAACTGTTCACTTTTCATTGCGGACAAGACAAACGGTTATCCCTGAATGAAATACGATGTCAGAAGTTCGCACGCTTTTGAGTTCGTTTCCTGCGTCACGGACAAATTCTTTCCGTTTCAAAATTCAAAAGTTGATTTGGCTTCTTTGTCAAGCACTCAAGTTTGGAGAAAAACAAGTTGTCTTGTGCCTTTGGCACGTCCCCCCAGCCCCACAAGAATGATGAAACCACCAAAATGAAAATGTCAAATTCGCCCTCCTCTTCAAAAAAATTAAGCTTTGTTCTGGTATTTACACACACAACCTTCAGCATCAGCGAGTTTCAGATTTGAGATGTCGAGAGACACAGTGCAGTGTTCTCGAAAGAGATCTACGGCTGCAACAAACTGAGGTTTTCTGCAGCGAGAATCCTTACGTGGAAGAAATTTATTTGAAAAGCGACCGTTTTGTGCCAGCATTTTTGACAAGACCCGAAAAAAAAAAAGAAATCCGCAGCGCACTAATCTCCACAACTCAACGGAGAACGGACCTAATCTATGCAGTTTCTAACACAGTACAATAGCACAGATCGAAAAGATTATTTCTACAGTTTCTCTACACGTTTGATTCCGTTATTTTTGCAACTTTCACTGCCGATTTGATCAAATACGTTGTACGTGTACGTAGTGATGCGGTCAAACGAATGATGTAAGGAACTGAACGATCCAGCCAAGCTACAACCTTGGCTTCGTCTCGGAGCTTGTCATGTACAGTTATGAGTGAATGGGGAATTCAGTAATGAATATGAAGGCTCAGTTAAGTTCCTGTATTTACAAAATTACATCAAGCGTTGACTTAAAATATTTTCTTGCGTTCGCTGTTTTTTAAAAAACTGGAATTAACAAGTTGTTTTCTTTGTACAGATTTAACTTCTTGCTTCACGAAAAGTCATCTGTGTAGAATGTACAGACCTTTCACCGCACAAGTTTTATTTACAATCAATGTATGAATATTCTTGTATCATTGCATGGTCATAAAATATGAGTATTTCAAATTGCCTTTTCGTCATACACATGAAATTCACATCACAACGAAGTATTCGTCGTACAATCGAAGAAAAGACAAATTGCTTGAGTATTCCCACACAGCGTCTGGTCGAAGCAATGCGAAAAGACTGAGCATCAAGGAAAGCTAGGGGGCGGGATCTGAAAAATTTCCGAGAGATAGTCCAGAAAATGACAGACTGAGGCGTTGGTTTGAAGCGTCGTGTGTCCTGCACAACAGAGTCGCTTTGAATCTCACTCATCTGATGCGATTTCCAGGCATGTGTGTGTTTCCATTTTGAGTAGAACTTTTCCCAAAATTTTGTACGTTCAAAAGAAGCTCTCTTGTTTCAACGGACAAACATTGCACAGTCAAACAGCAAACTGTGAAAACGCCAGACGACTGATCAGTTGCAGTACTTGCTGCTGTTGTTGAATGACTGAAAGACTTGAATACGTGACTAGATTGACATACAGAAGCTCTCACAAAGTTGAGCCAACTTCTGCTGCTCTAGCAAATGACACACACTCAGGAACCGAAAACAACTCCTTTGAAAATAGACAAAGGTAAATGACCAACAAAAGTTTCTGCACAAATGAGATCGAGTGAGAAATGTAAACAGAGACTAGCACTGAGTTGACTAGTGTGGAGGCCAAACAGGAGACAAATTGTCACAAAACAAAAACGGTTGAAAACCAAAGCCAAGAATCCTTGCAAAGCTACCAACGCTCAATTGAAGTTTTCAGCTTTTCTGACACTGCAGATAATACACAAACAGTCCGAACAAGCTCATTCGCTCAAGGCTCCTAGTCCAGATCATGGGCCTCGTGCCACTGGAAGGAGAAACGTACCGTACGTCTTGAACACAACGAAGGTCAAGACAGCAACAGCAACACTCGAGCAGCAACTTGCTCAGACAAATTGTTTGTCGCACCAAGGGTGAAATTGCATTGTACCAGTTGATACAACATGTCAGCAAACTTGATGCCGACGTCATTGACACAAAGCCACTCAGCAATGATGTAAATGATATGACAGTGTTTTCCCCATAAGGCTACACAGTTTGTCATGCGTGTTCTACTTTGTCTGCAATCACTGGAAATGACCAAATGTCAAACGCATCTAGTTTTTCAAAAGATACTGAAACAATTCTGGAAGTCATGATAACTGAATATAGCTTCAAGGTTTTGGGGCAAAGCTGTCTGGTTTGGTCGACAAATTTCTGAGCAAAGCCGTTTTCACACTGGAAACTTGACTTGCAAGCAACGAGAAAGTACTTGGATAAACACCAAATGTTCTTTGTGTTGGCTTCCTTGTTGCTTGTATTGCACAAACAGAAGTCCACAAGTTTTTTTGTGAAATGGATTCAATGCGGAAAGTTTACTTTAAGTCCCCTCAAACCGACACCAAAAAATGAGCTGCACCAAAAACCAAAAAAAAATCTCATTTCACCACCGAAGATGCACAAGGAATACAACTGATAAACTTGAAAAGCTACCAATATCATATTTACACCCACTTGTTGATAAGTTTGGTCAATAAAACAGGGACGAGAAGACACAAGTTCTCCTCAAATCCTTGGAACAATCACCCAAAATCTTGCTGAAAAAACGTGCAAGTTGAGCTGTACTATGCTTCGTCCTCCCAGGGCGCGACGACGTTGTGCGTCGTGTTTGGCACTGCTATGCTGATGGTCGGCTCGTCGGGGAACTTGTGCTCGATGATGGAGAAGGAGCGGCGCTGGTTGGGCACGTCGAGCGTCCGACTCGAGCGTCGCGACCCTGACCGACCCTCGTCGTCGCTGCGGTGCTGGGAATGCTTCGGGGAGGATCTGCGAACATCCGGCAAATTAAGAAATTGAAATTGGCCCAGCAACCCAGAAAAACAACTTGTTACACAAAAACAGTCTCAAGGTTCGCAGTTCTTTTGCTGCGGAGTTTCCCACAGGAATGAAGCGGGCTGCTGTTTTGCAGGAAGTTCGTTGCAAAAGTTGTGTTTTTGCATAAGTTTGTGCCTTTTCCCCTCCGGAACGAGCGACTTCCTCACTGTCAATTTCAAGGGAGCGCACAAACAGGAAGTGAAAATCCAGATGCTGTTTTCAGGCGTTTCTTTTCAACCAACAATTCAAGACTTCCGTTCAGGAACTGAGGTCAAGACAGCAAAATATAACAACAACAGAAACTCACTCGGATCCGCTGTCAGCACCCTTGAGGTCTCCGGAGCTGCCACCGGGCGAAGACTTGTTCGACTTGGACCCGTCGGGCGACACGAGGTCGCGCAGGTTTCCCGTGCTGAACGAGTGTTGCGAGTACACGGAGCCCGACCCGTCCTTGTTCGGACCCGTCGACTCGGCCGACCCGCGCCGCTTCGGCTTCGGACTCGGGTTCGGGCTCTTTTTCTTCGTCCCCCCAAAGTTGAAAAACCTGCGAGTTGAAGAACAATTTGCTCAGATTCTGGTCGAACAAAGAAACCTCAGGTGACGCCTTTCTCTTTCAGTGTTTTGGTTTCGCGAGTGTGGAGAGCGCAAAAGGTCAGGATGTAGAAAATCCTGAGAATGGTGAAAAACTGCTGCCACATTTAGAGCGATGAAAGCTTCTATTTTCGAGGTTACTTTTTCAGAAACAAATCTACCAGTGAAAATTACACTTGAAAACTGAATTAACTTTTTTCAGCCCGACATCAATTAACTCCCCCGCACTCCTGGCTGTCCGTGTTTCAACCCACACAAGTCACGGTGCAGCCCGGTCCCCAGGGGGTGGCCAACAGACACTCACTTCTTTTTCGAGACGGGATGGATGGCACTGGCGAGTAGATTTTTGTACTGGTCCGATCGAATGAATCGGGCGTAGCTGTCCTTCTTCATCAGCGTGTAGATGTGGTACTCAGCAGAGTCGAACGTGAATCTGCAAAAATCCGCCAGAAATTAAGTTGTCGCTGTTGCTTTTGCGACACATTTAATTTTGGCCACGTGAGAGATTTATTGTTCGTACTGGTCAGCAAAGAAGAAAAGAGGCACCAACATTCTCCTCGAATGCTATTCTCAGTAGCCCAAACGCACGCAGAAACAACAATCGATATCCCGGACTGCCTTGTTTTGCCTTATTAGATTGTCTACATTTGTGGCTGTGGAGGCAGCAGCAGTGACTGCGGCACGCAGGACGCACCTCGAAGGCGTTTTGAGGTCTTGGAGAGTCCTCTCCATCGTCCGACTGTCAATGTTGATCTCGCTCGGCGCCCCTGGAGCCAGGAACTCTCTGCAAAGCAAAAAATCACATCAATTCGTTGAGGTGACACCACAAACAATCCCGCCATTTGTTTGTTGAAAACAGAAGCCCCGGATTTTTGGGACTCACTACAAGTCGCAGTGGTTGCGGCCAAAAACAACGTTGCTTGGTAATCAACAGAAAGAAATGCCAATCGACGACGCAAACACCAAGCCTTGTAGATCTACTCACTTGTAGATTTCGTTGACTCTGTTTTCGACCTGCGCCAGCGGAAGTCCCTTCAGCGCCTCACAGGCGTTCCAGAACATGAGGTTTTCGGAGCTGAACTCTTTTCGTAAAAAGACCTCGAACTCCTGACGGCCCCTCAGGTCAGAAAGAACCTCTTTCAAACCGAACGCCCATCGCTTGACTTGTCGCTCCGTTGGGGCGCCACAACTAAAATGTAGAAAATTACATTCATCAATTTTTTTTTTCGTTGCAAATTTGATATCACTGAACACAGAAAACACTGCCAGACGAACTGTGGGAAAACATGAAGGCACAGTTTTTCTTGGTGTTGTGTCCGAAAAAATTCCACTGTAAAGGTCAAAATTGACGCTCTCAAATTTGAAAGCCGATGTGAAAGACTGGGCAAAAACACAAGTGTGCCACGAACGACCTGCGCTCGTGTTTGTCGGATACGTGGCGTGGCGCAAGACTTGTCCTTCGCAAACCGACAGAAGGCACGCGCACGCCAAGGAGATACACAGGACCGAGTTCGCAGTTGATGTGTCGTAGCACAAGGTCTCGACAAGGGGAGGCGCGACGCCCGACACATCGTCTGTGAACTCCGTCGAGCAAATGCTCCTGTTGCAGTTGTCGGACTTTTTATGTGCGCTGACATTTCTCAGGTGACTGCACGACGATAAGTTGGACAACGGGCAAAAAAAATCAGCAAAATATCAAAAGTGAAGTGCTGTTGTTAGGTGGTGTAAGTAGATCTAAAATACAATGCTCAAATTCAAAACACTTCAGTTGATTCTTGAAGCCAGCGCACTACATGAATGTTGAATGGACTACAGAAGCGTTCGACTGTGGAGAACTTGTCACAAAAATTTCACAAAATTCAAATTGCGTCAATTTATGTTGGCACATTTATCTGAAGATTAAGCTGATTCAAAATCATGAAAAAGACAGAATTTAGTGCATGTTGTCGCTATGCAGTTGGAGGATCTACGATCACTAAACAATACAGGTTTTTCCTCATCAATAAGCGAATTAGCTACTTGAGCGAAAAAGCTGTATTGAGTGCAATTCACACAAAAATCCTACATACCTCTCTTGTCTACAGGACAAATTATATTCAACATTTTAATGATTGTTCGGATTTTGTTGCTCTTCCAAACGTACTTCGTTCTTCCAAATCGTACTCCGAGGTCACAGCATGCGCAATAACAGAACAACGCGCGCGCATTTGCAGAATTGTGTTTGCCAATAAATCCTTTTCTTACATGTAAATACTCATGACGATGCAAACAGAAAGTCAGGTTCTCTGGGTGGGAAAGGAAAAAATAAGTCGCTTGCATATCACAATGGTTGAGTCAGTGAAAGTTTCGCTGCAAAATTTGTGCTTCGCTCTTTCAGTGACGCAAGCAGATGAAAGGTCTTGTGACCACCGTCAACCTCTCTCTCTCTCAAATGTCGCACGGCCCTGACGCGCGCGCACAGAAAGGCTACTCACCCGATGGCGTGGTAACTCCACATGCTGGGGTCGTCTGAGATCCAAGGGTTGGAGGGCTGCGGGGGGCACACCATCGGGTCGTGTTCCGAGTACTGCTCGCTGTGGTGCACCAAACTGCGGGTAGAAAAAACAGCGCTGCGTGAGGACTATGTCACGAAGTATCTTGGAATGTAATGTCCCGTATGCACTCCGCCAATCCAATTGTAATACACTGTTTCTAATTAGACACAGATCTGCAATTTTATCTGTTGACACGGTAACCATTTTCCACTTGCACAAACACAAACTCCAGTTCAACTGAGGCAAACACGCTTTTCCATTTGACACCCAAGGTTCCGCAGAATCTTCACACGCACTGCAGGAAACGCCCAGCTGATGGTCAACCCATTCAGCACAATACACAAGCGGTTGTGCGCTGAACGACTCAACTCACCGCCGACACTGACACTGTGGCGACGGCGGCGGCGGCGGCGCCGACCCCCGTCGTCTGAACAGCATCTCCATCTTCCGTAAGAGTCCCTGTTCGTGCTTCCCGTTCGTCCCAACCATTTACACCACAGTAAGCGCAACTCCAATGCTAAAACAGCTCTGTACTCAAGTTGACTCCTATACTTCGCGACGTCTTTCCAGGGAATGTGGTTTCGCTGGTTGGTCCTACCAATAAACCCACCTACACCAGACGCACAGAAAGTGAATGATAATTTGGAGCTTCCTGGAAATTCACTATTGGGGAGCGTAAAAGTGGTAGGTGTGTTGTCCAAACAGCTCCGGTGCGATTCACTCTCTCAATTGTAGCTTCAACCAATCAAAGATCGGCCCCACTGTGATGTCATAGCAACGGTGGGCGAGACTCCATGCCCCGAAACTGAGATCAATCAACCTCACAATAGAGAAGCTTCTCGGCTTTTCTTTTCGCTCCCCGGTGAAGCTACTCCACTGCAACCACTATCCTGCTACTGCAGGCAGATTATTGTGTGCTTTCCGATGAGGCGGTTTCCCGCTTCAGCGAACATTCTCCTCCCCTCCCTCCGTCCCCTGCCTCTTCCGCCCGAGGGAGGCTGCTGTTCAAACAGCGCGATTCCGTCGACACTTGACTCGCGATGAATACCAAAGATGAAGCGGTTCTCAACGTGTCTACCACCCGTTCCTTCACTCGCGGCACTTGTCGCAGCATTATCAGAGCCGCAATGATCACATGCGGGCTGATACCACTGAAGGCCATTCTGTGCTTTTGCGCTGTCAAAGGGAATTTGATAGATCTACAGGGCAAGCCTGGCCAGTTTTCTACGAAATTTCAGTTTTCCACTAACGGCAATGAAAACAACACCATCATTTCCTGTCTTCACAATGACAAAGTGTGGAAAAAATCCCCACAAAATTCACACAGGGAAAGCTATGTGAAATAGAGATGTAAGCACATTGTTTGTTTCTCCACGGAAGCAAGAGGCGTCTGAAAAAAGATTTTTTATGGGTGAATGAGCAAGAAACGAAAAATATTATCCAAAACCTTTCTGAAATTGAAAGCCAAAGGTGATTGTGACTCCCACACATAAAATCACTTGACTTGTCCCCACCCACGTGGGCGGGGGATAGTGGGCGACGGGTGTGTGGATGCGCCCGATCGCTGTCGCCCGGCGCCCGGCGCCCGCGCACGGTGATTGGGAGGTATTGGTATCTTGAGCCGGAGCTGGTGGAAGCGGCGTCGCTCGCTGCTTCCACAGCCGCCGCCGCGGAGCGAAGCCGAGGGTTTGGGCCCATTAACCCGCCAACAGCGAGCGAGAACCAAAGATACAGCTGTGTATGGCCCTGGTTCATGCAGCGTCTGTGTGAGTGCCTATCGTGGCAGCTTCCGGTGAAACAGCTTCCGGTGCATTTCAATGATCGGTACCTGCCAAGTCTTGGCTGCACTCGCAGCTCTGAAAAAAACCCAGAAAACCCAGAAGTGATTTCATCTGGTTTTTCCTCTTGTGGACAGCTGTGCTTCTGTCCTCACCTCACACGGGAAGTTATTCAAAACTGGGTTTTCTCGCACAGCAATATCATGCAGAGTACCGCGATGTTTCTCGAGATTGCACAACAAAAGAAATACGGGAAACGGGTTCCAAGGAAACGCTGCATAAATTTGCGAAAAGTCGTGGCGCCAGACGGGTTAAGATCGGATCCAATCAATGGCCCTGACGCACGGAACGAGCAGCCGAGAAAAAAACTGCCACTCACTGCAGAGACAGGGAGGGATAAGGAGCAATCCATCGTACCAATACACCAGCGAGCAGCCAAGAGCCAGAATTACAGTTTTCGTCTCAGTTTCCCTTCGTTTGATTCGGGGTCAATGGTCCTGACTCGGTGCCAATTCGAGGCTGTTTCACGATCGGAGTCAATGGCTCCTTGACACGCAAAATGGTCCCTATGACGCGCGTCCGAATGGAAACATCGAAATCAGAGTGACGTCGCGTTTCTCAGTTACAAATCGTTAAATCCACGGTGAACGACCGTAAATCTCCACCAAACAGGACGCCTGTTGACACAATGGCAATCAAAAAGCAACCGTGTCTGAAGAGCAAATCTGGAATTAGACAAATTTTCGATATCTTTGGAACGTGCAAAATTGTGGATTGCCAAAAAAAGGAGCACTTGGTCCCCCGAACTGAACCACGCCAGGAATCCAGGAAAAATTCTTCTGTAGACAACAGAACCCATAATTCCTGTTGATACGAAACCATTAGTCAATGATCATATTTCCACAATGAGTAGTTAGTTGTGAGTTTCTCGGTCAACAACCTGTGGAGCTCTCAGTACTCGGGAGGTATGAATCACGTTTCTAGGCAACAGATGGATACGCTGCAGCTCCTGCACCCATGCAGGGTGAGGCATCCAGGAAATCCCAGTCGCTCCGAACCCCAGCAGCACCAGCGGCTCAGCTATCAAATATTCATACCAGTTTGAGTAACCAAGTTACACGCAGCTGCCAATTTATTCCAAAAGCAGGTAATTACCGCATAAAAACAACCCACCCGACATCCGAGGCGAGGTCGCGCAAATACGGGCAGCTCTTCGGGGCAATGACTCACGGAACGTACAGGATTTCACACGCAGCACGACACACATTCTCGTCCGTGTCTCAACATTTTGACATTTACAGAACCTACAACGGTTTCTGTCGTCACTTGTGCTGACGTGAGTCAATGTCCAAAAATTACAACGTTTTGACATCAACGCGTCAGTGACCAATGCTAATTTATATACGTGTGGTCAACGAAACCACAACGCAAACGAGGGACGCTCTTGATGATTCTCCCCAGAGGGAAGCGACAGAAGTTTTATTACTCTGCGCCTCACCCGGTTTCCATCATTGCTCTTTCAAGACTTGGACACGGGACTGACGTAAACGCAGCGAAGCGCCCACTCCGCAGCGAATGCCAGCTGCTTCTCGTTGTCATCATGTCTCTCAGTCGTTTCTATAAATGGCGCAAACCAACCTCGAACCGTAAACTGCCGCTCATTTCCTCCGGTTTTGAAACAAGATCTGGTGACGCAAACTGTGGACAAATTGTGTGTGCGAAACATCAAGCAAAAGCTGTCGTTGCGTTGGACCAATTTGCGTCGTGAGCAATTCGCAAGGGACTGTCGTCAAGCACCACCAACAATTACGCCTCTTTCTGTGTGAGTCAGTTCGCGTGAATTTCTGCGCATTGTTCGTTTGAACAATTTCAAGTTTCAGGTTTGCCTTTTCGCGCAAGCTAAAAACCTGGAGTTTTGCACATTGTATCTTTGAAAACATTATTCAAGAGAAACACAGAAACACAGTACAAAAACTTGACTTGACATTAACAGAAATTCCAAAATAGCTTGTCGTGGGTTTTTACCACCAAAATGTGAACTTGAAATTGCAAATGAACTACTGAGAGTTGTGAACGCAGTATACTTTCCCTCCGCCCCAACGCAACATGTTTGCACTGCACGAAAATCTGTGTGCAACACTGAAAATGTTACACTGATGAAACGGGCATTCACATGAACTTCGGCGACACTGTCTCATTTGTCTGTTTCAAGGTGCAGCTGCAGCGCGCCTGGTTTTGACAAGTTGAGAAACGTCGTTCGCTGACCTCGAGACCAATCAATGTGCAACCAGGTGTATGCCTGACGCAAATGCACAAAACCCAGCGGTTTACACGCCCAAACCCGCCCAGACCTGTTTGTTGAGTGCAGCTGTCCCGTGGTTCCCTTTTCTGCTGCACCACGGAACCAAAGTCCGTGTATCGCACCCAGCTCTGCATTTTAGAACTCAGCTGCAGTGAAAAGACAACAACAAAGAACCAACAGAACCCACGTGACGCGTTTGTTACACGAGAGAACACTTACCTTTTCACTCGTTTGATCACAGACCAAGTCTTCATGTTTCTTCGTTTAAAGTTTTGAGCACACAATGTTTCAGTGCAGAAATGTAAAATTTCAAAAACTAAAAGTTTTCAAGTTCAGTTAGAAAACTCTCAAGTTGTCAAGGTGAATCTCAAAAGCCTTTAAAAGGGCTTCGTCGTCGTTCAATGCTGTGCAGAAGCTACACTATTCTCTGGTCGATGCCCAGGTTACAAATCGTCTGTTTGTTGTGGAAACAGCTTCATTTATACTCCACAACGACGACGGGAACGTACACACATCTGCAACAACCAATCAACGACGGGCGCCACAACGTGATGATTGCACAAAACAACCCACTCGCGGAAAATCTAAACAATGGATAAATCTGCGCGGATCAATAACAATAGACTGAGCGCCCGCGGCTGCATTCACAGCTCAGTCACGCGTGTCGATGACGCCCTGAATTCTCCCAGGCGCCAGATTCACCTTTTTTTTCCCCATCACACAGCTGAGTCAAAGATTGGATCATTCAACCACCGATTACCGTGTTGCAAAAATCAATTCATCTTGTTCCTGCAGTGCCAGTCGCTATCGCTGTGTTATGGATCTTGTTTGATTTGTGGGACGAACGGAAAAGGGAGCGCTGTGCTGGGTGGGAGCGAAGTTGGCTGCTCAGCAACGGCTGGTAAACATTGAGTAAGCAAAGTCAGAGCGCTCAAATTGTGGAAAAATCCACTTGGAATGTGAAAGCCTGGGCTTGAGGTGCGTTCACGAACTGAATGAAGACAACAGAGAAAGACACGCCTCGCAAAGAAACCAAGCAAATCTGCCTGAGCGGCAGATTCCTCATTCAAGACAAGAGGGAGACTGTCCGTTTCTGCCATTCTTTGATACTTTCGTCCACTTTTTTTGCAGGTTGTCCTTGATGATTTCCATGAGCAACGTGTTCATACCAAACAAATCAACACTCCTTTGAACAGAGAAATTGAGGTTCCACGTGTTCTGGGCTGTCAAATATTTTGGACACGTCTTTGCATCACTTTTGTTGTTACAAAGTCCATTTTATCAGTTTTGCCACGGAACGCATTCCTTTCAAGAGAAATTCCAGGTCTTCAGGTGAGCCACATAAATCTGGCGAAGACGCGGCCTCGCCCATCGCTGATCCGCGGCTGCGGCTGGACGCGCTGATAGCAAGAGTCAACACACAGATCTATGTGTTCCCAACCCACCACCAATCAAGGCGGAACTAAGGATGGAGGAAGTGCCACTTTTACAGGTATTTACAGTGCATTAAGTGAGTACCAATCATCTCATATTGATCTTGTACCGGGAATTTCCAATCGGGGCCATCGCAATCACAATAGAACAGAGTTGCACCGCACAAAAGCGTGTGTTACTCCACCCTCCACAGTACTGACACAGACGCGTATCCAAACACTCCACCGTCATCACATCCATTTGCTCTTAGTCACAGCGCCGAATCGCGATGTTGTGTTTGCAATCACAAATGGATGGGGTACGCAATGCAATTTTAAATTCAAGGCACACAGATGTCGGGGGGGAGGGGGTTGTCAAGTGCGCCTGCAGTGATTTGCCCTTTTTGCTTGAAAATGTGAGCAACCAGAAGTAAAATCTTGAGATGATCCACACTTGAAAGCTTTACTTCAGAACTGAGGTTCAATGTTCGAACTCATGCTGGTGTCAATGTTCGCAGCCCAAGCAACGTCCACAAGTTGAGACGCGAAACTTCGCCACTGCTTCCGACTCTGCGTTAATTACTGCTGCTCAACTGGACGACACACGGCAAACAACCGACTGCACCTCATCGTCCGATTTCCGGCTCACTGAAATTACTTCCTGCAGATTCTGTCCACAGAAAGTAGAAACGGGAAGGTGTTTTGCGTCTCGATGGACAAAAAGTTTGCAAACCCTGGATTCTCCTTGCAACGAACCAACCGATGGAGCCAGGTCAGCGCCCTTGTTTCAGCCCAAAAAGATGATCACGTGAAGACAGGTTCGATCCCAGGGGCGAGGGGGGATCCAACTACTGGCTTCTAAACTCACGATGGCGTCCACTCCAAAGTCTCTTCAGCGAACAAAAAAAGTTTTGTTAGCAAAGTTCTTGTGCCAGAGTCCACCTCAGCCCAGGGCACTTGCCGGACACTGGTCTCCGGCTGAGACGAGATTACTCGAGACCCCAGCCTTTCCTGTTGTGTGCCTGCGCACGGAGATAGCTTTCGAGGGCTCCTCGATATTTGACCTGTATTCAAAACCTCGGATCCCTGCACGGACTGCAGCACCATTCGGACGCAGCAGGGCTGGAAGGCTTGTCAGTGACAGAAATGAACACCAGTTGTGCAGGTACTCGTATAAAGCGAAAAAACATGTTCTGGTTGGACGGAGTCATTAGGAATTGAAGCTTGCTGCCAAAAAGCAGAAAGGAGGCTGTGAAACCACTTGCACAGGCTGTGGACTGTGCCCACCCGCAGAAATAGAAGCTCCCCCCCACACACACACACACAGAAACCTGCAGATGACAAAAGACGTTCGAACGTTTTCTGTGAGACTAGAGCCAGGCCAGCTGCCCCTTCGCTGCTCAGCCCTGCAGCTCAAACTGTCGAGATTTCCTCAGGTGAAGCCTCGGCGATCTCAGATCTCAGCGACGCTGCCTTTATAAATTGATAATGAACGGGGCTAAAAATACCTTCAGCTGCAGGCATGCTCTTTCTTACTTGCGCACCTAATTTTTCAGACTTTTTCTCTTTCTGAATTTCATTTGCACGCATTAACGTTCTGGAGATAGAACTGGGATGCGTTTGATGTGTCTGAAGAGAAAGAAAACGACGTTACTGCCGAGACATTTCACGTTCACCCCTGGGAGTCTTGATGATTTAGTTGGAGGGGGGGTGCTCGCCTTAGTAACTACTCGCCTTGACGCTTTCACACTTGGATACAGGGAAACGTTTGAACACAACTTCAACCGTCCCAGCCACGAGCAATTCAAGTAGAAATCATCTCTGACCCAGATTAATCATCATACAGATAAGACACGATGGAATCTGAAACAACGAATGCGGGTAACAGCGAAGAAACTGCGCCAAAATGTGCAATCCAGACAGACCACATCAAGTTTACCGATTTGAACTGCAAATTCAGATCTGTTCAGCACAAAACAAAACAAGCTTATCAGATCAGAGGCCGCGAGAACTGAAACAAACAAATAATACAGATGCGAAAAGGTCCTACCTTTCGATTGCTTTTGACGCTTTCATCCGAGGATAATTCAGACATCTGTGCAGAAATTCAATCTGAAAATGCAAACCGAAATGCACATGAATGTGACGACCATCGTGCTTCAATTGTCCATGGTTTCTTCTTTCCTGCCCAATCCTCACCGAACTCGCAATCCACGTGCGCTCTCACGCTTCATCTCCATTCGAAACCTCAACTTATCGTTCGCTCTGAAAAGCCCAAGGCCTCAGCAGGGCGACATACAAACACTTAGCTGCAGAAGCGCTCGATATCACGATTCCGCACTGGCGATCAATGTGGAATCAAAGAAGAAAGAGATTCCTTCAACAACGACTTTCCTAGAAACTCTAAAAATAAATACAATCAAAACAGATCTCTTGGCACCGATGCCTGTGTTTACAAACGACACTGGCAACACCATCGTCAGGTGAGGTCGCGCTGTTGGCGTCAGGCAAGAGGAGACAGATCAATTCCATCACGCACCCTCCGCGCAACAACAACTTTCTGACTTTTTCCGATGCTGAATGCATCGTCACTGCCCAATTCCAACTGGACGCACCCAATTCGATTGGGTTTCCTCCCAAACTTGTTGATATTTTTTGCCAGTTTCTATTCCAAGTGCCACTTAGCAAGGAACACAACCCTTGATCCAAGTTTCTACGAATCAGGCTCATGTGCTTCGGGAACCAGGAAATAGGATTTGGATTCTTCACCTCTTTCTTGTAGCTTTCCACGTTTTTCCGTCTCCGCTCCATTTGGCTGGGTTTGAAGTTTCGCTTCACACCTTCCTCCAGGCACCGCACCGACCCCATCTGAAGCGACACGAGCACAAAATGAAGCCCAAAGGTGAAGGCTCTCAAAAACAAAACAGCAACTGCAAAATGCAAGGGACGTATTGAAACACACAGACACAAACACACACACATTTCGGGGTGTTGTCGCCATGCGCTGTTGTGCTTGCACAACGCTTGGTCGAGGTACTCGCAGATTCTGAATCTGTGCAATGAGAAGTGGCCCCTGGCGGACTTCTGACTGACTCTTGGTGTCGTTGCCAGAATGGAGAAGTTTGGTCCTGGTTTCAGCGTTTCAATTTCGAATTTTGTCAGGGCTGAGGAAGAATCAGGCTTTGGTCACCCTTGCCCCACCTTCGCTGTCCACCTGCAGTCGAAAATGTCAATTTGTTGCTGAGCTGCAGAGTTTCTGGTGGAAAAAGTACTCTCGTCTATTCATCGGAATCAAAGATGAAAGAACTGGTTCGGATCAGTTGATCTGACGCACGGCTCGTTACACCAGATCAAGAGAAGAGGAGGGACAAACTCGAGGAAACAAGGAAACACAGGAAGAAGACCATCTGTGAAGTTTTGGCTTTGATCTGATGTCACAAATTTCCAGTCAAATCATATTTTGGACTTTCCCCTGTCACTGATGAATTGTGGAGTGATCAAATTCAATTTTTCTCAAACAATTTTCGCAGAATTTGCACGGTGTTGAGTTGAGTACAGAATTGCGTGAGTTCTGCTCGTGTTTGTCTTTTCGCACTCAGAGCGAGGAGATCAATACTGATGAGCAGCCAGAATCCCTCCACCCGACATCCGTCACTGCCACATAGTCAAATTTGAAATCTCTCAGGCAAATCATTGAATTTGGTCACATCCTGCAGCAAAAGTGGAACTGGTGCGCTCGAGCCTGGTGAGTGAGTATTTCCCGGATGCGTCGTGTTGAAAACCCACACAAATTTGGAAGTGAATGCAGCGTTCGAATACATTAAGTGGACAGTTGAATGGACCTCATAATCTGATCTGGGAGACGGAAGACTTGCGCGCCACAGGGTGGCGTCTGGCGGTCCATCCTAATTTACTCGGCGGTTCCGTCCAGGTCTGTGAAACGCATGAAATTCGTTTTGCGTCTCTATCTGTCTTGTCCCCTTCCCAAACATGGAGTTGTTCCTCTGCTGACCCACAACGTAAAGTGGTCGGATACAGCTGGCCTGGGTGGATCACAATTGGTCGGAACAGTACGCCCCGGATGGGGGCGAGCCCAGGTCTGACAACTTCAACACGGACAAAGACAAAACTGGCACCTGACGGGAAGAAGGATGCACTCAGGGTTGGCGGACGGCGGACAAGCTGGTCCTGGGTCCAACAACAGAAGCGCGACATCGACTGGTGGTTCAAAACCAAGACCTGTTCCCGACGACAGTTTAGGGATTCACAAGGACTGATTCCTGCGTTGTGACGCATCAATTTTCCAGTCCCCTGAGACCATTTCCATGAAAACGTTTGAAACGTAGATCTGCACAAACAGATGACTCACGCTTTGAAATTAATACAGAACTTTTGTGCTTCTTTTGAATTGCAAGCAATGAAACCGGATTGTACACAAAAGAACAGAGTTCAGTGTGTGGCGGGAACAAAAGCCAGGCAACCTCCTGCGTTTGTGCGCCTTCAATTCGAAGAAGCGAATCAATAATTGACATTGCCTGCAGTGTACCATTTCTGACATTCCTGGTCCGCAAATTTGCGTAAAAGCACAAACCCCAATGGATAAACGCTCAAGTTTCAAGATTCTGTTCAGAAATGATGCCACTGGGAAACCAGGAACCGGAAATAGTGGGCGTGGAGATCGATCGAAAAAAGGACCACACCAAAAAATGTCAAAATGTTCAAACTGCACATTTGACGGCTCCAATGAAAAGGGCTGGCTTGCAAATTGTTGCTGTCTGTTTGGATTCTGACTCCCACGCCACCTTGTTTCGACGCACCGCAGATTGAAAATTTGGACACCAACCAAAGTGGAAACTGAACCTCTTCGTCTGAGAGATCCTGGGAGAACTTCGCCCAGTTTTTTTGATTGGAATGGCAAACAAATGGCCGACTTGGCTGCGCATCCGCCGGGATTCCCGCGCTTCACTCCTCACTGTTTGATCGCATAAAACTTCCGGCCAGCCGGAAAGCCTCAGCGCTGCAAAAACGCCGGTTCAAAGGTGCGAGGGAATCTTAACACATCATTGAGTGTGGCTTCACTCTCAAGTGAACACATTCTCGACGTATTTTCTGGACAGTTCGACAATGTCTGAAGCGACTTGAATCGCTTTCAAATGGCGCACACAGTTCAAGAATCGCTCTTTTTTGGCGGAAAGTGAACAAAGGCACGTGTACTCGTGTACATTCAGGGATCTGTGGTTGTGAGATAACCGCTTCGTCTTCATCCGTCTTCAACGCAACACGTTGAGAGTGGCGAGTACTCATGAAGCGAGTTCAGTGTTGAGTACTTACGGCAGGTCGATGCACCCTCCAGAAGGCCCGCTCCTGACTGTCAAGTACCACTTTGTCCGCTTTCTTTCTCTCTTTGGCTAATCTGAAAACACACAAACAAGATAATTTTCTTGCGTGAAGGACGAATATCCTGCCGTCGAGTATTTGCTGACCAGTTGGTCAATGGCTTCCAGAAACACGCCCACATGAATTCTTCACTGGATCAGCCGCCTATTCTCAAAAGGCAAAGGGGTTCTTTGATCGTTCTCGCCTGAGGTACCACAAAAGGTTTGATCCAACAAAGTGACGTTTCAGTTCAATCAGAATAGATTCCTTTGAAAAGAAAGGGGTCGCATGTACTGCCTTTTGAGGGGATAATCGTGACACAATGCAACACACTGGATTGAGATTGACAGGCTATTATCCTGGGATCTCTGACTGAACTCCCTGAGAAAGATATTTTTGGTCTCATTTTCAATTTACCCTTTCTTACCTGACTTGCTCCTCCGCTTGCATAAATATGAAGTCCCACTTATCACAAAGCATTTTCTGCAATTTGGTTAAGGCCGCCTGCAAGAAAGAGAGAGACATTTTCATGTCACTGCAGGACACTTGAATTGACGATTGGGATCCAACCAAAAATTTGGCACCGTGCTTTTCAAGAACAGTACTGGACTGAAACAGAATCCAACCATTCTGCATGGTTTTGTCAAACGTAGAGACTTGTCGTTCTTTGGATTTCAGCGTTGACCAGTGATCTCCAGAACATTGAATCAACCGACCCAACACTTGTGTCGGCGCAAGTTTTCCCCACAACTTGCGTCCGAATGAATGGAGGACACCACTCATAGCAGTTTCAATCTGAAAGAAGCGACTAGGGAGTCGATACTCACTTGTTCGTGTTCCTCCAACGCGTGCTTCTGCTTGTTCCGCATACTCCTCTTCGCCAAATATATTGCTGAAACGACAAAACAAAGCATTTGTGTTCGCTTTCATGAAAGCTTTTTCCCCAAAGCGCAGCAAGCGCTGTGTTCTCCTCTTCTGCAAGTCATGTTTTCCCTTTGTGGTCTCGTAGGATGTTTTGTTCTGTTTCATTTTCTAAATAGCCGTGTTCATGCAGAACCAGATATTTCCCCGTATCTTGGCGCCACGCCTTCGTACAACCCCAGTTCTGAAGTCAGGAACCAAACTGCGAGGGAATTTGACACTGAAAAGGGTGTCAGAATCCGCACCATTAACCCCTTGAATTCTTTTCAAAAGGCAAAAATGATTTTTTTTCTAGACAGGATCAACTTGTGTGTCTTGTAAAACGAAGAAAACCAGGATCTCCTGTGTGCAAAACAAACCAAGAAACCGTCGATTTCCAGTGCGTCAAAACATGCACTGATGTGAAGGCGTCACAGGAAAGGCAAACCCGCATTGCGTGTTCGGCAGGGCGTCCCACGCAACTACGTAGCACATCCGTGGACGAAGACAGATGTTGCAAGATGTAGGAGCAGGTGAGAATGTGGTGACTGTTGGGAAAAGGGAAGGAACCTGCGCGACGAACGCGACGGAAAAGCCGGACACAACCACTGTCGCATGAGGACAAGTGACAAAATTTGGAACTTGGTTTGCCCAGCGTCCCCGTGTTCAAAGGACCGGCACAGACACGGACTGACTGACACAGTGGGCCAGCAGCGAAGGTGTTGATGTACAAAGCGGATTTTAAACGGGATCTTTCTATCTCTATTATATCTGTTGTATCTGCGGGCATTGCATTTTGCTTTGTCTCATGTCTGCGTGAAAGAGCCGACGAAACACACGAGTTAAAAACAAACTTGAAAACAACAAAAGGCAAAAAAGTGTTCCGTGCGTCGATCGGGCGATTGCAGGAGCCGATGTGAAACCCAATCACATGAAACCCTCTATTCTTCGGCACAACAAGTGACCTCACACTCTGTGCTACATGCACCTCAAGACCATCACCCACTCGTGTGGAACACAATGTTAGAACAACCCAAGAGACAGGATTCAGGTGCACAGACTCACGACTTACCAGAAACCAAAGCCTCGAGCGGGACTCTGGCCTCAGTGCCACAGCGCGCAGAATGGCCAATCTTTTGGCTCAAATCTATGAAAACCCGGACTCGCTCGTCCGTGTTCACTCGAACCCCTGAGGCGAGCTCTTGGAACATATTGCGTGGGAATTTGGTTGGAACTTGTCCCGCTCCAGTGTCCGCCGCATATCCGCGCACCCCGGGAGCGGCTGGGTCACTCGGTGTGAGCGCGGCGCTCCAGCTTCCGCTTCTCAACCCCATTCACTCGACCTCTCCCGGTGTTTCCAAGTCCCCAGTTACTATTAATCTAATTCTCGCCCCTGAGACTCGCTGAGTAATTGAGGCGAACATTGACAAAGTGTCTCGACGTGAAGTTAAGAATCTGTTGAACTTCAGACATATCCTGGTTCGATCGGTTCGCCTCTAGTCTGGTGGGTGATGAACTCGGAGCTGTCCGTCCGAAGAGGGTTCTGCAGAACCTTCCAATTGAAAAATGCCGGACCTTTCGAAAGCATATTTGCAAACCAGAGATTCGCTCGTGCATCGAATTGTTCTTTTCAGCACCTGAGATGAGGCGCCTTGAACACGACAACCAGCTCGTAGTTCTGCTTTTCGCGCAAAGGCTTCGTTTGGTCTGTCAAGTTTTCTTGGGAAACGTTTGTTTGACTCAGCAAGACAACACATGTTCTGTTGCTCATGTTGCTGAGGCAAATGAAGTCTCAAGGCACATCACGCAGCACACTTTTGTGTGTTGACCACGACACAGGGCACCCCTGCAGGCAGACGCACAGAAGAAGCCAAGTCCCTCTGTGAACAAAAATAACTCTTTGGGAGAAAACGTGCCGTCTGTGGCTGTGTTTTGCCTTGAAAACTTCAATCACGCAATCAGGTCTGCCAATCAATGCCCAAAATAGCTGCTGCGGCATCAATGAAGTATCTGAGACGCTTTCCCCTGGATACGGAAGCACCTTTCCCTGCAAGAAGTAATTATTGCACCTGATCCCACCACCACATCAACACCCGTCATCTTGGCAGCTCGCTTCTCCTTGGTGCGCGCAAAGTGCACCGCCGTTGGAGCCTCGTCTTCCATTTCGACTCTCCGTTCGGGAGTCCTCCTCACATTTGGGATTTGTTTGCAAAAGGAAGAGGGTGCCAAAGCAGTGCATGAAACGGTTTTTTTTCTGTGCAACATTGTTCAAAGAGCAGCCCTGAACTGACGAACAGCTGCACACTTGGATTGCTGCAGAAAGACGACGATGGTCTGTCTTTGAATCATGTCTCCCAAGAAAACACCCTTGCAAGTCAATACCACTTTTCCCCCCAAATCGGGAAGTAAGCTGTGTCCCACATGTATTATGCAGACGTTTTGACAGGAGCTCAAAGTCGGGTCTGCAGGCGACTGATGGATGACGGGAGCGACGTCTGGTATCCCTGACAACTACATTAGATGCGGGTGTCGCCCACCATCAATATTCCTGCCACATTCCACAAAAGGATGCGACTGAACTGCTCTTCTTCCCCGAACTGCGCTCTAAATCCGAGTTTGTGCTGGCGTCCAACAAAAGCCACAGGGACGTAACAAAGACGCATGTGCTTGCACATGTTGATCCCGGACAACGCAACGTAAATTGAGTCTGTGACATGTGACATTATAGACCTGTCCACAGGCAGGTGTTGGTCCCCAATGCCACACATGCTGCCGTACACCGTAGTTCCGGGAAAATACAAACCCCAACTTTTGCCCCTTCGCCTGGCACCAAGGTCCCACTCAACCCAACCCGCAGAGGGTCTCCCGTTCGCTTTGACGTCTTGGACAATTGTACAGCGACAGTGGCAGCCACCAAAGTGAGGAAACTGCGTGCCCAAAAGTTTCTTGTCCCATGTCGCTTTTCTTCAGTTCAAGGACACAACCAGTCACGCTGTCGTTATGTTATGACACATCATCTAAGTCTTGACCTGTCAACGTCAGAGCTTCCTTCCTTCAACAACAGTTTTAAATTTGTGGCGCGCCCTGCACTCAAGCCATCACCAAGCCACGGCACCAGTCCAAGTTTGATTCGGCATGTCTTCTGTGACTATGGGAAGAGACGCCAAAAGATTCGACTTTCCTTGCATCATTTTGATGTCTGATTCATCAGTGCAACCAGTCGGAATCTCCAGATATGGAGATAAATCTGTCAGGAAGTCAGAGCTGGTGGCTCTGCAAGGAGAGGAAGGGAGCCTGATTTTTCGACAGGCAGGAGCCAGTCAGTCTCTCGCAGCGGTGGAAGCAGCAGCGCTGCAGCTGTTCCGCTGGTTCCTCCTTACATCCTGTTCCACATCCAGTACGTCCAATTGCCTTCTTTCTCCAACTCAGATCAAGGCCAATCAAAGTCGGACCTCCCAAATGGGTTCCTGCTCCCAGACCATGTTTGTGGGGGTGGACTCATTGCAAGCTTGTTTATGGGTGCCGACCGAAAGTTGGGTCAGAGATACTGGCCACAGGTCAGATGCATTTGACTCCAGACCGTCCGACGTGATGTCCAGACTCAGATATGATCTACAAACGACTTCCGGAATCGCTTTGCATCAGTCAGTCAAATGAGCTTTTTCGCTTTCAAACAGATCCGGCAACGTGGACCTGAAATTTTAGTCAACGCAATTCTCAAGAATCTGTCAGGTCCAACAGCCAGAACGCGCACTTTTGAAATTGCATCACCAGAGCGAGAGCAAGTTTCTGTGAATGTCAGTTCCGCTCTGCCAAACATTGTTCTGGGGTTGCAAATTCTTCGTTGAAAAGGTTTCCACGTCCAGAGCGTCGCCCCAAATAGTGTCTTGTCTGAAGAAAAAGACCGGTCGCAGAACCGCCACGTTTGTCAACCCGATCACAGGCAACGCCTGAATATCTTCGCGAAAAACGGAGCCACTCGTGATTTGGCAGATCTGAGTCGTACAGGTGCGACAGAGAGACGCGGAATTCTCTCCGTGACTCTGAAAAGGGAATTGTTGGCAGAAAGATATTGTTGGCACCTGGAACTGAAGACTGGATCAATGCGTAGTGGCTTCAGCTGCGCATTTGAGACGTCGACTTCAAAGCGACTGTGTATCAATTGTCAACGAGGAAGCGAGTTTCCTTTCTCTTGTCATGTCTTTCAAATTTGCCGCAATTTCCAATCATGAAGCTCTTTATTTCATACAAGGATCGATTTCGTGCAGAAGCTTGGAAATTAGTTTTGAAGCGCAAATGTTGTGTGACAGTGACTGTCTCACGAAATCCTGACCCTGTGTCGCTTCAAAGCAATCGCGTTTTCTTTGCAAGAACGGTGCGGATGCGCGGATGCAACCTGCACATTCTCTCAGACATGTTTTAAAATCCACGTAAAATCTGGTCTGTTCGGCTTTGGTTCTCTCACATTCCTTCTCCAAACAAGTGTGGCCGTGGATTCCCGCTTGTCTGCCATCGCATCATCTTCTCAGTTTGCTGTCTGTCCAGCAAGTGCACCGGCTGCCCAGCAGGTCCCGCAGCGGACAGTGAGCAGCAGCTTCAGCCGCCGCCGCCGCCGCCGCCGAGCACAGAGGTAGAGAAACCATCGGATTCTCTGGCCCTGAATTTTGAAACGAGTTTGGTGAGGGAGAGGCATCAGTTTAATGCCCGCGCAGGTACGGCTACCTCCCTGACCTTCAACAAATCCATTCCATTTGGGATGACAGAAAGTCAATTTGCCCTGGTGCGACGGGCCCTGCGCCGTTATTCGATAAGGCTCGGTCCATACAACTCTGATTTCACAGTCAAGGAGACACCGCAATATTGGGCTTTGGTCTAACGTGTGGCTCGGTCTGTGAACGATTGTGCAAAATATCCGTTTCCGTCCTCAAGAAAGCAACAAAGAAAAGCTTCGGAGGATAGAAAGTTCACGTCCGTACGAACCTGTGTTCTGGTATTTGAGACTTCTTCAGTCATTGCACTCTCCACCAACTGCCCCGTGTTGTTGGGCGCTCATTCGGGATTAGTTTCTCGAGATTTTCTCGGCGACATGTGGCTGAGGAAGGAAGGGTCATGTGGTTTTGCCAACCAGAAACACAAAACTCAAAACTTTGCTGCGGAGTCAAACCTAATGGAAGGTAACTGATCTTGTGACATCAGTGAGATCTTGTTCGCCATAAGCGTCAGAACAGCATGCAGTTCATGTCTCCAATTCGTATCACGTCAGCAGCGACCGCTGTTTCTCGAGTCCTGCGGCTTCGGCTGTTTTCTGCGCGCAGCATTCCAGCGCCGTCTTCTCCTCCGCTTGATCTCAACACGGAACCTGTGTGATCCCCAGATTGCCCTTTTGCGGAATATCTCAGTCCCTTCCAGGAAGACTGCTGGAAACTGGCAAGAAAAACAAACACCTGCAGGACGGTGAAGCAGCCGCGGTTAACATTACATCGTATGACGGCCAACTGTCCGCTTCTGTTTTCCACCCGACAGGCAGAAATGTTTCCATTGTAGTTTGGGTCACCGTGGCAGCTCTGCCTCAAGGCCTCCCAGGACACTTGTCAGTCAAGTGCCGGCTAAAACGAGACTTTTGTTCCAGTGTTAATGACGACACAAAGCCATAACTGCAGACAGGTCTTCTTTGTCCTTTGCACCAAATTTGTTTCTGGAACACAGTATAATTTCAAAAAATCTGATGAATCTCTGTTGTCCGAAGCAAACAAACAAAACGTTTCACTGAATTTGTTTATCTAATTTCCAAAAATGTCCATTGATGAGACGGAAAGTTTTCAACCACAGGGTGATGAATCTCGGTGCGTGCGGATGCAGCCACACGCGTCACCATTCAGATGCTGCAGTTGTACCAATGAAGCCCGGAACGTGTTTGTCTCAGATCCACACTGCAGATGCTCATTGTTTGCAGCTTGTTTGCAGTTTACATCTCTTAAGAACAGTGCATGTACGGCAAACATTTCTGTATCCCAATGCCGGGTGGATACGAGTCACTCTGGGAGCCTGAGCAACAGAAGGACCGTGTCTCTCTGCCCAATTCCTCACGTCCTGTCAGACAGCGCATAGACAAGAAGCAGCAAAATTCCCAACGTGAGTCAAACGAAGTTGGTTCATCTCAAAAACAAAACACACTGACATCAGACTGTCACAAGATGCTCAGCCAGACACTCACGACGTTGTTCATCGCAACCACAGAACAAAGTTCCAAAGCACTCGTTGCGATGTTGAGATTTTTCCACGTTTCACTCAAGACGCGATGCCGCGCATTTTGACGTTGAAAAAACAATGGACGCGAACAGTGAACGCAGCGCAGTGACGTCAGCCACAGCCTGGCGCAGCACGACGCAAGTGACGTCTGCCCCGCAAAGGATCGGGCCTCCCGACTCTCGCCTAATGCTTTCTGGTCAGAATCACGATAAGGTGACGCCGCCTCGCTGGCTTCAGTTCCAGCCTCGAGGGAGAGCTGAACATGACATCAACCCTGAAGACAGCTGCGCAAAAAGGACAGACTAAAATGCCACGATAACCCACACGCACTTGAACACGTGATCTCAGTCGGAGTCCCAATGATCAAAAACACAGGGAACGACTGAACATTGTCTGGCAAAGCCTGAACATTGTCTGAGCGATACAAGGTTCCCACATGACAGACTAAACAGCACAGAACATGGGAAAATTGTTTTTACATCCTGCCCTTATCTGCAATTCAAGCACATTGCTGGAGAAACAGCACCGGCAGATGGTTGCAAAGCGTACCGTTCTCTATCGCCACCATCAAACACAGCTTCACCCAGGTGATGCTCTGTACAATTTTACGCTCGTTTTGCTCCCAACAAAACTCCTTTCAGCTGATGCTCTTCTGGATGCACACTTTATCGGCGTTCATCATTTTTTCTGAGTGAGTGCCTTTTCCGTTTGATCATCAAGGTCAGAGTCTTTTTCATCTGTCGCAAGAAGTTTTTCAGGCAACGAGAGAACAGTGCTCCCTAAAGACAATACCATGATTCCTTGGATTGTGAGAGAGCCCCACGACCTTGGGTGACCCCAAACACCACAATCTCAGTGTTTTTGATATCACTAGAAGGGGACGAGTTGCCAAATCCGCCCAAGGACTGGAGGGGCTGGGGGAAAATCACAGGTCTCTGACTCTGAAAATAACCTCGAGAATGCCAGCAGATCCTCCTCGCGGCAGAACCAGCTTCATTCCTTCGGGGTAATGACTCTGGGAATAGGAAGGCTCTGAATTGAACTCCAATCAATCAATAGCATGTCATGAATGGGTAATGAGATTACCTTGACGCAGGAGAAAATAACCGGATCAATACCGAGGGGAATCAAAACAGGCCGCGACGCTGCGGCGCAAATCCCCAACTGCGACACCAGCCTCGAGGAGAAAATGGCCCTTTTCATCCTGGAGGCGTCAAGCGTCGCGTCCGAAACCAGCTCAATGGACACTGAATCGTCGTGTGCGACACAGGACCAAGGACTCGTCTTGGGACTCAACGCATCCCGTGTGAAAAGGCTGCACCCTGCATCCGTGTTCAGGTCCGTGACCGCAGCGCCCTGGGCAATTTATTGAGTGTTGTGCCAAAAGGTCCACCGAGCTCGAGAAACAGAGACGCAATATCAAATACGAGTCCTCCCCAAACCCAACAACCACACGACAGACTTTCTCTCTGATTCCTGCTTTTACGAGGACCGTCTCAAAATAGACCGATTGGAGGACCGTACATCTTTGTGTTTGGTCAAAAACAAAAACTTCATGTGCCACATAAATGTGTCAATGCAGCTCATCAATCCC
>JAAUXT010100788.1_pt1 | contig 39575 bp, 35 predicted proteins | sample 7278171 | NCBI WGS metagenome assembly JAAUXT01 (sample SAMN14350112, study PRJNA611818) | marine sediment metagenome | isolation source: surface marine sediment (1.8m) | place: French Polynesia: Moorea | collected 2018-08
GGGTTGAAAAGTCATTTTTAATAGAAAATTTAAAAATGGATATTGGGCAATTCTTTTAGTTAATTTGTGGATATTATTGTGAAACAATGTGTAAAAGTTTCATTCAGTTGAATTTGTTCTATTTGAGTGTGTGCCAAATGAGTTCCCAAGTTGTGAATATTCGGTGAAAAAAGTACAAATTTTGGTTCAAAAAGAAAAGCTATGCAAATCAGAGCAAGCCAAATCAAAGCAACCCAAATCAGAGCAACCCAAATCAGAGCAACCCAAATCAGAGAAACCGAAATTTCCTCAAATCTTTGCGTGCACTGACACAGTGCGCTTGGTGTCGTCACTTCAAAGTCTGTGGACATTTTGCTCGTCGGGGGCAAATTTTCCAGATGGTCAGAAAGTGATCAGGGGTCATTTCTAAGCATTCGTTTGTTGGTTGGCAAACAATAACTTTTGAGGACCAGCGAATTTTGTGGAGAAATCTCGAGTTCTCTGGTCCCTGATCTCTTGTTTTGCCGAACTGAGGCTGCTGGTTTAGACATTGTTCAGTGAGGGCTACTGAACGGGTTGGAGTGCGGACACGTTCCAATGTCGCCCCTCCAAAACGACTTGACACATTTGAGAAGATATCGCACTGGTTCTAGTACAAGAGAGGCTGTGTTTCTGGTTTCAACTCAGTGCAGAAAACTTGCCCTTTGCCGAAAGACCGACAGATGGAGACACAGTGAACCTCTGACTCGCCCAAGCCAAAAAATTCAGTCTCGACTGAACTGGTTGCACTGGTTTCAATGTTTATCAGCCGCTTGCGCATATATTTGTCGGGTTTCGATCTTTCTGGGTCCCCCCTCCGCCAAAAAAAAGTTGCAAAACTGGGAGGTTCTCTGTCTTCCATTGCCTGAATGAGTATTCGTTCCTGTCGACACGCAAAATGCTCTACATGGTGGGTCTTGGTACTTTGTTTGAAGAAGCCATTTTTTGACCCTTGTTGAAACAGAGCAGGCTCTTGTTTTTCTTGCAAACGAATTTGTTCCAGAACAACTTCAGTTATTGAGAAAGGTTCAACAACATAATGAATGTGGTTTGTGACAAATGTTTCTGAACAGGAAAGAAAGCCTGGGGGTCTTTTCTTCAATTGCCGGGGAATTGTCTTTTCAAACAGATAGCTTTGGGTCTGGAGGCTCCAAACTGTTTTGATGAATGTCCTTGCTGTGGTGCAAGAAATTTGTCTTCATTTTGTCTTTTGTCAAAAGGTTGTAATTTGCCGAGGAGTGCAGACTTGACAACAATGAGAACTGAGTGAGGTCATTTGTTGAAGGAACTTTCGCAGATTATTTACGTTCCTCACGAAATGTCCACCTTGATTCAAATTTGGTCGCAGGACTTCACAACAACTTCAATTAGAGTTCCAGCTATCATTGGGTTCCGTTCTTTCGTTCTCCAATTTACCACTTCGCTGTTGCATTTCGGAGCAAACGAGAAATGACTGACACTAGTGTCGTTGGCAGCAAGATGAAATGAGAAGGTCGTCACAGGCAGAAGACCGCAACATTTTGCCTTGGTTCTGGATCTGTTCTTTTGGTACAACTCATGGCAAGACAAATCGCCTTCTGTTGTCGACAACACTTTCGAAACACTCAGTCGCTTTTGTTGGTTTGAGAACAAAAATGTCACACAAGACTCTTCTTCAGCGAATATTTTGCTTACCAGCACCTCAGTGGAAAGATGGTTGTGGCAACCCAGCATGTGTCTCAAGCATGCGCCAATTTTGCTGAAGCATTCGCAGGGTTCCCACCGCACCTGGAAAAACATGGTTAGACCTGGAAAACCTGGAAAAACAGGGGGTTTGGGGGCAAACAACTAGAAAAATAGTGCTAAACCTAGAAAAAAATTAACCTTACTTTGAAAAAGCGTAAGAGCCTCAACAAAGAAAGCATCTGAAAAAAATTCAGCTCAAGCAAGAGGTCCCAGATTTTTCTTTGTTTGTTTAGACAAAGGTTTGGGAATTATTGGTTTTTGTTGGAACTTCAAAAATATAGTTATGATATGAAGAACTCATTTCAAGCCTGAGTTTTGAGGATAAGAAACCTCAAATATTCTAATCAGAACTGGTTAAATAGTTATTTTCCAATTCATAACCAACAAAAGTAGGAGAGATTAAAGTTTTGTTCTGTGTAAAAGCCTCCTTAAAACAAGTGACAATTTGAAAATATATTAAGTATTCAAATTTTATGCAACAAATCATAAAAACATTAATTTGTAGATTCCTTTAAAAAAATTTAAATTTTTGCTAAAATTCTTTTTTGGTAAAAAAATTACATTGTTTAATGTTATTTATTTTAGAGAAAGGGTACACAAAGCTAAAAATATACCTGGAAAATACTTTGAAACCCTGGAAAAATCGTGGAATTTTGTTGGTCAGCCGCAGTGGGAACCCTGCATTCGGCTTGTATGCTCCGCTTAGGGTTTCAGATGGTTGGATGGGCCCTCTCCTGGGAAAGACAGTTTTCAAAATCTGACCATTTAGATTGTGGGCTCTTGACGGAAGGTTGGACTGAATCTGAGCATCAGCATCAAAGTTGATTCCCCATTTATTCACAAACATTTTTCCAGGAAAAGAAGTTTGTGAAAAGAGTTGGTTTCCAGAACAGTTTGTGAGGGTTATTGGATTTTTAAGCCCTCGGTGCTGGCAAAGCCGGACTTTCCCGGGGTCAGTGCAATCACTTCAGGTCTGTGCGTATGTCTGTGAAACAAGTTTATTTACCTCAGGGTGTGTGTGCGTGTGTGTGTGTTCGGAAGGTCGGTTTTCTCACCTAGATTGGGGTAAATAAACCTACGAGGGAAGTCCATTCGTCATTCTGAATGGTAGGGCAAAGTGGAGCAGTCTAAGTGGATAATTTTGATGTCAAGTTTTCATTTCATTATCAACTAATCACCAAATAGATGACAGAAAAGTCAACAATGAAAATCCTTTCTTTAAATATACGAACATTGCATTTCAAGCAAAGTTTAGATTTCTCTTTTGGTTTCACATTGTACGAGAACACAATTCCCCTGAAACAAAAATTTACACTGATAAAGCCAAGATCTCGATATTTTTCCGAAAGGGCAAATGTTTGAGATGCCAGGTGCAGCTCTTTCGAAACCCGATTGATTCGAAGCAAATTCACTCGAAAAGGAACCTCACGTTGGGCCAGGCCGGGTGTAATTTTCGCCTTTGTTTCGACATTGCGGTGCCATTGGAGGGCTCCATTGGAAATCCGTTAGATAAAACTTTAAACACGGAACGTTTCATGTTACTGACCTATTATTGTGGTGCTCTAAACCTTTTTAATGTTGGTTTGTTTGACCAATTTCTTGTGCCCACCTGAAATTCAAAATTGGCTCTTTTTCATATTTCAAAGGTTGTTGCTGGTGCGTGGCAGGAGTCATTTCGGTTTGGGGTTCGCGGTGCAGTGTTGTGTCAGACAATGGCAGCTGTATTTGGCTATGAGTTCGGGGTGGAAGTTCACGCGCAAGACGTGCATGCTTTGCCTCTGCAAATTGAAAAGATAAAAAACACGATTCGGCCGCAGAGTGCACGACGCTTTTTGTCGAGAATTAGGTGAAAGGAGAAACCTTTTCCCGAGGGTTTCTCTTGAGAATGTCTGAGATGTACCTGTGAGTCAACAACGTGAGGCGAAAGAGGACGTCGGTTTCTTCTCACGTTTTATGAGAAGTTCGAGACGACTCACTGAATCAGATGAAAGTAACACTTGCCCAAGTTTGGTTGGGAACTTCTGTGGTTGGTGGATTATTAACTCGTACATCATGCCAAATGCAAATAAATTAACCACTCTGTTGCATGTGGTTAATGATTGGTGACCAAACCAATTGAAACTCATCAGTCATGCGAGGAAAACTCTGCCTTCCGTGCAGCGAACAGAACTTGGGCGGTGCGAGGACATCGACGCATTGATGTTTGAAACAAGCAGCAGTGAATTGAAGTTCAACGGATGTTGCCTTCAAACATTTGACGAAGTCTTCACGTGTGACATGAGCTCAATTTTCAAAGGTTCGGGGAAAACAAACGTGGAGCCTCTGGGGAGTTTCCTTTTGTGCGAGATTCATTTGCACTGAACTTCAAGAATGTCTTCATCAAAAGGAACATTGAAAGACTTGTGGCCATTTTTGGATAATAGTGATGTCGGAGGCGGTGACATGGTTTGGTCTCGTGGGAGATGTCCAGCAGGGGCGAACGAATATTTGATGAATGGCTGGAGGGCTTGTTATGGGCCCCACACTGTCGAGGTTGAAACGGGCCATTGTCATTCCGTCAGACTTAATGAAAGGAAGTAACATTGAACAGAACGATGACGGTACTTTCCTTGGCCTGGTGGACGAACCAAAGGTTGGCTCTGAGCCCTGTTTGTGTCGTCATAATTTTAACAAGGTGTGTTTCTTGATGGCTTCGAGTGCAGCTTGAAGTGGAGAGTGAAGGAGACGTGAAACAAAAAATCAATGCGCACTGTTGGTCGTGCGAGTGCTGCAAATGGAATCTGCGTTCAATTCATTTCACCGAAACTGCGCGCATTGGAGGAGCATTTGTGAAGTATGGACTGCGAATTTGAGAACAAACACGGAGAAACTGATGCTTGATTGACTCCAAACTATGTTAACAAGATTGAAACTGACGGAGATGGATTACGCTGGGCGAAGACAGTTGTTAGTTTTGAAATGTTTTCGGGACAAACAATAGATGTTTGCTGTCAAAGTTGAAGTTTATCACCGCAGGTGTCAGGTCTGCACCGTGCATTTCAGCTCAATCCGCAGTGGCAAACTTTATGAAATGCTCTTGTAATTGGCCACAAATACTTTGCCTGAAGTTATGTGGTGCTTAGACTGGACAAACAGTGCAGAGAAGGCAGTTTGTCCCCACAGGTGGCAAGTGATCAAGTTGGGCACCCATTGTGGTGTGGACATACTGACCATCAAAAGAAAACACTGTCGACAGGCTGAAATTTGAAAGTCACTGGGCAAAAGGTTCTTGGGCATGAAATTGGTTTCAGATTGGCAGTTGATGCTGTACTCGAATGTTTGACGAGGACTTTCACAGCATTGAGGTGCTTGAGCGCCTCGCATTGGCTCTTGAGCCTCGACGCACTTCTCCACTTTCAGGCAGGGCTCACTCAGAAGTATTTCAAACATTTATTAATTGGAAAGTGATTTTCAAGAGAAGCCCGGATATTCCAAGGCCCAGGAGCTTACGAGCGAGGGCAGATGCCGTGTTTGCAGAATGTGCTTTGTGCAAGTTTGCGCATTGTCGCATTCGGACGCAGTAACTTCAGTGTAAAATGAGGTGCATTGAGATGAAGTGGCGCAAGAAACAAATTTCGTGCAGTTCGCGTTGGAATATTTCTGCTGTGGAGTTGGCACGCGTTGCCTGAGCATATTTTTGGTAATGACACCAAATTAGCGACAAGAAGCCAGCAAGAACACACCCTCGCACGAACGAGCCTTGCGGAATGTCGTGCCGATGTTACCTGTTCAGTACACTCGAATGAAGGAAGATGGACACACCAATCAGCATTTGCGGACACTCAAATGGGTTGCAGCAATCATAGTGGGAACTCATGCCACAAGATGACCCTTCAGATTTGAAAATTTCTCGCGAAACTGTGTGGGAAAATTTCAGGCAGTCATGGAATCGCGCTGGAGATTGCCAGTGTTTCGTCGAGAGTCTAGCGGCAAAGATGCTCATTCGAAATTTCGCATTTCAAGGAGCAGGAGTCAAAGCGTTGACAAGGTGTCGGGTGCGCGCACAGCAGCTGAGAGTGTGGACGGAGACAGTGAGTTTGAATTCACAAGAGACTGGATTGACATGCCTGTGTCCACACAGAGAAGGTCCGCCGATGGCTCGTGCATCCACAGGACGAAGTCACAATCGAGCATCTACAACGCAGAACAAACAGCTGACGGCCCGGACCGACCCTCACGAGGTCGGAAGCAGCAGGGACAAGAACATTCCGGGCGCGTTATCAAGTGGCTGAGGAACTCCCTCAGGCGGTCTCGGTCGAGATCCAATTCACGACAAGACAAACATGGCAAAGTATCAGAGTCTAGTGCCGCTGTCAACTCGATAGACTGTGAAACGGGGAAATATGAGCCAAGAAGCATGAGAGGGGAAGTCTTGATGGAGCCTGTGAGCCAAGTACAGAACAAAGTAGAACTTTTTGAGAGAAAAACAACACCGGGTACAGCGTGCCCGGAATCATTACAAGTGACGCAAAACCTGAAAAGGTACAGTTTTATCAAGGCGCAACAAGGCAACAACGAGCAGGTTTTGAGTGCTCATCAGGCTGCGCTGTCCGGGCAAGGTGTGATCCAAAGTGCCAAGGATTCAAAGGTCCGGCGAGACACAGGTGTTGGTAATAGGCAGGACGGAGCGCGCACTTTGGTGGGAATGTCTTCTCGTCTCTTGCAGCCTGGTACGAGTGATGTGTCCAATGCACGTGGCGGGCGTGTTGACAAGTCAGTGCCCCAGCTGCGCACTGGTGGATCTACTGGTCCCAGTGGTCAAGGAGATGTCCCCACTATTTCCACTGGACTCAGGTCAGCGCTCAGTGGTCGCACGCCCAGTCGTCACCAGCATGTAGACTGGAGCACCAACACCTGTTCTGGTTCGTCGCGAGATCCTCCCGCTCAGACGTCGTCACAGGGTCAGGTCCTCAGCGCCGCTGGTGGCATCACCATCGGCAGATTAGCACAACACAGCAATGTGAGTTATGCTGGCCACAAGATACCAGTGTCGATAAGTGGGACTCATGAAGCACCAGATGCTGGTCATACCAGACGGAGGGCAGCCCACGAGAGGACACCAGCAGCCCGAGAAGCATTTCATGATGGCTCGAGACATCAGAACCACGTTACACATGCTCAGGTTCATCACCAGAGTCACTGTCATTTGGCATCAAATATCAGTGGAGATCGAACAAATGTGCACAGACGATACAGTATCAATGATCCAGTTCCTGTGAGCCAAAGGGAATACACACCTCAGTCAAGGACTGCTCAAGGATCTGATGAGTTTCAGCATCTGGATGCCGACTACAGAAGGCAATTGAACAACTTCGGACAGAATTATCCAAGCACAGCGAGGGAACCGTTGCAAAACTTGCACAGACACTCAGCGCTGTGCGTGGACGAACGTTTGCAGGAACCAGTTCCATTGGAAACTCATTTCGGTTGGAAACGGGAGTACTCTTCCAGCCACCCAGAAGTGATGGTGAGTTGCAAAGAGGCCATCCAGAAGGCATCGACTGTGATCACCAAGGCTGCCACCAGACCTCAGACTCCAGATGAAGTGGGATCCAAAAACAAGGCTCCGGAACAGCTGAGCCGGGGTGGGTCACCAGCAAGCGACCTGTCCAGAGGTGAGTCTGGCTCAAGCTCAGACATCAGTGGTTCTCACGCTATCATCAGCAAGATTGAAAATGTCGGCACACACAGCAGCTACTTCCGTGTCAGTGACATCACCTGCAGCGTCACCAAGGGGAAGAAAGGAGCCAGTGAACCTGCAGCCGAAGTTGGGAAGGGCGACAAAGGGAACGACTCGAGCGTGTGGAACGAGAGTGGGTCCGAGCATCTGCCTACAGCGGGGCCGTCTGAACCACTGGGCACTAGTACCCCTTGTGAAACGAAGATGCCCCGTCAAAAAGATCAAGGACTGTACCAAGGCAATTGGGAGCAGCTGGCCAGCAGCCCGTCCTTGCCGAGCGAGCCAAACAAGAGATCAGTTTCCCTGAGTTCAGAGATGTGCGCCTCATCGCTGACTGAGACCTCAACTCTGGACTGGAATTCTGGGTCTGACGCCGCTGCCTCGGTCGAATTTCCAGGCGGCAGAGCGTCCCTGGTTCACAGGTCCAGCGTTTCTTCACTGAACCGATACGCCTCTCCCACAGGAGCTCCCGTCACTTCTGACGGGCGTGTTGCAGATGAAGGTGTTGTTTTCAAACACTTCCCGAAATCAACTGCAGTCTCCAAGCAGGCGAAGGCAAGACTTCGTGTTGCGTCTGAATCGACGAGCTCTGAGGATAGATCGTGTGACCTTCTGAGGAAGTCAGACCTGATGGATGAATCGATGAAAACGAAAGATCTGAATGTAACCGCTGCTTCCAAAGATGAGACTTCAAACTCAAAAGCTCACTTCGAGAAGAAGATATCCAAATCACATCATAACCTGCACCACGAGAAAATTCTTGCGAGGAAAAACAAAGACAACGATGAGAAGCAGGAAGAGTCGACTCAGAACCTGTGGAGGTCGCAGTCTCAGCCGAATGTGAACCAGGAGAACCCGTTGCTTCAGAAGAGACTCGAGCATCAGCTGGGAGGATGCGAGTCCGACGACAGCGTGTCGTCCGAGTGGTCGTCCTCTTCGTCGCTCGATGGCGGCCGCATCGGAGACGTTGTCGAAGCCAAGATCCGCAGCCGAAAGCGACGGAAGTATCGAGTCAACAGCCGCTCGAGGCAAAGCCGATCTCAGGGTCACCTGGCCGCGAGGTCAAGGTCGAATTCGCGCTCGTTGTCGAGGTCACAGTCGAGGGACAGGAGTTTGGATGGAATCATCCGGCCTGAGAAGAACTTCATCTTGGAGAGATGGTGGGCGACGCTGGGAGACATCCCCGCGACTCTGGAGGAGGAGGAATGCGCAGAGGGACACGCCAAGAAAGGGAAGCACAAGAAACACTCGCGAAACGGTAAGCTTGAACTCGCATACTGTGTTACTGCCACTCAATGCTCATGCGTTCAACTGCAGATGTTCAAGATAAATGGCGGCGTATGCCGACTTGCTGTATCGGTACATCTAAATGGGATGCACCTTTGTTGGCGGGTGTGGATATTGCGATTGCACAGTGCAAGACCATTAGACTTCCGCGATATCAGTGACATCTGAGCTGAGGTAACTCGTCATTTTTTTCGACGGGCCAAAAAGTTGAAAAGCTCCCTGTCGTTTTGAGGGAAGGCACAGCACGATTCCTTTCGAGCGCGAAGCAAACGGTTTCGATGATTGCGGCTTTCCCGCAGCTGGAGAAATGTGCGTGCAGCATGTGCTCACGAATCAGTTCACACGCTATGATTTGTTATGAATCATTGTTTTTGAAGTTTTTGGCAAAAAAAAAAAAACTTTATTGGAAGATTCTGTGAACAGAGCTCTAGGCTAAACTGTAGTCTGCTGCAGGCGTCGCTGTGCATAAAGATGTGTGGGAATGATGAGGATTAAATTGCCTTCTGAAGTCTGTTGCCTCTGGGTACACTTGAGGTACTTTGTTGGTCTCAGGAATTGATGACCTTTGAGATGGAACAAAACCGCAGACTGACTTTGCTGTCTTGGAGTGGACATTTCTTCCCTTTTTTCGGACGAACTGGAAAGATGCAGATCTGGTGTCAGATGTTCATCGCTCGTAGTGGAAGCTCAGTCTCACAACTTTTACATTTGATTTGCAAATTGGCAGCTCCATGGAAGGAGAAACATCTCAATTTCTTCAGATGTCAACAGTGTTTGGAACGTGATTTTTCGATTTCGATGTGTTGAATCCCGTTCTGTTCAGGTGGAATGTGATATCTCTTATCAAAAACGTGTTCAGTGAGAGATCTCTGAGAGCCAATGGCTCAGCACACACCTTATCAAAAGGTAATAAGAGATACGTGCTGGCTGGTGAGATTTCAAAGTCCGGCTTGATTGTAAAGACCACTTGGTGCTTGTATTGCCACGAACAAACAGTTTGCATTGTGGATTGAAAATTGAGGACCACCTGTGGGGAGATTTGAACTCTCAGTGACTGGAGGTTTGTTGTTTTCCACGCGTTGGTTTGTTTTGTGCTCAAGAAGACACATGTTCTGTGCACAGACGGACTGAGCCATGTCGAGCATCACAGCTCTGAGCGAGAGCCCGAGACAGAGGAGACCAGTGGACAGGTTCGGGGCGGTTACTGGTTTTCGCGCCCCAGGCAGGTCGTTGGCGCCCACGAGTGAAGAAGCCGTCAACAATCAGCTTCCCGTGGAACCGGCGACTTCTCCACCAGTCGAGAAACGGGACGAGCGACAGGGTGAGCAGAGGGCGTCAACTGGACCACACCTGACGCCCAACGTGGTGATCCACAACCCTGGCTCGAGGCATCATGTCTGCTACTCTCAACCACCAGTTTTGCCACAAAATGTTGAGCGACAAGAAGCTATCAACCAAAATCGAGGTAAAGACTGTCAGCAAAGTTGGCTTCGCTTGATGTTCGGGTCCGTTGTGATGGTGGGTCCTTGCCATTGCTGCCACCTGAAGTTGTCGGCATCAGTTGAGCGCGAGCAGCACCACCCCGCACCCGGTTGATACTTTCAGTGGAGCGCTTTGGCAGCACCTGATTGTCACCTTCGTGGAGTTCTGTGGTCGGTCATCTTTGATGTTTCATCACAGAAAAATAGACCCGAATTCGTGGATTTCGTCTTCGCTTCGACAAAAGCACATTAAAGTCGTCGTTAGATTTTCTTTTTTTTTCTTCACAAAATTTGTTGAGACTTTTTCTCTGCGTAAAGGTTGACGAGAATGACGTGTGGGCGAAATTGTCAACTTGTAAACACTTGAGAATCACTTGATCTTCAATGTAAGGACTTTATCTGGTGACGAGATGTGTGCTTTGTGGCGCAAACGTGAAACTCCCCTTTTGATCCAATTTTCAAGACTCGAGTGTGGACATCTTTGTTCCGTGGTTGTAACTCAGTGGTTCTCATCTTCATCGTGCGGTTTTCAAAATTATCTTTACGCAGGCAGTACTTGCTCCCGTGCGGTGTGGTGTGTGGATATGATTACTGTGAAGCTCGCATTGTGCGTTCTCAAAGCTTGCGGGTGTGTTTGATGTTTCTATCGGCTTTTGAGGAGGACTTGTCTCTGCAGTCAGCCGTGCGGCGCGCACGTTTGCCCGTCTGATGTGGCTGACCCGCGGCCTGACCCAGTTTCCTCACTCCGGCGCTTGTCGAGCGCGGCGATTGCGACTGAATCCTCGCTGATGCTCCCTCAGGTGAAACAGTCAGTTGAAGTATGTCTGCTATCTTACACAAGATTTCTATCCACATTGTGAATATTTGGATCGACACGTTCGTGTTTGGAAGTGGACCGAGTTTTGGTGCTCAGGTGAGCCTTCGCGAGTTTTTCGTATTTACAATGCGTCATGCGCGACAGGTGCGTCAGGTAGTGCTTGGAGTCGGTGACGGTTTGGTTCCTTTGTTTTGCATTCTTTCTACCGTGTCAGCTCAACTGCAAGGTTTCAATGTTTGGAAATATGGAACACTGAAAGCTTTCAAAGCCAAGTTGCCTGTGTTGTCACCAGTGGTCGAGTTCGCACATTTTAGGAAATTTGAATTCTGCTGCTTTGGCGGAGGTAAGTTGAGTGGAGTACCAACCCCTGAAGTCTGCTGGGTGCACTCTGTTCCCAGAATCCGGTCTTGTTTGGTTTCTTTCCACTGATCATTGGGGCCTTACTCCAACCTCAAATTCTGATTCACAGTGTTTATCTCCTCACGCAATATTTTGGAACTTTTGTCGACTTTGTAAAGTTGTGGCGGGTGGATTGTAGGACTTAAAAGTGGGAAGCGTGTTTGCATTCAAATATTGGCTTGACTCTGTCGAATAGCACCATAATTTCTTCCCTTTCTTTGTCCACTGCAAACAGGTAGATGAGATAAAAATGTTTCGTTGCGTGAGAAAGGAGACGTTTCTCGTCCGCTGTGTTGTTGGTACAGGCTGTGAAGCAATCCAGCAGATTTCCGCAGTGTTTGAGATGATAGTTTTCAACGGTCACGGACAGGTTTTTCCAGCATCTCAGATCGAACCCGTCTCTTCGTCGTTCGATATTATTCTCAGTTCTACCTAGCTTTTGGTCCATGCCTCTGAAGGCCAAGCCCGCCCCGCCCCGCCCCGCCCCTGCCTCTGCCACGAATAGCTGGTTGCATGTCTGAGTCTTGTGGAATGAAAACTAAATTCCTCTCCCCTTCGCTTGTCATGGGCATCATTTCTTTTGCTCCCGCCTGAAAGTCAAAAAAGCTTTGACTGCCGAGTGTTGTACCGAGATCATTTATCCTGCTGTGGCCAACCCAGCTGCTGATGGCAGATCTTTCTGAGATCCCTGGAACCTCAGTGGAAAAATTTTGTTGTTCTTTTTTTTTGCACAGGCATGTCCTTCATGGCGAGCCCATGTTATGCATGATGGGGCTAGGACCTACTGATGTTTTGGGGTAGGACGAACCCAACTTTCTACCCCCTCCCTATTTCAGACAGAATTCTGAGTGTGTCCCAGGGGGCAGGTCCTATCCCCCTTCCCCGAGGTAAGTCTGTGAGAGTGGGGTCTTGCTGCCCATCCTCCAAGCCCCAAGGATGGTCCCAAACGGGAGGTCTGTCAAGATTTTGGGTCATCATCCCACCCTGTGGACAGAATTTCAGAGCAGGGGCTCTGGCCAAGCATCAGCCTGTGAAATTTGAAAATGCCTCGGGATGTACGCTTTCTTGTTCAATGTCAGATGTTTTTTCGTTGGAGTTGACCACGCCTCCTCAAGTCGGACCACAGTCGTAACCGGGTCGTGTAGATCTTCGTATTGGATCCACCGGAGGTTCTCACAGAACAGTCCTCATGTTTTCCTTCCGAAGGTTTCTTGTGCATTAACTTTTCCGTGGATTTCGTTTGCAACGATTTTGTGGAAAATTCTCATCCGGGCATTGATTCGAAATCAATGTTGTTTCTGACTTGACACGCAATCACAATTCAGCGTTCAAGTTGCGAAAATACAGCAGTCTCTTGGGAGTTGAATCAATTCACGTGAGGCTCGAGTCAAATGAAAAACAGAGATGCCAGAAAGAACTCCCAAGTGCGGAGTGTTTGTGAACGAGAAATTTGAAAATGAGGGACAGTTTAACCAAGCCACAAACTTTGGCGTGGACGGTGTTTCGACCAAGACATAAATGAGCAGGTCAGTTTTCTGCACATGTGCGCCAATGAACTGAAAATGTTACATTTTGAGAGCTTTTTGAAGAGCTTTCACAAACCTTTGCGAACTTTATGAAAATTCGTTGGTTCTGTTCTCACTCTTTCTGCATTTTGCAGTGTGCTGACTGATAAGAATGTGAAGTCCTTTCCTCAATCCTCAATATGTTGGTTTGCCACTCCCAAATGTCCGTTTCTGTCTGGCTTTGGGACCGTCGGTGCAAGCGTCGAAAGACTTGTTCCGGTTCCCTGCTATCCCAGTCCAAACGGAGAGTTGGTTGTGGTGCATGGAAGCGGAAGGACGGAGATTTGGATTCTGTCCGAGTTACGAACCGTGAGTTGAGTGGGCCGTTTGAAACTCAAAATTATTTGTGAGGAGGAAATTTTTTCTGCATCGTCGCACTGTGCGAGTCTTCAGAGGCCACTTTTGAGGCCTCACACCCGCGTAATGGCCACCGTCTCGCCTCTTCCACCAGCAGGATTCCAAAACATTATCTCTCCTTCTGCGGGATGTTGGGGAATTTGACAAAGATGAAGAAACAGTTTTGAAACAGATTTTATCTTCAAAATGTAGTTTTCATTCTTTGGTGGCGAGGAAGAAAGACGATTCCCCACAAGTCTCTGCAGGTGGCGATATTTGTGTCCGCTGTTGTCAGTGGGATATCCGATTTTGGGAGAGGAACTGAAGTACAAGTTGCGCTTGTGCGGGCACAATGGGAACAAATTGGACGGGAAACCAAACATTTTGCAGTTTGTGCAACAGATACTTTTTGCATCGCCCGTTTGGATTGATACTTTGGGGGGATAAAAAGTTCTGAAGCCTAATTGCAGAGGCTTTGTAGAGTATAACCTTGATGTCGGTAGCTTCGAAAATTGCTAATGTCGTGGAAGAATTTCGCAGGTGCGTCAGGTTGTCACTTTTGGAAGTTCATTGTGATCTCGGCCGGTTGTGCAGGTGAAGAAACATTCCTCCAGTGGAGTCTCCACTCTTGTCGTTGGGAAGCAGCGTCACCAAACGGAACGAGCACACGTTTGGGAGATAAGATTGCAATACGTGTCAACCGGATCTTCAGTACAAAGATATTTCTCTCGGGGGAAGCTAATAAATGTCAATGTCGCTTTTCATGGCAACGATAAATCCAGCATTTCTTTGTTGAAAGGCTCTGGTAGCATTCAGGCAGGAGCTATAGTTTTGATTCATTCTTCAGGACAGTCAAGAAAGAGTGGCAACTGACTGGACACAGATCTCATCAAACACGAGACAGCGTGCTTTGTCCTCAGGATCTTGGCACAATCAAGAATAAAACGTAACAGGATTCTTGCCGTCGAGTCACATTCCGGCTGTTTGTTGCACTTGAGGTGGAAGAAGCTATTGTTGTGAACAAGTGGATGCATACGCGAGTGGGAGACAAACAGTGCATTGTTGACGCTACAGGATTTTGCCATTCTGCCGCGAACAACTGAAATGTGTGAATGCTGCAATTTTGATTCAGGGTTGTGCCGGATTGTGAGTGTGTTGTTGCTTGAGTGTGGCACATGTTTGTGATCAGCCAATCCACATTGGAAGTTTTGAGGAGTTTGTGCCATAAACCGCCAGAATGATTTTGGAGGGAGATGAGAATGACTACATGTCGATGCATTCATACCACAGCAGCAAGGATGGAGGTGCCAATGTAAGCTCAGACCGAGAATCGGACTTGTACCACGATTTGCAAGAACCAAAAATCAACGAGTATTGGAACATGGAATGTGAGTATTTGCCATTCTGTCGGCCGTTTGGAACCGCCGTGGCAGTTTGTGCACTGTGAAATGTGTCAAGGAGTTCTGTTTTCTTTTTCTCATTGACAAATATTGAATCGTGTTCTGCTCAGTGTCAATTTTCAGGTTTGTAGATTTCAAATTTTGCAACACCACAAGCTCAGAAGACATTGATACCATGGTTTCAGATACGGTTTAATTACAAATCGCCGTTTGATGAAGGAAAACGAGTTCTTCTTTCGACATAAATTGCTCATTGTTTCGTTGGTGCTGATGGCCATTTGTGTCAAGTGAAACGTCACACGCATACTTAACACTTCGGGTTCGATGCAACGTGTTGCAGTGAGACACCCACAACCTGTCAGCATATGGCGAAGGTCGACTCCGGAAATGGACAAAACGAGTGTTTTGTGCAAAATTTGTTTTGAAAGGCTGCGCCAGGTGTTGTAAACAAGAAAGAATCATTTTGTTTTCTTTCCTGAAAATTCTGCCTTTCTCATGCCTGCCGCGAATCGTAAAGAATGGAATCGAATTGGACGAAATGCCGTTCGTCTTTCAAACTTGAGATAGTGGTGGAAACCAACTGGGAATAGACTTGTATCAGGACGCTCAAGTCATTGTTGGCCGGAATGCGAATTAACACATTGGAAGCCAGGATTTGGTGGCTAATTTGGCAGGCTCGTTAAAATTTGAATATCTTTGCTTCGCGCCAAATCAGATGTGTACAGACATACCGGTGGAACCGAAGGGGCGCGAGGTTGCTGTTCAGGTTGAAGACCTATAATTTTCTGATGACATGAACAGAACCAAAACTGCTGGTTCCAGCCATTGACGTGAATTGGACTGTGTGGCTCACTTTGTGATCTTCAGGTCGAAAGAGTAACTCGCTTTGCGTGACAATTTTGTTGCTCGAACACAAGTTTTGGTTTGCTCGTTGGAATTTTTGTGTGCGTAGTGGGTCAAAAACGGAGTGCATTCACCCAGTGCCCGTTTTGTTGTGTAGTGGTGAATTGCTCACACAGGGTGACTTCAATACAGAAGAGCACGAGTGCGCATTCGCAAGCAGGAAACCAATACACCATCGACAGTGCTCATCAGACACGGAAAAGACAACCCTTCAGTGGGCATCAGGGTGCAGAAATATTCATTGTTCGAATGTAGTGACATGTCTTTCGTCCTTTTGCTACTTTTGAATTCTTGTTCGGTGTGTTGACATATTTGGCGCTGGCGTTTCTTGGCTTGGAGAAATAGGGATCTGGATCAGGGATATCTGATGTGCAGCAGCAGTTTCAGCTTCGTTGTGACCTTTTCTTCCAGGAGACGATTGCACTCAGCAAAGCTGTCAAAACAGTTATCTGTTTTGTACACAAAAGTTCTGTGAACACTCAACAAGAAAGAAAATTTGCCAGTGCTTGGTTTGGACTTCAGTGCTTCCGAGGGTGGTGAACGTGCGAGCGTGTCTTGTTGGGCAAAGTTGACGAACATGTCCATCCTAGTGCGAGTTGCTTGAATTTCCACATGCATAATGTTCTGCTACGTCGATTGTGTTGAGGTGGACGTGAATAATACTCGAGCTTTGAGTGGTTTAGGTGTGCTTACTGTACACATCTATTGTGCATGTAAAAATTTATTGAAATGGAAATTGACACCCAGAGGCAAGAATGTCAATTTGTACTTGTAGCGTAGAGCAAATTTAACTTGGCAGTACTCTGTGCGGTATACCATAAATGATATGTTGACAACTGTCACCGAAAAAGGGACGGGTTCATTCATAATGAGGTGTTTTCGCAATATTCAATTCTGAAACCAGTGCAGGACAGAATCCCGTGCTGCTTACTGTGGCGTCGAAATGAGCTCACGCGTCAGTTGTGATTAGCCTCAAAAGACGAGCCGAGATTGGGGTTTCAATGGATTTTCACGGTGAATGACACTTTTGGGTTCGTCAGTGTCAATGCACAAGGCAGCACAGATTGACATACCCCACAAGTGATATCATGCAAAAGTGCACACTGTAATGAATGACTGAAGTGTCTGACACAGGAGGAAAAAAAAGATTTTCAGAACACTGACTCTGATCGTGACTTCTTTGTGTTCTGCAGTTTCGATGGCGACGTCGGTGAGCCTGATGCCCGGAATCACTCCCGAGGACAAGTTGCGTCTCGCCGCGTCCAAGGGTCAACTGGACAAAGTGAAGGAGTTCATATCCAGCGGCATCTCCTTTGAACCGGACAGGGTGAGTAAATTGCATCGCATCCAGACGTCGTGTTGGGAACGGAGTGCTCACGATGACATGTGTGTTCCGTTGTTGCAGAATGTTGTTGGTGTGTGTGTGTGCGTGTGTGTGGTGTGTGTGTGTGTGAAATGCGGGCGTGATGTATATTCATGAACAAGTTTGTTTGCAGGAAGGTCGCACGGCTCTTCACTACGCCGCTCTCAACGGATTCGCGGAATGTGTGCAACTCATCGCTGCTGAAGGGTGCGAGATCGACCTGCAGGACAATGTAAGGTTCTTTTTGTCAAACTTTGTCCGTGGAATGACCCTGTGCTGTTTGTTTTCTTGGGCCACGGACAATGATGGCGTCTGAATGGTGTTTTTGAGGAGCAGGGATCGTGTTCCAAGCAGGCACATTTCCGAGGCACGTAAATGTGTTCAACAGAATGGAACACGGGAGTGTTTCGGACAAATGAAATACTTGTGCACCGCAGTCGGAGTGACCAAGGGGACCACATTTTAAGTTCTGGTGAATTGAAATGAGTTTTGCACGCAGAGGGAATTTCCGTCGATTGTGACTCGCAAGACACTTCACAAGTGCATGATGGAGGGATAATTGATCTAAAGTGATTTATTAGTGCAAGTCCAACCCTCTGACTGCCTCGTCTGTCGGCAGCACCAAGCCAAGGTGTCTTACATCCCCATTTCCTCTGCATATGTACCCTTTTTTGGTGTCGGAGCACGATAACGACCAAGTATCGTTTTTGTGAAGAATGTGCACACAAGGCGTCCTTACCTCGCCTGTGTCGTTGGAAGGTGGGAGTTTTTTTTATCAGATATCACAGCGCTATTTTCTGGGTCAAGTTGTCACCGTGTAGAGTTCTTCATGACTGAGAGACCACTTCGGATGTTACCTTGATGGGCATGTTACTCTCCAGGGGGGTTTGAGCGTTGGTGATGAATTGTGACCCTCACGTCGACCCAGGCTTCCCCAGGACTGTTATCTTAACCAAAGACACTTTGGAGTCACAAAGAAGTCTGTCAGTGGGAAGAACAGAGCCTCAGGCTGAAGAGGTGATGTTTTCTGTGGAACTTAGCAGACTCCAATTGACAAGTTCTTGCCCAACAAAACAACCAGTGGCATTCCAAGCCCGATATCGTGTGTCGTTAATACCTCCCTTCCGTTTTCAAATTGCTGCTCATATCAGGTGCCGCACAAAAATTTGTCGCGGACGCGCATGTGTATTTTTGGTTTGCAATTCCTTTCTGTTTGGAACACCCGGGTACCAAGTGTTCGAACATGTCCGAATAACCGAAAGTACCAAACAAATACGAGCAGGCTGTGCAAAATACGCCGGCCAACTGACTTTTGAGAAAGCAATCTTTCATTGCTGTGTTGAAAAAAAAAAAATTGTCGGGTCCCAAAACAAATGTCCGCCTCTCCGCATTTAGAAAGACTGGGACTGGTATTTGATGGGTTGTCATCCCTGTGTGGTTTTGTGGATTTCCAATGAAACATCTTGCCTTCTTCTTGGACGGATTTTGTTTCAGCCGCCTTTTCTTTCCCTCGACAGTGTTTATGATTTGTGAAAAATAGAGTGAAACAAACGCGTTCCTCAGCACTGAGCCCCATGCACGTTGACGTGGTTGTTTCAGATGGGGTACACGGCGCTGCATAGAGCGGCGGCGCAGGGCCACCTCGACGTCATCAAGGTTCTGCTCGCGGAGGGAGGCGTCGTCGATCGTCAGGATGAAGTGGTACGAACGTGATTCCAAACGAGCATGGTGGATGCGAGCGAATTTTCCAGACTCGTTGCCCAACGAATCGCACACTCAAGGCCTGTTTTGACGCTTTTTCAGCACGGTAATGCAGCACTGCACGAAGCAGCATGGAACGGCTACAGTCGAACCCTGGAGCTGTTGTGCAAAGCGAAAGCCAACGTCCATCTGGTCAACAAGGTCAGTGTGAAATCTGGTCCACCCACCGGACTCTGTGTTTTGTGTTTCGATTCGAAGATCGCCCTGTCGTGTTGCATTGGATCCAAGAAAGGATGCAGGTTCACGAAACTTCTGTCTTGTGCAGGCTGGATTTTCGGCGCTACACCTGGCGGCGCAAAACGGACACAACCAGAGCGCGCGGATCCTTCTGTACGCAGGCGCCAGCCCCGATCACAGGAACAATGTGAGTCTTCTTACGTTTCCCCAGAATGCAGATTCTATTTGTGACAATAAATTGTTGGCCTGCCAAAGTATGTCCCTTGACTGTCAACGAAAACATTGGCCCAAAGGTTTATCTTCCTGTCCACGACCACGACTTTGCACTGCTGCATGTTTCAGTACGGAGACACGTCGCTTCACACTGCGTGTCGCTACGGTCACGCCGGCGTCACGAGAATTCTCATTTCGGCGAGATGCAGAATCAATGAGCAGAACAAGGTGCGCATTGTGCTTTTGTGATCTGTAGTCAGCGTATTTTGTCACAAATTCTTGGTGTGAGAACGCAGGTCCACTTGTCGTTTTCAGAATGGCGACACTGGTTTACACATCGCTGCTGCCTTGAAGAGAAGGAAAATCACCAAGTTGCTTGTTGACGCCAGCGTGGACGTGAACATCAGGAACAAGGTAACAACGACATTCACATGTGACCACTTACAGACGAGCTGAACGAATGCTTGTACTTTTATCACGAACCGGAAAGCACTGTTTATCAGCTGGTGTGAATCGTGCATTTTGCAGCAAAATGAAACCGCGATCGACGTGGCAAAGCGCAAAGATTACGGTGAAATCATCCTCGTTATCACTTCGCAACCCAAGACAAAAGATAAAAAGAAAAAAGGAGGAAAGAAGAGCGAGAAGGAGAAGCTCTTTGTGGATTTGGACGGAGAGAAGAAGAAGAGAGGATTTTTCTTCAGGAAGAAATCTAAATCCAAGGTAGCAGCCACTTCATTCGTTTCATTGGAATCCGCAGTGGTTTGTGCGCTGATTTTCCCCAACCACGTGAACGGGTTCGTAACATGCGCATTGTTGCTCGCAGGAGAAGGAGCGGAAGCAGCCGCTCTACTCGGCGGCGGCTCCGTCCATCACAGCGGCGTCTGAAATCACGACGTCGCACTACGACGCTCATCTGGGGCCGCACATGATGCACCAGCACAGGTTCCCACAGCAGGTCAGGCTTTGGCGAAAAAAAAAGCTTTGGAAGATTTTGTAGCATCAAGAAAAAGATACGCAGGGTTTGCAAGAGATGCGTCTGTGTTTTGTAGGTTGCACGTTCGCGCGCGCAAGGAACGTTGACGGGAGGCCCCACGGAGGTGTTGGGCAGCGCAGGGCCGGGCAGCGTCGTGTCGGGGGTGGCTGGGCAGTACCAGCCCAAACACGGAGTCGCTGTCTACAGGGATCTCGCCGGAAACATCAAACAAGTTTGTACTTTTTCTTCATGACTTTTCTTGGCGGAGTGAAATGTTCCCTTTGGATGACAAAAACGCAGAAGAGTGATGCTCCAAACTGAATTTATTTCGGCGCGTGCTACAGTAGGATTGTCGTTGGCGTTGTCATGAACATCAAAAACACAGTTATCACAATCACCTTGTCTCCAGTGATACACGGTCAAAATGTTATGGCATGGTCATGTGTCCTGCAAAAGGCAAGAGATACGGTGAGGGAATCTCGGGATATGATTGTGAATTGTGATTGTGAATGCTGAAACGTGAGCCTGCACAGTTGTTCAGTTTGACTTCACACGCGACAAGCAGACAACTTGGAAGTCAACATTCGGCACTTACTTTTTTGTTACTTTGTGAGGTGGGGGTTGGGGTTAACATTTCTGGTCCCTTCTCCTGGCGTCCACATCAAAAGCAATGTTCCGAAGCTCTCGTTCCAAAGACAGTGGCATGTTGCAGTAATCCCCCTCGTATTCTTGACACATTGGGCAGAATAAGGCGTCGCATCCCCTACACGTCGAATTGTGATCTGTTCTTACTTGCTGGCATCAACCGAATGAACAGGGTGGCTACGAACGCCAAAGTGTAAAACGACGAATTCATAGTGAGTGCATTGTTTTACCCCATCTCGCAAACGTGGTGAGGCACACAGGCGGACAGGCTCGGCATGCACAGAATCATCGCGTCCTGGTTGTTGCGGAAGTCGCAGAACCGGATGCGCTTTTTTCTGTCCGATGCTCCGTGGACAACGAGGGCAAGTCCCACGAATAGGAAAAATCGCCAACCCATTGTGCCTGAAGAGACAGAATACCTCTCACGAGTCCTTGATTGAAACGTGTAAAATTTTACTGATTCAAACGAACAATGCTCACAGAAAAGTGGTGGTACTTACAGAGCTGGTCTTCCACTCGTGTTTTGTAGAAACGATGCGCGCTGCTTTTATACGGTGCAAATTATTGATGAAGGAGCTAAGGGGATAAATTTGCATTGAATATGACGATCATTCAGACCGATAGAACCAGAAATTGAAGGAGTGTTCATTTTCGTTCTACCGCTGGGCATACAAAGAGGACGATCACACAACATCTATTTACAGTCCATATCAAAATGAAAAAAGCAAAGCACTCTTCCTGCAAGCTGTGGTGAAAACAAAGCTTCTGGAGATCCATGCACACAGTTGCCCAGGTCCAAAAATATGTGTCCAGAAACTAGAAAAATTCCCGCAAAACTGGAGCCCGCAAAAACGCAGTCCAGACTAAACGCATCCAGATGAAAAGGCTTTTTGTGTGACGAACAGATCACTTCAAGAAAGTGCTTTGCAAAAGCAACCGTCTTGAGATTCAAGTTCAAGTTGTTCGAATTACTGTCTGAATCAGACACGAAAAAACTTTCCAATGCAGGTGAAGAAGTCATGAAAATACAATGCAATATTTGTTTCATCTTTTGAAAATTGTATTTTCCTCGTGCGTTTTGCATGACTCTGGAAATTGGAAGATGCAAAGTGGGATGGATAGCGCAGGTGTTCAAGCGTTGTTGTTCACGTGTCTTTGTCGACATACAATCCAGAGTGCATTCTGAAACAACGAAGCGGAAAGTGATGTTTTGTGTGCACTTGCAATTGATTCAACAAAGATTCCTTTGGGGTTCACATCAATTGGCTACATGTTATCTGACATTTGGCTTGTGCAGATTTCCTTGAAAACCTCCCGCTCGGTGTCGCGCGAAGTTTTGGTTGTGACAAGTGCTGCATGTGCATTTTATTTCCTGAGGTTAAAAAGAATCCAGAGGCAGACTTTGAAGAAAAGGTGTGACCGGAACATCTTGATCACACGTTTTGTGAGATTGGAAGGCGACACTCAAGCTTCATCCCCGCTCAATGTCGGAGCTGTTTTGTCACACAGTCCTGTGTGGCTATTGAAGTAGTATTCGTATTGTTCAGCTTCAGTGGGACGAAAAGTTCTGACATTGGCGGTCTCTTGTGTTCGCTTTCCGTTGTTTTCTGAGCCCAAGCTTTCATCAATGGATTGACCTGGGGTGAAAAGAAAAAGTCAGTCCATTCGAGTGAAGGGGAAAGCAACATTGAGTACCAAACATTGTCTCGGTTTGTGTGCTTGCAGGGTCCAGCCGGATACACACCAGTGTGCAACTGTGGTCCGACGCTGAAGCGACTGGAGCAGCGCATCGAAGGCGACCGCGCCAACATTTACGACCACATCGACGCTTCGCACCGCACGCTCGGGGACCGCATCGACCACCTGGACCGCCGCGCCGCACAGCAGATCTACGCGCTGGACAAGGTGACGCGCGACCGCCTCGAGTCGGAGCGGCAGGACGCGCAGGACCGCATGGAGAAGCGCTTCCTGCGCGAGCGGCTCGAGTCCGAGCGTCTGCTCGAGCGCCGCGGAGACCACATCAAAAACGAGATCAAGGCCTGGGTCGACAACCGACTGACGAGCATGGAGCAGCAGTACGGAAACTTCCACGCAGACTGTTGCGATGATCTGCTACACGGAAGGAATCACAGACACGCGTGCTCCAGAATGGAAAATGGAGGTCTGCTCAGATCCAAGTCAGATGAGACTTTGTCGATGTCCTCCATGCACCCAACCAAGAAACAAGGGCGACTGTACGCAAAAGCCATACAGGATCTTAAGAAGATGAGGGCGACGGGACAGAAAATGGACAAGCGCACTCGCGGTCTCGCTGTGCGCGATCACCCGGTCGGTGCCCAGAACGGATACTCCGGACGCCCGATGACCTTCCACGAGGACTTGAGTCCCATAGCTGGACGCAGCCCGGAAGGACATTCTGGTAATGGCGAATTTTCGGAAGGAGATGGGAATGACAGCGTGAAGCTGAACAGCACGGATGTCTGGTCGCATTCGTTGAGGCAATACAATGAGGGCGACGGCAAGTCGCCCTCAGACTCGTCTTCCACCAATCAGGTCAAGGACAACTTCGCCAAAATGAACGTAAACGACAGGAAACTCGCACCTCAGGTCATGAATGCAACAGACACTGTGCCACCACTGAGCCAGGGTTTTGCCAAGGCACGTCAGGACAAATTGTCCTCCACGTCTTCCTTGCCCAATCAAACGTCCTCTTTCACCATGGCGAGCTTTAACGACGACCAAATGCACACCGGATACAACGTGAGGCATTTGAAACATGAGTCGGGAAGCAATCCTGATTCAGGGTACGGCGGGAAGGGTTCATTCGCACATGCGGATCAGCACAACAGCTCCATAGCGACGACAATGTCCACGACGACGGACGCCTCGTCGCCTGCGACGCTCGCTTCCACGTCGGAGGGAGGAGGCAGCGATGCCCCGACTCCGCCCTACTCCTCTGGAACGACCAGTCTGAGGGAAAAGTGGTTCAGGGCGCCACTGCAGGACGTCAACAGGAAGTTGGACGACAAAGCTCGTCAGGAATCTGGAAGCGGCATCAGAAACAAGATCCGCGCGTTTGAGGATCACTCGAACAGTGATCGTATTCGGATGAACCCAGCTATTGCGTCCAGACACGGTACCGAAGTGTAATGCTTGGTTTTCAGTGAACTTCGCGTGTCATTGCTGAAAGGAAGTGTTTGTCTTTCGAAACCTGTTTGAGTGAACCAAAAACATACCTCCTGTGTCCTCAGATTTCATGTTGCAAAGTTTCTTGCCAGGCTGTTTTCGCGGCAATATTTGTCGATTTCGTAAGATTTTCAAAGGTTTTCTCGAGATGTAGTCACTTGACGAACCAATCACTTGAAAATCAGTTTTAGAGACGTGCACGGACGGTGCCCTTTCGATACTTTTACATATGAACAGATGTGAAATGTAACCATTTGTGTTTGTAGATATTCTAGATTTAATTAGATCTAGACTCCATACAGTTGCATGTCGTTTGTACCGAATTTTTGTTTTCGTGCATGATTTGTCACCCACGATCGTGAACATGCTGAGATGTAACACTTGTCCTGAATGAGTTTTTTTATGGTGTGGCGGACAGTTCGTCACCGCGCAAGATTTGCATGAGTAGGTGTAGGATCACCGGTAATTTATTTCAATAAAGTTGAGAGCTCTGTGGAAAATAAGTGTTTGGCGGTGAGTCTTGCTTGCTGATGAAGTTATTCCCCGAGACTGAAATGTCTGATCCACCAACAGTTCCGAGTTGATTCTATCCCAATGAAGCTCCGACCGAAAAGTGTCTTGAAAACTGATTTTGCGTCCACGTATCAGTTGCCGGGAGTTTGTCCACCATTCATAGCTTTTCAATCAGAATAGATGAAGCTGCCCCTCCTCCGTTGCAGATGCCGGCCAATCCTTTTTCGCCTGGTTTCAAATTGTGCACCATATGCGTCACAATTCTCGCACCAGACATCCTACAACAAACGGTTCAAATATTTCGGTGCAGAACTGAAACGGACGCATCTTTGCGAACAAGACTCACAGTAAAAAAAAGCCCCACACTCGTATTCTGTTGACAAGAGTTCAAGGTCAGTTGTGTCCAGCAGCGCGTTTACAAGAGGAAGCGAGAAGAGCTGGAGGGTCAAATCATCACTGTAATCCAGAAGCAGTTTGTTAAGCTCACCCAATGGGATGCCCGAGACTGACTGCACCGCCGTGGATGTTCACTTTGCTCGGGTCCAGGTCACACTTCTTTATGTTCGCAAGAACGACGACGCTGAAAGCCTCGTTCACTTCAAACATGGCCACGTCGTCCTTCTTGACGCCACCTTGTTCCAAGCACTTAGGCATCGCGAGAGATGGCGCGATGGTGAAATCGATGGGAGCACAGGCGGCGTCGGCAAACGCTGTATAAACGAAACGAAAGTGAACACCTGTCGTCAGCACATTCATTCCATATTGGCTGCAACAATCTTGTTCTTTCGCACTCACATATGACTCTTGCCAGCGGTTTCAGTCCAAGTTTCTGTGCCATTTTGTCCGTGGTGAGAACCATCGCACACCCTCCGTCGTTCAGCGTGCTTGCGTTCGCAGCAGTGACCGTACCTGGAAATCACCATAGCACGTACGGTGTTCATTTTGTCAGGTGCAACCAACCAAACCACCAGCAGATCTCTCCGCAAACTTACCGTCCTTTTGAAATACTGTCCGCAATGATGTGAATTTGTCGAAATTGACTTTGTTGTACTCTTCATCCTCAGAAACAACGACATCTCCTGAAATTTACACGTACGAGCTCGTATACGCGAAGTCAAAGTTTGAAATTTCAGAGCAAAAGTCTTTCAAAGATTAATCTAATTTTTCTGTGTTCCTTCTTTTTTCAACATTCTTCTCGACGAACCTTTCTTTTTCTTGATGGTCACCGGGACAATCTCGTTTTTGAATATCCCCTCCTTCGCTGCAGCCTGACTTTTCTTGTAGCTATTGATCCCGAACTCGTCTTGCTCCTGGCGGCTGATGTTCATCACTTTCGCGATGTTTTCAGCACAGTTGCCCTGAAGAAATTGAGACAGCAGAGTGAACCTCCGTTTTCACAAGCGGAACCCGGGGACGATACAACAACTTTCAGACGAGAAGAACACGCGACCAAGAGGAGGAAATAAGCACTGTGGTACCATGTGAATGCTGTTGTAAACATCAGTGAGTCCGTCTGACACGATTCCGTCAGTCAGCTGCACGCCTCCGTACGGGGAAACTCCTCGCTTCATGTAGTACGGAACATTCGACATGCTCTCCATGCCGCCGGCCACCATGATGTCCTGCAACCCGAGAGTACGAGCTCGTAGTTGCAAAATGCCGTCCACAAATCTTCCACTTCGTTGCTGTTCACAATTGGGACGACAGCCAGCACTCTTGTGCTGTGTTTTACGTACCTGATGGCCGCACATGAGGCTCTGCGACGCCAGCATGATGGACTTCATTCCTGACGCGCACACCTTGTTGATGGTTGTTGCCTCAGTTTTCTCTGGGAGACCTGTCCGGAAGGACACGGGAACACGTTTCCTTTGTTCGTCAAGAAAAATTCTGTTCAGGCACAACACTCAACCAAAGTCCAGCAACCCGCAAGGTCCAAGAGAAGAAGACACAAGCCGACACAATTGATGAAACATTTACCAGCGAAAATCGTTGCTTGTCTGGCGGGAGCTTGCCCTTCTGCTGCCTGGCAGACGTTCCCCATGTAGACTTCATTCACTGCGTCCTTGCTGATCCCTAAAAAATAAATAAATAAATAAATAAACAGAAGACAAAATACAACACCACAAATGTGCACAGCACGCCGACGTTCATTTGTTTGATACGAGTACGAGCCGGAGCACACACCCGCCTTCTCCACAGCGGCTTCTATCGCCCTCGCTCCCAGCTGCGGCGCCGGAACATCGGCCAGGCTGCTCTGGAACGAACCGATCGGCGTCCTCACTGCACTCACGATCACCACTTCCTGCGTGAAGTTGTAGAGACAGAGATGACATTTCAAAACGTAGATCAAATCTCAAGAAAACACAGTGACAAAACTTCAGTTGAATGTGTTCAATCTTTGTGGTCATGGCGAAAATGCCAAAATCCCAGGGGAAAGTTTCAATGGAGAGCGACTCACATTCAACCCAGAAACTTGCGAGAAACACCGAACAGTTTGGCGCAGGGCAGTTGGCAGCAGGACCTGTGGGAACAAGAATCGCTTGAAAGTGTCTTGGGACCAGTGCAGAACCCAATCCTGTACATGCGAAGGTCTGCGGGTCTGCCCACATGCGTGAACAACAATGGCAGACTCTGAATTTGCTGCATTCGCTGCTTGACATTAGCAGACAAACAAAAGTGAAAGAACGATCACAACGTTTTTCAATTGAGAGGAATGTGCATTAAAAGTCGCAAATTCACCTGCTTGGCTCTTATCATGGAGGCCGCCATTTTTGGGAATCCTTTTCGTCTCTATTTTTAGCTCCGGAAGGCATTCCCAAAAATCTTGCAAAATTCGCGAACTGGAAGAAGAATAAATTTGTTTTGAGAAATACGGGAGTAGTTTTACCTTTTTGTTCAAGAACATATTGGAACAAAAACCACTGCGTCCTGTGAGTTCCAGTCTGCGTCAGAAGAAGCTGGAGTCCAGAGATCAAGGAGCAAACAACCACCGTCACGTCTCGCTGTTCGACGTCTGCAATAGATCTACATTGCTCAGACTCTGTGGTGAACAGACAACTTGACGTGCGTGCTTGCAGACTACAAGTAAAGAGGACAGGGATCCACGTGTACGGCGTTTCAGATCTTTTTCAAATGTCTGACAAGAAGACAGGCTCTGCTGAAGAGCAGAAGAATTCATCGGCCGAAGCCCCTGTCAGGGTGGCGCGGACAGATGTTGTGTACAAACTGCGAGACTTGAACAGTAACATGGTGGAAAGCTGGAAAGAAGTGTTCGAAAACAAGGACTACCACGGGGGCAAAATTCAGGTGTGTACGTATCGTGTGTGCTGTTCTGTCGGAGAATACTGACGAGTCGGCTTTCAGTTGTGCAGTTCAATTGTGGAAAATGTCTTTCGAATTTCAGGTGTCTCAGGGTGACATATTCAAAGGCGGACCAGAGGCTGATGCTTTGGTAAGCCCATTGCAAGTGTGTGGAGTTGCCCCTTGTCATCTTCAGACATGTACCAAATTTTTCTGAGTATTCGGACCCAAGATCCGAAGTGTGTGTGTGTGTGTGTGCGTTTGCGTGTGTGTGTGTGGTCTGCCTCGCGCGTACGTTCGTTCAACGTTGTTGTGTTGCAGCCCGTATCAAAACAGACGCATCACTTTCAGGTTTCTCCAGCGAACAGTTTCGGATTTATGGATGGCGGTATTGACATGGTCATTTCACAACATGTTGGATGGCAGTTGTAAGATTTCAACTTTTCGACCACAACACACTTCTTATTTGGGTATTCTTGACGAAAAGCGTGAAAGCTTCAGTGATTTGCAAAACCATGTTTCTTTGTCCTCAGGCAAGGGAGATTGCAGAAAGTTATTCAAACGAAACACGAGGGTGAATTGCTGGTGGTAAGCGTTGTTGAAAACATAACCAAGTGAAATCATTGTTCTCAAAACGTGTCAGCAGATATGGACATTCTGTCATCCATGTCGCTGTTGTCGTTCCGTAGAAATAATGATGTCGTTGGCAGGGTAAAGCTGAAATTGTCCCCATGTTTGAACCTGGACAACCGCCATCAGACGAAACCAGAAAACAATGGAAGGGCTGCAACGAAGGCAAACCAATCAAGTTCCTGATTTCTGCTCCGACAATGAGAGTTCCTCAGGACGTGTCAAACACTTCTAATGCTTACCTTGCATTCCGAGCCATCATTTTAGCTGGTGAGGCAGGCATTCTGGTGTTGCCGTTTTGCTGTGATCAGGCTTGAAAACTGTAGTCTTGTGAACGAATCTGTTTCTGTTTTCAGTGGACGAGCACAACAAGAACCCCTCCAACGAACCGATTAGAAGCGTCTTGTGTCCTGGTTTGGGTACTGCTGTGGGCCGCATGCCGCAGAAACGTTGTGCTTTTCAGGTACAGAGATTGCTCTGGTCGATTTTGATGTTGGTGAAAGTTTTCTTTGGATACAGGTTGATTATCCCATGAGTCTTGCAGATGTCTGAAGCGTACTGCAGATTTGCAAAAGGCGACCACGTCAAGATACAAACTCCTGAACACCTGGAGGATGTGTGGCTGCACGACCAAATGATGCAGGAGGTTCGGCTTTGTTTATGTCTTGCGAGTGATCCAGCACAACTTGTCTGTTCTCCGTCGTGCTTGAGCTTCACATGGTCATTCGCGTGACTATTGCAATGAGGGTTGATCTGTCGTCGTCGTCGTTGTTGTTCCCACCCACGCCCTCAGAAGATGATGCGGAACCCCCTCCCCTGCTCACACAACATCTACTCCAAGTTGGTCACCACAGAGGAGATGCTGTGTGCGACGGGGGGTCACACAGAAACTTGCTGCATGACCCCCCCCTCACGCAACATCTGTTCCAAGTTGGTCACCTCAGAGTTAATGCTGTGTGAGACAGGGGGGGGGTCACACAACGTCTACTCCAAGTTGGTCACACAGCTACTTGCAGCGTGATCTCCCCCCCCCCTTCCTTCTCACACAGCATCCACTCTGAGATGACCTCACAGGGCGACTCAATGCCTGTGGTATTTTCGTTTTGGTGTAGAAAGACACGCGCCGGGCCGGTAACAGGCCCCAGTGAACTGAGTCGGAAACTTTCGCACCCGTGCAAAACTTGCGGGTGGAGGTGTGTCGATTCCAACTTTTAGAAATTCAATGAAGACGGCACAACAAAGATTGTGCCTGTTTGGTACAAAAAAGGAAGAAACGTTCAGATTAGGTTTACACACGAGTAGGGGTGTGTTACCCTCTCAGAACAATAGGAGTGGCGGCAGAGAGGATAACACACACCCCTACAAGTGAGTTGACTGTCATAGCTTTACAGATGTCATTGTTATTCACACTTGTTCTGAGCAGACTTGATATCTGCTCAGAACAAGTGCGAATAACAATGCATCTGTGAGCCATGATTCGCTCGTGAATGGATGGGCCACATTTCCCCTAAGGCAGAAACATGTATGTTTCTTTTGCAGTATGGTCATGGCGAAGCGCGAAAAAGTTCGAAGACGAAGTGATTTTCCCTCGTGCTTGCTAATGGCAGCAGAAAATCCAAACAAGACATTTGATTTTACAATGGTATGACCCTTATTTCTTGGTGCTTCGTCCCAAAGATGTGTGTCTGAACAGCAAGTGGCGACAGTCGCCTGCTTTTCTACAACTCTGCGGTCTCAAAACCTCTCATTGTGCTCACATCGTGGTAGAAATGGGTTCTCACTTTACAAAAATGGTAACTGTTCAATCACACAACTCTTTTCTTGACCAAAGGTCTCGAAAAGTCATTGTGTGATTTCACAGGAACCGGAACCATTTTTGTGCAGTGTGAGAGCCCTGTCTGAGCAACGTTTCCGCTCTTCGACACTGAATTGTTTTTCTTGCATCATGTTTATTTTCACTGCTCTGTGTGAACAGCGTGACAATGGTACAAAAATTAATTTGCTTTGCATTATAGACCTCTGCCTGTACAAAATCTAATGAAGAGATATTTACAATACAGAAGGAAACGAAACCAATGAAACAAACTACAAGAACACCACCGTGTTGAAGACGTGCGATCACATTTGCAAACATGCAATGGCAGGTGTAACATGTGTAATGCTTGCTCGGGGCAAAGGCAAAACAAGTCTGCTCCCAAAAGACCGTCTTTCATCAAATGTGTTCGGTGAACAGCTGGCCAAAAAAGAGAAAAAATTGTCAGGAGAGGGAGAGTACCGCTGCATTGCCCTGTGCACAGAAAGAGTGGACGGCCTCAGTAGTGACTGCCGTGAACGCGCGACCTCAACAGCCGCGCGTCCAAAAAAAAAAAAAAAAAAAAAAAGAAAAGGAAAAGATCAACAGAGAATCACTCGGCGTCACTTCAACTTTCCACGATTGTGGATAACCCTGACATACACCAGGCTGCACATCCATTGCCTTTCAATTGTGTACAATGTCGCTTTCAGCAGCACAAATCGCCAACGATAATGCCGCGTCCATGTTTGTAAACAAAGGTTTCGTCAGACGCCGCACATGAGTGTGTCCGCAGGATTGTCCCAGAACTATAGTAAACTGTGTTTTCCTTCGGACCAAGTTGAAACATGAAGTAATACGAAGCACAGAACAAGAACAACTGCGGTGTTGTCGCGCGCCTCCCGTAACCCTTTCAGCACAAAAACGAACCATCCTCCTTCAAAGTTCCACAACGTACACGACAAAGGAACAAGGTCAATGATCTGCAGCGTCAAAGGTAAAGTCACAGCGAGCTTCGAGTCGTCACGGAAGAAATCACAACTGAAGTGACGGATTTCACGGTGAAATACATTGCAGGACGATTCATGTTTGCCACTCGTACTCAAAATATTGCTGTTTGCAATCAATATCACATTTTCTGACTAAGGTTCACAAAATTGACAGAAATACGTCAGGTTAGTTCCTGCAAGATACCAAGACGCAGTTCTGTACTAACCCTGCCCCGAACACTCGGGCCAACCAGACCACAGCTTGGTCGTTTCTGTAAATGAGTGAAACGTTCACTGACACACGCACACACGGACCATGAAAGTCGCAGTCAAATCGCAACAAAACTTAGAGAAACGTGGGCAGTACTGTAACACAGGTCAATTTTACAAATCTTCAACGAAGATAACTTTCACAACAACAGATCCGAGATGCGACCTTTTCCACTCTATTGCTATTCCTGGTGATGTTTCGAACAGTCATGCTTTCAACTTTTGGTCTCAGCTTGAAAATGGGCGAAGATGCTCAAGTTGTATTTCGAGAGCAATCCGTTGTTCCATGACTTCTTGCAACTCTTGGTTCAGTTCATTGTTCAGACGGGACAAAGTAGTGTTCGTGATACGTTGTTTTCTGATAGCAGCTTGCATGTCCAACATCTCCCTGAAATGCAAGGCGTGCTAGCGCATTGAACACAGGTTCGCCAGGGAACTGTGACCATCAACCAGGAAGGAATCTTTTTTGAAACAAATAGTCTCCAATTAGACCCCGCGCGGCAAGTGGTTTGTGTCTTGAACACAAAATGAATTCTAAGGCCGAAAAAGAGGAAATCCTTGGCAGGTGGCAGGTGTGAGAGTGAAAATCGCCGCCCCGAGCAGTGGCCAAGAAAAAACTTGGGATATGGACTTCACCTTGTCCTGCAATCCCCACGGACCACGCAACCTAAAATTGTGGTTGCAAGGGAATTGTGGCCCCAGCGCCTGAGCGAGCAGGTCCTCAACTTACAGTCAAGAGGCGAGGGTTTCTCAAGACCAGACACGAGACTTGCTCCTTCACCCCGCAGTGCTTTGGTGTCGCACAATTGTCGAATTGGCATTGAACTTACTTGGATGGAGGTTTTCTGTGTTCAGGGTCGTCCAAGTCTCTGGAACGACTTCTGTCCAACGTCCCTCCTCCTGGTGGGGGCGATGCAGCCTGAAATTAGCGGCAGTTCCACTACACCCTGCGTGACATTTCTGCTAAAGAAATTCACTCATATCCATTGAGCAAAACCATTTTGTTTCACAGACAACTCACCTTTACGTCCCGCAACGCTCCACTGTTCAGATCTGAAAGAAGGAAAAATGTGGCGTCGTTCAAAAACAAAATTTATCACTGTTGTCGATCATTTGGCGAATTTCTCAGGGACTGACTGCAGACAGTACCTGCAGTGCCAGGCTGTCCTCCTGCGTACTGGAACGATGAAGTCTGCAAAACCAGAAAATATCACCGTGAACAAGAAGAAATCTGTGCCACGTATTGAAGCTGGGCAGTACAAACACATCAGGAAAGCACGCTGTTACAATCCTTGGACTACGGGGGCGGGGGAGGTGTTACGCCGCCGCAAATTACACAGTGGTTGCCTGACAACACCCCACCCCACCTTCCAGTTTTTGCACACGGAGGAAAAACAGACAACACAAGGCTGAACTTCTTGCTACGGTGCAGGCCTCATCTCACGTATCCACAAGGGAACCACTTGATTGCAACCAAACTGAGAAGGTTACGATTGCTGAGATCGCGGGCGTCCTGTGGGTCAGCTTTTCTTCCGGTGTGATTTTTGCCCCCATGAACACACACTGGATACATAAAACGTAGCTCAACTCACTGCCTTGTTGTAGTCTAAGGACCAAGATCGTCTGTGTTTATCGCTCGAAGTGTTCGAGAATGACGATGCGGAGTGACTGTCAGGGTCGACAACAAGCACCTCTTGGGAAGGAATCGTTGGAAATCTGCTGAAGTCGGCAAAATTCGACTGTGGTTCCGACGACTGGTTGACTAGCCGATTCTGACTGCTCGCACCAATCTGAAATGTGAGAGTGAAGAGCTGAAGCTGACATTTGGAAGCAAGCAACATGTCGGTTTTGTGCTCTTCGCAGAAACCCTCCGTACCTGTGCCTCTTTTCCAGAAGGTCTGGGTGGGACTGCAGGTGGAGGAATTATGTGAGAGTTGTCACCTGCAAAAGAATGAGGCATTTGCAAAGAGTCATTGTTGCTGTGTGTTCCTTTCTTCCCGCTCGGCCGGCCCTGCACGATACAGTGCCAAATCTCCCTCGAAAGTGCAACGAAGCAACCACTGAAGTGCTCGTCTTTCGAAAACACAATGAAAAATTAACCCGAAGTGTTCCCAAACAAGCACAACGGAGGTTCATGATGTTCCAAAATTATGCTTAACATGCAGAAATGCTGCAATTTGAAAAAAACAATTCAACTAAGACTTGGAAAAACGAACAGAATTGTTTGAAATTGATTTGCAACTGCCTTTTTTCTCCTTTGGAACCCCCCTCACCCGACACGCACACATACTGCTTCCAACGAAACAAGTGCTGCGATATTGGTGCTTGTAGCAATTAATTTTAATCCCAAGTTATGATTTCACCAAAATCAAAACCAAATTTACACATGCGGCATCTAGATTCTACAAAGCTTCCTAAATCTACGGGATATCACAGAAAAGAGCTCTCATGTTACCACGATGAGAATCTTCAAGGTCAATAAGTTGCGTGTCAAGTGAAGAGCTTCGTGAGTGGCCAGTTCGCGTGCGAGGCGGGGGAGGAGGAGCTGCCGCACTGCCTCCCCCTGACGCCAGCGCCAGACTCGTGGGTCTGTCGGCAGCCTCCAGGCCTCCAGGCGGCGGCAGCAACACAAGTGGCTGACTAACTGGCCCATCAACTGAAGGACCAGAGACTGCAAGGCAGACAAACCACATGCTACCGATAGCTCAGCCGAAGCGATGTTCATTCACAGATCACTTGTTTATAATGAAACATGTCTAACCGTGTCGCATGCATTTGGCTCGGCACCATTTTTAGTGTCACTGATTTGAGACTTTCGATTCGTAATCCGTCAAATAATCCGTTGGGCTTCATTTTGTAGCAGTAGGACTTCTCTTTTTCACCAACAATCATTCAGTGCCAATCCTGCTTGTGCGATGCCCCAACAGGGCTGAGAGTGAAAAGCGAAATTATGTTGGAATGCAACGGCAATTGGCTCGTCACATCAGTGTCGTCTCACTTGCTGTGGTCACATTCGTTTTGTTGGTTTCCCAGCTCCAAACAAGTACTGTGACTGCTCATCTTGGACCATGCAATCCCAGAACTGTGAACACAGGTGTGTCGCGCACCTGATTGCCACTGCTAACAAATTTTTGGTTGTTATCAGGTGCGATAACCACCACTGGGTACTTCGTACGAGGGGAATACTAAGTCTTTTCCGTCATGTTCAGCGCTCGAACCGCTCTTGACTACAGAGAACAATGCTTTGGCGGACAAGCACAAAGCCTGATCGCAGCAAGGTGCTGAGCATGACGGCAAAGACTTTTAGTATTCCCCTCGTAGCAGTTATCAAGGGTGACCACTACACAAATATGTGGGGGAATTATCATAGCAAGGGTGGATCACAATCAAAAATTTCAACAACCAACCGAAAGTTTTACGCTTGTGGTAAGGAGTGATCACTACTGCCTCAGCATGGGGCCAGAACAAACACATCGCTTGCTCAAACATGTCAGAGCAAAAAGAGGGCCTGTTTACTCAAGAGGGAAACCAGAACAAATCGCAGTTCCCAATCGAGATACAGCTTTTGTTATTTTTGCAATGGAGTTATCCCGAGCCAAAGAATTTCTTCCCTTGGCACTGGAAAAACACCACCACAAAACCCCGGGGACATCGCACCCGCAGTTGCTGCTCGTGCAAAGTTACATTCCTGTCAAAAGTCCCAACGTTTTCTTGGGACAGAATCGGAATCGTGAAAGAAGTTTGCTTCTCAGGTCCGGCAGAGATTACTTTTCGCCCAAGAATCTGAAAATCACACGGGACAGGAAATTCGCCAGTCACCAAACAAGGCAAGCCAAGGCAGTGAGACTCTCTAAACTTTGCTGATCAGCCAAGAACAAAGGCATCATCGCATCCCGCGCCGCCAGCCGAAAATGTCACACCAAACACACACACACACATGGGTGAAAATGTCCGGACAGGGTGTGTTCGTGTTGCGTGAGGTGAGTGTTACTTACTCGACTGTGCTTTCTTAGGGGTAGGACGAGGGCGACCTTGAATGACAGGTCCAGTCACGAATTGAAGAGGCTCACTGTGAATGTGTGACTCGGTTTGGGAACGCCCACGAGACGTGGGGCTCGTGACAGCAGATTCCTCTGCGGCCACAGACTGAGTCTGAGCCGAGTTGTAGGTGATGGCATCTGCAAATCAACACACAGACAAACTGTGAAGAAATAACAAAAGAAACATGCAACACAAACCACAACAAACTGAGACAAATGTGAAATAAAATTCCCATCTTGAAAAAGACAAACATGAAAACATGACCGAGACCCTACACAACTGAAGCAAATCGAAAAATAATGGTGGCAGGACTGACGCGACGCCAACTTGAAAGCTGTGGACTCTTTACAAAAGAACTTGCAGCAAGAAGTTTACTTCTGCCTGCTAGCCACACAAGATAGGTTTGCATGAGCTTGTAACTCAAGTACAAGGCACACTAACAACAAAACTCGACACCTCAAAATGTCCACACACCTGTACATCCCACAACACACCCCAGAACCTTCACCCACGTTACAGAGCCTGTAAACAGGCCGATTGTGCGAAAGATGGGAGGAAGCAGATTATGCAGAAAAATGAAAACGAACAAAGCAACTGCAAAAAAGAATTACCAGAGTAAGCTCTACTTCGTTCTCCACCCATACCTTCCACGGGAAGCGGCTGTCCGTCTGGCGATATCCGTAATGCTATTGGGTGCACAATCTTAGAATCCTGGGCAAAGCAACACCAAGAAACATTGTTGAGGAAAACACCAGAGCACATAATCATCAATTCATTCGTCAAGTTCGCTTCAGTTTTTCAGCAATTGTGTCCATTTTGCGTTGCTTGGGGACAAACTGTCAAAATTCACACCTCCTTGTTTCAGAGGACAACACAAGAAAATGGCCTGGGCAGAGTCTACGTACACCGTCAGCGATCACTGGTTTCGATTCGAAATTGACGGGGGTCGGTTTGGTACCGGGGGAAGACACACTGCTGGACGTGGGTGAATCTGACGTGAAATTCGTTGTCCACTGTTGCTGTACGGCCGCCTGTGCGGCGACTTGGGATTGTTGTGGTGCTTGCGGTTGCGTCGACAGCACAGGCTGGAATTAGAACAATCGCCGTCGAGTCACAAACATCGGCTTTTGCGCGGAAAGATCGCGAAATTCAAGGACGCCATTCATTGTTCTGTGCCACAACGGCGAACTCACGTGTGGGGGAGAGGCCCCGTGTTTCAATGTGCTGCCGGGGGGCAGATCAGCAGCGAAAGGCTCGTCAGGGTGTAACGGCACATACGGCATGAGGACCGGAGGCAAGTGTTCAGGGAGTTCGACGTCATTGCGACGTAACACTACGAGATGCATCGCAACTACAAATTCCTCAAGTGACAAAAATCCATCCTGGTCCATGTCGGACAATTGCCTGCGCGGAGAAAGAATGACAACTGTTGCAGAATGCGAAAAACAGCCAGAGACGAGCAGAAGATGCAACCAGCAACAGACAAAGGTGCTCCAGAATAGCCTTACCAAATTCTGGACAATTCCTGCACTGGCAATCTGGACTTTTCAAAAAAATCTTTCGCTATAGCACCTGCAATCATCAAATTGTCGAAGCTATGGGCCTCTTTGACACTTGACATGATTTGGTAAACAGACAGATTCGAGGGAGATCTGAATTTTGTCCGTCAAATTGAGTGCAACACGAAAGAAGAAGTTCACTGACCATTGATTTTTCCCTTCAGATCAGGCTGCATTGTTTGGAACTGGTTGACATAATATTCTCTCTGCTCGTCAGTCACAGTCCAAACGTCGTCTACAGACTCGGCTTCCGAACTGATGGACGACGTCTCTGTTTTGTGGTCGGAGAAATGTGCCCATTGGCTTTCTTTTGGTTGACTGTTGATCAGCCCTGAAAATGAACCAAGACATGGTCGTACAAAACCAGGATTTCCAAGTGAGCTGATGAACATTGCGAACGAACCCTTGAAGAGTTTACCTTGATCATCGTCTTCAAACGATGCCCAACCCTTGTCGGTCGGCTTCTGGGCATGTTTGTTCCCCAGAGGTTTGCCATTGTCAAAATGGTTATTGTGGTTGTTGTACGCAGTCGCATTGTTGGACGTTGTGTAGTGTTTGTTGGCTTGAGTTGCTGCTGGGTGCATCTGCTGCTGGGCTGGTGGAACTTGACCCGGTGACAAAGGGGGCGGACTAGAGTCTGATGGGGAAAACGGCGGTGACACTGTGTTTTGCAAGTCCACATTTGGATTCTGAAAAAGAAAGCAGAGCTTTGAACACAAATGCTCGCGATTACCACCGAGAGAACGCCACTCAGTCTCAGATTTGGTCAGACTTGGTCACCAAAGTGTGTCTGCGGGGGTGACGATTCCACTGCCAGGTGGTGATCATCGCTGAGTAGTTGTCACACACACACACACACACACACACACACACACACCACCACCACCACCACCACCACCACCACCACCTGACTCATCAGGGTCATTACTGCATCAACAGCGCAAAGAACAGGCCTGTTCCGAAAGACGCCCCACAAAACGAAATACAATGGGGACACCAGATTGCTCTGAAATCTTGGCGAGTTTGTGATCACTGACAACAAATGCCTCCTCAAATGCCAGTTACCTGCAGTATGAGTTGTTGTGCCTGCCCCTCATAACTTGCGTGTCGAACAGGTGCATGACCGCGCACCGGTTTCGGAGGGGGCGGCAGTCCTCCACCGAGCTGGTTTGGTTGCACACCACCGTGGTTCAGTGGAGGTCTGTGAATTGGACTTTCATAAATCATAAAATCAGACAACGAGTACACCGCAACAAACTTTCATCAAAATATCAACAAACTGAAGTTTTTACCTGTCTGGATAAACGTAATTTCCTTGATGCATTGACTGTTGGTTGTACGGGGGAATGCCTTGATTCTCCACTACAGCTGTGGAAACAAGTAGAACATGTGTCATAATTTTCTCTTCAAAATCTACAAGAGACTTAACACAAGAGGAAACACAACAACTTACGGGAGTCGTAAAACATGGGCGGAGGCATTTCCATACCTAAAAAGACAATGTAATCCATGACAATGAGACAATGAGACCAACTTCTCGATCAAGTAATTGGGCACGTGGTGTTGTGACAGGAAGACTGAAAAACTTACTTGAGCTCAAAGTCTCAAAATTCAAAGGAAGACTGCACTGTGCCATCGCTATCAGTTTCAGTGCAACGTAGAACTGACTCCTCCCGAAGTGGCCAAGTCGTTTTGCTCCACAGAGTTCAGTGATCTGTGAAACCACACACAGACATAATCATTTGCGTCTCCCGCCTGCAGATTTGTGGGTCGACGAGGTCTCAGAAAACCACAATTATAAATAATACCTGATGCACAACGTCCTGTGTCAAGCCCGTTTTCACGAACAATTCTGCAGCCTTTGGTCCACTAATTTTTCCACAAGCCTCGACATCATACGTTCCGAAGAGTTCCGCGTATACTCTTTGTTCGTGATCACTCAGTCTGAGGGACTCCATGTTTTCCTGTCACCTGATTCGAACCAATCTGCAATTTTGGACTCGTGTTGAACGACCATCAGCAAAGACGAGAGTGAGTGAAAAGCACAGATGTCGACTGCATGCTCTTGAAAAGTGGTCAATGTGTACATTTCAGTGAAATACGAGTCGTTGGTTCGCCCTTGAGATGTGACATGTAGTGATATCACAAACGAACAGGTTGGTATCTCAGGAGAGACTGTCCGAGGGCGGGAACCTCTGTATTTATTGTCCTCAGTCCAATCACGCCATCTAGCGAAGGGTGGTTCTAACATTTGAGACTGGTGTGTCACACCACACTCCTCCCCTATTAGGGGGTGCTGGCATCGACAGACAATTTTAAATATTTTTACAATTATTATTTAGACAGAAATTGGATAGAAAATAGCACAATACCACTATTTTGCTGCAGGGTTCCCACTGTGGTTGACCAACAAAATTCCATGATTTTTCCATGATTTTTCCAGGTTTTCAAAGTTTTTTCCAGGTATTTTTTTGTCTTTTTAGTAGGCTTTGTACACTCTTTTTCCAAAA